>Ga0208059_1000027_pt1 | contig 111397 bp, 108 predicted proteins | sample DeeseametaMP0959_FD_184199 | JGI IMG/M metagenome (GOLD analysis project Ga0208059, IMG submission 184199) | Marine microbial communities from the Deep Indian Ocean - MP0959 (SPAdes) | ecosystem: Environmental > Aquatic > Marine > Oceanic | place: East of Madagascar, South Indian Ocean...
ACCTGAAGGATGCGGATCGTCATCAGGGTGAAGGCCACGGGCAGCACCACATAGACCCATTTCATCTCGATCCCGAGGGTCTGGCTTTTCCAGAACTTGTTCATCTTGTTGAAGACAAAGTCGTAGGACAGCCAGATGAAGGTGACATTGAAGGCCACCCAGAACAGATCGGCAAAGGCCTCGATCCATTTCACGTGGCGGCGCGGCAGGAAACGGAACTGAAACGTGACGCGGTTGTGTGCGCCTTTCAGCGCCGCGTAGCTGGCACCGAAGAACACGAACCAGACGAACATGTAGACGCTGAGTTCCTCGATCCACGAGAAGGAATAGCCAAACACCTCGCGCGCCACGATCTGAACGAAGAGCAGCAGCACGAAGCCGCTGAGCAGCGTGCGGCAGATGAGGCTTTCGAGATTGTTGAAGATGCGGGCCAGCATGGGGCACTCCTGTCCTGTTCGGGGAAGCGCGGGTCTGCGCTTCCCCGTCCGGTCGGCCGGTTTGGGGAGGGGAACCGGGTTAGTTGGTGGCGACCGGATCGCGGCCGATGGCGGCCAGCGCCTCGTTCAGCTTTTCGACACCGCCGATCGAATCATAGAACTGCGGCCAGACTTCGCTGGTGGCGAGATCGATGAATTCCTGCTCGCCGTCCGCGGGGTCGGAGATCTGCATGCCGCGCTCGACCAGCACGTTCTTGATCTGCTCTTCCTGCTCGCGCAGATACTGGGCCGAAAATTCGGTGGCCGCCTGCCCCGCGTCCAGAACGGCCTGTTGTTCCTCTTCCGACAAGCCCTGGAACACCGCTTCCGACACGATCAGCGGCTCGATCGAGAACAGGTAGCGCAGATTGGTGACGTGGCTCTGAACCTCGTCGAATTTCATTGAGTAAACAGTGATATAGGGGTTGTCCTGACCGTCCACCACGCCAGTTTGCAGGCCGGCGAACGTCTCGGACCAGGCCATCGGCGTCGGGTTCACACCCCAGGCCTTGTAGGTGGCGATCATGATCTCATTTTTCGGCACGCGCACCACCAGGTCCTGAAGATCGGCGACGGTGGTCACGGGTTTCCTCGAGTTGGTGAGGACGCGAAAGCCGGAATAGGCCCAGCCGAGGATGCGCACGCCACTGTCGCGAAGGGTGTTTTCCACCAGCTCCTGGCCGATCGGACCCTGGGTCAGGGTTTCGGCATCCTCGAGGCTCAGCATCATGTAGGGCAGGGTCAGCACGCCGACGCTGGGCGAAAACGGCGTGACGTTGTTGATCGCGAGGATCGAGAAATCCAGCAGGCCCATGGCGGCGTCATTGACGGTGTCTTGCTCGGAGCCAAGCTGGCCGTTGAGAAACAGCGTGCCGGTATGCGCGCCGCCGGTATTTTCCTCGAGCGCGGCGACGAAGGCCTTGCCAAGCGCTTCCTGGGTGCCGCCGGCGCCATCGCCGACCGCGATCTTGAAATTCTTGGCCGAGGCCGGAGCCGCCGCGATCAGCGCCGCCAGCGAGACCGCCGTGCCGAAACGCGCCAGTTTTCCAATGAAAGTCATGCCATCCTCCCGAGGCAGTTAAAATTTCCCGCCTCGGGGTTCGTTGTCCCAAAGCACGATGGGGCCGGTATAGGGCGTTTCAATGCGTGCAAAAATGTGCCAGATTGAAAGTATGGTTTCATAAATCGGAAACATTGCCATGGCCCGACAGATGCTCATCCCGCAGATCGGCAATGCCGACCTGAAACTGTTGCGGATTTTCAAGACGGTGGCGGAATGCGGCGGCATCTCGGCCGCCGAATCCGAGCTAAACACCGGGCGCTCGACGATTTCGAAACACCTGTCCGACCTGGAAACACGACTTGGCTTTCGACTGTGCAACCGAGGGCCCGCCGGGTTTTTCCTGACCGACGAAGGCGCGCAGGTTCTGACGGCCACCGATGCGCTTCTGGAATCGGTGCGCGACTTTCGCACCCGGATGAACGAGGTGCGGCAAAAACTGGTCGGCACCCTGCGCATCGCCGCCTTCGATCAGAGCATTTCCAACCCCGAGGCGCGGCTGAGCCATGCGCTGCGGCTGTTTTCGGACCGTGCGCCGGATGTCGATCTCGACCTGTCGATGTTGCCGCCCAACATCATCGAGGCACGGCTTCAGGAGGGACAGCTCGATATCGGCATCATCGCCCGTCACCGCCCCCTGCCCGGCCTCGATTACATGCCGGTGCATGGCGAGGACATGTACCTCTATTGCGGCCGCGGTCACCCGTTCTTTGACGCACCCGAGGCGCTCGATCTGGAAACGGTGCGTGGCGCGCGATATGCCGGTATCTCGTTCAACTCGCCCAACCTCCAGGTCGGGCAATCACTGAACATGCGGTCCCGGGCCGTGGTGCAGAACGAGATGATGCTGGCGATGCTTGTGCTGTCGGGCCAATACGTCGGCTTCATCCCGGCCCATATGGCCGAGCAATTCGAGCAGCAGGACAAGATGCGCCGGGTGCTGCCAGACCAGATTCACTATCGCACCTCCTTTGCCGCCGCCACCCGCCGCGCACCCGAGCCGAACCGGCTGACCCGGGTGTTCCTCGATGTGCTGCGCGAAACTTATCCCACCAGATCCCCTGCCCCGCAAAGCAGAACGCCCGCCGATGTGGGCGGGCGTTGCGGGTAACCCATGGGCTACGGTCGCTGTGGTAACCCGCGGGTTACCGGTTCAGCGCGGCCTCGAAAGCCTCGATCGCGTGTTGCAGCCGCTTGCGATCGACCGACGAGAAATCGACCTCTGACAGGATGCGGCATTCGCCCTTGCGGGCGGTCACCTTGGTGCTGCCGACGTGAAATTCGTACTTCACGCTTTTCTCCGCCTGCGGCTTGCGCGGCGTCTGGGCGGTGCCATCGGCAAAGCGGCGCAGGATGGCGGTCTGCTCTTCAGCGGTCTCCGCCTCTGCCAGATCCGCACGCAGGGCCGGCGCCAGATCGGGCGCCCCCTGCAACCGCCGCGCCACCTCGACCCCCAGATTGCGCGCCACCGCCTTGGGGAATTTCAGCGCCGTGTCCAGCTCGTCCAGCAAAAAGACGAAGCTGCGGATATAGCTGCGCTTCATCTTGTGCAGCGAAGCATAGATCCGGCTGACCAGATCGGCGGCCGCCTGCCCCTCCTCGCGCGCCGCGATGATCGCCACCTGCGCCATCTCGGCAAAGGTCAGGTCTTCGCGAATGACGTTTTCCTCGACCATGTCGATATAGAGATCGATGCGGTTCACCGCGCCGTCATCGACCCGCGCCACCGCATGGGCAAAGCGGTCGTCGGCGGTTTCCTTGTAAAGCTGTCGCAGCGCGGTCAGCCGTCGCCAGCCTTTCTTGAGCTGATAGCCGCCGGCGACGGCAAAGACCTCGATCGGCTCCTTCTGGCCGCGTTCGCGGATCGAGGTCTTGAGTTCCTCCATCTCGTCCGAGGCAGCCACCGCGTCGAGATCGAGCCTGTCGCGCGGCAGGGCGTCGGTCTGGATATCACCGAGCGCGATCTCGACAAGCACCCGGCCCTCGCCCTGCGCCCGGCGCCATTCCTTGGCGTCGGACGCATTCTGCCGGCGCTGCTCGACCAGGCTCTCGGTGCTTTCGGCCAGCGATCCGGCCGCTTCGCGCACTGCGGCCCCCATCGGGCCAACCTCGCGTTTGCGCTTGGGGGTGTCCGGCGTCTCGATCGGGCCGAAACCGAATTTGTTCTTGCTCATGCCTCAACCTCCTCTTTTGCCTCGCGCCGCTCCCAGGCGCGCAACACCACCTCCTTGAACTCGTCATAGGTGGCATCGAACGACTGGCGCGCGCGCTTCCATGTCTCGCGCGTCATCTGGCGATAATCCTGTTCGTAGACCGACATCTGAAAGCGCCCCGATTGCTCGACCGCGCGGGTCATCTCGATGGCGTTGTTGCAGACGTCGGCGCCAAAGACATTGCGGAACGCCTCCATCATCGCGACATGCAACGGGTTCGACGCCTCGAAACGGGTCATTAGCAGCCGGATGTCATCGAACTGCTTGGGCAGAGTGATACCGGCGTCCTGGGCGATCCTGGCATACCCCTCCGAAATATCCTCGAGCGCATCACCGAGCTGGCCCAGAAAGCTGGTGGTGCTGTCATATTCCCAATAGCCGGGGCCGGAGGGGATATAGAGGATATCGGCGGCAAAGGCGGCATTCAGCGACTGATAGCCGATGGCGGGCGGGCAATCGAAGATGATCAGATCGAACTGGTCGTCCGGCAACTCGTCCAGATATCGCGCGACGCAGCCAAAGAAGCTCCAGGCCTTGTGCATCGAGCGATATTGCGCGCTGGCAAATTCAACAAAGGCGGCATTGGCGCAAGAGGGGATGATGTCGATGGTGGGCCAGGCGGTTTTCTGGATGAAATCCTGCACCCGTTGGGCGCCGATCGATTGCACATCCTCCGGCAGCTCGTCGGCGGTGGGGTAGGGGCAATCGGCGGGGTCGTCATAGGCGGCGGCAATGCGGTCGGCCTCGCGGCAGAGATCGCGGCACATGATGCCCCAGACGGTGTTCCATTCCTTGACCTCGACCAGCCCCATGGAATGGGTCAGGGTCGCCTGCGGATCGAAATCGACCACCAGCACGCGGTAGCCGTCGAGCGCGGCGGCATTGGCCAGGTGCTGCGCCACCACCGTCTTGCCGACACCGCCCTTGAAGTTCGACACCGCGACCCGCATCGCCCGGCCGCCGGGGCGTTTGGGCAGCAGGGTCTTGCCGCGAAACCGGATGCGGCGGCGCAGCTCGTTGATCTCGGCCAGCGAGAACCAGCGCTGCCGGCCGTCCTCTTCGGTGGCGCCCTGCGGCAGCGACGGGTCGTCGGCCAGCTTCTTGCGCAAGGTATCGGCAGGCACGTTGAACATGAACTGGCTGATTTCCCAGATCGAGAACGGACGCAGGATTTTCTCTTCGCCCGGAGAGAAGGTCGCCTTGCGGACCGCCGCCTGTTGCGCAAGGCTTCGTTCGTTCATCGATTGCAGGTTGGAATGATCTCGCATGACCTCACTCGCGTTTTATGCTATTGAAGCCTGAATAACCGGATTTTACCGAAGCGCAAAACGCAGAAATCCCGAAATCGCGATTTTTGCCGGAAGCGCCGGGAAAAACGGGAAATTTGTGGAGAACCTGCAACGAATTGGGTGACACCGTGATGCCAATCGCAGGATATAGGGTGACAGACAGCGGGCAATAAGGTGACAACTGAGTGTCCCCCTATACCAATATACCTTCTATTTCTTTATTTTCAGGATTTCAGAGAGCGTTCCCGTATTTAACTCGTTGTTGACAAAAAACGGGATTAGTGAACACTCAACACCAGAACGGGAATCGGACAGAGAGACGATCCCGGAGGCAAAGAGTGGGCAGATATGGATGCAAAGCGGTATACCGGGCCACAGGCGGGGTCACAGAAGTACGATCTTCTGACTGCGCTGTCGGTGGCGGGATTGAGCGGCTCTCCCGGGTTTCAGACCTCGATGCTGCGGTTGGTGGCGTTGGTGACGGCACGCTACAACTGGGGCCGCAACGAGCTGACCGTCGGGCAACGCGAAATGGCGCGGCTCTGGTCGGTCGATGAACGGACGGTGAAACGCGAGATCAAGCGGCTGACGGCGGCATCGATCCTGCTTCAGCTTCGACCGGGGGTGCGAGGCAGGGTGGCCGCCTACCGGCTCAACATAGCCGAAATCCACCGGCTGAGCGCGCCGGTCTGGGATCGGGTCGGCCCGGATTACGCCGACCGCATGGCGCAGCAGGGGCCGCCACCCGCAGCGCCCACGGTGACACAGGTCGATTTCGCGGCGGCCCAACCGGCGGACCCACCGCAGCAGATCGATCCACCCGCCGGGCAGGGCGGTCCCTGGGCGCGAACGCTGGCGCGGCTGGCGCAGCTCGAACCGGCATTGCACCGAAGCTGGTTCGCCGCGCTTACACCCGGGGCCTGCGAGGCCGGCGTGCTGACGCTTCGGGCGCCGTCGCAGTTTCAGGCGCGGTATGTTCAGACCCATCATCAGCGGCTGCTTCTGGGCACCGCGCAGATGGAATTCCCCGAACTCAGGCGGATCGAGATCTGCGCCTGACACCGTGGGATGCCGCGCGTCAGGCCGGGGCCAGCACGAAGGCATAGAGCAGTGTCCAGAGGCTCAGCGCCAGCCCGAGGGTGATCACGAAGAGCCCGTTCCAGCGCAGGCCGACATGCAGCGGGCTGACACCGCCGAAGCTGCCGGTCAGGATGGTGGTGGCGGTAAAGGGAGAACAGATGCCGCCAATGGCCCAACCGGCGACAATCGCGGTGACCAGCGCCGCCGGGGTGACACCTAGGCTTGCGGCCTCGGGGATAAGCGGCGCAATCAGGGTGACCCCGAGGATCGGGTTCATCCCGAGCTGGCCCAGCAACGGCACGATCCACACCAGAGAGACCAGCAGCAGCCAGGGCGGCATCACCCCCAGGTCAAGCCCCAGCCCGGCCATGATCGGCGCCAGCAGCGGCGCGCCGAGCGTGCCGATATAGCCGGCCATCATCAGCAACACGATCTCTCCGCGATAGCCGGGGAGGTCGGTAAAGAGGAATTGCCGCGCCGGGGCGGCGATAGCGCCGCGATATTGCAGCAGCGCCCAGACCAGCGAGATCAGCGGCACCACGAGAAGCACCACACCGACGATACGCACCTCGGTCAGCAGGTGCAGCCCGCCGACCGACACCCCGAGCAGCGCCAACAGCACAAAGAGCGGCGTCAGCCGGCGGAACGAGCCCTCGATGGGGCGGGGTGGGGGGCGGACGGCCAGCCGCGGCTTCAGCAGCGTGTCCAGCGCCCAGCCGAGCCCGGCGAGGATCAGCGCCGAGACCATGCCGGGCAGGGCTGCATCGCGCCAGCTTGCGCCGGGGATCAGCACGGTGGTGATCGCCATGGAAAACGCCAGCGGCGACCAGGACAGCGTCGAGACAAAGCCGCGCTGGATCGCCAGCAGCATGCGCCGCCTGCGGTGGCCCCGGATCACCGGGTCGCTGTCTGCCGCGGCCGCAGAGGTGGCCAGCCCGCCAAGCAGCGCGATCGCGCCATAGCTCAGCAGCAGTGCGAACATGTGGCCGCCGAGGCTCAGCGCCAGATAGCGCCGGCCCGGCGGCTGCGAGGCCAGGTAACGCCCGGCGTCGGCAATCGCCGGCGAGCTCTGGGCAATGCTGCGCAGGGTCGCCAGCGCGCAGAAGAAGGCGCCGATGAATCCGGCCGAGGCAAGGCCCCGGGCCAGCACCGCCGCCCAATCGTCCGAAACGGCACCGGTCCAGAGCGTCAGCCCCAGCCCGACCGCCACGAAGGCCAGCCGCGAGGCGCGGATGCGCGGTGCCAGCAGGACCACCACCGCGGCCGCCACCAGGGCACGCGGTGCTTCGGCTGCGGGCACCCGCCATTCGACCAGCCCGGTCAGCAGCACGAGCAGCGCCAGCAGGACGGCGGCGGCCCGGTCGAGGGGGGAGTTCGGTGTCATGCGGGCTCCGGGATTGGCTGCGCGGGCCGCGCCGCGTCGCCCAACTGTTACGAAGCCGCGCCGCCAAGGTCCAGAGAGCGCGGCGGGTTTTGGCCGGACCGCTCGCGCAGGGATGTGATCTCATGTGATCGGAACCAGGGCCTATACAAGTGGTTGAGCCCGAGACAAGGCGCGAAATTGCGCGCAGACTACGGACGAGAGGCACAGCTATGAACCGACGCGAACTTTTGAAAACCGGGATGGGGCTGGCGGCAATGTCGCTGCCCGGAGTGGCCAAGGCGCATGAAGCCGAGGTCAAGGATCATGAGTTGCCGGAGGCCATGTTGCCGCGTCTGGTGCGCATGGGTCCGGGATTTGCCCCCGGCGAGATTCACGTCAACCCGATCGAATTCGCGCTCTACTGGACGCTGCCCGGCGGCGACGCGATGCGCTACATCGTCGGCGTGGGCCGGCCCGGGCTCTACGAATCGGGCGAATTCTATGTCGGGGCCAAGAAGGAATGGCCGAGCTGGACGCCGACCCCCGGCATGATCGACCGTGAGCCGGAGAAATACGCCAAGTACAAAGACGGCATGCCCGGCGGGATCGACAATCCTCTGGGCGCCCGCGCGCTCTATCTGTTCACGCCGGAGCGCGGCGACACCTTTCTGCGCATCCATGGCACCAACGATCCCGACACGCTCGGCCGCCGAGTGTCAAACGGCTGCGCCCGTTTGGTGAATTCGCAGATCATCGAGCTGTACGACCAGGTTCCGATGGACACCCGCGTGGTGCTGTATCCCTTTGCATGAGGCCTGACGCTCGCGTCCGGCGGTCAGCCGGGCAGGGCAGGGGCCCGCCGCGGCTCAGCCGAACCCGAGGCTGGCGCGCAGGTCGCTGGCCGGGTCGCCCTGTGGCTTGAGGTCGAGCCGGTCCTCGATGCCGGTCAGGTGCCGGTCGAGCAAATCGGCCGCCGCCTCGCCCTTGCCTTGCAATACCAGTTCCGACAATTGCCGGTGTTCGTCCATCTCGCAATCGCCGTGATGGCCGGTTTCGTAGATCGCGATGATCAGCGATGACCGGGCAATCAGCTCGCGCACGAAGCGCGCCATTATCGGGCTGTCGGCCTGATCGGCCAGAACCTGGTGATAGCGCCCGCAGCGGCGGATCACCCGCGCGGCGTCGCCGGCGGCGCGGGCGGCGTCCTCGGTATGCAGATGATCGTTCAGCGCACTGTGCATCGCGTCGTCGCGCATGTCGGCGGCGCGGCGGATCAGATGACCCTCGATCACCCTTCTGGCCCGAAACACCTCGCGCGCTTCCTCGACCGAGGGGCGCGCGACAAAGGCGCCGCGATTGGCGACCAATTCGATCACGTGATCCCCTGACAGCCGCGACAGCGCGGTGCGAATCCTTGTGCGCCCGACTCCGAACAGATCGCAGAGCTCGTCCTCTTTCAGATGGGTGCCGGGAAGCAGCTTGTGGTCAACGATGGCGTCGAAGATTCGGGTGTAGATCTGGTTCGGGTCCATTGATTCGCGGGTCTTGGCCGCGGTGCCATTGGGGGCCTTGGTCAATCCCTTGCTCATCATAATCCCTTCCACAGCCAGTTTTTTCAACCGCGCGACATGCCTTCAAAGCGTTTAGCACGGATCGCCGGCAAAATGTATACAATTTTTGAACGGTAGAAAAAAGCTTGATCGCATACGAAGATTGTATACGATCTAGCTAACCCGACGTCAGAATCGGACCCGACACATCAACAAGGAGACTTTGAATGACCCTCACCACTCGCCTGAAAACCGGGATCGCCGTTGGCGCGCTGACAGCGCTTCTGGCCGGAGCCGCTGGCGCGAACACCCTGCGCATGGCCGATTCCTCCGACATCGCGGCGATGGACCCGCATTCGATGACCGAGAGCAACACCATCGGTTTTCTCAACCACGTCTACGAAGGCCTGGTGCGCTACAATCAGGACCTCGAGGTCGAGCCGGCGCTGGCCACGTCCTGGGAATTCGTCGAACCGACCCGCCTGCGCTTTTCGCTGCGCGAGGGTGTGACCTTTCACAACGGCAATCCCTTCACCGCAGATGACGTCGTCGCCTCGCTGGAGCGCGCCGCGCATGAAAGTTCGCCGGTCAAGAGCAACATCCCCTCGATGGCCTCGGTCGAAAAGGTCGATGACCTGACCGTCGACCTGATCCTCACCGGGCCGGATCCGATCGTGCTCAATTATCTGACCAACATCCACATCCTCGACCGCGAATGGATGGAGGAGAATGACGCTCTGCTGCCCGCCGACATGCGCGGCGGCCGCGAAAACTATGCGGTGGCCAATTCCAACGGCACCGGGCCCTTCATTCTCGAAAGCCGTCAGCCCGACGCCAGCACCGTGCTGACCGTCAACGAAGACTGGTGGGACGAGCCGCAACACAACCTGACCCGGATCGAGTTCAGCCCGATCGGCTCGGATGCCACGCGGATTGCCGCGCTGCTCTCGGGCGAGCTGGATTTCATCATGCCGGCGCCGCTGCAAGACATCGACCGGATCAACCGCTCTGACGGAGCCAAGGCGATCATCGCGCCGGCGCTGCGCACCATCATGCTGGGCATGAACCAGACCGAGAAGCTGCACAACTCCAACCTCACCGATGCCAACCCGTTGCAGGATCGCCGGGTGCGCGAAGCGCTCTGGCGCGCCATCGACATGGAGCTGATCCGCAAGAAGATCATGCGGGACATGTCGCGCAATTCGGCGCTGCTGGTGGCGCCGCCGGTGCCGGGTTATGACGCGGCGCTCGACGTGCTGCCGCCGGCCGATGCCGAAAAGGCCAAGGCGCTGCTGGCCGAGGCCGGTTATGGCGACGGCTTCGAGGTCGGGCTCGATTGCCCCAACAGTCGCTACGTGAACGACGAGGAGATCTGCCAGGCCATCACCTCGATGTGGTCGCGGATCGGGGTCAAGGCCAACCTGTCGTCGCAGACCCCGTCGAAACACTTCGAGAAGGTGCTGGGCGGCGGCTCCGATGTCTACATGGTGGGCTGGGCGACCCTGCCGATGCTCGATACCTATTCGGTGCTCTCGGCGCTGCTGCACACCCCGGGCGAGCGGATGGGGGCCTGGAACCCCGGTCGCTATTCCAACGCCGAACTGGACGCGCTGACCGCCAAGGTCGCGGTGGAGCTGGATACCGACAAGCGCACCGCGATGATGACCGAGGCGCTGAAGATTGCCCGCGACGACGTGGCCATCATCCCGCTGCACCAGCAGCCGCTGGCCTGGGCGGTGCGGGACGGGGTGAACATCCCCGCCGCCGCCGACAACAAGCCGCGGCTCTGGTACGCCACCATCGACTGATCCTCCCCGGAGCGGGCCCGCGTGCATCCTGCGCGTGGGCCTGCGACGATTTCTGACAGTCCCCCGTGACACCCTGATCGCAAAGTGGAGGTTCCACGATGATCGCCTACGTTCTCAGACGGCTGATGCAATCCGTGCTGGTCATGCTCGCCGTCGCCCTTATCGCCTTTTCCATGTTCCGTTTCATCGGCGACCCGGTGAACTCCATGCTGCCCGAAAATGCTTCTGTCGAGGATCGCCAGGTGCTGCGTGAACAGCTCGGCCTCGATCAGCCCGTGACCACGCAATTCGCCAAGTTCGTCACCGGCGCGGTGCAGGGGGAATTCGGCGTTTCCTACCGCAACAAGCGCGCGGTTTCGGAGATGATCGCCGAACGCCTGCCGGCCACGCTCGAACTGGTGCTGGCGGCGGCGGTCTTTGCCCTGCTGCTGGGGGTGCCGATGGGCATCTATGCGGCGCTGCATCCCAAGGGTTTCCTGGCAAATACACTCAACGTCGCCTCGCTGATCGGCATATCGGTGCCGACTTTCGTGACCGGCATCCTGCTGATCCTGATCTTTTCGGTCTGGTTGAACTGGCTGCCCAGCTTCGGACGCGGCCAGACTGTTGACATCGGCTGGTGGTCCACCGGGTTCCTGACCGTGAGCGGGCTCAAGTCGCTGATCCTGCCGGCGGTGATGCTGGGACTGTTCCAGGTGACGCTGATCATGCGGCTGGTGCGGGCCGAGATGATGGAGGTGCTGCGATCGGATTTCGTGCGCTTCGCCCGCGCCCGTGGCCTGTCGAACCGCGCCGTGCACTTCGGCCATGCGCTCGGCAATACCCTGATGCCGGTGATCACCATCGTCGGGCTGCAACTGGGCTCGATGATCGCCTTCGCCATCATCACCGAGACGGTGTTCCAGTGGCCGGGCATGGGCCTGCTGTTCATCCAGGCGGTGAGCTTTGCCGACATCCCGGTGATGTCCGCTTACCTGGTGCTGGTGGCGCTGGTCTTCGTGGCGATCAACATGATCGTCGATCTTCTCTACTTCGCCATCGATCCGCGCCTCTCGGTGCGGGCGTGAAGGAGGTTCATGATGTCTCTTGAAGCATTCCCCCAATCCCGCCTCGCCGCGATCATCGAAAGCGATTTGTTCTACAAGTTCCGGACCTCGTGGATCACCGTCGGCGCCTTTGTCGTGACGCTGGTGATCGTGCTGGCCGCCGTTCTGGCGCCCTGGATCGCGCCGCATGATCCCTTCGACGTCTCGACGCTGAGCCTGTGGGACAGCGAATTGCCCCCGGTCTGGGCCGAGGGCGGCGATCCCCGCTTCCTGCTGGGCACCGACAACCAGGGCCGCGACGTGTTCTCGGCCATCCTCTACGGCTCGCGGATCTCGCTGGCGGTGGGCTTTGTCTCGGTCGCCTTCGCCATGGTGATCGGCATCGTGATCGGCCTGGTCTCGGGCTATTTCGGCGGCGCCATCGACGCCTTCTTCATGCGGATCGCCGACGTCATGCTGAGCTTTCCCACCATCCTCGTGGCGCTGCTGGTCAGCGGGATCGTCCGCGGCGCGCTGCCACGCGAAATGCACGACAGCGCGGCTCTGATCGTCCTGGTCTTTGCCATCACCGTGACGACCTGGGTGCAATATGCCCGGACCGTGCGTTCATCGACCATGGTCGAACGCTCGCGCGAATACGTCTATGCGGCGCAGCTTGTCGGCCGGAAACCCTTTGCCATCCTGTTCAGCCACATCCTGCCCAACGTCATGGGCCCGGTGCTGGTGATTGCGACCATCAACCTGGCCATGGCGATCCTGATCGAGGCGACGCTCTCTTTCCTCGGGGTCGGCATGCCGCCCACCAACCCCTCGCTCGGCACGCTGATCCGCGTCGGCAACGAATATCTCTTCTCGGGTGTCTGGTGGGTGGTGATCTTCCCCTCGCTGACGTTGGTGGCGCTGGTGTTGGCGGTCAACCTGCTGGGTGACTGGCTGCGCGACGCGCTGAACCCCAAGCTGCGCTGAAAGGAATGACGATGAGTACAACGACCTTCCCCAATGCCCCGCTGCTCAGCGTGCGCGACCTGTCGATCTGCTTTGACACCCGCCACGGGCCGCTGCGCGCGGTCGACGGCATCACCTTCGATCTGGCGCCGGGCGAAATCCTCGGCATGGTGGGCGAAAGCGGCGCCGGCAAATCGCTGACCGGCACCGCCATCACCGGGTTGCTGGAGCGGCCCGGCCGCATCGACCGGGGCGAGATCCTCTTCGAGGGCAAGCGCATCGACACCCTGTCGCCGGATGAGATGCGGCGGCTGCGCGGCCGCCGGATCGGCGCGATCTTTCAGGACCCGCTGACCAGCCTCAACCCGCTGATGACCGTCGGCCAGCAACTGGTGCAAACCATCCGTACCCATCTGCCCAAGAGCAAGGAGGCGGCGCGCGCCCGCGCCATCGAATGCCTGGCCGAGGTCGGCATTCCCGCCCCTGAGGCGCGGATCGACCAGTATCCGCACCAGTTCTCGGGCGGGATGCGGCAACGGGTGGTGATCGCGCTGGCGCTCTGTGCCGAGCCGTCGCTGGTGATCGCAGACGAGCCGACCACCGCGCTCGACGTCTCGATCCAGGCGCAGATCCTCGACCTGCTGAAGAAGATGTGCCGCGAACGCGGCGCGGCGGTGATCCTCGTCACCCACGACATGGGGGTGATCGCCGAGACCGCCGACCGCGTGGCGGTGATGTATTCCGGCCGGGTGGTCGAGATCGGATCGGTCGACCGCGTCGTCCGCGACCCGCGCCACCCCTATACCAAGGGTCTGATGCAATCGATCCCGCGCGTCGGCTCGGGCGTCCAGCGACTGACCCAGATCGACGGCGCCATGCCGCGGCTGACCGATCTGCCCTCGGGCTGCGCCTTTCACCCGCGCTGCCCGCGCGCCTTTGACACCTGCCAACAGACCAGACCGGCGGCGCTGCCGGTCGAGGGCGGCCATGTCGCCTGTCATCTCTACCAGGAGGAACCGGCATGAGCACCGCAACCGAACAGAAGCCGCTGGTCGCGCTCGACGGCCTGTCCAAGACCTTCGACCTCTCGCCGCCGCTGCTGAACCGCTTGATCGAGCGCAAGGGCCGCCGCAGCCTGCGCGCCGTCGACGGGCTCAACATCGACATTCCACGCGGCAAGACCTTTGCCTTGGTGGGCGAATCCGGCTGCGGCAAATCCACCGTCGCCAAGCTGGTGGTCGGGCTGCACGGGGCAAGCGCGGGCAAGATCACCTTTGACGGCACCGATCTGACCAAGCTGGCTGCCGCCGACCGTGGCGCTTTCCGCAAGCGCATCCAGATGATCTTTCAGGACCCCTATGCCAGCCTCAATCCGCGCTGGCGGGTGCGCGACATCATCGCCGAGCCGCTGCGCAGTTTCGGCATCACCTCCTCGAAGGCCGAGGAACGGGCCGAAGTGGGCCGCCTGCTGGAGCTGGTCGGCCTTTCGGCCCGCGACGGCGAGAAGTTTCCGCATGAATTCTCCGGCGGTCAGCGCCAGCGGATCTCGATTGCCCGGGCGATCTCGTCCAAACCCGAGTTCCTGGTCTGCGATGAGCCGACTTCGGCGCTCGACGTCTCGGTGCAGAGCCAGGTTCTCAACCTGATGCGCGATTTGCAGGACGAGCTGGGGCTGACCTATCTGTTCATCAGCCATGACCTGGCGGTGGTGGACTTCATGTCCGACTATGTCGGCGTCATGTACCTGGGCCGGCTGGTCGAGGCCGGGCCGGCCGAACGCATCTTTTCGGCGCCGGAACATCCCTACACTCGGCTGCTGATGGACACGGTGCCCGACATCACCATGGGCCGGCGCAACCGCGCGCCGGTGATCGGCGAGGTGCCGAACCCGATCACCCCGCCGCCCGGGTGTTCCTTCAACCCGCGCTGCCCGCTGGCCAATGACCGCTGCCGGGCGCAGGCTCCCGAGGCCCGCAAGCGGGCCGGGGGCAGCATCGTTGCCTGCCACGCGGTCGAGGAGGGGCGCGACACGCCGGAAACGGTGGCGTGCGAAACTGGCGAGGGCGCGCGCATGCAATTGGCGCGGGGGGCCGCCTGATGGAATTCGATTTCGAGGCCCTGCCGCCACAGGACCGTTACCGCCTGCTGTGCAGCTTCGTCGCCCCGCGCCCGATCGCGCTGGTGACGACCTGCGATGCGGAGGGGCGGCCCAACGCCGCGCCGATGAGCTTTTTCAACGTCTTCTCGCAGGATCCGCCGATTGTCATCCTCGGCATCCAGGCCAAGCCCTGCGGCAGCGAAAAGGAGACCTTGCGCAACATCCGCCGGTCGCAAGAGTTCACCGTCAACCTCTGCGACATGGCGATCGCGCAGCAGATGGTGGATTGCGGCATCGGCTTTCCCGATGACGTCGACGAGGTGGAACTCACCGGCCTCAGTCATGCGCCCTCGCTCAAGATCGCGCCGGCGCGGGTGGAGGAGGCGCCGGCGGCGATGGAATGCCGGGTGAGCCAGATCATCGACTACCCGCGCCGCGCCATCGTGCTGGGCGAGGTGGTGCAGATGCATGTGCGCGACGCCTGTCTCGACGCCGCCGGGCGTTATGTGCGGCCCGAGGTCTATCAGCCGGTGGCGCGGCTTCATGCCGACAATTACATCGTCTCGGACCGGCAGTTCGAGCTCAAGGCGACCCCGGCGCTGGCCGCGGCGAAAGCGAGCTGATGGATATCCTGCTGAAGAACCTGCGCCCGCTCGGGCAGGAGACCTGCGACATGGAGGTCCGCGCGGGCCGTATCGCCCGCATCGGCAAAGACCTCGCCGCCCCAGACCTGCCGGTCGAGGATTGCGGCGGCGCGCTGGCGCTGCCCGGTCTGGTCGAGGCGCATACCCATCTCGACAAGTCACTCTGGGGCATGGGCTGGCGCGAACATCAGGCCGGACCCTCCCTGCGCGACAAGATCGACAACGAGCGCAAGCTGCGCAAGGAGTGGAACATCGACCCTTACCGCCAGTCGATGCGGCAGGCGCTCTTGTCGCTCGGCCATGGCTCGACGGCGATCCGCTCTCATGTCGACACCGACACCGATTGCGGGCTGGCGGGGATCGAGGGCGTCGCCCGCACCCGCGAGGAACTCGCCGGGCAGATCGACATCGAGATCGTCGCCTTTCCGCAATCCGGGCTGATGTCGCGCCCCGGCACGCTCGAACTGATGGAGCGCGCGCTGCAAGGCCCGGCCGACGTGGTCGGCGGGCTCGATCCCTGCGGCATCGACGCCGATCCCAAGGGGCAGCTCGACGCGGTCTTTGCGCTGGCCGAGAAATACGGCAAGCCGATCGACATCCACCTGCATGAACCGGGCGAGCTTGGCGCCTTTTCGATGGAGATGATCCTCGACCGCACCCGTGCCCACGGGATGCAGGGGCGGGTGACCATTTCCCACGCCTTCTGCCTCGGCATGCCCGACCGCGACCGTGCCCGTGCGCTGGTGGCCGAACTGGCCGAGGCGCAGGTGCATATCGCCACCGTCGCCACGCCGTCGCGGCCGGTGCCTCTGGCCGAGGACCTGCGGGCCGCCGGGGTGGTGCTCTGCGCCGGCTCGGACGGGATCCGCGATACCTGGGGGCCTTATGGCAACGCCGACATGCTGGAACGCGCCATGCTCTTGGGCCTGCGCAACAACCTGCGCGCCGACCGTGACGTCGAACACGCCTTCTGGTGCTGCTCTGGCGCCGGGGCGCGGGTCATGGGGCTGGCGGGCCATGGCATCACCGAAGGCTGCACCGCCGATCTGGTGCTGGTGGAGGCCGAGACGGTGACCCATGCGGTGGTCTCGCATCCGCCGCGCCGGCTGGTGCTCAAGGCCGGTCGCATCGTCGCGCGCGATGGCAAAGCCCTGCAGGAGGCGCCGTGATGGACCGCACGCTGATGACAGCCGACTGGGTGGTCGGTCACGAAAACGGCCGCCATCTGCTCTTGCCCCGTGGCGAGGTGGTTTACGAGGGCGGCGAGATCGTCTTTGTCGGCCATGATTTCCCCGGTGAGGTGGCGCGGCGCATCGACTGCGGCGCGGCGCTGATCGGCCCGGGGTTCATCGATCTCGATGCGCTTTCGGATCTCGACACCACCATTCTCGGTCTCGACAACCAGCCGGCCTGGAAAAAGGGCCGCGTCTGGCCCGAGAGCTACATGCAGGCGGGCCCGCGCGAGATGTACGCGCCGGAGGATCTGGTCTGGCAGAAACGCTATGCCTTCACCCGGCTGATCGCCAATGGCATCACCACCGCGCTGCCCATCGCCTCGCTGTTCTATCGCGAATGGGGCGAGACCCGCGAGGAATTTGCCGGCGCGGCCGCGGCAGCCGAAGAGCTGGGCCTGCGCGTCTACCTCGGCCCCGCCTATCGCAGTGGCAATACCTACGTCAAAGGCGCCGGCGAGATCGGCTTTCATTTCGACGAGGCGCGCGGCCTGTCCGGGCTGGAAGAGGCGCTGCGCTTCTGCCGCGATTTCGAGGGGCAGGGCGGCGGGCTGATCCGCACCATGCTGGCGCCCGACCGGATCGAGACCTGCACCGAGACGCTGCTGGCGCGCACCGCCGAGGCTGTGCGCGAGCTGGAGGTGCCGGTGCGGCTGCATTGCTGTCAGTCGGCCTTCGAGTATCAGAGCGTTTTGCGGATGCGTGGCCGCAGCCCGGCGGAATGGCTGCGCGATATCGGCTTTCTCTCGCCGCGCGCGATCCTGCCGCATCTGACCTATCTGGCGGGGCGCAACGGCATGACCCATGAGGCGCCCGATCTGGAGATCATCGCCGAAAGCGGCGCGGCGCTGGCGCATTGCCCGTTGGTGATGGCGCGGGGCGGCACGGCGATGGACAATTTCGCCGCCTATCGCGACGCCGGGCTGACCATCGGCATGGGCACCGACACCCATCCGCCCGACATGATCCTCAACATGCAGATCGGGCTGATCACCGCGCGGCTGGCGCGCCGCGCCGCTGGCGCCGTCAGCGCCGCCGATCTCTATGACGCGGCGACCCTGGGCGGCGCCAGGGCGCTGGGCCGCGACGATCTGGGCCGGCTGCGCCCCGGCGCGCGGGCGGATATCACCGTCATCGGGCTCGATGATCCGGCCATGGGGCAGGTGATCGATCCGATCCAGACACTGATGCTCAACGGCTCGGGCCGCGATGTGCGGACGGTGGTGATCGAGGGCCGCACGGTGATGGAGGATGGCGCCATCCCCGGCGTCGACCATGACGCCCTGCGCGCGGGCGCGCAGCAGCGGTTCGACGCGATGAAGGCGCAATACCCCGACCGCACCTTCGGCCATCCGCCGCTGGACGAGATCATCCCCGCCTCCTACCCGCTGCGAAAGGCGCCGGCATGACCGATATCCTGATCCGCCATGTCACCGCGCTGACCGTCGATGCCGACCGAAGGGTGATTGAGGATGCCGCCATCGCCATCGAGGCCGACCGGATCACCGCCATCGGACCCGACGCCGAATTGGCGCCGCTGGCCGACCGGGCGGGCGAGGTGATCGAGGCGCGGGGCAGGGTGGCCATTCCCGGCCTGATCGACTGTCATTCCCATGCCGGTCACGGGTTGGTGCGGGCCTTGGGGGCCGGCGATGTCTCGACCTGGTTCGACGCCTGCGCGCGGCTTTATACCGGCCCGACCGGGCCCGGCTTCTGGGCCGCCGAAGCGCGGCTCTCGCTGCTCGAGCGGCTGATGGGCGGGGTGACCACCTGTGTCACCCTGCTGGGCGGTGGCGCCGATATCTATCGCACCGACGACCCGGCCTTTGGCGCCGCCCATTGCGCCGCCACCCGCGATGCGGGCCTTCGCACGGTGCTGGCGGTGGGTCCGAACCGGCCGCCGTTTCCGCTGCCCTATCACGGGCCGGACGGCGCGCCCGTCGCGGTCGGTTTCGTGCGACAGCTCGAGGTCAGCGAGGCGCTGATCGCGGCGCATGACGATCTGCTGGATGCCGGCACCGGCGTCTGCCTCGTCATGCCGGTCTATGGCAGCGACGACCGGGGGGAGGTGCCCGAAGCCGAGGTGCGGCGGATGACCGAAGCGGTCTGCGACCTGCGCGCCCGGCATGACGTGCTGCTCACCCAGGACGGCCACCGCGACGGCACCATTGCCTATGCCCGCGCGCTGGGGCTGCTGGGGCCGCATGCCCTCCTGTCGCATTGCGTCGATCTGACCGAAGAGGACATCGAGGCACTGCAAGAGACCGGCACCGCCGTGGCCCATAACCCCAGCGCCATCATGTCGATCTTCGGCCGCTGCCCGGCGCCTGAGATGATCGACCGGGGCATCACCGTGGCGCTCGGCTCCGACGCCGCCGCACCGGACCGGGGCTATGACATGTTCCGCCACATGGCGCAGGCGATGCATTATCACCGCCGCCACTTCCGCGACCCGACGGTCCTGCCGCCGGGCAAGGTGCTGGAGATGGCCACCATCGATGCCGCCCGCGCGCTGGGCCGCGCGGATGATCTCGGCTCGCTGGAGGTCGGCAAGAAAGCCGATGTGGTGCTGATCGACATGGGCAAACCGCATCTGACGCCGCAGGCCATGCCGCTGCATGCGGTGACCCATTTCGCCAATGCCGCCGATGTCGAGACCGTGTTGGTCAACGGCCGCGTCGTGTTGCGCGAGCGCCGGTCGCAAACGCTGGACCCGGAGACGGTGCTGGCAGAGGCAACCGAGGCGGCCGACCGCGCCATCCGCGACGCCGGGCTGACCGGCTTGCGCGACGAACCCGCCCGGCTGTGGCGCTCTGCAAGATCTCCCGAAGAAAGGCCCGCGACATGAGGCTGCTTGTCATCAACCCCAACACCACCCGCGCCATGACCGCCAAGATCGCCACCGCCGCGCGCCGGGTGGCGCGGCCGGGCACCGAGATCATTGCCACCCAGCCCGACATCGGCCCCGAAAGCATCCAGGGTTTCCTTGATGTCGCGCGCAGCCAGCAGGGGCTGCTCGAGGTGGCGCGGCGGCACCCGGATGTCGATGCGGTTGTGGTGGCCTGTTTCGACGACACCGGCGTCGATGCGCTGCGCTGTGTCTTTGACGGGCCGGTGATCGGGATCGGCGAGGCGGGGTTTCACGCCGCGACGATGATCGCCACGCGGTTTGCCGTGGTCACCACCCTGGCGCGGTCGGTGCCGGGGCTCGAGGACAACCTCGACCGCTACGGGCTGGCCCGGCGCTGCGTCGGGGTGCGGGCCACAGACGTGCCGGTACTCGAGCTCGAGACCCATCCGGCCCGGGCCGAGACACGTATCGCCGCCGAGATCGCTGCGGCGATCTCGGAGGATCGGGCCGATGCCATCGTGCTCGGCTGTGCCGGCATGGCAGACCTGAACGACCGGTTGGCGCGGCGCTTCGGCCTGCCGGTGATCGACGGGGTGACCTGTGCGGTGACCCTGGCCGAGGCACTGGTGGCGGCCGGGTTGAAAACCTCGCCGGCGGGCGCCTATGCCGGCGGCACGGAGCGGGCGCGCACGGTGCCCTGCGTGGCCGCGCCCTGAACGGGCGCGGCCGGGGGCTCACTCGGCCTCGAAGCTTTCCGGATCCGGGCCGCACCGCGCGCCGGCCTCCAGCGCGGCGATGGCGGCCATCTCGGCCCCGGTCAGCTCGAAATCCATCACGTCGAGATTGCTGGCCAGATGATCCCGCTTGGTCGAACGCGGGATCACCGAATGTCCCAGCTGGACATGCCAGCGCAGGATCACCTGCGCCGGGCTCTTGCCGCTGCGCGCGGCGGCCTCGCGGATGGCGGGAGCGTCGAAGGACTTGCCATTGCCCAGGGGCGTCCAGGCCTGGGATACGACGCCGCGCGCGTCATTGGCGGCGCGCACCCCGGCGTTCTGGAACTGCGGGTTGATCTCGATCTGATTGACCGCCGGGGTAACGCCGGTCTCGTCGATCAGCCGGTCGAGGTGGTCGGGGTTGAAGTTCGACACCCCGATCGAGCGGACCTTGCCGGCCGCACGGGCGTCGATCAGCGCGCGCCATGTCTCGACATATTGATCACGCGCCGGGCAGGGCCAGTGGATCAGTGCGAGGTCGAGGTAATCGAGCCCGATCCGCCCGAGACTGCCGTCGATGGCGGCGCGGGCGCTGTCATAGCCCTGATCGGCGTTCCACACCTTGGAGGTGACAAAAAGCGCGTCGCGCGACACCAGGGCCTGGCGGATGCCTTCGCCCATGCTGGCTTCGTTGCCATAGATGAAGGCGCCGTCGATCAGCCGCACACCCAGTTCGACGGCGGTGCTGACCACGCCGGGAGTGGTGGCATCGTCGATCTGCCAGACGCCGATGCCCAGTTGCGGCAGGTGGCGGTCGTCGTTGAGGGGGAGTTGGCGGATGTCGGTCATAAGGGGTCCTTCTGGGTCAGAAATGTTTCGATCAGCGGCACCGGCGGCTGGTCGGGGGCGACATAGCGCGCGCCCGGTGGCGGGGAAGGGTCGGGAAACTGCGGATGATAGATCACCTGCATGCCGGCGGCACAGCCGGCGGCGGCGCCGGTCGGGCTGTCTTCGACGACAAGACATTGTTGCGGCGCCACACCCAGGCGCCGGGCGGCAAGCAGATAGCCCTCGGGTGCCGGTTTGCCCTGGGACACGTCGGCGCGGGTGACGATGGTGGTCAGCAGCGTGTCGAGGCCGGTGGTTCGCAGGCAGAACGCCACTTCTTCGGCGGTGGAATTGGACACCAGCGCCATCGGCACGCCGCGCGCCGCCAGCCGCTCGGCCAATGCGGCGGCGGGCAGGCGGGTGATGGCGCGGGCGTGATGTTCGAAGTGGCGATGTTTGAGCCGGGTCCAGTCGGCCAGCGAAAGCGGTGTGCCGGTGGCCTCTTGCAGCGCGGCAAAGACCGTGTCGCCGCTGGCGCCCAGAAGGTCGGCGTGCAGGCTCTCGGGCACGGTCAGGCCGGTCTCGCGCAGGGCGCTGTCAAAGGCCGCCTCATGTGCCGGTTCGCTGTCGATCAGGGTGCCGTCCATGTCCCACAGGATGGCGCGTGTCGGGGTGCTCATGGCAGGTTGTCCAGCTCCGGATAGATGTCATTGGCCGTGTGGTACAGCCGATGAAAGACCGGTGCCATGCGATTGTAGGTGTCGGCCCAGCCCGGATCGGGGGCAATCTCATGGGCGTAGCGCACCATGCGGCGGGCGGCGTGGGCGAGATCGGGCGCATCGCCGGTGGCCGTCGCCATCAGCATTGCCGCGCCCACCACGCCGCATTCCAGCTCTTCGGGCACCAGGTAGGGCACGCCGAACATGCTGGCCTTGATCCTGAGCCAGAGCGCGTTTTTCGCGCCGCCGCTGGCGGCCACGATGCGCTCCGGGCGACCGGCATCGCCCTGCAACCCGTCCAGCCGGAGGCGCATGGCGAGCGCCACCCCTTCGAGCACCGCGCGGTGCAATTCGGGCAGGCCATGGCCGGCGGTCAGGCCAAAGAATTGCGCCCGCGAGCCCGGGTGATGGCGCTCGCCCGAGAGATAGGGCAGGAAAAACAGCTTGTCGGCGCCGGGGTTCGCCGCCTCGGCGTCGGCGGCGATCTCGGCATAGCTGCGGGCATTGCCGTGAAAGGCCCGGCGCGCCCAGCGGACGGCATCGCCGCCCGCATCGAGCAACGTCATCGCGCCCCAGGCGCCGCTGGCCGAGAGCACATTGGAAATTTCGGGGTCGATCACCGGTGCGTCATGCATCAGGGTGATGATCGTCGAGGTGCCGGTGACATCCGAGCCCATGCCAGGCGCGATCACGCCAGAGCCGGTGAGCGCCAGGGGATAATCGCCGGCGCCGACCAGCACCGGGATATCGGCCGAGAGCCCCAGTTCGGCGGCAACCTGCGGCAGGAGCGGGCCGAGGATGTCCTGCGGCGCATGCAGATCGGGCAGAAGCGCGCGGTCGACGCCGGTCAGCGCGCACATCTCGTCCGACCATTTCCGGGTGCGGCAGTCCATCAGGAAGGACAGCGAGGCCTCGGTCACATCTTGTGCGCAGCGGCCGGTAAGGCAGAAGTTGATCCAGTCCTTGGGCATCAGCACGCTGCTGGCGCGGGCCAGCGCCTGCGGATCGTTTTCGGCCAGCCACGCCAGTTTGAAGGCCGGCCAGGCGGTGGCGGGCAGATTGGCGGTCAGGCGCAGCACCTCGGCCGGATCCGTCCGGGCGGCAAAACCCGCGACCTGCGGCGCGGTGCGCTTGTCGTTCCATAACGGCACGGTATCGCGGGTCAGCGCGCCGGCGTCGTCGATCAGCACCGTGCCATGCATCTGGCCGCAGGTGCAGATTGCGGCGACGCGGCTGGCGGCAGTGTCGATTTCATCCAGCACCGCGCGCACCACCGCGCGGGTGCCCGCCCACCAATCGGCGGGCCGCTGCTCGGACCAGCCGAATTGCGGCACGATCTGCTCGTGCTCGCGGTGGCTCAGTGCCAGGATGCGCCCGTCGCGGCCCACCAGGGCGGCGCGCAAGCCGCCGGTGCCGACGTCAATCGCAAGATAGAGATCGCGGGTCATCAAAGCCTTGTCTCGGTGTCGATGTCGAAGAAATGCGCCTTGCTCATATCGACCTGCACGGTGCAGTCGCGGCCCGGTTCCGCCGGAAAGCGCGGCGCGACCTGGGCCACGACCTTGTCCCCGCCGATGTGGCCCAGCACAAGTGTATGGGCGCCCAGAGGCTCCAGCGTGTCGCAGCGCAGGGTGAGCGCTTCGGGCTGGTCGCCGCCGTCCATATGTTCGGGCCGAATGCCGAGGGTGACGCGTTCGCGGGCGCCGGTGCGGGCGAAAGCCTCGGACGATAGCGGCAGGCGCTGACCATCGAGCCAGGCGGCGCCGTCGCGGGTGGCGACCTCGAAGAAATTCATCGCCGGCGAGCCGATGAAATTGGCGACAAAGCGGTTGGCCGGTTCCTCGTAAAGCCGGATCGGCGCATCCACCTGTTCGATCACCCCGGCGCGCATCACCACGACGCGGTCGGCCATGGTCATGGCTTCGACCTGATCATGGGTGACATAGACGGCGGTGGTGCCAAGGCGTTTCTGCAACAGCTTGATTTCGGTGCGCATTTCCACGCGCAGTTTGGCGTCGAGGTTGGACAGCGGTTCGTCGAACAGAAAGACCTGCGGATGGCGCACCAGCGCCCGGCCGATGGCGACCCGCTGGCGCTGCCCGCCCGAGAGATTGCGCGGCTTGCGGTCGAGGTAAGGTTCCAGCCCCAGAAGCTGGGCGGCCTCGTCGACCCGGGCGTCGATCTCGGCTTTCGGGGTGCCATGCACCTTCATGGCGTAGCCGATATTCTCGCGCACGCTCATATGCGGGTAAAGCGCGTAGTTCTGAAACACCATGGCGCAGTCGCGTTCGCCGGGGCGGGCGTGGGTCAGGTCTGCGCCGGCAATATGCACCTGGCCGCTGGTTACGGTTTCCAGCCCGGCGAGCATGCGCAGGGTGGTCGTCTTGCCACAGCCCGAGGGGCCGACAAGGACAATGAATTCGCCTTTGTTGATGGTCAGATCGAGCGGCGGCACGACCTGGGCCGCGCCATAGGACTTGGTGATCTGATCAAAGACGATATGCGGCGTTGCGGCGGTGTCGAGCATGGCTCTCTCCTCGGTCATTCGGGCGCTGATGCGGCCCCGCCCGAAGGGGCGGGACCACGGGGGAGGCAAGGGTCAGTCGAGGCCCATCGCGGCGCGATAGGCAGCGAGCTGGTTGTCGCGGCCGAATTCATCGGTCAGCTTGTTCCACTCGGCGGCAATGGCATCCAGTGCCTCCTGCGGCTCGACCTGGCCGGCAATCGCCTTGGACAGTTCGATCTCCAGCACCTCGGTATAAGAGAAAAAGCCCGGCAGCCGCAGGTCAAGTGCCACGTTGTCGGCATCCAGCGAGGCGCGCTGCGCGGTCAGGTAGCTCTTGGCTTCTGCCGGGGTGAAGATCGCCGACCAATTGTCGAGATTCTCGTAGTGGCTCAGCCGGTAGGGATTCACCCCGGTGTTGGCGGTGACGATGGCCTGGCCCGAGACCTCGGGGCTGGTGACCTCGGCGACGTAAGACCAGGCCGCCTCGCTGTTGCGGCTGTCGCCCGGGACGGCCAGCTGCCAGCCGCCAAAGGCCAGGAAGGGCGAGGCGACGGGGCTGTCGAAGCTGTCCCAGCTCTCGGTTTCCGAGTTCCAGATTTCGGTCGCACCGGGCAGGACGGCGGTGCGCACATTGCCCGCAATCGCACCTTCGGTCGCCCCCAGAACGCCGCTGTCGGCCCAGTCGATGTTCATCGCCACGGTGCCGCCGGAATAGAGCGGCCGCACGTCGCCCGAGCCATTGTTGAGCGCGCCCGGCGGATTGAACTCCAGCCCGCGCTTGTAATCCTCCAGCGCCTTGAGCCAGCCCGGGTTGTTGATCTGCGCATCCATCGTTTCGGGATCAAAGAACATCGCGCCGGGGGTGTTGGGGTTGTTGGTGTAGCTGGCGGCGTGGCTGAAGAAATACCAGAACTGCTGGCCGCCGCGGCGGTAGGCCTCGGCCGTGCCGAAATCCACCGCGTCCGAGGCGGTGAAGAATTGGGCGATGTCGTAGTATTGATCCCAGGTTACCGGCGCGGCGAGGTCATAGCCGTATTGTTCCTTGAACGCCGCCTTGTTTCCTTCGTCTTCGAACAGGTCGGCACGATAGTTCAGCATGTGCATGTCGCCGTCCATCGTCGCCGATTTCACCTCGCCACCCCAGGACATCAGCCGTTCGCGGTAGACCGGGTGAATGTCTTCCCAGGCCGGGCCCTGCTGCATCTCGGCCGGCATGGTCGACAGGAAGGGCGCGAAATCCGGCGCCCAGGCGGGGATAAAGCCGATGACGTCGAAATCGCCGGTCTGCTGGCTCATCGCGGTGAGGAACTTGGGATAGAGCTCGGAGAAGGGAAATTCGACGATCTCGACGGTGCCACAGGTCTTTTCCTGCCAGCTGTCGGCGGCGGTTTTCAACGCCGAGGCGATGAAGGGGCCATTCTGGGTCGAGACGGTCAGCGTCACGCCGGAATAATCGGGGGCGCAGGCCGCGCTGGCCAGCCCGGCAATCGGCACAAGCGCGGTGGCGAGCATCAGGTTTTTCATGTGGATTTTCCTCCCTGGAAACGCCGTCACTTGATAGAGCCGGCAAGAAACCCCGAACGCATCATGCGCCCGAGAAAGATGGCGACCGCGATCATCGGGATGATCGAAATCAGCGCGGCCACGGAAATTGCCCACCACTCATCGCCGCGCGACGAATTCTGTCCGGCCATGAGGATGGGAAGGGTCTGCCACTTGGATGAGGTCAGCAGCAGGGCAAAGAGAAACTCGTTCCAGATGAAGGCCAGAACGATCATCGATGTGGCCACCAGCCCGGGCTTGGACATCGGCAGCACGATCTGGAAAAAGATCCGCATGCGCCCGATGTTGTCGACCATCGCGGCCTCTTCGACCTCGACCGGGACATTGGCAAAGAAGTCGCGCATCAGCCACACTGCGAAGGGCAGGCCAAAGGCGGTATAGGCGGCGACCAGCCCCGGGAAACTGTCGAGCAGCCGCACCCCGGCCTTGTTCATCTCGGCATAAAGCAGGAACAGCGCAAAGGCCGAGACGATGGGCGGGAACATCCGCTGCGAGACAAACCAGAAGGTCACATCGTCATTGCCCAGCACCGGCCCGGGCAGGTTACGGCCATTGAGCCAGATCGCCACCGGCAGGGCGATGAGCATGACAAGACCCAGCGATTGCGGCACCGAGAGGCCTGCGCCCTGGTTGAGCAGGGCAAAACCGCCGATCGAGAGCACGCCAAAGACCAGCCCGGCCAGCAGGCGGATGCGGAACTCGAACCGGACCAGCGCATAGGCCGCCATCGCCCCGAGGAATACCGCCAGCGCGGTCGAGACCAGCGACACCGCGAGCGAGCTGAAGATCGGCCCGGCAAAATCGCCCCGCACCCCGGAAAAGGCATCGCGAAAGGCCTGCCATGTGGGCTGAAAATCGACAAAGGGGATATAGGTGGCGCCGCCGCTCACCGCCGAGGGTGGCTTGAAGGCGGTGACCAGCACCCACCAGAGCGGAAACAGGCAGAAGGCCAGCCAGATCAGCGCGAGGCCGAGGCCAAGGCGGCGAAAGGTTGTACGGTCCATCACTGGTATCTCCGGATCATGCGTTGCGCCGCGGCGAGGTAGAGCGTGCCGAACAGGATCACCACGATCAGGAACAGGAAGCTGAGCGCCGAGGTCATGCCGATGTTGAATTTCTTGAAACCCTCGTTGTAGGCGAAGAGGGTCAGCGTTTCGGTCGAGGTGCCGGGCCCGCCCCCGGTCAGGACAAAGACCGTGTCGATGATCTTGAAGCCTTCGATCACGCGGATGAAGACGACGGCGACCGAGAGTGGCAGGAGCATCGGGAAGGTCAGGTCGCGAAATCGGCGCCAGGCCGAGATATTGTCGACGCGGGCGGCCTCGAACACTTCGGACGGCAGGCCCTGAAGCCCGGCCAGCATCAAGAGCACCACGAAGGGCGTCCATTGCCAGATCTCGACGGTAATCAGCGTGGCGATGGCGAAGCTGGGCGATGTCAGGAACGGCAGGTTTTCCAACCCGAAGAGGGTAAAGAACTCGTTCACCGGGCCGAGCACCGGGTGAAACAGCATCCTCGCAATCAGCGCTACGCTGACCGGGGCCAGGAACATCGGCAGCAGGAAGCTGACGCGGTAGAGGCTCGCGCCCGGCACATTGTGATGCAGGGTCAGCGCCAGCGCGAAGCCCAGCACATATTGCAGCGCGACCGAGACAAAGACGATCACCGCCGTCACCTGGATCGAGCCCCAGAAGCGGGCCGAAGCCAGGATCTCGGCGTAATTGTCAAAACCCACGAATTTCGGCGGCACCGGCGGCACGATCCGGATCGTCTGGAACGAGACGACAAGGGCGTAGATCAGCGGAAAAAGCGTGATCGTCAGCACCAGCAGAAAGGCCGGAAAGATGAAGGCGTACTTCACCCTGTCAGGCTGTGGGGTTTGGCTCATGTCAGGTGTCCTCCGTTGCCGGGCAACTTGCCGCAGTCCGGGGTCGAAATCAACATCAAAAAGTAGCATAACTACAGAAAGAGCAAAGGGAAGGTGAAAATCTCCAACATCTGTAGTGCGGCTCGCATCGGATGCCGAGATGACACATTCCCTCCTATCTAGCTATTATATAGCGTTAAATTCGATAACATTAGGATCAAAACGTCTTTGCTCACAGCGAGGTTCGCGCATCATTTGGTAGTTTGACTACAGAAATGCATTGCGGCCTGATCGCCAGTTCTGTAGGTTCACTACCAAATTGGAACGGGAGCCTACCATGCACCAGCCACCGACAGCGCATCGAATCGACCCGGCGACAGGCGCGATGAGCCATGCCACCGGGCGGTACGAGAAACGCCTGCGCGATCTTGCCGGGCTCTATGCCGATGCGCCGGCGTTCGACCGTGCGGCGCAAGAGGCGGGCGGGCGCATCGTCTATGCCGTCAACGAGGTCCGCCCGGCAACGACCCGGGGCGATCTGATCTTTGGCACCACCTTCATGGAGCCGGGGCAGATCGGCGGCGAATACTACATGACCCGCGGCCATATCCACGCCCGCGGCAACCGGCCCGAGACCTATTACGGCGAAAGCGGGCAGGGGGTGATGCTGCTGGAAACCCCCGAAGGCGCGACCGAGATCGTCGAGATCGGGCCCAAGACCCTGGTCTATGTGCCGCCGCTGTGGATTCACCGTTCGGTCAACACCGGCCCCGAGCCGCTGGTGATGAGCTTCTGCTACCCCGGCGACAGCGGCCAGGACTACGAGATCATCGCCCGCGCCGGCGGCATGGCCAAACGTATCGTCGCCGACGGCGACGGCTGGGCCGCGATCGACAATCCCACCTACTGCCCCCGCGCCGCCGAAGAGATCGCGCGCGTTTATGCCACCACCGACTGACGGACAGACCTCATGAGCATTTATGACACGCTTTCCACCTACGGCGTCGTGCCGGTCATCGCGATTGACGACGCAGCGGCGGCCCTGCCGCTGGCCGATGCGCTGATCGCCGGCGGCCTGCCTGTGGCGGAAATCACTTTTCGCACCGAGGCCGCGCGAGATGTCATCGCGAAAATCGCCGCCGAGCGCCCCGAGATGATCGTCGGCGCCGGCACCGTGTTGACCGAGGCCCAGGCCGACGAAGCGCTGGCGGCCGGCGCGCGCTTTGCCCTGTCGCCGGGGATCGGTGCCGCCGTCCTGGCCCATGCCGCCAGGATCGGCCTGCCGTTCGCGCCGGGCATCATGGGCCCTTCGGAGCTTCAGATCGCCCTGCGGCATGGCTGCGAGATGGTGAAGTTTTTCCCGGCGATGCCGGCGGGGGGGCCGTCGATGCTGAAAAACATCGCTGCGCCTTACGCCCACACCGGCATCGGCTTCAATCCGACCGGTGGCGTCACGCCCGAGAACCTGCCTGACTGGCTGGCACTGCCGCAGGTCCGTGCGGTCGGTGGCACCTGGATTGCCCGGCGCGATGACATCGCGGCCGGCAATTGGGACGTCATCACCGAAAACGCCCGCGCCGCCGTGGCGCGTGTGCGCGACATTCGGGGGGCGTGATGCAACTGACCCCCGCCACCCGCCCGACGTTCTATTTTATCGGTGTCACCACCGGCAGTTCCTCGATCATGCGGGTGTTCCCGAAATGGGCCGAGTACCTCGGTTTCGGCGATGTCGAGATCAAGGGCATCGACATGGTGCCGCATGACACGTCCGAGAATTACCGCGCGGTCGTCCAGTTTCTCAAGGCTGACCCGCTGTCGCTCGGCGCGCTGGTCACCACCCACAAGCTCGATCTGTTCGCCGCCTGCCGCGACTTGTTCGACGCTGTCGACCCCCATGCCGCGCTGATGGCCGAGACCTCCTGCCTGTCGAAACGCGACGGCAAGCTGATCTGCCACGCCAAGGATCCGATCTCTTCCGGGCTGGCGCTGGATGGCTTTCTGCCCGCCGATCACTTTGCCAGGACCGGGGCCGAGGTGCTGTCGATGGGCGCCGGCGGCTCGACCATCGCGCTGACCTGGCATCTGATGCAGGCCGCGCGCGGTGCCAACCGGCCGCGCCGCATCGTGGTGACCAATCGCAGCGCGCCCCGGCTTGATCACATCCGCGAAATCCATGCGCAGATCGGCAGCGACATTCCCTGTGAATATGTCGTCGCCGAGACGCCCGAGGACAATGACCGCGCCATGGCGGGTCTGACACCCGGATCGCTGGTGATCAACGCCACTGGTCTGGGCAAGGATGCGCCGGGCTCGCCGCTGACCTTTGACGGCCCGTTCCCCCGGGATGGCGTGGTCTGGGAACTGAACTATCGCGGTGATCTGGTGTTTCTCGATCAGGCCCGGGCGCAACAGGCCGAAAAGGCGGTGCAGATTGAGGATGGCTGGACCTATTTCATCCACGGCTGGACCCAGGTGATCGCCGAAGTCTTCGACATCGAGGTCGCCACCTCCGGCCCGCAATTCGATGCGATCTCGCGCATCGCCGCCGAGGCCACGGGGCGGACGTCATGAGCCGTATCCTGATAACGCCCCGCTCGTTGTCCTCCGGCGGTCACCCGGCGCTGGCCGCGCTGGAAGAGGCCGGATTCGAACTGGTCATGCCGGCGCCCGGCGAAACCCCGTCCGAGGCGGCGCTGCTGGCCGCGGTGCCGGGCTGTGTCGGCTGGCTGGCCGGGGTCGAGCCGGTGTCGGAGGCGGTGATCGAGGCCGCGACCGATCTGCGCGTCATCAGCCGAAACGGATCGGGCATCGACAACCTGCCGCTGGCGGCGCTCGAGCGGCGCGGCATCGCGTTGCGCCGGGCCGAAGGCACCAATGCGCGCGGCGTCGCGGAACTGGCGCTGACGCTGGCGCTTTCGGGGCTGCGCGACATCGTGCCGACCCATGCCGGGCTGCAAGAGGGCGGGTGGCCGCGCCGCACCGGGTCCGAGATCCAGGGCGCGGCGGTGGGGGTCGTCGGCCTCGGCGCGATCGGCGCGAGTTTTGCCGAATTCTGCCTGACGCTTGGGGCCGAGGTGCGCGGGTTCGATCCCTTCGCGCCGCAGGACAGGCTGGCGCATCCGGCGTTTCTGCGCGGCGATCTGGCCCGGACCCTGGCCGGCGCCGGCGTCGTCAGCCTGCATGCGCCGATGCCTGCGGATGGCCGGCCGGTACTCGGCGGTGCGGAACTGGCGCTGCTGGCGCCGGGGGCCGTGGTGGTCAATACCGCGCGGGCCGGGCTGGTCGATGACGCGGCGATGATCGCGGCGCTCGACAGCTGCCGGGTCGGCACGTACGCCACGGATGTCTTCCACCAGGAACCGCCGCAGATGACGGGCTTGTTGCGCCATCCGCGTGTAATCACCACGTCGCATATCGGCGGTTTCACGCGGCAATCGGTGGAGCGGTCGACGCGCTGCGCCGTCGATCATCTGTTGCAGGTGCTTTCCCGCCATGCGGCTTGAATCGGCGCCCGGCTTTCCTGCGACCGGCACGCCCGGGCTGTTCTGGCTCGGGCAGGCCGGGTTCTGGATCGACACCGGCGCGCACCGGCTGTTGATTGATCCCTATCTGTCGGACAGCCTGGCGCGGAAATATGCCGGCACGGCCTATCCGCATCTTCGCATGATGGCCGCGCCGGTATCGGTGGCCGCGTTGCCCCGGCCCGATCTGGTGCTGGTGACCCATGCCCATACCGATCACATGGATCCCGAGACTCTGGGGCCGCTGCGCGAGAGGTTTCCCGATCTGCCGTTCGTGGTGCCGGCCGCCGTCGAAGAGATCGCGCGCGACCGGATCGGGCCGGGGGCAAAGCTGCGCCCGGTGCAGGCCGACGACCGGCTGGTGCCGCTGCCGGGGCTGACGCTCGAGGTGTTCCCGGCGGCGCATGAGGTGCGCGCGCGCGACGACATGGGCCGCGACAGGTTTCTCGGCTACGGCATCGCGGTGCCCGGGGTGCGGCTCTATCACTCCGGCGACAGCGTTCCCTTTGCCGATCTCGATGCCCGGGTTCAGCGCTTTGCCCCGGATATCGCGCTCTTGCCGGTGAATGGCCGGGATGCGGTGCGGCGTGCGGCAAGGATCCCGGGCAATTTCACGCTGGAGGAGGCCCGGCATCTGGCCCGCGAATGCGCCTTTCTCGTACCGCATCACTTCGGTATGTTCGCCTTCAACACATTGGACCCGGGCGCCATCGATGCCGCCGCCGAGCGGTCGACCACCCCGAGGATCATCCGCCCCACCGCAGGCCACCACTTGCGGATCGGGCATTGAAGGACGCTTTTGATGGATCACGCAGCCAACGGTCTGGATGACAATCTGCTGGAGACCGTGCTGCGGCAGAAGGATGAACTGCGCAAATCCGACCGGCGCGTCGCCGAAGTGGTGCTGGCGGCGCCGGGCGAGGTGGTCTCCATGACGCTGGCGCAGCTGGCCAAAGCGGCGGGGGTGAGCGAGCCGACGGTGATCCGGTTTTGTGCCGCCATCGGCTGCGAGGGATTTCGCGATCTGCGGGTCAAGCTGGCGCGCTCGATGGCCTTTGCCCGCACCACATCGCATACCGCGATCACCTCGGAGGATGATCTGGGCGCGGTGATGACCAAGATTTTCGACTACAACCTGTCGAACCTGAACTGGGCGCAGAGCAAGCTGGACCAGGAGGCGGTGCGCGCCGCCGTCGATCTTCTGGCGGGGGCGCGGCGGATCGAGTTCTTCGGGTTTGGCGCCTCGGGCATCGTGGCGCGGGACGCGCAGCAGAAGTTTCCGCTCTTCGGCACGCCCTGCGGCGCGCCGGCGGATGCACATCAGATGTACATGACCGCCGAGATGCTGGGCGACGGCGATGTGGCGGTGGGGGTGTCGAACACCGGCCACACCCGCGAGATCGTCACCGCACTTCAGGTCGCGCAGGAAAACGGCGCCGGCACCATCGGTATCACCGGTCAGCCCAGCCCGATGCTTGATCATTGCGACGTGGCGCTTGTGGTCGAGACGCTGGAAAACACCGATCTGTTCACCCCCACGGTGTCGCGGCTGTCGCATCTGGTGGTGATCGACATCCTGTCGACCGCCGTCAGCCTGCGCCGCGACGAGGCGCATCATCAGCGCATCACCCAAATGAAGGCACGTCTGGCACAGCGGCGCGGATCGCCTTAGCCGATGGCCCGGCCTGGCGCTCGCGCGTCAGGCGTTGTGGCGAAGGTAATCGGCGTAGGTGGCCGAGATGCGCTCGGCGACGGCGCGGGTCGGGGCCAGGAATTTTCCGACGAAAGCCTTGCCGGACATGCGACTGGCGAATTGCGACACCACCAGCGCCAGGCGGATCGCGCCCTGATGATCGCGTACCGGCAGGCCGAGGGAGACAAGACCGTCCTCCAGCTCGCCATCGGTGGTGGCATAGCCGCGCGCGCGGGTGCGGGCGGCGTCTTCCAGCATCGCCTCGGGTTCGGTGATGGTTCTGCTCGCCAGCGGCTGCGGCGCATGGCGGGCGCACCAGGCGCGCAGATCGTCGTCGGTCTTGGTCGCCAGCAAGAGCTTGCCCCCGGCCGAGGCATGGGCCGGCAGCCGGTCCCCGAGCGCCAATTGCGAGGCATAGACCCGGCGCGAGGGGTCGCGGCAGAGAAACATCACCTCCGGCCCGCTGAGCGAGACGATGGAACAGGGGCAATCGATCTCGGCGGCAAGCTGGCGGACCTGTTCGGCCAGCATCGACAGGATCGAATTTCCCGACAGGAAGGCGCGCGAGATGCCCAGGCTCTTGGCCGTCAGCGCGTAATCGCCGGTGCCGGTCTTTTCCAGATAGCCCATTGCCTGAAGCGTCAGGATCAGCCGCCGGGCGGTGGCCCGGCTCGTGCCAAGGTGGGTGGCGGCGCTCTGGAAGCTGACGCGCTGCACCTCGGGGCAGAACATCTCGAGGATCGCCATGCCCTTGGCCAGGGTCAGCGAGTAATCCTTGGGGGCGTCGCGCATGGCGTCTTCGGGAAAGGCGGCGGGCCGGGGCTTTGTCATCGCGCTCAGAAGATCTTGGGTTCCGGCACCGGCGCGCCGGCGGCGGTTTGCAGGAAATCGAAATCGCAGCCCTCGTGCGCCTGGCTGACATGGGCCATGTACATCTTGCCGAAGCCGCGCTGATAGGGGTCTTCCGGCGCGGTCCAGGCGGCGCGGCGCTGCGCCAGCTCTTCGTCGGAGACCTCCATGTGGATGCGCCGGCCGGGGATGTCGACGGTCACCATGTCGCCGGTTTTGAGCAGCGCCAGCGGCCCGCCGACATGCGCCTCGGGTGAGACATGCAGCACGCAGGCGCCGTAGCTGGTGCCGCTCATCCGCGCATCCGACAGCCGCAGCATGTCGCGCACCCCGGCCTTGACCAGCTTGCCGGGGATCGGCAGCATGCCCCATTCCGGCATCCCGGGGCCGCCGACCGGGCCGGCGTTGCGCAGCACCAGAACGCTGTCCTCGGTCACGTCGAGATCGTCACGGTCGATCTGTGCCTTGAGCTCGGCGTAATCGTCGAAGACCAGCGCCGGGCCGGTGTGGTTCTGATATTTCTCGCTACAGGCCGAGGGTTTGATGACACAGCCCTGCGGCGCCAGATTGCCCTTGAGCACCGCCAGCGCGCCCTCGGCATAGATCGGATTGTCGATCGGGCGGATCACATCGTCGTTGAATACCCGGGCCGTGGCGATATCCTCGCCCAGCGGCCGGCCGGTGACCGAAATCATCGCCAGGTCGAGGTGATCCGTCAGCCGGGTCATCAGCGCCGGCAAGCCTCCGGCGTAGAAGAAGTCTTCCATCAGATATTCCTTGCCGCTCGGCCGGACGTTGGCGATCACCGGCACCACGCGGCTCAGCCGGTCGAAATCCTCCAGTGTCGCCTCGACCCCGGCGCGGCGGCCGATGGCGATCAGATGGATGATCGCATTGGTCGAACAGCCCATCGCCATGGCCACGGTGATGGCGTTTTCGACCGAGCCTTCGCGCAGGATGTCCGAGGGTTTCAGATCCTCCCAGACCATCTCGCAGATGCGCCGGCCGACCATCTTGCTCATGGCGATGTGGTTGCTGTCGGCGGCGGGGATCGACGAGGCGCCCGGCAGGGTCATACCCAGCGCATCGGCAATCGCTGTCATCGTCGAGGCGGTGCCCATGGTCATGCAATGGCCATAGCTGCGGGCAATGCCGCGTTCGACGCCCTGCCAATCCTCCTCGGTGATCTGCCCAGCGCGCAGTTCGTCCCAGTATTTCCAGCTGTCCGAGCCCGAGCCCAGCGTCTTGCCCTGCCAGTTGCCGCGCAGCATCGGCCCGGCGGGCAGGTAGATCGCCGGCACATCCATGCTGATCGCGCCCATCAGCAGGCCCGGCGTGGTCTTGTCGCAGCCGCCCATCAGCACCACGCCATCGATCGGATGCGAGCGGATCAGCTCTTCGGTCTCCATCGCCAGGAGGTTGCGATAGAGCATGGCCGAAGGTTTGACGAATTGCTCGGCCAGCGAGATCGCGGGCAGCTCGAGTGGAAAGCCCCCGGCCTGGAGGATGCCGGTCTTGACCGACTCGGCGCGCTGGCGGAAATGCGCATGGCAGGGGTTGATGTCGGACCAGGTGTTGATGATCGCGATGATCGGCCGGCCTTCCCAATCCTCCGGGTCATAGCCCATCTGGCGCATCCGCGAGCGGTGGCCGAAGGTGCGCAGGCCGGGGTCGCCGAACCAGCGGTGCGAGCGGAGATCTTCGGGGGTCTTGGTCATGGGGCGTCCATTCTTCAGGAGAGCGAGCCGGACAGGGCGAACATCGCGAAGATGATCGCGCCGGCCAGCAGATAGCCGGCAATGTCCGAGGCGAGGCTGGCGCGGCGGCTCAGCCGGGTTTCGGGGCGGGGGTGATCGTCAGGGCTCATTTTGCCAGAACCTCCGGGAGAAACAGCGCGATTTGCGGAAAGAAGAGCACCAGAAGCAATCCGGCGATCTGCATCAGCACGAAGGGCCAGACCGAGGCAAAGATTTCTTGCAGGGTGACTTCGCGCGGCGCCACGCTTTTCAGGAAGAAACAGGCCGGGCCGAAGGGCGGCGAGAGATAGTAGATCTGGATGTTCATCGCAAAGAGCACCCCGAACCAGATCGGATCATAGCCGAAGCCCACCACCACCGGCGCAAAGATCGGCACGGTGATAAAGACGATGGCAATCCATTCCATGAAGGTCCCGAGCACAAAGACGATGGCCATCATCAACAGGACCACAAGCAGCGGGTGCCAGTCCAGCCCTTCGAGCACGCCTTGCAGGAAACGGCTGCCGCCGATGATGTTGTAGATGCCCACCAGCGAGACCGCGCCGAGCACTAGCCAGACCACCGAACCCACGGTCAGCACCGTCTGGCGAAAGGTGTCGCGGATCATGCCATAGCTCAGCCGTCTGCGCAGCAACGCCACCAGGAGCGCGGCGCAGGCGCCGATGGCGGCCGCCTCCGTCACCGAGGCGATGCCGGAATAGATCGTGCCCATCACGCTGGTGATGACAAAAAGCGGCGCGATCAGCGCCTTGATGGCGGCCCTTTTGCGCGGGCCGCTGGGGCCCTCTTTTTCGGGCAGGGCCGGGGCCAGCGCCGGGTTCATCCGGGCACGGCTGTAGATATAGAGCATGTAGATCGAGGCCAGCAGCAGGCCGGGGCCGGTGCCGCCGAGGAAGAGGTCGGAGATCGAGACATTGGCGGTGACGCCATAGACGATCATCACGATCGACGGCGGGATCAGCGTCGCCAGCGCGCCCGAGGCGCAGATGATGCCGATCGACAGCTTGCGGTCATAGCCCAGGCGGAACATCTGCGGCAGGGCTATCATGCCCAGCATGACGATCTCGCCGCCCATGATGCCGCTCATCGCGGCGAGAAAGACGGCAACCACACAGGTCTGAATACCCAGCGATCCGGGGAACGAACCGCCAAGCTCGGCCATGGCGTCGAACAGGCTCTCGGCGATGCCGGAGCGTTCGAGAATGCCCGCCATGAAGACAAAGAGCGGCACCGCGACCAGCGAATAATTCTCGAGCACATGGTAGACGTTGCTCGACACCAGAAACAGGCCCGGCAGACCGAAATAGATCAGCGAGGTGGCGACGGAGACCAGCAGGGTGGCCACGCCCAGCGGCGTTCCCAGCACCATCAGCGCCAAAAGGGCGATGACGATCAGGGCGGTGACAAGGGCGATGCTCATAGCGCGATATCCTCCGGCTCGGGCGCGGGCGGCGTCTGGCCGGTCAGCACCAGCACGAGATTGGCAAGGGACTGGACCACGCCCAGCAGGGCCGAGGCGCAGAGGATCGGTTTCAGGATTGCCGGCATCGGCGGGTTGAAGGCGCTGCCGGTCCGCTCGATCCGGGTAAAGGCGTCGAGCGCCGGCTCGAAGGTGGCGTAGGCAAGGGCGGCAAAGGCCAGGGCCGTCAGCACCAGCGTCACCACATCCAGCACCCGCCGGAGCGCGGGCCCGGCGAGATCGTGCAGGAAGGTGATGGCGATATGGCGGTTTTGCTGGCCGACATATCCCACCGACAGCGCCCAGGCCACGGCGCAGAGGGTCAGCGTGACCTCGAAGGCCCAGTCCGAGGGGGCATTGAAGAAATAGCGCATGATGACTTCGCGCACGGCGACGAGCAGCGAAACGAAGTAGAGCGGGGCGCAGGCATAGCCGATGGCAATGCTGAGCCGCGAGATGAGCAGGCTGGCCGCTTGCATCCGATGTCCTTCCACGGCAAAGGGCCGGAGCAGACGCTCCGGCCCGGCTGGCAATCTATCAGTCGTTCAGCAGGCCGATCAGGCGCAGGTAATCCTTTTGCGCCTCATAGACCATCGCCGCATCCTCGGATTGTTCGGCCGCACGCTCCCAGGCGATGCGGGCGGCGTCGCGGAACGCCTGACGATCCTGCGCCGACCAGTCGACGATTTCAAAACCGTCGCGGCTGGCGAGATCAGCCGCGGTCTGGCGGTCTTCGAGATCGGCGGCGCGGCGGATGTCGTCATAAGCCGCGTTGTACCAGACCTCGAGGATGGTGCGGTGCTGTTCGCTCAATCCGTCCCACTTGGCCTTGTTGATCGAGAAGCTGTGCACCGCCTGCGAGTGGATGCCCGGATAGATCGGCGATTTCGCGATCTTGTGCAGGCCCAGCGCCTCGTTGTTGACCAGCGCGCTGGCATCGGCCGCATCGACCAGCCCGGTTTCCAGCGAGGTGTAGACCTCGCTGAACGGCAGGCTCACCGGTGTGGCGCCGACCTCGCCGAACACCTCGGCGGCCAGGCCTTCGGGGGCGCGGATCTTCTTGCCCTTGATGTCTGCCAGGGTGCGGATCGGATCGGTCGCGACAAGCGCTTCCCGGGCGTAGGGCCCGCAGCCGATGACTTGAAGCTTGGCGCCGAAGTGTTTGTCGTAGAGCTGTTGCAGAACCTCGCGGCCCTTGTGGTTGCGACAGAAGGTCTGGCCCTGATCGGGGCTGTCATAGGCGGCAATCAGATCGCCAAAGAGCGCAAAGGCGGCATCCTGACCGGCAAAGTAGTTGGCGGTGGTCATCTGGCCGTCGATGATCCCGGCGGAGACCGCCTTGGGGGTTTCGCGGTGCGGCACGACGGCGCCGGTGGGCAGAAGTTCGACCGTCAACTCGCCGCCACTCATGGCTTCGAGTTTCGGCACCCAGATGTCTTGCAGCCGCGACATGACGAAATCGCCGGCGTTCTGGGCGGTCTGGATGCGCAGTGTGGTCTCGGCCATGGCCGGCCCGGCCAGAGCAAGCGCAACTGCGCCGGCGGCAAACGTTCGAAAATTCATGGGTTTTTCTCCTCCGAAATATCTGGGCTCAGGTATTGCGGTGGCCGGGGTCTGCGTCAAATAGTTCGCATCGCAGTGCGAATATCGCACGCCATGCCGTGGTGGCTGTCCTGTTGTCCGAGGCTGGCCGCTATGTTTCGATGACATGATCCGCCGTCCTTATGGCGTGCCGCGCGTGACCGGAATGTGACAAGGCGCTGACGGAGGATTTGAATCTTCAGGTGGCACCCGGCGCTTAACATAATGCGTATTTTGCGTTTACACGGGCGGCAGCAATCCGGGTTTGCCCTGGCTGCGTCACTGGCGCACCATGGTGCAGATGCGGCGCGTCAGGTTGCGCGCCCGATGACGAGGAGCGCCTCATGCCGGTCACAGCTTTCTTTCGCGGCCTCGCCGTCGGCGCGTTGACCCTGGGCTGCGCCGCCGCCGCGCTTGCGCAGGTGCCGCCGGCCGCGAGCGACGGCGGTCCGCGGCGGTTCGAGATCGTCGGCGGCCCGGTGACAGCCCGGGCTGGGCCTTCGGAAACGGCGGAACCGGTCGGCGTGGTGCAGGACGGCGCGATATTGGCCAACCTCGGATGTACGCTGGCGGACGGTGCGCCCTGGTGCGAGGTGCGGAGGTTTCGCGGCGGGGCCCGCGTCTTTGTGCCCGGTCGCCACCTGGCACCGGCGGCGGGGCCGGACGGAGCCGTGCCAATGGGCCTCGACAGCTCGCCTCGCCGGGCCCGCGCCGGCGATTTCGACGCCAGCGGCGAGATCGTTTGCGCCCAGGAACGCGGTCAGGCGCTGGGACTGTGCCGCGCCGAGGTGGCGCGGGGCACCGGCGGCGACGCGACCGTCGTGGCCACCTTCGCCAACGGCTTCGCGCGGCATCTGTATTTCCTGCACGGAGAGTTCGTGGCCGCCAATGCCACGATGTCGGGGGTTGGCACCGACACCGACTGGCGGCTCGACGGCGGGCAGCATCACCTGCGCGTCGATGACCAGCGCTTTGTTCTGTCCGGGGAATTCGTGTTCGGCAATTGATCGCGGATCGGCTGCGCCAGCCGAAGTTGGCGCAGCCTCGAAGTCATGCCTCAGGGTGTGAGCTTGTGAATCACACCCTCATCGACGGCGGCATAGAGGCTGCCGTCCGGCCCGGTCACCAGAGAGCGGAAGCGCCCGGGCTCCATGCCGTCCGGCAGGGTCATTTCGGTGACATCGACCACTTCGGTGCCGTCCTCGGTCAGCTCGATCACGTCGATCCGCTGGCCGATCGGCGTGCCACCGAAGCCGATGCCCATGATGCCCACGACCAGCGCGCCATTCCAGTCGCCCCAGGCCTCGCCCGTGAGGAAGGCCGCCGAAGAGGTGCCCTGCGACCAGCCGTTGTTGTTCCAGATCGGCGGCATCGCGTCGGGATAGGTCTCGAAGTCGGTCATCGGCATGTAGGCGGCCCGCTCGAAACGGTTCATGCCTTCGGCCTGATTGGGGCTGTAGCCGCAATAATCGTCGGGGCAATCGTCGCGTCCGGCCATGTTCGGTCGCGGATCCCAGCCGGCGTTGCCGCCGTTTTCCAGCACCGTGATCTCGTCGGAATGCCAGGGTCCGTGCTCGGCGGTGATCGGTGTGCCGGTGGCGTTGAAGGCGATGCCCTGAACGTTGCGGTGGCCATAGGTATAGGTCCGCTTGTCAAAGCCCTCGGGCGGCGCGTTTTCCGGGGCGGCATTGCCGTCGGTGTCGATGCGGATCACCTTCGAGCCCATCATCGTCGGGCTTTGCGGGATCTCGCTGTTGTGGTTGTCGCCGGTGGTCAGATACAGGTAACCATCGACCGGGTTGAACCGGACGCGCCCGCCGTTGTGCGCGCCGGGCCCGCCGAACGGGTGATCCGAGGCGGCCATCTTGTAAGGCACGTCATCGACGATGTCGGTGCGTTCGGACACGCCGCTGAAATCCTCGTTGACGACAAAACGCATCAGCCGGTTGGTGTGCGGATCGGACATGTTCGACGTGGCATAGACATAGATCCGGCGGTTTTCGTCAAAGTTCGGATCGAAGGCGACCCCCATCATGCCGGCCTGTCCTTCGCAAAACAGGTCCTCTTCGGCCGAGTTGTAGCCTTCGACACCGCCCATACCGAGCAGCGCATTGACGCTGCCATCGGGCATGCGCACCGACAGCCCCTTGCATTTCTCGGTGAACAGCATGGTGCCATCGCCCAGGAACGCCATGTCCCACGGGTTTTCCAGGCCCTCGATCACCACGGAATGCGTGAGGCTCGAGGTGTTCTGCGCCAGGGCCGGCGTCGCCCCCACGGCGGCGCCCACCGCCACTGCCAGTGCAAATGATTGGTGTAGACTAAGCATTAAACTTCCTCCCTTGTGATATATGACCGCTCGATCGGAAATGTGCGTGCTGAACGTCCTGTCTGATTGTTATCTCCGGTTCGGGTCACTCCTCCCGTGCCGGTCCGCCTTGTGCCGGCGTTATTCGAGCGAGGTGATAAAGGCGACGACGTCGCCAATGTCCTCGTCCGACAGCTTGCGGGCGCGGGGCGCCATCAGCATCGTGTTCGGCCCGATCTTTTCGCCGGACCGGTATCTTTCGAGCATGGTGACGAGGTATTCGGCGGACTGGCCGACAAGCTTGGGATAGCTCGACACGCCCTTGGCGGTCGGGCCATGACAGGCGCGGCATTCCTTCATGTAGAGCTCTTCACCCGCTGCCGGATCGAAGTCGGCCTGATCTGCCGCCGCTTCGCTGGTGGCGCCTTCGGCCTCGGTTTCTTCGGCGCTCGACCCCGCCATCGTCTGCGTCGACGCAAGCGTCAGTGTCAGACAGAATAAGAAAATCGAAGATTTGCTCACGTCTTCACCCCCTCCCCGGGTTACACGGTTGCCGGTCTGCTGCGACCGCCATCGATTGACAAAAAGACATGGATCCCCCGTTCCACAAATCAAACCCTAGAGCGGCATTTTCGACGGCGCAAAGGAATTCCATCTATACGTGTGTTTGCAGCCATGCCATGCGGTTTGGCGCGAAATGCCGCCGTCCTGGCCGGCGCCGCGCCGACATGTCGATGCAGTCATCTTTCGACGCTTTTGACTTGTGTGGCGCTCTGGGACGTATCATCGTTCGGCGAAGGCGCGCCCCGAGCCGGCGGCTTTTCTGCCGGCGGGCCTATGTGCAGGGCGAAAAAAGCGCTAAAGCTTAAGCCGTTACAAAAAGAATTGTCCTGGGAGGGATTACGATGAAACTCAAATCGATCATTCTGGCCGCCACGATGGCGACGGCGGCCACGGGCGTCACGGCCGAAGGCGTCAAGGTGGGCATGATCACCACGCTGTCCGGCGGCGGCGCCGGACTCGGCATCGATGTGCGCGACGGCTTCATGCTTGCGGTGGCGCAGTCGGGCCGCGACGATATCGAAGTTGTGATCGAGGACGACCAGCGCAAGCCGGATGTGGCGGTGCAGCTCTCGGACAAGATGATCCAGTCCGAGAAGGTCGATATCCTGACCGGGATCATCTGGTCGAACCTCGCCATGGCGGTGGTGCCGGGCGCGGTGGCGCAGGGCAAGATCTACCTCTCGCCCAATGCCGGGCCGTCGGCGCTGGCCGGGCAGGCCTGTCACCAGAATTATTTCAACGTCGCCTGGCAGAACGACAACCTGCACGAGGCTGCCGGCGCCTATGCCAATGACGCCGGCCATACCAACAGCTTTATCCTCGCGCCGAACTATCCGGCCGGCAAGGACGCGCTAACCGGCTTCAAACGCTTTTTCGAAGGGGATTTGGCGGGCGAGATCTATACCAAGCTGGGCCAGACCGATTACGCCGCCGAGATCGCGCAGATCCGCGCCAGCGGGGCGGACTCGGTGTTCTTTTTCCTGCCCGGCGGCATGGGGATTTCCTTTCTCAAGCAATATGCCGACAGCGGTGTCGATCTGCCCGTGGTCGGCCCGGCCTTCAGCTTTGATCAGGGCATCCTGCAAGCGGTGGGCGATGCGGCGCTTGGCGTGAAGAACACCAGCCAGTGGAGCAAGGACATCGACAACGCGACCAACAAGGCCTTTGTCGAAAGCTTTCAGGACGAATACGGCCGCCTGCCCTCGCTTTACGCCAGCCAGGGGTTCGACACTGCCAACCTGATGATCTCGGCGATGGAAAAAGCCGATATTTCGGATCAGGAGGCGTTCCGCGCGGCACTGAAAGAGGCCGATTTCTCCAGCACGCGGGGGGATTTTGCCTTTGCCGCCAACAACCATCCGGTGCAGGACATCTATGTGCGCGAAGTGATCAAGGAAGGTGACGTCTACACCAACAAGATCATCGGGGTCGCGCTGGAAGACCGGTCCAACGCCTTCCTCGACGCCTGCAAGATGTAACCCGCCTGCCCCGGCCCCTTTGCGGGCCGGGGCGGTGCAGCGCAACGCTGATGTCGCTTATCCTTCTTGTCGAGCAGACCCTGAACGGGCTGCAATTCGGGGTCATGCTGTTTCTCATGGCGGCCGGGCTGACGCTGGTCTTTGGCGTCATGGGGCTGATCAATCTCGCGCATGGCTCGCTCTACATGATCGGCGCCTTCGCGGCGGCGGCCATGGCGCAGGCCTCGGGCTCTTTCCTTCTGGCGCTGGCGGCGAGCCTGGTCTGCGCCGCCTTTGCCGGGGTGCTGATCGAGGTTCTGGTGATCCGCAGGCTCTATGACCGCGACCACCTCGATCAGGTTCTGGCGACCTTTGCCTTGATCCTGATCTTTTCCGAGGGCACGCGCTGGCTCTTCGGCTCTTTCCCGCTGTTTCTCGACAAGCCTGAGTGGCTGTCGGGCACGGTGATTTTGCCCTTTGGCATCGAATATTCGCTCTATCGGCTAGCCATCATCCTGGTCGGGCTGGCGGTGGCGGCGGGGCTGTTCTGGATGATCGCGCGGACCCGCGTCGGTATCCGCATCCGCGCCGGTGAAAACGACCGCGAGATGATTGCGGCGCTCGGGGTCAATATCTCGCGGCTCTACACCTTCGTCTTCGCGCTCGGGGCGGCGCTGGCCGGATTTGCCGGCGCGCTGGTGGGCACCATCCAGTCGGTGCAGGTGGGCATGGGCGAGCCGGTGCTGATCCTGGCCTTCGTGGTTATCGTGATCGGCGGCATCGGCTCGATCAAGGGTGCCTTCATCGGCGCGCTTCTGGTCGGGCTGACCGAGACGCTGGGCCGGTTTCTGTTGCCCGAGGCCTTTGCGCTGGTGTTCGACCCTGCGACGGCGCGGTCGGTCGGCGCCTCGCTGGCTTCGATGTCGATCTACATCCTGATGGCCGGGGTGCTGATCTTTCGGCCCAAGGGCCTGTTCGGGAGCGCCTGATATGAAACGCGAAATGGTGTTCAACCTGGCGCTCCTGGCGCTGATCCTCGGGGTGGCACTCTGGGCGCAGGCCAGCGACGAACCCTTCCTGATCACGCTCACCACCCGCGCGGTGATCTTTGCCATTGCCGGTGTCGGGCTGAATTTTGCGCTGGGCTTTGGCGGGCTGGTGAGCTTTGGCCATGCGGCGTTTTTTGGGCTGGGCGGCTATGTCATGGGGGTGCTGGCCTATCACGCCCAGACCTACACGCCGCTGTTCGAGGCGCCGCTGCTGATCCAGGGCACCAAGTCGATGCCGGTGATCTGGCTGGTCAGCATCCTCCTGTCCTCGCTCCTGGCCCTGGCGATCGGCGCGCTCAGCCTGCGCACCAGCGGCGTCTATTTCATCATGATCACCCTGGCCTTTGCCCAGATGCTCTATTACTTCGCCATCTCCTGGGCGGCCTATGGCGGCGAGGACGGGCTCTCGATCTATGTGCGCAACGGTTTCCCGGGCCTCAACACGATGGACCCGCTGCAATTCTTTGCCCTGTGTTTTGCTCTTCTGCTGATCGTGTTGCTGCTGGTCAGCCTTGCGGCGCGCTCGGCCTTCGGGCTGGCGCTTGGCGCGGCACGGCAGAACGAGGCGCGGGTGCAGGCGGTGGGCCAGACGCCTTACCGGCTCTATCTCGTGGCCTTCGTGATCTCGGGCGCGATCACCGGGCTGGCCGGGGCGCTCTTTGCCGATCTCAATCGCTTCGTCAGCCCGGTGATGTTTTCCTGGCAGACCTCGGGCGAGATCATGGTCTTTGTCATCCTTGGCGGCGTCGGACGGATCTTTGGCCCGGTTGCCGGCGCGGTTCTGTTCATCCTGCTCGAACATCTGCTGGGCGGGCTGAGCGCCTATTGGCACATCTACCTGGGTGCCATCCTGCTGGGGGTGGTGCTGTTTGCGCGCGGCGGGCTTTACGGGCTGATCGCGGGGCGCGAGGTGGCCCATGACTGAGCCGATCCTCGACATTCGCGGCGTCACCAAGCGGTTTGGTGCGCTGGCCGCAAGCGACGACATCTCGCTCGACCTGCGGCCAGGGGAAATCCACGCGCTGATCGGGCCGAACGGTGCCGGCAAATCGACGCTGATCCAGCAGATCGCAGGCGGGCTGGCGCCCGACAGCGGCCGGGTACTGTTCGACGGCCGGGATGTCACCGCGCTCTCGACCGCCGCCCGGGCGCAGCTCGGCATGGGGCGCACCTTTCAGATCTCGGCCCTGGCGATGGACTACACCGTTCTGCAAAACGCGGTACTCGGCGCGCTTGGCGCGCGCGGCGGCGTGTTTCGCTTCTTTCGTCCGGTGATGCGGGATGCAGCGCTGTTGGCCCGCGCCCGCGCCGCGCTTGACGAGGTTGGCTTGGCCGAGTTCGAAGCCATGCGCACCTCCGAGCTGTCGCATGGCCAGCGCCGCCAGCTCGAGGTGGCGGTGGCGCTGACCCTCGCGCCGCGCATTTTTCTGATGGACGAACCGATGGCGGGGCTCGGCAGCGAGGGATCGCAGCGTCTGACCGGCATTCTCGACCGGCTGCGTCGCCGCGCGCCGATCCTGCTGGTCGAACATGACATGGATGCGGTCTTTGCCCTGGCCGACCGGATCAGCGTGCTGGTCTATGGCCAGATCATCGCCACCGGCAGCGTCGCCGAGATTCGCAGCGACGCCGAGGTGCGCCGCGCCTATCTGGGCGAGGAGGACGAGGCATGAGCCTGTTGCAGCTGTCGCGGATCTCGGCTTTCTACGGCGCCAGCCAGGCGCTGTTCGATATGAACCTGTCGCTGGAAGAAGGCCAGGTGCTGGCGCTGATGGGGCGCAATGGCATGGGCAAGTCGACCACGGTCAAGGTGATCTGCCGCCTGTTGCGCGCCCGCGACGGCGAAGCGCGGTTTGCCGGGCAGGATATCGGCGGGCTGCCGCCGCATCGGGTGGCGCAACTGGGCATCGGGCTGGTGCCGGAGGGGCGGCGCTGTTTCGCCACGCTCACGGTTGCGGAAAACCTGCTGGCCGCCGCGCGGCCCGGCGCCTGGGATTTCGCCGCCGTCGCCGCGCTGTTCCCGCGGCTGGCCGAGCGCCGCGATCAGACCGCGGCCTCGCTCTCGGGCGGCGAGCAGCAGATGCTGGCGATCGGCCGCGCGCTGATGACCAACCCGCGCCTGCTGATCCTCGACGAGGCGACCGAGGGGCTGGCCCCGGTGGTGCGGCAGGAGATCTGGGCCGCCATCGCCCGGCTCAAGGCGGAGACCGGGCTGGCGATCCTGCTGATCGACAAATCGATCCGCGAGCTGGGCGGCGTGGCCGATGCGGCGGTGATCGTGGAAAAGGGGCGCAGCGTCTGGCAGGGCGACTTTGCCGATCTCGATGCGCAGACGACCGAACGCTATCTCGGGGTGTGACGGCCGCAGGCACGAGATATCCGATTGGAAAACCCCGTGCGAAATGCCACTGATAGCGCAACCATCTGCGCCCGCACGCCATTCCCGGCCGGGCAGTCGCCAACCCGGAGCGTTCTCATGCCTGACATCCCCCCGCATCCGTCCACCCCGCGCGACGGCTGGACGCCGCTGAAAACCGCGCATTGCAGCGCGGCGGTCAGCCCGCTGGGCGCCATCCTTCACGATCTGACGTTCACCCTGCCCGACGGCCGCAAGTTCGCGCCGCTGGCCGAGGCGGAATGGAGCGGGCGGGCCCGGCCCGAGGACAGCCCCGACCTGTCGCCGCACCTGGCCGAGCTGGGCGGCGAATGGCCGTGTGTGCCCTTTGGCACCTCGCCCGCCGATCCGCAGCACCACGGATTTTGCAGCAATGCGGTCTGGCGGTTGGACGCGGCCGACGGCGGCAGCGCGCGGCTGTCGATCGATTATCCGGCGGGGCATGATATCGCGCAGGTGGCGCGCAGCGTCCGGCTGAGCCCGGACAGCCCCAGCGTGACCTTCGGGCTGGAGATCACCGCCGCGAGCGACTGTTGCCTGCCGCTGGGCCTGCACCCGATCTTTCGCCTGCCTGAAGGCGGCGCCGGCGTGACGCTGGACTGGACCGGCGGGCAGCAGGCGACCACCCTGCCAAAGGCGCTGGCGCCGCCGACGCTGACTCCCGTGCCCGGCGCGCAGGTCACGAAGGGCGGCCCGGTCGCCTGTCTCGACGGGACGGAATTTCGCTTTCCGGCGGAGTTTCCCCGGCAGCGCGAGGCGCTGGTGCAGATCTGGGACTGCGAGGGCGAGGTCGCCCTGCGCTATGCCGGGGAAGCGGCGGGTGTCAGATTGACCTGGGCGGCCGAGGATCTGCCGCATTGCCTGCTCTGGCTGGCCAATCCCGGGGGCGAGATCCCGGGGCTGGGTCAATTCACCGGGCTGGGGGTCGAGCCGGTCTCGAGCCTGTTCGACCGGGGCATCGCACCGTTCGACGACAGTGTTGCGGACCGGGCGGCGGGTGTTGCGCTGCGGGCGGGCAAGATCTGGCGCACGCGGTATGAAATCAGCGCCTTCCCCCTGAGCCCATCGGTCTGACTATCGCGCGGATCGGCGGCGGGAGCCTCTGGTTGCCCGCCGCAAAACCGTCTACACCGGCCCGGACCACCGGAGAGCCGTCACATGCAAAAGATCACACTGCCCGAACGGCCGCATTGGCGGGCGCATGCCGAAGAGGTCGGCTTCAGCTTTGCCGACATGCACGGCGAGCCCTATTGGGACGAAACCTCGGCCTATGCCTTTTCGCTCGAACAGATCGAGACCGATCTCGAAGATCCGGCCACCGAACTGCATGCCATGTGCCGCGAGGCCGTGGCGGAGATCATCGGCAGCGAGGCGCTGATGGAGCGGCTGGCGATCCCCGAGGCGCATCGCGATCTGGTGGCCGAGAGCTGGCGCAACGGCGACCCCGAGATCTATGGCCGGTTCGATTTCGCCTATGACGGCACCGGGCCGGCCAAGCTCTTGGAATACAACGCCGATACGCCGACCTCGCTGTATGAGAGCGCGGCCTTTCAGTGGCAATGGCTCGAAGATCAGCTCGCGGCCGGTGTGCTAGCCGAGGGCAGCGACCAGTTCAATGGCATCCACGAGGCGCTTGTCGCGCGGTTTGCCGAGGTCTTCGCGCCGGACAGCGATCTGCATTTTACCGCCGTCGCCGGCAACCCGGAAGATTACGGCACGGTCGAGGCCATGGGCTGGGCCGCGCGGGAGGCCGGGATGGGGGCGCATTATTGTGATCTCGACAAGATCGCGCTGAGCGACGACGGCCAGTTTCTCGACGATCAGAACCGGCGGATCGCGGTACTGTTCAAGCTCTACCCCTGGGAAGACCTGCTGCGCGACGATTATGCCAAGCAGATCGCCGGCTCCGGCTGCCTGTTTCTGGAACCCGCCTGGAAGGCGCTGTTGTCGAACAAGGGGCTGCTGCCGGTGCTCTGGCAGATGTTCGAAGGTCATCCGAACCTGTTGCCGGCGTTTTTCGAGACCGATGTCGCCGGGGCCCTGGCCGGGCGTGGCGCCGCGCCCGCCGATGTCGCCGAAGCCTTTGGCCGGGCCGAGGCACAGCTGGCGACGGGGCATGTGAGCAAGCCGATCCTGTCGCGCGAAGGCGCCTCGGTGGCGATCGTCGAGGCCGGCGCCGTCACCGAACAGTCGCAGAACACCGACTATGCCGAACACCCCCGTATCCTTCAGGCCTATGCGCCGCTGCCGGAGTTCGATGGCTTCCGCCCGGTGATCGGTGCCTGGATCATAGGCCAGAGCTGCGCCGGCATCGGGCTGCGCGAGGACCGTTCGCGCATCACCCAGGATTTGTCGCGGTTCAAACCGCATTATATCAAGGCCTGAACCACCAACCGCCTCCTGGCAGAAAGCTGATTGTCATGACCAAACGTTCGAAACGGGTTGCCATCGCGATTGTCGGCGCGGCCGCCTTTACCCTGGCCGGCTGCGAAGAGGAAAAGGTCGATGCCGCCGCCTTTCCCGATCTGCAAAGCTGTCGCGACGCGGCCGGGCTGAACAGCGCGTTCACCGCGCAGCAGTGCGAAACCGCCTTTGCCGAGGCCGAGGCCCTGCACGTGGAGGCCGCGCCGCGTTACGACAGTCTTGCGGTCTGCGAAGAGCAGCATGGCGAGGGCGCCTGCGGCTCCGAGGCCACGGCGACCCAGGGCGGATCCGGCAGCATATTCATGCCGTTGCTGGCGGGCTATCTGATCGGCAACATGCTGGGCGGCCGCTCCGGCATGGCGGCGTCGCAGCCGCTTTACAAGACCTCCGATGGCCGCTTTACCAATGCCGCCCGGTCGAGCACCTTTTCCACCAACAAGGGCGCGGCGAAGCTGAACACATCGCAGTTCACCCGCCCGGCCTCGACCGTCGGCAAGACGCCGATGACCCGCGCCACCGCCACCTCCCGCGGCGGCTTCGGCAAGGCGGGCGCCGGCCGCACCGGCTTTGGCGGCTGACACAGAAGGCTTGGCAAACGGCGCCGCAGCCCGTATCCATGAAAATGTGTTTTCATGGAGGCCGCGATGCCCGACCAGTCCTTTCTTGCCCGTGTGCGCCGCAAACTTCCCGAGTTGCACCCGGCGGAGCGTCGGCTGGGCGAGCTGGTCTGCGATTTCCCCGGTGAACTGGCCAGCTACTCGGCCTCGGAACTGGCGGCGCTGGCTGGGGTGTCGAACGCGACGGTGACGCGCTTTGTCCGGCGGCTGGGCTACAAATCCTACGAAGATGCCCGGCGCGACGCCCGCGACGAGGCCAGCAGCGGATCGCGGCTTTATCTGCAACATGCCGGTCAGGCCGATATGGCCGATCCCGAGAGCTATCTGGACAGCGATATCCGCAATCTGCGCGACACCATCGGCGATGTCTCGCGCGATGATATCGATCGGCTGGCCGAGGCGCTGCTGGCTGCGCGCAAGGTCTGGTGTGTGGGCTATCGCGCCTCGAATTCTCTGGCGACATACCTGCAATGGCAGTTGCTTCAGGCGATTGACGATGCGGTTCCGGTGCCCGGCGGTGGCCAGACCATGGGCGAACATGTGGCGCGGATGACCGAGCGCGATGTGGTGGTCCTGTTCGGGCTGCGCCGCCGGATCGCCGGTTTCGACGAACTGCTGGCGGCGATTGCCGCGACCGGGGCCGAGATCGCGCTGATCACCGACGAAGGGGTGGCGGCCAACCGCGGCGCAGGCTGGCATTTCCGCTGCGCAACCCGGTCGTCGGGGCCGCTGTTCAGCCATGTGAGCGTCATGGCGCTGATCAATCTGATCACCAACAGGACCATCGAGCTGGCGGCTGATTCGGGCCGCCAAAGGTTGCAATCGATCGAAAACTACAACGACCTGTTGCGCGAACTCTGAGCCCGAGGGCGGTTTTTCCGCCTGGGCCCGGGCCCGGGAAATTGCCCGAATTCCGCGCGTTGCGGCCCCGAATGAAGAAAATAACGTTTCTTTCGCGAAAAGTTCTTTGTGAAATGATGAAAATGAGTTTTCATGACAGTGTAACGACACCGCGACTCATGCCCACGTGAAAGGACATTGCCATGCGTTCACTCTTTGCCACCACCGCCCTGATCTGTCTCGCCCAGGCCGCCGCAGCCGAGCCCGTCTCGCTGCGCGTTCTGGGCCAGCCGGTCGGATCCGGCCTGATCCAGCAACAGAAGGAACAGCCCTTCTTCGAGAATTTCGCCGAAACCTCGGGCATCGATGCCACGGTGGAATATCTGCCGGTCGATGTCGCCGGCATTCCCGACAATGACGGCATGCGGGTGATCCGCACCGGTCTGTTCGACATCGTTTCCTTCCGTGGCCCGCAGGTCAGCCGCGACGAACCCACCATGCTGGGCCTCGATCTCGTTGGCCAGAACCCGGATTACGCCAGCGGCAAGGCGCATACCGAGGCCTTCCTGCCGGTGGTGGACGCCGCGGTTCAGCAGCGCTTCAATTCCAAGCTGCTGGGTGTCTGGCCGGCCGGCCCGCAGGTGATCTTCTGCAAGCCGGAAATCGGCGGCCTTGCCGATCTCGAAGGTCTGAAGGTGCGGGTCGGCGATCAATCCGCCGCCGCTTTTGTCGGCCAGTTCGGCGCCACCGGCATCCCGCTGCCCTTTGGCGAGGTCCAGCAGTCGCTGGCGCGCGGGGTTGTCGATTGCGCGATCACCGGGCCGTCTTCGGCCAATTCCGCCGGCTGGCCTGAGGTTACCACCACCGTGCTGCCGATCGCGCTGCAACTGGCGGTGAATGGCTATGCCATCAACCTCGACAGCTGGAACGCGCTGGATGGCGAACAGCAGGACAAGCTGCAAGGCGCCATCGACACGCTGGTAAGCGACGTCTGGGCCTATTCCGAAGAGCTTTATGTCGATGCGATGAACTGCAACACCGGGCAGGCCCCCTGCGAACATGGCACCGAGTATTCGCTGAAAAGCGTGCCGGTGTCCGACGCCGATCTCAAGGCCGTCTCGGATGCGCTGGTCGGCTCGTCGCTGCCGGCCTGGACCAAGCAATGCAATGCCGTGAACGAAAGCTGCGAGGCTGACTGGATGGCTTCGGTCGGCGCCAAGCTGGGCCTGTAAGGCAACGTCAGAGGGAGGGATTTACCGATGAAGACCTATTCGCGAATATGTGCGATTGTCTTCGGTCTGATGATGACGGCGCTCTGCGTCGTCATCGCGGCCGAGACCGTGTTGCGCAAACTTCTCAATCATTCGCTGGCCGGGGTGGACGAGCTTTCGGGCTATGCCATCGCCATCGGGGCTCCCCTCTGCTTTGCCGTCACGGCGGTCGAGCGCAGCCATATCCGGATCAACCTGCTGCACATGCGGATGCCGGAACGGGCGCAGGCGGTTCTGAACCTTCTGTCGGCGGTGTCGCTTGCGGCGCTGGCGATCTTTCTGGCGGTCTTTACCGTCCGCACGGTGCAGGAGACCCAGATGTTCGGCTCGGTGGCGCAGACGCCCTGGATGACGCCGCTGATCTGGCCGCAGATGTTCTGGATGATCGGCATGGGGGTCTTCACTCTCGCGACCATCCTGCTGGCCCTGCGCGCCCTGGCGCTGGCCGGGCGCGGCAATGGCGCGGCGCTGACCCGCGATTTCGCGCCGGAAACCGTCGAGGACGAACTGGAAGCCGAACTTTCCGATCTGGAGGCACGGGCATGAGCATTACCGTCATTTTCACCGGCTTCATGGTCATGTTGCTGTTGATGTTCCTGTCGATGCCGGTGGCGGTCTCGATCCTGACCGTGGGCGGCGTCGGCGGCTATATGGCCTATGGCATGCCGCTGGTCGAAACCATGGGCGGCGTCGTCTGGGGCACGCTCAACAACCCGGTGATGACCGCAATCCCGCTGTTCATGCTGCTGGGCGAGCTGTTGCTGCGCGGGGGCATCGCCGACCGCATGTTCGAGACGCTGGCGGTCTGGCTCGGGCGCCTGCCCGGCGGTCTGCTGCACACCAATATCGGCACCTGCGCGCTGTTTTCGGCGACCTCGGGCTCTTCGGTCGCCACCGCCGCGACGGTCGGCACCATCGCCCTGCCGGCGCTTGGCGAACGCGATTATCCGGTACGCCCGGCGCTTGGCACATTGGCGGCCGGTGGCACGCTCGGCATTCTGATCCCGCCGTCGGTCAACCTGCTGGTCTATGGCTCGCTGGCCAATGTCTCGGTCGGGCAGCTTTTCATTGCCGGCATCCTGCCCGGCGTGCTGCTGACCCTGCTGTTCTCGGCCTATGTCGCCTTCAGCTATCCGGATGCGGGCCGCAATTCCGCAGCGCCGGAGGTCTCGAAAGAGGAGAAACGCCGCCTCCTGCGCCATCTCGTGCCGCCGGCGGTGATCTTTGGCATCGTCATGGGCTCGATCTACGGCGGGCTTGCGACACCCACCGAAAGCGCCGCGCTTGGCGTGATCGCGGCCTTCTACTTCGTCTGGAAAGGAGGCCGGCTGAGCTGGGATCTCTTGGAGAATTGTTTCATCCAGTCGGCCCGCACCTCGGGCATGGTGATCCTGGTGATCGTCTGCGCGCTGCTGCTGAACGTGACCCTGTCGATGACCGGCGGCACCCAGGCGGTGACCCGCTGGGTGACCGGGCTGGGCCTGTCGCAGACCACGCTTCTGCTGCTCTTGGTGGTGTTCTACGTCATCCTCGGCATGTTCATGGACGCCATGTCGATGCTGGTGCTGACCGTGCCGATCGCGGTGCCGATGGTTACCGCTCTCGGGGTCGATCCGGTGTGGTTCGGGGTCTTCGTGGTGGTGATGTGCGAGATCGGTCTGATCACGCCCCCTGTCGGCATGAACCTCTTTGTGGTCCAGGGCGTGCGCAAGGGCGGCGGCGATTTCAACGACGTGATCCGCGGCGCGACGCCCTTCGTGATCATCATGATCGTCTTTGCCGCGCTGCTGGTGGCGGTGCCGCAGATCGCGCTCTTCCTGCCCGATATGGCTGCGGGGCGCTGAGATGGACACCGCAGTTTCACCCCGCGCCACAGAGCAGACCGCTCTGCGCCGCATCCTCGTCGTCAACCCCAACGGCAACCCCGAGGTCACGCGCCTTGTCTCCGATGCCGCCACCGGGGTGCTCGACCGGGCCACATCGGCCCGGGTCTTGCACCCCGAAGGCAGCCCGCGCTCGATCGAGACCCGGGCCGACCGGGCGGTGGCCGAACCCCTGGCCATCGACCTCTTGTCGCGGCATCCCGGCTATGACGCCTATGTCATGGCCTGTTTCGACGATATCGCGGTCAGCGGCGGGCGGCGGTTTCTGGAGGCGCCGATCGTCTGCGCGGCCGAGGCGGCAATTTCCGTGGCCCGGCTGTTCGCGCCGCGCATCGCCATCGTCACCACGGTCGACACCATGGTGCCGGGGATCCGCGCGCTGGTGGCGGCCCTGGGCGCCGGCGATATCTGCACGGTGCGCGCCGCCGGGATCGGCGTCGCCTCGGCGGCGGCGGGCGGGGCGGAGATTTCCCGCAAGCTCGACGCGACGATCCAGGACGCCCGCAACTTCGACGGCGCCGGGGCAATCATCCTCGGCTCCGGCGGGCTGACCGGCCGCGCCAGAGCCCTGTCTGCCCGGCATGGCATCCCGGTGATCGACAGTATCGAGGCAGCCCTGACCATGGCCGAGGTGGCGGCGCGGCTGAGGACCGGCCAATAGGCCGCGCCTTGCCACAGGGCTTGAAGCGGATGCCGGCGCGGTATACATTAGCGGTATATTTGCGGAGCCCTATTCATGACCCCTGCCCCCCGACGCAAGACCTCTCTCACGCTTGATGCCGCGGCGCTGGCCGATGCCCGAGAGCTTGGCATCAATGTCTCGGCGGTGGCCGATCAGGCGCTGCGCCATGCCGTGGCCGAGGCCCGGCACCGGCACTGGCTGAAGGACAATGCCGAGGCCTTTGCGGCACAGGCGGATTGGCACGAACGCCATGGCCATCCGCTGGCCGAGATCATCGCTGCGCCCGGCGGGGCGACATGGAGCCGCTGAGCCGCTTCGACATCGCAGAATACAGCGGCGTTCTGATGGTGGTGGTGGAAAGCGATCTTCTGCCGCCCGATCCTGCCGTCGTGGTGATCCCGCTGCTGCCCGAGTACCCTGCGGTCCGGCATCTCAATCCCGAGATCCGATTTGACGGTCGCGCGCTTGTGCTGGCCACTCGGCTGATTGCTGCGGTGCGCCGCGCCGATCTGCGCCGCCGGGGGCAGGTCGCCGATCAGGGCGATGCCATCACGCGGGCCATCGATGTGCTGATGAGCGGCGTGTAACCGGGCTCAGGCTTCGGATCGCGCCGGCCCGGCCATCATCGGCGGCAACATGACCCGCAGCGGCGTGCCGTTTTCCGGCATCGGCACCGCACCTTGGCTGTGCACCGACAGAAAGACCTGCAAGGCGTGGCGGATGTCGTCGGTCAGCTCGTGATAAAGCACCGCATCCAGCGCCTCATCCGCCAGAAGCGCGCGGTTTTCCGGGTCGAGATCATGGCCGATCATCGCCGGTCGCGGCAGCCCGTGCCGGGCAAAGGCCTGCACCAGCGCCCGATTGCTGCCGCCGATCGAATAAAGCCCGGCGGGCGGGCTCTGGTGTGAGCGCTCGGCGACCTGCGTGGCGAAATCCGCCCCCGCCTTGCCCTGCACCAGCAGGGTGATCGCCGCATCGGGCCGGTCGCGGGCCATGGCGGCACGGAAGCCCTCGGCGCGCTCGGCCTCGCCGCGAAAGGCATCGTTGCGCTGGGTGACGAGGATATGCGGCGCCGTCTGCCCGGCGATCAGCCGGCACATCAGCCAGGCCGCGGTTTCGCCGGTCAGCCGGTTGTCGAGCCCGGCATAGCCGGCGCGCGCGGAGCCGGGCATGTCGGTGGCGAGGGTCACCACCGGCACTGCGCTTGCGGCCAGCCGCGCCACCGCCGCGCGGATCGGCGCGGTATCCGGGGCCATGAGGATGACGCCATCGCTTTTCAGCCGGCCTGCCCGCTCCAGCCCGGCGACAAGCGCCTCGGTCGGGAATCGCGCGCGCAGATCGCTGCGGGCGCGAAAGATCGCGGTCTGGATCAGGGGAAGCTCCTGGCGCAGCGCGCTCTGCAATGCGTCGAGAAAGGCCTGCGGCGCCTCGACCAACAGATCGATCATCAGCTTGCGCCCCGACATCGCCAATTGCGCCTCCTGCGCCTCGAGCTCGCGGATGGCGGCATGCACGCGGTTGGCGGTCTGGCGACGCACCCCGGGGCGGCGGTTGATCACCCGGTCGATGGTGGCCGTGCTGAGCCCGGCCTGATGCGCGATTTCCTTGATCGAGAAGCGGTGTGACATGGGCCTGATGTATTTTTGATGGATTTGCCCGGCGACCGGGTGCGACTGGCTGCCTAGTCTCGATGTCGGACGTGCAACCACGGGAGGACAACAGATGCTCGACCAACAGACCGGCCGGCCCACGGTATGGCTTGATGACCGCGATTGCGACCTCGAGGCCTTCAAGCGCCACACGGCGCAGCGGACCCCGGCTGAAGACTACCCCCATGCCACCGAAATCGCGAGCAACATCCCGGTTTATGACGGCGATGCCATGCGGCAGGCGATGGCCGAGCCGGCGCAGGCGCGGCTGGTGATGGCGGAATGGAACCGGGCTTTTCTCTCCGGTCCCGGCATCATCGCCATTCGCAAGGGGTATGCCGACACCGGGCTCGTCGACGCCGTTACCGAAGAGCTGAATGCGATCATCGCCGAGGAAGAGGCCGGAAGTACCGGAAAAGGCGACCATTTCGCCACCGCCGGCGCCAACAGCCGGGTCTGGAACGCGCATGAAAAGCTCTGCATGAAGGCGCCGGCGCTCTTTGCCCGCTACAATGCCAACGAACTGACCCGCGCGGTCAGCGAAAGCTGGCTCGGAACGGGCTATCAGATCACCTTTCAGGCCAATGTCGTCCGCCCCGGCGGCAAGGCGCAGACCGCGCACCGCGACTATCACATGGGGTTTCAGGACGTCGAAACGCTCAAGCGCACTCCGGCCTCGCAACATGCGCTGTCGGCGGCGCTGACCTTGCAGGGCGCTGTGGCGCACAGCGACATGCCGATCGAGAGCGGGCCGACCAAGCTTCTGCCCTATTCGCAGAGCTACCTGCCCGGCTATATCGCGGTGCTGCTGCCGCAGTTCCGCGCGTTCTTCGAGGAGGCGCATGTGCAGCTGCCGCTGGCGAAGGGAGACATGCTGTTCTTCAACCCGGCGACCTTCCATGCTGCGGGCGACAACAAGACCGCCGATATCCATCGCTTTGCCAATCTGATGCAGGTGGGCTCGGCCTATGGCCGTTCGATCGAGATCGTCGATCGCAGCCGCATCACCCTGGCGGTCTATGACGACCTCAAGGCCTTGCTTGCCGCCGGCACCTTGACCGCGCGCGAGGCCGACACCGTGGTGGCGGCCACTGCCGAGGGCTATCCCTTTCCGGCCAATCTCGACATCGATTCGCCGCTGTCGGGCATGGCCCCGCCGAGCCAGCAGGACGTACTGCGCCAGGCGCTGGCCGAGGGTTGGGCCGTTGCGCGCCTGCGCCGCGAGATCGCGGACCAGAACGGCCGCAAGCGGTCGCACTGAACCCCGGCGGTCGGGCTGCCTGAGCTCGGTGACACGCGCCTGCTCCTGGGCGCGTGTCACCCCGGTGATTCCGCCTTGAACGCCCGCAGCACCTGACGGGTGGCGGCAACAACCGGGTCGTGGGTGTCCTTCAGGATCTCCACCCGGTCGAACCGGTTCGGGTCTTTCTCGACCGCCGCGCGCAGTGCCGCGCCAAAGGCCATGCGCAGCTCGGTTCCGATGTTGAACTTGCAGATTTGCGAACCCCGCGCCAACCGCCGGCGCTGCGTGATCGGCACGCCCGAGCCGCCGTGGATCACCAGCGGCACATCGGTCACCGCCTCGATGGCACGGATGCGCGCCTCGTCGAGCCCGGCGCCGGCGTCCTGTTGCAGATGCACATTGCCGACCGAGATCGCCATCGCATCGACGGAGGTCTCGCGGGCAAATTTGGCCGCCTCCGCCGGGTCGGTCCCGGCCGAGGTCTCGCCGCCGTCATAGCCGACAAAGCCGATCTCGCCTTCGCAGGATACGCCCGCCGCATGCGCCATTTCGGCAATGGCCGCGGTTTCGGCGATGTTCTGGGCCAGCGGCTTGCGCGAACCGTCGAACATCACCGAGGTAAAGCCGCAGTCGATCGCCATCCGGCAGTCTTCGGCGGTGTAGCCATGATCGAGATGCGCCACCACTGGCACTGTGGCGGCCTCGGCCAGTTGCCGGAACATCGCGCCCAGCACCGGCAGCGGCGTATGCGCGCGACAGCCCGGCCCGGCTTGCAGGATCACCGGGCATTGCTCGGCCTCGGCGGCGGCGACAAAGGCGCGCATGTCCTCCCAGCCGAGACAGACGAGGCCCGCCACCGCATGGCCCTGCCGGAGCGCCGGTTGCAGCACCTCCGAAAGCGTGACCAGCGTCATTTGAACTTGGCCACCATGTCCATGATGCCCGGAATGGTGTGCAGCTGCTCGGCATGGGTCGGCTGGAAATACTGCTTGAGCGAACGCTGCGAGAGCCCGCCGAGGATGGTGAAATAATACATCTGATACCCCGGCAGCGCGCAGCAGGGATGATATCCATTGTCGATCAGGATCGTCGAGCGGTCCATGATGTGATAGGCGTCGCCCGGCTCGTTGTCGTCGCGTTGCAGCATCTGAAGCCCCGAGCCGTAGTTCGGCTTGAAGCGGAAATTATAGGTTTCGTCATGCCGCGATTCCTCGGGCAGACGGTCGGTGTCATGCTTGTGCGAGGGAAAGCCCGACCAGCCGCCCGCGCCCACGGTAAAGAGCTCCGACACCAGCAGGCGGCCGACCTTGTCATGTTGGTTGGCGCCGAGGATATGCTTGATCTTGCGGTGGGTCTTGGTGTCGTCCGAGCCGTATTGCACAAGGTCGAGATCGGGCACCCGCACGTCGAACGGCTCGAGCACGCGGTCGTATTTGGCGCCGGCGATGAAGGTTTCGGTGGCATCGGAAATGCAGGTCATGCGCACCTTGGCCCCGACCGGCACATAGACGCCTTCGGGATCGCCATCCCAGACGTCTTCGCCGCGATGGCCCAGCTCGGAAAAACCCGCGCCATCGATATCGACGTCCACGGTGCCGGTGGCGGGGACGATACAGGTCTCGTAGCCGGGCACCGAATATTCGAAGGTCTCGCCACGCCTCAGCTTGACGATGTTAAAATAGTTCAGTGGCACGAGGTCGTGATCGACATCGACGATGGGTTTGTTCTGGTTGTCATGCGGCGCGATATGCATGGCGATTCCTTTCAGACGTCAGTGGGGCCATTGCGCTCTGCCAGAAAGGCATCGAGCGCGGCGGTTGTGGGCATGGCGGGGGCGCAGCCGGGCTGGCTGACCACGATTGAGGCGCAGGCCGAGCCGCGCAGCACCGCCTCTTTCAGCGGGCGGTCCTCGGCGATGGCGGCCAGCAGGCCGGCCATGAAGCTGTCGCCGGCGCCATTGGGTTTGACGGCGGTGACCGGATAGATGCCGGTGCGGATTTCCTCGCCACCGGCAAAGGTGATCGCGCCCGCCTGGCCCATCTTGTAGATCACCAGCTTGTCCTTGGCGGCCAGTTCGCGGGCCTTGGCCAGCCCCTTGTCGAGGCCACCGGCCATGAAGCCGAATTCCTCGTCATTGCCGACGATCAGGTCGCTTTCCTCGCCGGCGCGGGTCAGCACCTCCGAGGCAATCTCGGCCGAGGGCCAGCTGTAGGGGCGGTAATCGATGTCGAAGATCACCGGCAGCCCGGCTTTGCGGGCATTTTCGAAGGCGCGGAAGGTCGAGCCGCGCGACGGCTCGGCGGCAAAGACCGTGCCGGCGGTGATCAGCGCGCCGAAACGGCTGTAGTCGACCCGGTCGACGTCCGCTTCCGTCACCTGGAAATCCACCGCGTTGTTGCGATAGATCACCAGTTGGAAATCCTCGATGCAGCTTTCGTAGACGGCCAGAGATATGCGGTATTCGCCACCCAGCACCTTGAGGTATTGCGTATCGACGCCGTAATGCTGCAACCGCTTGGTACAGAACCGCCCGGCCGCATCGTCAGAAACCGAGGTGACCAGCGCCGATTGCATGCCGAGCTTGCACAACCCGGCGCAGATATTGGCCGAAGATCCGCCCAGATCGGCGCGGAAGGTTTCGGCCTCGTCGGCGCGGGTGCCCGGCGGATCGGCGAACATGTCCATGCCCGCCCGGCCGAAGACCGCGAAATTACCCTTGCGGATGCCGTCGATCAGGCCGGTCATCACACCCCCCTCCGCTGGCGTTCGCGGGTGGCTTCCCAATCTTCATGCGCCTGACGCACCTTCGCATCCTCGGAGACATGCGGCGTGCCGACCTCCCACCAGGCATGACCTTCGGTGGTCCAGCCGTCGTAGGCATCGACATCCATCACGATCACATAGCTCTTGTCGGAGGCCTTGGCGCGCTGGAAGGCCGCGCCAAGCTCGGCCGGATTGGCGACCTTTTCTGCCATCGCCCCCATCGAGGCCGCGTGCGCCACGAAATCCACGCCAAACGGCTCGGGGATTGTCGGGCAATCCGACAGCAGGTTATTGAAGCTTTCGTTGCCGGTGTTGTTCTGCAACTTGTTGATGACGGCGAAACCGCCGTTGTCCAGCAGCAGGACGATCAGTTTCTTGCGGCTGAGCACCGAAGAATAGAGATCGGAATTCAGCATCATGTAAGAGCCGTCGCCGCAAAAGGTGATGGTGTCCTGCTCGGGCGCCTGCTGCATCTGGGCGATGCGCGCCCCCCAGGCGCCGGCGATCTCGTAACCCATGCAGGAAAAGCCGAACTCGACATCCACCGTGCCGGTCTCGAGCGTGCGCCAGTTGGCGGCGACTTCGGCCGGCAGCCCGCCCGCGGCGGCGACCACACGGTCGCGCGGGTCGCAAAGCTCGTTCACCACGCCGATCGCCTGGGCATAGGAATTCGGCCGGTTGCCGGGTCTGACGTTCTCGGCGACGTAGTCATCCCATTTGGCACGCTCTTCCCGGGCAAAGCCCTGCCAATCCTCGGGCGTGGTATAGTCCAGCGCGTCGCTCAGCGCGGTCAGCGAAAGTTTCGCATCCCCCACCACCGGCAGCGACATATGTTTGCCGGCGTCGTGGCGCGCGGCGTTGATGGCGACGATTTTCGCCTCCTTGTCGAAAGCGGTCCAGGAGCCGGTGGTGAAATCCTGCAACCTGGTGCCGACAGCCAGGATCACATCGGCCCGTTCCGCCACCGCATTGGCGCTTTCCGAGCCGGTCACGCCGATGGGCCCGATGTTCAGCGGATGCGTCGCCAGCATGTTGGCGCGGCCGGCAATGGTTTCGACCACCGGGATCTGATGCGCCTCGGCAAAGCCGGTCAGCTCCTGGACCGCGCGGGAATATTGCACCCCGCCGCCGGCGATGATCATCGGCCGTTCGGCCGCCTTCAGCGCCGCCACCGCATCGGCAATCTCGGCCTGATCCGGTGACTGGCGGCGGATGCGGTGCACCTTCCTGGCAAAGAAGGCTTCCGGATAATCATAGGTCCAGCCCTGCACGTCCTGCGGCAGCCCGAGGAAGGCCGGGCCACAATCGGCCGGGTCGAGCATCGTCGCGATGGCGGCGGGCAGCGATTGGATCACCTGCGCCGGGTGGCTGATTCTGTCCCAGTAGCGGCTGACCGGCTTGAAGGCATCGTTCACGCCGAATGTCGGGTCGTTGTAGTTCTCCATCTGCTGCAACACCGGATCGGGCAGCCGGGTGATGAAGGTATCGCCGCAGAGCATCAGCATCGGCAGGCGGTTGGCATGGGCCAGCCCGGCGGCTGTCAGCAGGTTGGCGGTGCCTGGCCCGGCGGACGCGGTGCAGAACATGAAGCGCTGGCGCAGCCAGGCTTTGGCATAGCCGGCCGCGGCAAAGCCCATGCTGGTCTCGTTCTGACCGCGATAGAGCGGCAGTTCGTCATGCACCCGGTTCAGCGCCTCGCCGAGACAGGTCACATTGCCATGGCCGAAGATGCCAAATCCGCCGCCGCAGAGCCGCTGCTCCCGGCCGTCGATCTCGATATACTGATTGGTCAGCCAGCGAATGATCGCCTGGGCCGTGGTCAGCCGAACGGTGCCGTCTGTCGTTTTCATTTGCGCGAACCCTCCCTGGGAAATTTCGATCTCTGGCGAAATCGGACTTGCGAGATGTCTAGAGTCACGATACCTGTTTTGCAACCGGTTGCAAAACGAAAATGGACAGAGGGAGGAAAAACGATGGCTGAGATCGGCATCGGCATTCTGGGGGGCGGTTACATGGGCAAGGCGCATGCGGTCGCCATGTCTTCTGTCGGGGCGATTTTCGACACCGCGCTCAAGCCGCGTCTGGAAATGGTCTGCGCCACCACCCCGCAAAGCGCGGAACGTTATCGTGCCGCCTATGGTTTCGCGCGCGGCACCGATGATTGGCGCGTGCTGGTCAATGACCCCGCGGTCGAGGCCGTGGTCATCGCCACCCCGCAGGAAACCCACCGCGAAATTGCCGAAGCGGCGTTCAAGCTGGGCAAGCCGGTGTTCTGCGAAAAGCCGCTGGGTGCCTCGCTCGACGAAAGCGCCGCGATGGTTGCCGCCGCCGAGGCCGCAGGCGTGGTCAACATGGTCGGGTTCAACTACATCCGTACCCCGGCCAGCCAATTCGCGCGGCAATTGATCGCCGACGGTGTGATCGGAGAGATCACCTGGTTTCGCGGGGAACATACCGAGGATTTCTATGCCGATCCCGAGGCCCCGGCCACCTGGCGCACGACCGGCATGGCCAATGGCACGATGGGCGATCTCGCGCCGCATATGATCAATGGCGCGCTGGCGCTGATTGGGCCGATCGCGCGCCTGATCGGCACGCATGAGACGGTCCACCGCGCTCGCCCCGGCGGCGAAGTGACCAACGATGATCATGCCCAGTTGATGTGCCGCTTCGAGAACGGCGCCATGGGGCAGATGTATTTCAGCCGGGTCTCCACCGGCCGCAAGATGGGCTATGCCTACGAGATTTCGGGTACCAAGGGCGCGATCCGCTTTGACCAGGAGGATCAGAATGCGCTCTGGCTCTATCGCATGGAGGGGCCGGAGGCGACGCGAGGGTTCACCAAGATCCTCACCGGCCCGGCGCATCCCGATTACCAGCCATTCTGCCAAGGCCCCGGCCATGGCACCGGCTACCAAGATCAGATCATCATCGAGGCCAAGGATTTCCTGACCGCGATCCACGCCGGCAAGGCACTCTGGCCGACGTTCCGCGACGGGCATGAGGTCAACCGGGTGATCGCCGCCACGCTGGCCTCGGCCGATGCCGAGGCCTGGACAGACATCAACGATTACTGAGATTCAGAGGTCAGATCACATGACAATCAGAATTGGCAATGCGCCCTGCTCCTGGGGCGTCGAATTCGCCGGCGACCCGCGCAACCCGGCGTGGCGCGAGGTGCTGCGGCAGAACGCCGAGGCCGGCTACTCGGGGATCGAGCTGGGGCCGGTGGGCTATATGCCGGAAGACCCGGCAATCCTCGGCGAGGCGCTGGCCGAACACGGGCTGGAGCTGATCGGCGGCGTGGTGTTCCGCCCCTATCACGACCCGGCCGCCTGGGACGACGTGCTCGACGCCACCCACCGCACCGCCCGCGCGCTCCAGGCGCATGGCGCGCGGCATATCGTGCTGATCGATTCGATCTCGTCGCGCCGGGCCCCCACCGCCGGCCGCGCCGGCGAGGCCGAACAGATGGACAAGGCCGAATGGCAGGCCTTTCGTGACCGGATCGCGGAAAGCGCCCGGATCGGCAGCGAGGAATACGGCCTGACGGTGGGCATCCACGCCCACGCCGCCGGCTTCATGGATTTCGAACCCGAGCTGGAGCGCCTGCTGGACGAGGTCGACGACAAGATCCTCAAGATCTGTTTCGACACCGGCCACCATTCCTATGCCGGTTTCGATCCGGTGGCCTTCATGAAGAAACACATCGGTCGCATTTCCTACATGCATTTCAAGGACATCGACCCCGAGGTCAAAGCCCGGGTGATCGAGAACCGCACCGGCTTCTATGAGGCCTGCGGCCAGGGCATCTTCTGCAATCTCGGCGAAGGCGACGTGGATTTTCCGGCGGTGCGGCAGGTGTTGCTTGACGCCGGCTTCGAAGGCTGGTGCACGGTCGAGCAGGATTGCGATCCGACGCTGGATCCCGATCCGCTGGGCGATGCCCGGGCGAACCGGGAATACCTCGAATCCATCGGCTTCAAGTAAAGGGCAAGGGACATGGCAAAACTCAGATGGGGCATGATCGGCGGCGGCGAAGGCAGTCAGATTGGCCCGGCACACCGGTTGGGCGCGCTGGCGGATGGCCGGTTCGAGTTCACCGCAGGGGCGCTGGATCACCGGCCCGAGGCAGGCCGCGCCTACGCGCAGAAACTGGGCCTCGCCGCCGACCGGTCTTATGGCGACTGGCAAGAGATGCTGGCGGGCGAGAAAGACCGCGACGACCGGATCGATCTGGTCACCGTCGCCACGCCGAACGCCACGCATTTCGAGATCACCAAGGCGTTTCTCGAGGCCGGCTTCAACGTGCTCTGCGAAAAACCGATGACCATGACGGTCGAGGAAGGCGAAGAGATCGTGCGCGTGGCGGAAAAGACCGGCCGTATCTGCGCGGTCAACTACTGCTATTCGGCCTATCCGATGGTGCGCCAGGCCCGCGCCATGGTGCGCGCCGGCGAGATCGGCAAGGTGCGGCTCGTGGTCACCAACTTCAGCCACGGCCACCATGGCGATGCCACCGACGCCGACAATCCGCGCGTGCGCTGGCGCTATGATCCCAAGATGGCCGGTGTCTCCGGGCAATTCGCCGATTGCGGCATTCACGCGCTGCATATGGCGAGCTTTGTCTGCGACGACGAGGTCGAAAGGCTCTCGGCCGATTTCGCCTCGACGATTGCCAGCCGCGAGCTGGAAGACGACGCCATGATCAATTTCCGCCTGTCGGGTGGCACCGTCGGGCGGCTCTGGACCTCTTCCGTGGCGATCGGGCGGCAGCACGGTTTCGACATCCAGATCTTTGGCGAAACCGGCGGGCTGCGCTGGATGTCGGAACAGCCGAACCAGCTGATCTACACGCCGGTCGGCGGCCGCACCCAGATCATCGAAAAGGGCGAAGCCGGGCTGCACGAAGACGCGCAGCGCCTCAGCCGGGTGTCGATTGCCCACCCCGAGGGCTTTCCGCTGGCGGTGGCCAACATCTATTGCGACCTGGCCGATGCGATTGCCGGTGAGGCCCGCGACGGGCTACCCGGCGCCGAGGCCGGTGTCCGGTCAATGGCGGCGGTGCATCAGGCGGTGGCCTCGGCCCGCGACAAAGGCGCCTGGGTCGATGCCCGCCCGCCGATGTTCAGATAGCGTTCAGGGAGCGGGGCGCAAGGTGCCCCGCTCGACCACCGAGCAGGAAAAGACCCGCGCTTCCGGCGTCATTTCCCTGTTTTCCAACGTGGCGACCATCAGCTCGATCGACGAGGCGACAATCTCGCCGATCGGCTGGTGCAGCGTCGTCAGGTTGATGTTGTTCCAGCGCGCCATTTCCATGTCGTTCAGCCCGAGAATGCCGATATCGCCGGGACAGCTGTAACCCGAGTCCTGGATCGCCGACAGCGCCCCGATCGACAGCACGTCATCGCCGCAAAAATAGGCCTCGGCCGGGCGGCTCTCGAGCAGCCGGATCATCTCGCTGCGCCCGGCTTCGAAGGAATAGCTCCCGGCAAAGGAATGGCTGACCGTCACCTCGGAATGGCTGGCGAGTTCGGCCATGAAGCCCGTGTAGCGGTCCTGCGTCGTGGTCGCCGTCGTCGGGCCGCCGAGAAAGGCGATGTCGCGGTAGCCGCGAGCCAGCAGCGTTCGCGCCGCGAGCCGGCCGCTGGCCACGTTGTCGATGCCCACTACATGCACCTCTGGCGCGGTCGAAGCGCGGCCGAAAGCGTGTACCACCGGCATGCCGGCATCCTTGAACGCCTTGGAAAAATCCTGTGGCAAAGTGGAAGAGGCGACGACAACCCCGTCAACCGAATACTGCCGCAGCATCCGCACCGAATCCTCGGGCACCTGTTCGTCGGTGAGGTTGAGCAGCAAGGGGCGCAATCCCCGGTCCTGAAGCCCACGGGTGAAGAGATCGAAGACCTCGAGAAAGATCGGGTTGTGAAAGTTGTTCGACACCATCCCGACCATCTTGGTCCGCCCGGTTGTCAGGCTGGAGGCCAGCGCATTGGGGCTGTACCCCAGTTCGCGCGCCGCCTTCTCGACCTTGGCCCGGGTCTTGGCCGAGACCGAGGCGCCTTCGGTAAAGGTCCGCGACACTGCCGATCGCGACACTCCGGCACGCAGGGCCACCTCTCTCAATGTCACTGCCATATTGCCGTGTCCGTTCTGTGGTCCGGACCATGTCCTTTCCGGTTTCCGCCGCGCCAGAGCCCAATATAAACCGCTTGCAAAAGCGTATACAACACAATCGCGGGGCCCGGGCGGCGCGCGCGCCCCGCGGATCAGAACAATTGGCCGGAGGCCTTGATCACCAGATAGGCCGAAACCACGAACAGCAGCGCCTGGATGACAAACATATAGACCGCCTCGGGCATCCACAGCGCCAGCCGCCGCCCCAGCACCGCCCCGACCGAGGCGACGGCGGCCATCGCCAGCAGCGTCGGCAGATGGATGTTGGCAAACAATCCGACGGCGGAATAGGCCGGCAGCTTGAACAGGTTGATCGCCGCAAACACCAGCGTGTTGGTCCCGGCGTATTGCATCTTGGGCAGCTTCTGGGGCAGCACAAAGGTTTGAAACGGCGGCGCCCCGGTGTGCGAGATGAAGCTGGTGACGCCGGTGAGTGCACCCCAGAACATCCCCTTGGCAGGCCGGAACGGCACCACCTCGGTCCGGCCGCGCAGCTTCTTGCCGACCGCATGGCCGCAATAGAACAGCCCGACCAGCCCGGTCGCCATCTCGGCCACGCTGCGTGAAATGTACGGCGCCAGAAAGGTCGCGAGGATCACCCCGACCAACCCTGCGGGGATCAGCAGCGCCACGTTTCTGGCCGAGAACTCGCGGCGATAGAGCCAGACCCCCACCACATCGCTGACCAGAAAGATCGGCAACAGCACGCCGGCGGCCATCAGCGGATCCATCCAGAGCGACAGGATCGGCACCGCCAGCGCCGCCGCCGAGGCCAGCCCGCCTTTCGATGCGCCGACGATCAGCGCGGCGAGCAGGAACAATCCAAGCGTTTCCATGGTAGGGCGGTCCTTCGGCGCCGCAGGCGCAGACAAATGGGAGACGGAGTTTCTGAAAGGTCAGTCCGGCGGCGGCTCGGCGATCGAGGCCCGCTCGACCGCAGTACAGGCAAGCTGCCGGGTTTCCCAGCCCTCGGACCAGGTGTTGATACGGTGGCTGAGGATATCGACCGTCTCCTGCACCATGGCCTCGAGCGGCTGACGGATGGTGGTCAGACGATAGGAGGCGGCGGCGGCCAGATCGACATCGTCGAATCCCATGACCGAGAGGTCGCGCGGCAGGGTCAGGCCGAATTCGTCACGCGCCACATCCATCAGCGCCATCGCCAGCAGGTCGTTGGCACAGAACACCGCGTCGGGGCGCTCGGCCCGGCTCAGAAGCTTGCGGGCGCTCTCGACCCCGGCGGTATAGGTGTATTCGCGGGCATGGGTCGTCGCGATCACCCCCTGCCCCGCCTCTTCGATCGCGGCGCGAAACCCCTTGCCCCGTTCGATCGTGGTCGAGGCCGTCGAAGGTCCGGCCATGAACCCGAACCGCCGATGCCCCGATTGCAGCAGCCGCGCCCCGGCGACCCGGCCGCCGGCGGCATTGTCGGCGCAGACCACATGCAGATTGGCGCGGCGCGGACGCCGGGCAAAGGCCACCAGCGGAATGCGGCGCTTGTGACATTGCTCGGTGATATGTGGCGAGATCGACCCCGCCGAGACCACCAGCCCGTCAACGCTGTATTGCAGCACCAGCCGCGCCATCTCTTCGAGATCCTGGCCGTCGGAGACATTGAGCAGCAAAACCCGCAAGCCACGGGCCTGAAGTGCCCGGGTGAAATGATCGAGCACCGTAAGGTAGATCGGGTTCTTGAAGTTGGCGAGGATCACACCGACGAGGTTTGTCCGCTGGGTCATCAGGCTGCGGGCGAGCACATTGGGCTGATAGCCGAGCTTGTCGGCCGCTTCCATCACCCTGACCCGCATCTTGGCCGAAACGCTGGCGCCCGGGGTGAAGACGCGCGAGACCGCCGACAGCGAAACGCCGGCCTCGCGCGCGACATCCATCGCGGTGATGCGGCTGGCATTCCGCTCAGAGGGAGTTTCGGTGCTTTCCTTCATGATCCGCGACAATATGATGTATTTTCCAAGCGGCGCAAACGGTTCCTCGGGTCAGTAAAGCCCGCGCACCGCATCCCAGAGCCCCGGCGTCGAAGCCAGCACCGGCCGTTTCGTTTCAGAGGCAAGCGACGGGGCGAAATCATTGGTGCGCCCCCCGGCCTCGCGCACCAGCAGCATGCCGGCCAGGTCGTCCCAGGGCGAAACCTTGGGCTCATAAGCCGCCAGCAGCCGCCCCGAGGCGACATAAGACAGAGCCAGGGCGCAGGCACCGACGCGAATGTACATGCCGCCGTCGGCCACCAGATTGCCGATGAAGGTCGCCGATTTGTGCGGCGCGCCATGTTCGTTCGCCCCGACCGCGATCAGCCCGGCGCCGATGCCCTTGGCATCGGCCACCCGGATCGGCGCGCCGTTGAGAAAGGCGCCGCCGCCGGCGGTGGCATGGAACAGCTCGTCGGTGACCGGCGCGTAGATCGCCGAGACCACTGGCCGGGCGTCGATGGTATAGGTCAGCACCACGCACCATTGCGGCACGCCCAACATGAAACATGTGGTGCCATCTATCGGATCGATCACCCAGGCGGTATTGCCGCTTGCCGGGTCATGGGCGGTTTCCTCGCCGACAATCGCATCCCCGGGGAAAAGCCGGCCCAGCCGGTCGCGGATCAGCGCCTCGACCTCGAGATCGACATTGGTCACCCAGTCCTGCCTGCCCTTGGTCTGCACCGACAGGCTGCCCCGGTCGCGAAACGCCGCCAGCGCCACCCGGCCGGCCTCGCGCACGATCTCGCCGGCGGCGCGGGAGCGCGCTTCATAGGTCTGTGTCATGGTTGTCGCGGTCATGCGCTGCCCTGCCTTTCGCCCATGGCGCCGGCCCGTTCCAGCACCGTGCGAAGATTGCCGCGCAGGGTGTCGAGATCGCCGGTGTTCTCGATCCGCACGTCGGCGGCGGCGATCAGTTCGGCGTTGTTCTGAAAGACGCCATCGCCGCCATTGGCGCGCGCATCGTCCTTGCGAAACCGCTCGAGCTCGGCCGGATCGCCGGCCCGGGCCCGGCCCTGCACCCGCTGAAAGCGGCTTTCGGTGTCCAGCACCAGCGCCAGCAGAACCAGCCGCAGCCCCTTGTCCCTCGCGACCCTGCGCAGGTGGTCCAGCTCGTCGAGGTTGCGCAGCCCGTCGATCACCGCGCGGCGCTGCGCCATCAGATCGGTCTTCGCGATCAGCACCTCGGCATAATAGTGATTGCCGTGGCGCTCCTGCTGATTCTTGCCGTGGCTTTGCACCTGTTCGCGGGTGGGGGTGTCGATTGCCGCCTCGGCCTCTTGCCGCAAAAAGGCCGACAGCGAATAAGGCGCGAACCCCTCGTCGCGCAGCAGCCCGGTCGTGGTCGATTTCCCGGCCCCCGAATCGCCGCAAACCGCAATTATCAATCCGTCGCTCATTCACGCTCATCCTTGCATGGGCTTTCAATTTTGGCGCAGGCCGCCCGTAAAAGAAAGCTATTTACTTGATGGGTTGAACCATATCGGATGAATTTCTTTTTGCAAGCCCTTGCAAAAAATCTGGACCAACCGTAACCTCGGATCACTTCAAGCCGGCACAGGCCGGGAACCTCGGGAGGAGAGACACATGCGACACAACTTGTCGGTATTGGCCTTGGTCGCGGCACAGGCCGCAGGGATTGCGGGCCCGGCGCTTGCAGCGCCCGCGGGCGAATTCGTGGTGGCCGTGCACCAGGAGCCGCAGGACCTCGCGGCCCAGGGCGCATACAAGGAAATCAATGCCCCGGGCCTGCGCAATGTGCTCGAAACCCTGATCGCCACCGATCCGGTGAGCGGCGAATACGTCCCGATCCTGGCCACCGCATGGGAGCGTGTGGACGAGAAAACCGTCCGCCTGACCCTGCGCGAGGGCGTGCAATTCCACGATGGCACCGAGATGACCGCCGAAGCGGCCGCCAGGGCCATCAGCTTCATCTGGAGCCCCGACAGCGCCTTCACCATTCAGGAGTACGCCGGCCCCGGCGTCATGAGCGCCAAGGCCATCGGCCCGCTCGAGATCGAGGTCACCTCGACCGAGCCCGATCCGATGCTGGAATTCCGCCTGACCCTGACCGGCATCTCTTCGGCCAAGCAGATCGAGGAAAGCCCGGCGTCGCACTTCAGCCATCCGATCGGCACCGGGCCCTATGTCTTTGACGAATGGGTGCGCGGCCAATACTGGACCGCCAGCGCCAACCCCGATTGGTGGGGCCTGAGCGCCGAAGACGCCTATGGCGAGACAACCCGGCAATTCGAGACCCTGCGCTTTGTCTTCCGGCCCGAGGGATCGGCCCGCAACGCCATGGTCCGCACCGGAGAGGCGCATCTGGCCACCAACCCCTCGCCCGAAGATTGCGACGCGGCCGAAGGCAATGACGGCTATTCCTGCGTCACCGGCCCCTCGGACGCCTATCTTTATGGCCGGCTCGACCAGTCGCTGCACGCCCATCCCGCGCTCGAGGACATGCGGGTGCGCAAGGCGATCTTTCACGCCCTCGATTACGAAGGCATCGCCGATCTGATCGGCCTCGCGTCGGTGCCACAGGGCCAGCTCGGCACGCCCGACATGCTCGGCTTCGACGAGGATCTGTCGCAATACGACTACGACCCCGCGCTTTCCCGCCAGCTTCTGGAGGAAGCCCGCGCCGATGGCGTGGATGTCGACGGGCTGGTCGTCGAAGTGGTCGGCCGCAACACCACGCCGCGGGTCGGATCCGTGACCGAGGTGATCGGCTTCTTCCTCGAGCAGGTCGGCATCAACACCGAGATCAACGTGCAACTGCCCGATGTCTTCAACCCGCGGGTCCGCATCAAGGGCTATGCCGAAGAGGCGCCGCGCGCGATGATGCAGGTGCATGTGAAACAGAACGCCTCTGGCGAATTCGGCACCAACCTGCTGGGCAACTACGCCTGCCCCGACATCGACGATCCCTCGGGCGCCTCGCGGTCCTCGGTGCATTGCAACCCCGAATTCGATGCCAAGCTGGCCAAGGCGCTGACCCTTGCCGGCGACGACCGCGACGCGGCGCTGAAGGAGCTGGTGGGCTTTCTGCACGGGCAATACCCGATCATCCCGCTGGCCCTGCTCGACAAGGGCTATCTGATCCGGGACACATTCGACTATACCTTCGGGGTCGATCACCGGTTCCTGGCGGTGAACGTGACACCGGCGGAAGACTCCTGAACCGAGCTGCGCGGAGCGTTCCGGCGCTCCGCGTCCCCCTGACTTCAGCCGAGGTATAGCCTGATGCCCTACCTGCTCAGACGTTTCATGCAGTCGCTGCTGCTGCTGTTCGTCCTGATCTCCTTTGTCTTTGTCGTCGGCCGGATCATCGGTGATCCGGCGCTGATCATGTTGGGAACCAGCGCCTCCGAGACCGCGCTCGACCAACTGCGCGAGAACCTCGGTCTGAACCAGCCGATCTGGCAGCAATACCTGGTCTTCCTCGGAGATCTGGTGCAGGGCGATTTCGGCGTCAGCTTCCGCTACGGTTTTTCGATGATGCCGTCGGATGCGCTGCGCGCCGAGGGCACGCCGGTGCTGCCGATCGTGCTGAGCCGTCTGCCGGCCACGTTCCTGCTGGCCGGCACCGCGCTGGTGCTGGCGTTTTCGCTGGCGGTGGTGCTGGGCTGTCTCGCGGCGATGTATCCGCGCTCCTGGATCGACAATCTGGTCAATGTGATCTCGCTGGCCTCGGTCTCGGTGGTGCAGTTCTGGCTCGGGCTGATCCTGATCATCGTGTTCAGCGTGCAGCTCGGCCTGTTGCCCACCGGCGGCTACGGCTCCTGGCAACATCTGATCCTGCCGGCGCTGACCCTGGCGGCGCGGCCGCTGGGGCGGATTTCCCAGGTGGTGCGCAGCGCCATGCTCGACGAGCTGTCGAAACCCTATATCGCCGCCGCCCGCGCCAAGGGCGTGCCGGAATGGCGCGTGGTCTTCGTGCATGCGCTCAAGAACGCCTCGATCCCGATCGTCACCATCACCGGTGACGAGCTGTCGCAACTCCTGACCGGGGCGATGCTGGTCGAGACGGTCTTTGCCTGGCCGGGCATCGGCCTTTTGCTGATCGACTCGCTCGGGCGGCGGGATCTGCCGATGGTGCAGGCCGGCATCTGCGTGGTCGCCGCCCTGGTGATCCTCGTGAACCTGGCGGTCGACTTCGCCTATACGGTGTTGAACCCGCGTATCGAAATGGACAACCGGGGAGGCCGGGCATGACCGCCGTCGACGCACAGACCCTGCCGCAAGACGAGGCGCATGACCGCGCGGCGGCAATCACCAGCCGGGCCTATTTCGGCGCCTTGATGCGCGACCGGGTGGCCTTTGTCTCGGCGATCTTTCTCGGGCTGTTGCTGATCGCCGCCCTCGGCGCCGATCTGCTGGCGCCCTACGAGCCGAACCAGGCCAACCTACGGGCGCGTTTCGTGCCGCCCCTGGGCACCGCGCGCGACGGCGGCTTTCACCTGCTGGGCACCGACGAGCTGGGCCGCGACCTGTTCTCGCGGCTGATGCATGGCGCGCGGGTGTCGATGTCGATCGGCCTTCTGGGCGCGCTCTGTTCCGGCATTGTCGGCATCACGCTTGGGGTGCTGGCCGGTTTTTACCGCGGCCTGCTGGAAGACGTGCTGATGCGCGCGGTAGACGGCATGATGGCCCTGCCCTCGCTGCTGATCGCGCTGTTCATCCTGTTCGTGATCGGGCCGGGCTTTGGCAATCTGATCCTGATCTTTACCCTGCTGCACTGGATGGTCTTTGCCCGGATGGCGCGCTCGCTGACGCTCAACCACCAGCAGCACACCTATATCACCGCCGCCCGCGCCATCGGCGGCAGCGACCGGCGGATCATCCTGACGCATCTCCTGCCCAACATGATCTCACCGCTGATCGTGCTCTTCACCCTGGAAATCGCGGTGCTGATCCTGTCGGAGGCCTCGCTGTCCTTCCTCGGCTTCGGGGTGCAGGCGCCGCAATCCTCCTGGGGGCTGATGATCGCCCGCGGGCGGGAATACATCAGCTCGGCCTGGTGGCTGGTGGTGATGCCCGGCGCGGCGATCTTTCTCACCGCGCTGGCGCTGAACCTCGTTGCCGCCTGGGCGCGGGCGATCACCGACCCGGTGCAGCGCTGGCGCTGGCTGACGCCGCCGCGCCGCAATAGCCAGCCGATCGACGATGAAGACTGAGCCGGAGACCAAGATGCGAGCCATGCAACCCTATGAAACCCTGGATGCCGTCCCGGCCCCCCTGCTCGACATCCGCGACCTGCGGGTGAGCTTCGACACGCCGCACGGGCTGGTCAAGGCGGTCGGCGGCGTCAGCTGGTCGCTCTCTCCCGGCGAGACGCTGGGCATTATCGGCGAAAGCGGCTCGGGCAAGAGCGTCGGGCTCGAGGCGATCATGGGGCTGATCAAATCACCCCCCGGTCATGTTTCGGGGCAGGTGCTGTTTGACGGCCGCGACGTGCTGACCATGGCGGAGCGCGACCGCCGGCAGCTCCGGGGCGAGAAGATCGCAATGATCTTTCAGGATGCGATGAGCGCGCTGAACCCCAGCCTGACCGTCGGCACCCAGATTGCCGAGGTCTACCGCCTGCGCCGCAAATGCAGCCAAGCCGAGGCCGAACGCAAGGCCATCGAGCTGATGGACCGGGTCAAGATCCCCTCGGCCAAGACGCGGGTCGGCTGTTATCCGCACGAGTTTTCCGGCGGCATGTGCCAGCGGGTGATGATCGCCACCGCGCTGGCGCTGAACCCGCAGATCCTGATCGCGGACGAGCCGACGACGGCGCTCGACGTCACCGTGCAGCGCCAGATCATGACCCTGCTGGCCGAGTTGCAGCGCGAAGACGGCATGGCGCTGGTGCTGATCACCCATGATCTCGGGCTGGTGGCGGAAACCGTCGACCGGGCGATGGTGATGTATGCCGGGCGGATCGTCGAAAGCGGCCCGGTCGACGCGCTCTTCGAAACCCCGACCCATCCCTACACGCGCGGGCTGATCCGCTCGATGCCGCGCCTCGACGGGGCATCGGGCGCGCTGCACGCCATCGGCGGCACGCCGCCTGCCGCCGGGCGCATGCCCAGGGGCTGCGCCTTTCACCCCCGCTGCGAGCAGCGGGTCGACCGCTGCCTGACCGAGCGGCCGAACCTGCGGATGGTGGCCAAGGGCCAGGCCGCCGCCTGCCATCTGGCCGAGGAGACGCGCCATGACTGACACCCCCGTTTTCGAAGTCCGTGACATCCGCAAGGACTACGTTCTGGGCAAGCCGGGCCTCTTCGGCGGCAAGCTGCGGTCGCTGGCCGCGGTGCGCGACGTCAGCTTTACCCTGCGCCGCGGCGAAACGGTCGGGCTGGTCGGGGAATCCGGCTGCGGCAAGTCGAGCCTCGCCCGCACCGTGCTCCGTCTCAACGAGCCGACCGGCGGCGAGGTGCGTTATCACGGGCGCAACATTCTCGATCTGCCCAAGGCCGAGATGCAGAAGCTGCGCCGCCATATCCAGGTGGTGTTCCAGGATCCCTACAGCTCGCTCGATCCCCGGTTTACCGTGCGCCGCATCCTATCGGAACCCTGGCAGGTCTTTCCCGACATCGTGCCGCCCGCCCGGCGCGAGGCACGGGTGGCCGAGCTGCTGACGCTGGTCGGGCTGAACCCCTCCGACGCCGACCGCTATCCGCACCAGTTCTCCGGCGGTCAGCGCCAGAGGATCGGTATCGCCCGCGCGCTGGCGCTGGAGCCCGAGGTGATCGTCTGTGACGAGGCGGTCTCGGCGCTCGATGTCTCGGTACAGGCACAGGTGGTGAACCTGTTGAAGGATCTGCAAGACAAGCTTGGGCTGGCTTACCTCTTCATTGCGCATGACCTGTCGGTGGTGCGCCACATCTCGGACCGGGTGATCGTGATGTATCTGGGGCAGGTGGTCGAGGAAGGCCCGACCGACGCGGTGTTCCGCACACCCCGGCACCCCTATACCGTGGCCCTGCTATCGGCGGTGCCGGTGCCCGATCCGAAACAGAAGGACCGCGATGTCATCGTGCTCGAAGGCGAGGTGCCCAATCCGATCATGCCGCCCTCGGGCTGCCCGTTTCATCCGCGCTGCGCCCATGCGCGCGATCTCTGCCGGCAGACGCCGCCGCCGGTGCGCGAGGTGGGCGACGCCAAGGTCCGCTGTCACTTTGCCGGCGAGCTCGAGCCCGCCGCCGATCTGCGGCATCTGGCCGGCCCGTCCGAGCCCGGCGACCGGGCCTGAGCCGGTCAGGCCACAAATAGCTCGGGGGCGCGAAACACGCGCCCCCTTTGACTTTCAGGAGAGACCGCCGGTCAGGAAGGCGCGCGCGCCAAGGCCCGGTACATGTCTTCGAAAATCGCATCGCGGTTGAGATCATAGGCCTCGAGCATCAGGTGCCGCCCCTCGGGATGTTGCCAGTAAAGCCCGTCATCGAGCAGCGGCGACCGGGTCATATGGGTCGACACATAGCTTTCGTCGAACAGCCAGGCGACGTTGATCACGTCCCAGATCACCCAGGTCTTGGTTTCCCGCTCGGTGATAGCGAACATCTCGTGCAGCGGGTTGTGGGTATAGAGATGGTGCAGATAGGCGCCGATCGCCCCCTTGTCCTTCACGAAGCTTTCCATTTCCGGCAGCGACAGCTTGAGCTGCGCGCCGACGTGATAGCCCGGAAGATAGACATGCGGCACACCGCAATCGAACAGCAGTTGCGAAGCCAGCGGGTCCTGCACCAGATTCAGCGACGGCACGTTGCAGAATGGCGCGTAAGACGGAAAGCCCGAGGTCCAGACCACGACGATCCTTTCGATGATGTCGGGCGCCATCAGCAGGGCCGAGGCGATATTGGTCAGCGCCCCCATGGCCAGGATGTACAGCGGCCGCTCGTCCTCGGCCCTTGCGCGTTCGATGATGAAGCGCGCCGCCGGGGTGTCGACCGGCTGTTCCAGGGTTTCGAGGTAACCCGGCGTGCCGCGAAACACCTTGCCCTCCGCGGGCACGCCGCATTTGTCGAACACCCGCAGGATCTCTTCATAGGACAGTTCCGCGCCCTCGTCGGGCCCGACGAATTTGACATCCTCGGCCCGCTTGCCCTGATCCACCAGCCGCTGCGCCCAGCCGCCCAGACCGCCCATGAAGCGCCCCTTTTCGCCGGAGTCCCGCGCCGCTTCGAGCGCCGCGACCGAGGCGATCAGCTCGTCGCGGTGATGGGCAAAGCTGAAGGGCACCGCGGTGACGCCTTCGAGCTCGAGCCGCTCGGGCGAGAGCAGTGCCCAGGCGACGGCATATTGATCGTCAATCTCGTTGGCGGTGTCGGTGTCGATGATGACACGCGGTTTCGCGCTCGGGCGGCCGAGCCGCGCCTCGACGAAGGCATCGTCGAGCTTCGGAAACCGGTCGAGGATGGATTGCGGGGTGGTCATGGAATGGTCTCCTTAGTTTCCAAAGCCCTTGCCGAAGGCCTCTTCCTTGATGAAGCGCTCGGAAATGATCAGCAGGATGATGCCCGGCAGGGTGACAATCAGGGTGATCCCCGCCGCCGAGGCGTCGAGCGTGCCGCCGGCGATCTTGGAGAACAGCAGCGTCGGCAGCGTCACGATCTGGCCCTGACCGAGAAAGAAGGTCAGCAGAAAGATGTTGGTCGAGACGAGGAAGGTGAAGAGCGCGCCTGCCACCACGCCGGGCAGCAGCATCGGCAGGGTCACCAGCCGCAGCACCTGCCAGCGGCTGGCCCCGAGGATCATCGCCTGTTCCTCGAAATCGCGGCCCAGCCCCTGATAGACCGCGGTCAGCATCCGCACCATGTAGGGAATGGTCGGAATGAGATGCGCGATGATGATGCCCACGTAACTGCCCGCCAGCCCGAGCCGGATGAACATCATCAAAAGCGCGATGCCGATGGCGGCTTCGGGCACGATCAGCGGCAGCGACAGGAAGAATTCGAAGGCGCTCTTACCGCGGAACTTCTCGCGCGCCAGCACCCGCGCCGCCGGCAGGCAGATCGCCAGGCAGATCACGGTGACGATCGAGCCGATCAGCACGGTGTTGACCGTCGCCTCCCAGACCCGGCTGTAGGGCGAGAGCACGTAATCCCAGGCCAGCGGCACCATCGCCCGGTCGCGCTGTTCCAGCCACCAGGTGCCGGGCAACAGGTCGGGCCAGGCCCAGCGGAAGGCAAAGCTCTGGATGATGAGCGGAATGAACGGCCCGAGGATGAACCCCGCGATGATCAGCAGGTAGAATTTCTGGAACGGCGACAGCCGGCTCGACAATGCGATGTTGAATTTCCTGGCCATGTCAGTTGCGTCCCATGCGGCGTTCGTAGCGGCGGTAGGCGGCGAGATAGCCAAACAGGATCACCCCGGCGACCAGCCCGATCGACACCACCGTCGCCATGCCCTGAAGTTGCAGCGTGTAGTCCGCGTCGTTGAAATAGCGCCAGGCCACCACCGGCAGCGTATCGGGAAAGCCGCCGCCGAGGATGAAGGGCGCTTCGAAGGCGCCGACGTTGAAGGCAAAGCAGATCAGCGTCGACGACACCACGCCCGGCAGAATCTGCGGCAGGGTCACCCGAAAGAAGATCGTGCGGCGGTTGGCCCCGAGGATCGCCGCCGCCTCCTCGGTCTCGCGGCCGATGCCGAGCAGCACGGCATAGACCGCCAGGGTGATGAAAGGCGTCTGCTTCCAGACATATACCGCGATGATGCCCCAGCCGTAGTGGGTCTTGAGAATCTGCGGGAATTGCGCCGGGTCGTCGATCATGCCGAAGAACGCCGCCAGTCGCGACAGCATCCCGCCGTTCGACAGCATCAGCACCGCCAGCGCGATGCCCACCGTATAGGGGATCATCAGCGGCAGCTTGTAGAGATACTTGTAGAAGGTCTTGCTGGGAAAGGTCTTGACCAGCGCCAATGCCAGCAGGATGCCGAGGATCAGCGCGATCACGGTGGAGACGGTGGCATAATAAAGCGTCAGCCCGAGCGAGACCCAGAAGGTCGACGAGCCCCAGAGCGCACCGAAATAGCTGAAATCCGGGAAGGTGTTGACCCCGAACCAGGGCGCGAAACCCAGCGATTGCAGGATCGCCAGAACCAGCGCGCCGCCGAACAGCAGCACCAGGATGGCCATGATCGGCACGAGTTGGACCATCTGCCAGAACCGGGTGCGGCGTTCGCGCGCCGTCATCCGTTCTTGGGCGCCGGATCTGGACGCAATCGACGATGATACGGACATCCGTGCCTCCGATTGGGATAGGAAAAAGGTGCGGCCCCCCTGGGGAGCGGTGGGCGGCCGCCCTGCCGGTTACTTCGACAGGTTGTCGTAGGCGCGCGCGACGATCGCCTCGATCGGGTCGGTGCTGTCACGCTCGATGTATTCGAGCCAGGTGGCCTCGATCACGTCGACCAGCGTCGCATTGGTGTCGGGCGCGGCATTGGCGTCCAGCTCGGCCTGGGTCACCCCGACCAGCCCCGGGCTGGCCTCGACGATGGATTGCGCCTCGGCCTCCTCCAGCGTCCAGCCGTCGATGCCGGCCGGCATGCCGGTCTGTTGCAGCTTGGAGGCCTGCGCCTCGACCGAGGTCATCCAATCGGCCAGAACAAGCGCGGCACCCGGGTTCGGCGCATTGGCCGGGATCGCCAGATAGTTCTTATTCTTGATCATGTTGCCTTCGGGAAAGACGAACTGCGTCGCGGCTTCGGGATAAGAGCCGGTGGCGAGGCCCGTGGCCACGGCATAAAGACCGAACTTGCAATTGAAATCGACTTCGCCGTTCAGGAACAGGCCGTCGAGCGCGGCATTGTCTTCCGGGTAACGCGGCGTGCCGCCGGCGGCGTCGAGCAACAGCGGCTCGAGGTCGCGCAGATAATCCAGCCCCGGCGCGATCAGCCGCGCCAGTTCTTCGGCCGGGATCTCCTCGACCGAGCGCTGGAACGGCTCGGCGCCGTTGCCATCGGGGTTATGCGCATAGATCGCCTCCTGCACGAAGGTGTTGCCGATGTAATGCGGCGGCTTGATATAGGTGAACTTGCCGGTGTTCGCCTCGAGATAGCCGCGCAGCTCGGCAAAGGTCGACGGCACATCCTCGGCCGCCACCCGATCCGCGTTGTAGGCGCAGACATATTGTTCGCCCGACCAGGGCACTTCGGCGCCGCCGGTCTCGACCCCGAAGTCGCGGAGGTTGAGCAGCGCGCGCGGGTCGTCGGGGTTCCATTCGAGGTTTTCCGCATTCGGCAACAGCCGCGCGAAACTGCCGAAAAGCGCGTCCTGCCGCTTCAGCGTGGCAAAGTTCTCGCCGTTGAGCCAGATCATGTCGACGCTGCCCTGGCCCACGCCCTTGCCCGAGTTCTTCTCGGCCAGCACCAGATCGACGGCATCCTTGGTGCCGGTGATGCGCACCGGGTTGAGCGTGACGTCGCGCTCGGCCAGGGCCGGTGTGACGACCCTGTCCATCCAGACGTTCAGCAGATCCGAGCCGCCCCAGTAATAGAGATTGACGGTGCCTTCCTCGGCCGCCCGTGCCTCGACCGCAGACCAGTCGATCTCGCCGGCGAGAAATCCGTCGCGGAACTGCGCCGCCTCGGCGTCCTGGGCCTGAGCGGCCCCCGCCGCAAAGAGCGCGAGCAGGCTCGCGACTGTTGCTGTATGTTTCATGATCTTCCTCCCTGAGTTATCCAAGAACCGCTCGCAGCTCAGCTTGCCAGCAGCCAGACCCTGTCCGGGTCGATGTCGAGCCAGACCGGGGTATCGACCTCCACCAGCCGCCGCGCCTGTTCGGTGACGGTGATCTGATGAGCGCCGCAATCGACCGTGTAGTTGACGCTGGCGCCAAAGAAATCGCGCGCCACCACCTTGCCCGGAACGCCTCCCTGCGCCGGTTGGGTGATCATCAGGTCGATCGCCTCGCTGCGCAGCATCACCTGCACGGTCTCTCCGGCGCCAAAGCCCGGTCGTGGTGCCACCCGGATCGCGCCGACGCCGGTTTCGGCCAGATCGTCGGCTTTCATCGCGGCGGGGACGATATTGGTCGCCCCCATGAAATCGGCGACATCGAGATTGGCCGGCTGACGATAGAGCCGGTCGGGCGCATCATATTGCGCCAGATGGCCGTCAAAGATCACTGCCACCCGGTCGGCCAGCTCCATCGCCTCGACCTGGTCATGGGTGACAAAGATCGTGGTGATGCCGAAGCGCTGTTGCAGGTCGCGGATAAAGCGCCGCATCTCGCCGCGCAGCTTGGTGTCGAGGTTGGCCAACGGCTCATCCATCATCAGCACCGAAGGCTTGGTGATCAGCGTGCGGGCAATCGCCACCCGCTGCATCTGCCCGCCCGAGAGCTGTGCCGGAAAACGGTGGCGGAACTGGCCGAGCTGCACCACATCGAGCATCTCCTCCAGCCGATCGGCGATCTCGGCGCGCGGCGTGCCACGCACGCTCAGCCCGAAAGCAACGTTCTTCTCCACCGTCATATGCGGGAACAGCGCATAGCGCTGAAAGACCATGCCGACATTGCGGTCCTGCACCGGCTGTTCCGAGACGTCCTGATCGTCAAACAGGATGGCGCCGCCGCTCGGACGTTCCAGCCCCGCGATCATCCGCAGGGTCGTCGTCTTGCCACAGCCCGACGGACCCAGCAGCGCGACAAGCTCTCCCGATGCAATCTCCAGATCGATGTTCTCGATCGCCACGAAGCCGCCGAACTGCTTTCGCACGGCGTTGAGCTGGACCTTGGTCACATGGGCCTCCCTACAGACAATTTGTATTGTCTAATTAGTATGTACAAGTTCACACGCGCGAGCGGTTCTGTCAACCGATACCGTTCGCCAAACCGTCATGTTCGCTGATGATCTCCAGCGGCTCCATCGCCATCCAGGCCGTGAATTCGCGGAAATCACTGGCAAAAGATCCGGGCACCAGAACAAAGTGGTGATCGAGCCCGTGCTCCATCACCGAAGTCACGATATCGCCGGCAGAGTGGGCGCCCCTGGCCGAGCGAAAGTCGGTGACCCAGCCGCGACAGCCGGTGAACCCCGATTCGTCCCCCGCCCTGACCTCGGCCTCGAAGCCAAAGGCGGCGCTGCCGCTGCGGGCCACCCGCAGCACCGTATGCGGCCCGTCGGGAAAGACGAAATCAGCGATGGCGCCGAAACGCGGGCCGTCCGGCGTGCCGCGTCCGATCATCGGGTGGTTGATCCAGGCAGCCTCGGCCCCGCCCATGTAAAGCGGCCCGCCGCCGCCGTGCCACATCAGGATGCGGTCGGCGTCGAGCTGCGGCGAAGTCATGTCGAGCAGGCTGCCGACCCGGCCGGTCAGCGCCCGGGTGACGATCTGGGTCACCGTGCCCAGAACGTCGCCCTCCGAGGCCAGCGGCAGGTTGTCGACCTCTTCGAGCCAGGTGAAGGCGGCGCCGGGATGCATGCCCGGGTCGTCCTGCAAGGCCGGCCAATCCGACACCGCCAGTCCGGCAAAGCCGTCCTCGGCCACGATCTGCCGCAAGGCCAGCGCCGCCCGTGCGGTCAGCGCCATCTGCGCGTCCGAAACGCCACGCACCTCGGCCCGCGCCGCCATGGCCGCCACCTCCTGCGCCACCGGCTCGGCGCCGCAAGCGGCCATCGTGGCGGTCAGCCGATGCATGTCCACATGCACCGGCTCCACCCCGGTCGCACGCTTCAAGGTATCGGGCGAGACCGCCATGTTGTAGAAGGTCGGCGCCAGGCCGCCGATCACCCCGACCCGCGCATCGCGCAGCGCCGCCCGCGCCGAAAGGGCGCGGAAGCTGCGGCCCAGCCGGGCGCGCAGGGCCGTGTCTTCCGGCGCACCGAAATACCATTGCACCGGATTGCGACGCAGGTCACGCACGCCCCGCGCAATCGACAGGCTCATGTTGAGCGACACAAAGTTGTTGAGCTGGATATCACCCTCGTGGCCGGGCTCGGGCGTGGCCCAGACCCCTATCGGCAGGTCCGACAGCGCGATCTGCCGCGCCACGTCGCCCATGGTAAAGCCGCCATGCAGCAACAGGATGAACTCTGCCCCCTGCCCCCGGCACTGATCCAGCGCCTGCTGCGCCTCCGCGCCGGTCATCGGCACGCCCTCGGCCTCGACGATCCGCGCGCCACAGGCCCCGGCGATCTCTTCAAGCGCGGCGAGCGCGGCGTCGAACACGCCGTGGCGCTCGGGAAAGTAGCTGGGCAGGGAGGCCTTGATCAGGCCGATCACGAGGGGCATGGGCATTCCTTGGGTTCAGGCCGGGTCGGCTTCGCGCCGCGCCCCGACAAGGGTGTAGGTGATGGGACCGACCCGGTAGACTTGGTCGAAAAACACCGGCCGCTGGTCATCGTCGAAGGCGGTGCAGGCCTGTGACAGGATCGGCGTATCGGGTTTGATGCCCAGCCATTCGGCGGCATCGGCCGGCGCGGCACAGGAGCCCACGGTCTCGCAGGCGCGGCCCCAGTCGATCTTGAAGCGGTCGGCGAGGATGCGCAGGATCGATTGATCCTGCCCCTGCTCCGGGAAATCCGCCTTGCTCAGCCCCGGCACCAGCCGGCGCGGCAGCCAGGTGCTGACCAGGAGCTTGGGTTCGTCGTCGATGGTGCGCAGCCGGCGGATCAGCGCCACCGGCTCGTCAAACAGCGCCGTGACCTCGGCGGGCGGGGTCGGATCCTCTTCGCGGATTTCGATCAGCCGGGCGCCGGGCATCCGCCCTTCGCGCAGCACCATGTCGGTAAAGGAGGTGAGGCAGGTGGTTTCCGGCGGTGACAGCGTGTTGACCAGATAGCCGCTGCCCTGACGCGAGACCAGATAGCCGGCGTCGACCAGCAGTTCCAGCGCCCGGCGCGCGGTGACCCGGCTGACCGCAAAGGATTGCGCCAGCGTCTCCTCCGAAGGCAGCCGGGTGCCGACCGAATACATCCCGGCCTTGAGCCGCCGCAGCAACTCGTCATGGACAACCTGATATTTCGGGGCCGCGCGCGTGTTCATCCTGATACCTTTCTGATGCGTCCAATTGATTGCATCAAATCACGCATCCGTCAGCCCTGCCAGACAGACTTGGTTTGCGAGTAGAGCGACAGCGCCTCGCGGCCCATCTCGCGGCCATATCCGCTCTGCCCCATGCCGCCGAAAGGCGAGGCGGCGTCGGTGTCGCCCCAGCAATTGGTCCAGATCGTCCCGGCGCGCAGCCCCGCCGCCATGCGATTGGCGCGGCCAAGGTTCTGCGTCCAGCAACCGGCGGCGAGGCCGTAGACGGTGTCATTGGCCCGCGCCAGCACCTCCTCCTCCTCGTCGAAGGGCAGCACGCAGAGCACCGGGCCGAAGATCTCTTCCCGCGCGATGGTCATCGCGTCGCGCACTCCGGCCAGCACCGTCGGCTGCACGAAATATCCGGCCTCACCCTGCCGCGCGCCACCGGCCACCGCCTCGGCGCCCTCGGCGCGCCCGCTGTCGATATAGCCCAGCACCTTTTCCATCTGCGGCGAAGAGATCACCGGCCCCAGGTCATGCCCCGTCGAAGCCATCCCCGGCCCGATGCTCAGCCCGCGCGCCATTTCGGCCAGCGCCTCGGTCACGCGCTCCAGCAGGGGCCGCTGGACAAACAGCCGCGCGCCGGCGGTGCAGGACTGGCCATTGTTGCCGAAAAGCGCCCAGAAGGCGCCGGAAATTGCGCGGTCCAGCTCGGCATCGTCAAAGATGACGTTGGCCGCCTTGCCGCCAAGTTCGAGCGAGACCTTCTTGAGGTTGCCGGCCGAAGCCTCGACAATCCGCCGCCCGGTCTCGGTCGAGCCGGTAAAGCCCACCTTGTCGACACCGGGGTGCGCCGCCAGCGCCGCGCCGGCCTCGCGGCCATAGCCGGGAATGACGTTGAGAACGCCGGGCGGAAAGCCCAGCTCGAGCGCCAGATCGGCGAGGTAGAGGGCAGACAGCGGCGTTTGTTCCGCCGGTTTCAGCACCACGGTATTGCCCGCCGCCAGCGCCGGCGCGAGTTTCCAGGCCACCATCAGCGTCGGATAGTTCCACGGCGTGATCAGCCCGCAGACACCGACCGGCTCGATCCGCGTGTAGTTGAAGCGCCCGGGGGTCGACACCGGGATCGTCGCGCCTTCGATCTTGCTCGGCCAGCCGGCGAAATAGCGGAAATGCCGCGCCGACCAGACCGCATCGACATCGCGCGCCACCGCGAAGGGCTTGCCGTTGTCGAGCGCGTCGAGCTGGCCGAAGATCGCCTTGCGGTCCTCGATGGCATCGGCCAGCCGCCAGAGAAGCTGGCCACGGTCATGCGCCGTCATCTGCCCCCAGGGTCCGGCCAGCGCGGCGCGGGCGGCGGCCACGGCATCGTCGACATGGCCTCCGATGGCACAGGCGACCTCGGCCAGCTTTTCGCCGGTCGAGGGGTTCTCGACCGTGAGGGCGGCAGCGCTGTCGACCCGGTCGCCGCCGATACGCAGCCCCTGAACCTTGTCGAGAAAGCCTGCCACCTCGGGCAGAGGGGCAATCATGCTCATGCCAGCGCCTCGCCCAGTTTGCGCAGCCGGCGCAGGCCCTCATCGGCCATCCAGGCTTCGGCGGCTTCGGGGCCCTCGGCGCCAAAGACATCGATCGCATCCGACCAGATCGCCCGACCGCACATGAAGCCCGCCACATCGACCCCGGCGGCGCGCGCCAGCTGCAACCCGGCCTCGAACTGCTCGAACGTCACCCCGGCGCTGAGGTAAAGCAGCGGCACATCGCCCGCCGCCTCGGCCGCCCGGCGAAAGGCCGCCTCGGCCTCGGCGCGGCTCATCCGGTTTTCGCCGATGCCCTCAACATGGTTGAGATTGACCGGCAGCTCGACCTTGAGAATATCAATGTTGAACTCCGGTGCCGCGAAACTGCGGGTGGCGCGTTCGACCAGCTCCGGCTTGATCCCGGCAAACTCCGCCGAGGCGCCGTCTTCGATCCCGCGGTCATAGACAATCGGCTCGAACAGGAAACTGACGCCGTGTTCCCGGCACTCGGCCCCGATCTGCCGCACCAGCGCCTGCTTGCGGTCGTTGATCGCGGCGGGGTCGTTGGGGCCGTAGTAGAGGAAGAACTTCAGCACCCCGACACCCAGCCCGGAATAGTCCGATACCTTCAGGTTGTCGGGCAGCACGGTGATCCGGTCGTCGTTCGAAATCCGGTAGACATCGGCCTCATAGGCCAGCATCGGCAGGCAGGGCGCGGCGATCTCGGGCAGCAACTCGCGGCCGTAGTAGGCATCGACCAGCAGCGTTGTCGCCTCGGCGCTCATGGTGCGCGCCACCAGCTGCTTGAAGCGGAACAGGTCGTCGTCGCGCGCGGCGTCGCCACGCGCGGTACGGAGCGCCGCCGCCAGACCGCTGCCCTGATCGACGGCGACGCCGTGGATCGGCCGGCGCTGGCTCAAGGAAATGTCGGTCATGTCTGGCCCTCCTCGGGGATCAGGTGAATTTCGGGAAAGGCCGGGCTGTCCTGCGGCGCGCACCACAGGCGCAGCATCTCGTCGTCCGGTTCGAGCAGCGAGATCGAGACGCCGCCCATTTCCTGCGTCGTGACAAAGCTGCCCACCATCGGCGCCAGCGGCGTGATGCCCCGGCGGCGCAATTCAGCCTCGGTCTCGCGCCAGACGGTGAGCAGTTCCATCTGCGTGGTGCCGCCCATGCCGTTGACGATCACCGCCGCGCGGCCACCTTCGGCAATCGGCCGGTCCTCGAGCAGCCGGGCCAGCATTTCCTTGACCAGCCCCGCGACCGGCCCGGTCTTGACCCGGCCGACGCCCGGTTCGCCATGCACCCCCATGCCGAGGTAAATCTCGTCCTCGGGCAGCGAAAACATCGGCTGACCGGTGAGCGGCGATATGCCCGGAGAGACGGCCGCCGCGAGCGTCACGGTACGGTCACGCACCGCCTCGCCCAAGCGCATCAGCGCGGCCTGATCCATCCCCTCCTCGGCGGCGGCCCCGAGGATCTTGTAGATGAACATCGTGCCGGGGGCGCCACGCCGGTCCTGCCTCCGCTCGGGCGGTGCGGCGGAAATGTCGTCATACATCAGCAGCGGCAGCACGTTGATGCCGTCCTCCTCGGCCAGCATGGTCGCGGCGCGGCCGTTGATGACATCACCGGAATGCTGCGAGATCAGCAGGATCGAGCCCGCCTTGCCGGTCACCTCGCGCACGCCGTCGAGGATCAGGTCGGCCGAGGGCGCGGCAAAGACATCTCCCACTACGTTGGCGTCAAGCAGCCCCTCGCCGACAAACCCCATGGCGATCGGCTCGTGCCCGGCGCCATTGCCGATCAAGAGCGTCACCTTTTCGTCTGGGTTCTTGGCGCCGCGCCGGCGGACCACCACGCGCGGATCAAGCGTGCCGCGTTTGACCTGCGGACAGGCAGTGACAAAGCCGTCGATCATGTCGTCGACCATCGTCTCGGCGGAATTGAACAGCTTTTTCATGTCGCCCCCCCGGTTTTGGCCAGCAGCGCCAGTATCATCGTCAGCGACACGGCGCCGGGGTCGATCTCTCCCTTGCCACCACCTTCGACATATTGCGCCCGGCCGCGCCGCGCGACCATCTCCACCGTCGCATCGCGGCCCTGTTCCGCCGCTGTCACCGCCGCGGCCAGAGCGCCACCGCGCAGCGCCGCCACCGCCGGCGAAAGCGCGTCCACCATGCTCTTGTCGCCGGGCTTCACCTGCCCCAGATCGCGGATCCGCGCCTCGGCCCGGGCCAGACCGGCGGCCAGATCGGCGCCATTGTCGAGATGCTGTTCGATCTCGTGCAGCACCAGGCCAAAAAGCGTGCCCGACGCCCCGCCAGAGGCGCGCATGAAAGCCTTGGCCCGCGCGCCATCGGCGGCGCCGGCGGCGCGGGTCAGCCCGCGCAGCAGGGTGCTGCCGTGATCGCCGTCACCCAGCGCCGCATCCAGCGCATTGAGCCGGTCCCGCTCGGTTTCGGCCAGATCGCGCAGGGCGGTGAAATATCGCTCAGCCGACATCGGCGAACTCCTCCTTCATATGGGCCAGCGCCTGCGCCGCCGCCTGATCGGCATCCGGCTCGATATCACGCCAGATATTCAGATCGGCGCTGGTGGGGCGACCGGCGCGCACGAACATTTCGGCCACGATCCAGCCCTGATAGCCGATGTCCTTGAGCGCCCTTGCATCGGCGGCGAAATCGTAGCGGCCGCTGCCCGGCACCCCGCGGTCATTGTCCGAGACGTGGTAATGCACCAGCGTGTCACCGGCAGCGCGCAGGGCGGCGGGCGGATCCTTCTCCTCGATATTCATGTGAAAACTGTCGAGCAGCACACCGACATTCGCCGCCCCGGCCGCGCGAGCGATGGCGCAGGCTTCGGCGGCGGTGCTGGTCAGGTCGCTCTCGAAGCGGTTCAGCGCCTCGATTCCCAGGGTCACCCCATGCTGCGCCAGATGCGCCTGCATCTGCCCCAGCGTCTCACCCGAGCGCTTGGCGCGGTCGGACTTGTGCGCCGGATCGAACTGCCCCCAGGGCGCGGCGACCACACCTGCGAGACGGGAGGAGCCCAGCGCCGCGACCGTCTCGATCGCGCGCGCCAGGGTCTCGCGGGCGTGGTGCCGCACCTCCGGGTCGGCCGAGGCCGGATCGGCCTCGGGCCCCAGCCCGGTGGAACAACTCAGCGCCACACCGGCATCGGCGGCGGCCTGGCGCAGACGGGCGGCCTGCTCCGGCCCGATCCCCAGAAGCGACAGCTCTACGGCGTCGAAACCGAGGGCCGCCGCCCGGTCGAACAGCGGCGCCGGATCCTGGGTCCAGCGGTCCATCCACAGACCGGCATGAATTCCGAATTTCATCGCGTCCTCCCTGTTGCAGTCATATTAGTATGTACAGATTTGTTATGTCAAATCCGAATCCGCCATTTCCCGCGCCCGAAGCGCCTTTCTGTTGATCTTGCCCGAAGAGGTCATTTCGAACCCGGGAACGAATTCGATTTCACGCGGCGCCTTGTAGGCGGCGAGCCGGTCGCGGACATGGGATTTCAACGCCTCGCTCAGCTCGGCCCCGGCGGCAGCGGATGCCGCAAGCCGGACAAAGGCCTTGACGATCTGGCCGCGCTCGGCGTCGGGCTTGCCGATCACCGCCGCCTCGGCCACGGCCGGATGCGCCAGCAGGCATTCCTCGATCTCCGCCGGGCCGATGCGAAAGCCGGAGGATTTGATCAGATCGTCGGATCGGCCCTTGTACCAGAAATAGCCATCGGCATCGCGCACCGCGAGGTCATGGGTGCGCATCCAGTCTCCCAGCCGCAGCTCGGCCTCCTTTTCGGCATTGTTCAGATAGCCAAGGTAGCGCGTCGGCGCAGTGGCCGGGGTCACGATCTCGCCAGGTTCGCCGTCAGCCACCTCGCGCCCCTCGGCATCGACCAGCGCCACCCTGTGGCCGGGATAGGCCACGCCCATCGAGCCGGGCTTGCGCGGGTAAAGCGCGGCGCAATTGCCGATCAGGTGGTTGACCTCGGTCATGCCGTAGAACTCGTTGCAGACGACGCCCAGCCGCTCTTCGGCCCAGGCCAGCGTATCGGCCGCCAGCGCCTCGCCGCCGGTGCAGATCACCCGCAGCGCCAGATCATGATCGGCGCGCGGGTCGGGCGTCTGCGCCAGCCGCTTGATCGCAGTGGGGGCGAGAAAGGTATGCGTCACCCGGTGCCGCGCCATGAAGGCATAGGCCCAATCGGCTTTGAACCGGGCCTCCGAGGTGACCACCGGCCGTCCTGCCAGCCAGGCCGGGAACAACATGTCGAGCAGCCCGCCGACCCAGGCCCAATCCGAGGGCGACCAGAACACCGCATCCGCGTCATCCATCGTCAGATCGAAGAACAGGCTGATCGAGGGCACATAGGAGGCCAGCACCCGATGGCCGTGGCGAATGCCCTTGGGCATGCCGGTCGAGCCGGAGGTATACATCAGCAGCGCCTCGTCATCGGCACCGGTGTACTCAGGAACAAAGCCTTCGGGCGCAGGCCTCGCCAGCACATCGCGCAGTTCGGTCTCTTCCCCGGTGGTCTCGGCCACCAGCACATGCGCCAGCGCCGGGAACAGCCCCGCTGCCTCGCTCCGCAGCCCCGACCAGCCGGCCTCGGTTGTCAGCAGACAACGCGCGCCGCAGTGGTTGAGCGCATGGGCCAGCGCATCCGGGCCATAAAGCTGCGACAGGGTAACCGCGACACCGCCCAGCTTGCAGACCGCCATATGGCCGATCGCAGTTTCCGGCCGCATGCCGGTGTGCAGACCGATCGGATCGCCCCGCCCGAAGCCGAGCGCCCGCAGATGCGCCGCCAGCGCCGTGGCTGCTCGGTCGATCTCGCCAAAGCTCCAGCGTTCGAGGCTGCCGTCGGGGCGTTCAAAGACCATCGCCGGCGCCGCGGAACGTCCGGCGGCCAACTGCCGACCGACCGTCATCGCAAAGATGTTGGCGTCCTCGGGAATGTCGATCTCGACGCCGCCGCCGCTGCGCCTGAGACCGATCCCGGCCAGGGCCTCGTCACTCCAGTCGGCGAACACTTCGGTTTTCATCTTCGGTCTCCTCCAACGCCAGCCACAGGCCGGCATCCTCTTCGGGCGGCACCAGATGGCCGCGACTTGTGGTCAGCTCGGGGGTCTTGATCCGTACCATCACGGCAGTATCGGCGCCGTCGAAACGGGCCAGCGCCCAGGCGGCCTCGGGGGTGTCGGTGCGGTGTTCGACGCGGGCGGTGCCGCCCAGTTCGATCCATTGGCCGTCCCGCGCGCCGCAGGCCACGCAGGTCAGCCCCGGCGGAAAGGCCACATGGCCGCAAACGCAGCGCCACGCCAGCGCCCGACCTTCGGCCAGCGCGTCGAAATGCGGCGCAAGCCGACCTTTGGGCAGGGTATAGTCAAGCCGCAGGCTGCGTTTCATCGCGGCGCCTCCAGGATCGAGACGGCGCAGAGCGTGGCAATGCCGCCGTGGGTGTCGACCAGCGCAAAGCGTGGCGGCACTGCTGGCCGCAACCCGTGATAGCGCCCCTCGAGCTGTTGTGCCGCCGCCAGCACCTGCGCCACGCCAGTGGCGCCCACCGGCGCGCCCTGCCCCAGCAGCCCGCCGGAGAGGTTGACCGGCAGCGCGCCCTCGGCGGTGAAATGGCCCGCACGTTCCGCCGCCAGCACGTCGTCCGTCAGCCCCAGCGCATCGAGCGCCTGCAATTGCGCGCCGGAAAAGCTGTCGTAGACCTCGGCCAGGCCGACGTCGGACAGGGCACATCCGGCCTGGCCCAGCGCCGCGCGCAGAGCGACGCGCTTGGCGAAGAACCGCCCCGGCGCGGCCCGGTCGCCCAGCCGTACCCGGTCATTGGCCACGCCCATGCCGGCCAGCCGCGCCCGGCCGGCCCCGGCGGGCAGATCCCCAGGCGCCGCGAGGATCACGCAGGCCGCACCATCGCTCAGCGGCGAGCAATCGAGCCGCCGATACGGCGTGGCGACGGCGGCCGAGGCGCGCACATCGGCCTCGGTCACATCGAGCGGCAGATGGGCAAAGCGGTTGTGTCGCGCGTTCTGGCGGTTGCGGGCGGCAACGCGGGCGAAATCCGCCTCGGTGGCGCCGGTCTCGGCCATCCAGGCCCGCGCCGAGAGCGCGTAGATCGCGGCCGAGCCGATACCGCTCTCGCCCTCTGACCAGGCGTCGTAGGACAGGCTGTAGAGCGCACCGACGCTGGCCCCGTCAAGATGCGACGCCGAAGCCTCGAAGCCCAGCACCGCCACCCGCCGCGCCAACCCCGCCGCCACCAGCGCCGCGCCGGCCTGTACCGCCAGATGGCCGGTGGCGCCGCCGCCTTCGACCCGCTGCACCCGGATGCCGTGCAGCCCCAACGCATCGGCGATCATTGCCGCCGGATTGAGCTGCAAGGAAAAGAAATCGCTCTCGCTCGCCACCACCAGCGCATCCACATCCGCCACTTCGAGCGCCGCATCGCGCAGGGCCTCGTCAAAGGCCGCGAGGCACCAGTCTCGCCAGGAGCTGCCGTCCTTGCGACGGTTGAACGGCGTCATCGCGCCGCCGGCGATCCGCAGAACCTTCATGCCCAGCCCTCGCGCCGGGCCCGCAGCACCAGCCCCGCCAGCAAGGCCAGCCCGGCCAGGTCGGCCAGGAACACCAGCGCCAGCAGGCCGAAGAGGCCAAAGACCGCCGCCGCCCAGGCCCCGGCGGCGGGCGCGGCCGCCATCATCAACAGACCGATCATCGCGATCACCCCGAGCCGCCGGGCAAAACCCGCCTGCGGCAGCCAATGCGCCGCCAGCAGCGGCCGCAGGATGGTATGCACCCCGTAGCAGCCGCCCTGGATCACCAGCGCCAGCAGCACCAGCCCCATCCCCGCGCCGCCCAGCAGTACCAGCGGCGGCAGCAGCATCACCGTGAACAGCCCCAGCGCCGCCCGTTCGAGGCCCAGCCCTCCCTGCATCCGCTCCCAGGCCAGTCGCCCGGCGATCTGGGCCGGGCCGAGCACCATCGGCAGCACCAGCGCATTGACCAGCCCGCGGGTCTCGGCCAGCTGCACCGGCAGCTGAAACAACAGCGCCGCATGGCCGAACATCAGCAGGGCAAAGGCCAGGCCAAAAACAAGCGTGCGCCCCCCGGGTGCGGCGGCACCGGGCGTCTGCCGGGCTTCGGGCGCGGGCGTGTCGGCCGGCTCTGGCGGCAGCAGCAGCACCCCGAGCAGGGCCAGCCCGGCAAAGGCGACCAGGATCCACTGCCAGCCCAGCCCGGCCGCCGCCAGCCCCGAGACCAGCGGAAAGGTCAGCAGCGTGGCGAACCCGGCCAGCAGCGTCACCGCAACAATCGGCCGACGCGCCGCCGGGCCGAAGCGGCGGATCATCAGGCTGAAACAGGGGTCATAAAGCGACATCGCCATCGGCGCGCCAAGCAGCACCAGCGCGGCGGCAACCGCCCAGAGGCTCTGGCCCAGCGCCGCAATCAAAAGAAGCGCCGCGCCGCCCACACCGGCCAGCCGCAGCCCGCGCGGCCCCCAGCCCCGGTCGACGGCGCTGCCTGCCAGCGGGCAGAGCATCGCCCAGACAAGAAACCCCGCGCTCACCGCCGCCGAGACCGCGACCGGCGACCAGCCCGTGTCGCGCAGCATATGCGGCAGCACCGCGGGCAGCAGGTAGTAGAAGGCCGACCAGAACAGCAATTGCGCCAGGGCATGGCGCACAACATAGCCACGGTCCTGGGCGGCAGACGCTGGCGGGGTTGCTGCTTGGGTGGCCACGGCGGGAGAATCCGGTATATTTGTTACTACAAATTGAGTATTACCAAATGGCGAGCCACTTGGCTACGACAAATCCGGCCCCTTTTCGGGCAACCGCAGGTCGGGCGCAGACGAATGTTCAGGATGGCAGCCGGCCCGGACGCGGCGATCAGGGGGTGAAATCCCAAGCGCCGGGCAACTTCAAACCGGCCGCGACATGGTCTTGCGCGGCCAGCACAGAGACACCATCGCGCAGCAGCCAGGGGTCGCGGGTCCGGCGCTGCCATTGCTCCAGCGCCGCGCGCATCTCGGCCAGAACCGCCCCATAGCCGGCATGGCCGGCAAGATTGTGAAGTTCCAGCGGATCTGCGGCGAGGTCGAAAAGCTCTTCGGCAGGGCGGCGAACCAGGCGTTCCAGCGGCCGGGCCCCGGCCCCGGCCCGGCGTATCGCCGCGAAGGACAGGGAGCCGTAGATGTCGGTAGAGACCGGAAAGGGCAACTGCCAGGCGACATTGCGATGATATTTGTAGCGCGTATCGCGCAAAAAGCGGGTGGGCCAGTAATTGGTGATCTCGTGAAAGGTGTGCGAGCCGAACACCCGATCCCACCCGGAACGGCGCGCGCGGTCGTGCAAGACCGGCAGCAGCGAGCGACCCTCGCGTCGGCGGCCGTCCTGCGGCGGCTCCACCCCGGCCCAGTCGAGAAAGGTGGGCAAGAGATCGACAAAGGAAACCAAGTTGGGATTGGCGACCCCCGCCCCCTGCCCCGGCACCCGCAGGATCAGCGGCAGATGGACGCCGGCGTCGAACAGCGTCGTCTTGGAATGCACGAAGGGCGCACCATTGTCTGATAGGAAGACCACCAAGGTCTCGTCCGCCGCGCCCTGCCGGTCAAGCGCATCGAGGACAAGGCCGACGCCGCGATCCATGCGGGCCACGGCGTGATGATAGGCGGCCAGCTCGTGCCGCACTTCGGGCAGGTCGGCAAGCCAGGGCGGCACGGTGACCGCTTCGGGCGCAAAGATCGGATCGGGTCCGGCGGGATCGCCAAACCCCGCCCGGCTGGCATCTCGGTGCGGGTCGATGAAGCCGACGGTCAGAAAGAACGGGCGCGCACCGGCCCCGGCGATGAAGGCCTCGGCCCGCGCTGCCACCCAGGCGACATCGCGGCTGTCACTTTCCTGGCGCGATGCCCAGGGATAGGTGCTGTCCGGGCCGAGGTGCACCTTGCCGACGATCCCGGTGGCATGGCCCGCCGCAGCCAGCAAATTGGGCGCAGTGGCGACATCGGCAAAGGTCTGGAAATGGTGGCGGCCGTGGTGCAGCCCGTATTGCCCGGACTGGTGCGTATGCAGGCCGGTCTGGATGACACTGCGGCTGCCGGAGCACGAGGCGGTGGAGGTGAATGCGTGGGTAAAGCGCGTGCCCTGCGCGGCCAATCGGTCGATATTGGGGGTCCGCGCCGAGGCATCGCCGTAACACCCCGCCGTCATCCCGAGGTCATCGGCGATCATCAGCAGAATGTTGCGGCGTCTCATGCCCAGCGATCCGCCAGCGGACCGGTGCCGCGCGGAAACTCGGCGATCAGGCGGCTCGCGGTGGCGCATCCGCGTCCCAGCGCCGCTTCGGGCGCCGCGCCCTCGGCGATGGCCGCGAGATAACCGGCGTTGAAGGCATCGCCGGCGCCGACCGTATCGAAAGGCGCGGTCGGCGGTGCGGATGCGTGGAAAACCCGGCTGCCCTGCCAGCAACTCGCGCCCCGGGGGCCGCGTTTGGCGATGATGTGGCAGCGCTCCGGCAGCCCGTCAGAGAGGGACCGGGCGGCGGCGGCCAGATCATCTTCCGTCCGCGCGGCAAGCGCGGTCAGTTCCTTGTCATTGAGAAGCAGGTGATCGGACAGTGCGGCCCAGCCCATCACCTGCGCGCGGGTCGCAGGGGTCCAGCCGCCGTCGGGCCAGCCCGGATCGATGGCGATCCCGGCTCCGGCGCGGCGCAAACACGTGAGCAGCGCCTCACCCTCGGCCGCCAGTCCCGGCGTGGCGAAACCGCCCGCCACCAGCACCAGCGCATCCTCCAGCGGCCAGCCCTCGAGCAGCGCCTCGACCATTGCCAGATCAAGCGCCGCCAGATGCCCGCCGAAAGACAGAAAGGTGCGTTCTGCCCCGTCGTGCAGCACCCCGAAGCTGATGCCCGTCTGTCCGTCCAGCCGGCGGATGCGGTCGAGCCGACCGGAAAACCGCGCCGCCAGGATGTCTGCCAGAGGGTCGGACCCGATGGCCGAAATCAGCCCGGCGGGATGTTCCAACCGCTGCAAGGCAAGCGCCGTATTGGCGGCCGATCCGCCCGGGCGCAGGTCACAGCGGTCCAGAAAGGTCTCGGTGCCCGGCTCAGGCCAATGCGCCAGCGTGCCCATCACCAGATCGACGTTGAGATTGCCGATGACGCAGATCGATCGCGTCATGCCGCCTCTCCCGAGGTCGCCTTGGTCGAGCGCAGCGGCGTTCCCATGTCGGGCACGCTCCGCTGCGCCACCGGCAGTGCGCGGAAAATCGCGGCCGCCAGCCGGGCCTCCGCCGGCGCCTGGCTGCGAAAGCTCGTCAGCGCGTCACGATGCTGCCGGGCCATCTCGGCATTGAGAATGTCGAGTCCGGTCTCCGCCATCACTCTGCCTCCGGCGCGCGGGCAAACGGGCGACCCTCGGCATCAAACAGATGCGCGCGGCTTTCGTCGGGCGCGACGCAGACCGTATCACCCGCCCCGATCCGCATCTGCCCCGGCGTGCGCACCACCAGGGGCGTCTCCGACTGCGCGGTTTCGACATGCACATAGGTGTCCGACCCCAGGTCCTCGGTCAGCAGGACGCGGCCCGGCCAGCCCCGGCCCTCCGAGGACAGCGACAAGTGCTCGGGGCGGATGCCGTATTCCGCCGCCCCCCGGGCCGCGGCCGGTTCACCGGCAATGAAGTTCATCCGGGGGCTGCCAATGAAGCCGGCGACAAAGCGCGAGGCCGGGCGCTCATAGAGATCGAGCGGCGTGCCCACCTGTTCGACATGGCCGCCATTCAGAACGACGATCCGGTCGGCCAGCGTCATTGCCTCGACCTGATCGTGGGTGACATAGATCATCGTCGTGCCGGCCAGCCGCGCATGCAGCCGCGCGATCTCGACCCGGGTCTCGCCGCGCAGCGCGGCGTCGAGGTTCGACAACGGCTCGTCGAACAGGAACACCCGCGGCTTGCGGGTGATCGCCCGGCCGATGGCCACCCGCTGCCGCTGGCCGCCCGAAAGCGCGCGGGGCTTGCGCTCCAGCAGGTCCTCGATCTTGAGCATGCGCGCGGCGTCTTCGACCCGCGCGGCGATCTCGGATCTCGCCAGCTTCGCCTGTTCGAGCCCGAACGACATGTTCTCGCGCACCGTCATATGGGGGTAGAGCGCGTAGGATTGAAACACCATCGACACCCCGCGCGCGGCCGGCAACGCCTCGGTCATGTCCTCGCCGCCGATCCGCAGTTTGCCTGACGTGATGTCCTCCAGCCCGGCGATCATCCGCAGCAGGGTGGATTTGCCACAGCCCGAAGGGCCGACAAAGACGACGAATTCGCCCTTTTCCAGTGACAGGTCGACATCGGTGACAACCCGTGCTTTGCCGAAGGATTTGCAGATCTGGTTCAGCTCGACTTTGGCCATGGATTTATCCTTTCACCGCGCCGGCGGTCAGGCCGGAAATGATCTTTCTCTGGAAAACGAGGACCAGCGCGATCAGCGGCAGCGTCACGATCACCGAGGCCGCCATGATGCTGCCCCATGGGATCTCGAACTCGCTGGCGCCCGAGATCAGCGCGATCGCGACCGGCACCGTGCGCTGAGTGTCGGTCGACATGAAGGTCAGCGCGAACAGGAATTCGTTCCACGCATGGATGAAGGCCAGCAGACCGGTCGTCACAAGCGCCGGCCACAGCAGCGGCAGGAACACCCTGCGGATGATCGTCAGCGGCGCGGCGCCATCCATGATCGCCGCTTCCTCGATCTCCTTGGGCAGCTTGCGCATGAAGGTGGTCAGCACCCAGACGGTGAACGGCAGGGTGAAGATCATGTAGGAAAAGACCAGCGACCACAGCGAATTGAACAGACCCATCGCCCGGATCAATGCGAACAGCCCCGACAGGACGGCGATCTGCGGGAACATCGACACCGACAGGATTAGCAGCAGGATCTTGCCCCGCCCGCGAAACGGCACCCGCGCCAGCGCATAAGACGCGGTGACCGCGAACCCCAGCGACACGATCACCACGACGGTCGAGACAAAGACCGAATTGAGGATCTGCCGGCCAAAGACGCCATCCTCGAAGGCCGCGCGATAGTTCGACAGGTCGATGACCTTGGGAAGATAGTTCACGTCAAAGATCGCCTGCCCGCTCTCGAGCGAGGTGAGCACCGCGTAGTAGAAGGGAAACAGCGCCTGCGCCAGAATGATGGCCACCAGCGCGTAGAAGCCGGCGATTTTCGCGATCCGCATCAGTCGGTCTCCTTGCCTTCCAAATCCATCCGCGTGAGGTAGATGAACCCGATGGTGATCAGCGCCACGATCAGGAACAGCAGCGTCGAGGCCGCCGAGCCATAAGCGAACTTGTCGTAATCGAAGAGGTTTTCGCGCGCATAGACCGACATGGTCCGGGTCGCGTCGGTGTTGGGCGTCAGCACGTAGACGATGTCGAAGACGCGCAGCGCATCGAGCCCCCGGAACACCACCCCCACCAGCAGGGCCGGCATCACCAGCGGCAGCGTCACCTTGCGGAACACCCGCACCGGGTTGATGCCGTCGAGCCGCGCAGCTTCGTAGATGTCATCCGGGATCATTTGCAGCCCGGCGAGGATCAGCAGAGCCATGAAAGGCGTCGTCTTCCAGATATCGACCATCATCACCGCCGCCATGGCGGTATCGGCCGAGGCGGTCCAGGCGATCGGGGTGGCGATCAGGCCCAGCTTGATCAGCATGTCGTTGATGATGCCGAACTGATCATGCAGCATCCAGCCCCACATCTTGGCCGAAACCACGGTGGGGATCGCCCAGGGCACCAGCACCAGCGTGCGGACCACTGCACGGCCCGGGAATTTCGCGTTCAGCACCAGCGCGATGATCAGGCCGAACAGGGTCTCGAAAGAGACGCTGACCACCGCGAACCATACGGTATTGCGCACCGCGCGCCACCAGCGGTCATCGGCCAGCAGGCCCAGCCATTCACCCTGGTCATTGCCGTAGTCGAGCCATTCGATGTAGTTGCGCAGCCCGACAAATCGCGCCGCATCGATATTGTTGAGCGAGGCATCGGTGAAGCCGAACCAGATCGTCTGGCCGAGTGGAAAGAGCGCCACGGCCCCCAACACAATCAGCATCGGGGCAAGAAACATCCATGCCGCCCTGGTGCGCTGTCGGGTCAGTCCTGTCTTCTGTGGCATGGTCGGGGTTCCGTGGATCTGTAGGGCCGCGCCGGACGGCGGCGCGGCCTGGTGGGGGTGCAGCCGGCCGAAGGCCTACCAGCCCGCGCCCTTGAGCCGGCTCAGCCGGGCGTTCAACCGGGCGACGGCGGCGCCGGCCTCCATCTCGCCGGACATCACGTCATGCGCGGCGGTCCAGATTTCCGAGGACACCTCGTTGTAATCGGCCTTGGTCGGCGCCGAGGGACGCACGATGGCATTGTCGATCACCGGTTTCCACAGCGGAATGAACGGTTGCCGCGCGCCGATCTCTTCATCCTGGTAGAGCGCCGAAAGCGTGGGCGGCCTGGACGCCTCGATCGCGCGCTTGCGCTGGCTCTCGGTGTCGTTGAGGAAGCGCACCAGCTCGATCGCGGCGTCCTGATGCTCGGAATAGCGCGCCACGCCCAGGTGCGAGCCGCCGAGGATTGAGGCGCCCTGCCCCGAGGCCCCGGCCGGCAGGGTGGTGACATCGACGTCGTCCTTGATCGGACTATCCTCGCCGGTGACCAACGCATAGGCGTAATTCCAGTTGCGCATGAAGACCGCATTGCCCGACTGGAACACGCCGCGGGCGTCTTCCTCGGCATAGTTCAGCACGCCTTCGGGGGCGATGTCACCGACCCAGGTGGCGGCCAGCGTCAGTGCCTCGACGGCGGCCTCGTTATTGACCGAAATGGCGCCGTCCGGCTCGACCACCTGCCCGCCACCGTAAGACGCAATCCATTCCATCGCGTTGCAGGTCAGCCCTTCATAGGCCGCGCCCTGATAGACATAGCCCCAGAGCTCGGAATTGCCGGCGGCGCGTTCGGCCTCCATGATCTCCTTGGCGGTGGCGGTCAGCTCTTCCCAGGTTCCGGGCACCGGCTTGCCGTGTTTCTCCAGCAGGTCGGCGCGGTAATAGAGCGCCGGCGCGCCAAGAAACATCGGCAGCGCCACCAGCTTGCCATCGACCGTCTGACTTTCCACCGCGGCGGGCACGAATTGATCGATGATATCGGCGGTGGCTTCGGTGAGGTCGATGAAATGGTCGGCGAGTTGCGGCGCCCAGATGACGTCGAGCCGGTAAACATCGATGTCGGCGCTCTGCGCCGCCAGCCACAGCTTGTATTGCGCGAACTGATCGGTCGTGCGCTCCGGCATCGAGACGATGTTGACGGTATGCCCGGTTTCCGCTTCGAAGCGGTCAAGGTTGGCGCGCAGCACATCCTGATCGCGGCCAACCGCGCCGTGCACGATATTGAGCTCATCGGCGCTGACGAAACCGGCAAGGGCGGTGCTGGCCGCAAGGCTGAGCGTGAGGGTCTTCCACAGTGACATGTCGTTCTCCCTGGTGATGTTTACGCGCCTTTTCGGCAGAAGATGGGAGAGCCCCATGCCATCTGCCCGTCCGACTGGCGCAGCCGGACGTAAATGTTTTCCCCGTCTTCGACCGGGCCGAGCGGCACCGCGCCCGCCCATTGCCAGCGTGACGGTGCCGGCAGCGGATGAAAGCGGTAGGCCGGACTGTCAATCGGCCCGAGATTGCCGGCCAGCGCGCCATCGCACAGCCGCGCGGCATCAATATTGAGGCGCTGGTCGCAAAGGTTGGCGAGGATCCGCGCGCCGGGCGCCAGCCGCAGCCGCAGGGCCAGACCCTGGGTGGCGGCGGTGGAATTGTTCGGATTGGCCTCGGCGGTCACGGCAAATCGCGCGATCCCGCCCGCCAGCTGCGCCTCGGGCAACGCGTGGCCCGCATCCTCGCCTTCCAGTGGCGACACGACCTCCTGGCCGCGAAAGCGCGGCTCCAGCGCGAGTATCTCGCCACCCTCGACGCGGATCTCGCCGGTCCAGCGATGCGCCGATCCGCGCGCGCCCCAGCCCAGCTCGAGATAGAGGATCGTCTCGCCCACCCCGGTCAGCGGCGCCGGGTCCAGCGCCGGCGAGAGGCGGGCGTGCAGCCGGCCGTTACGGATCACGTCGATCACGTCGATCTCGCCGCCGGCGACCGCCTCGATGTCGAGCTGCGCCGCCTTGGCGGGTGCCATCACGCCGCCGGTCATTACATCGCCCACCGCGCTCAGCAGGTGGATATTGTCGCCGGTCAATGCCACGGTCCGACGCGCCATGATCGCGTCCCAGAGACCTGCCCGACCGGCATGATCGGCAAACACCGCCATGCGCCCGTGGCCGTAGGACCCGGGAAAGGCGCTGTGATGATCGGTATTGCCGACAACGCCAAAGACATGGCCCTGCGCCAGCCCCCACTGCATCGTCGAATGGCCATCCACAGGCCCCATGGAATGCAGGTAGCTGCGTGGGGTTTCGGAAGTTTCGGCGCAGCCGTGCATGGAGTTCATCTCCACCACCGGCGACAGCCGCTCTTCGAAGCTGTCCCAGTTGATCCCCCGCGCGCCCCGGCGATAGCCGATGTGATGCGGGAAGGCAAACGCGCGCCCCGGCATCTCGCGGTCCAGCAGGGCATGCAGCTCGGGCGGGCTGTCGGCGAACCAGAGCGGCGCGGGCGCGAGATCGCGGTACACGATGGTATAATCGCCGTGCTCGGATCCATGGATTTCATATCCCGGAAAAACCGTGAACGCCTCGGTCTCTGCCGCCGCCAACACCTCGAAATGGGCGCGCCAGCCGTCGCGCAGCCGGGCAAAGCCCTCGACGTGGAAATTGACGATATGCGCGACCGCCGGGTCATCGACCGGCATGTCCGGCCAATGGGCATGGCCGGTTATCGACACGAAATCAAGCTGCAACGCCGCCCGCGCCAGCGCATCGGCAAAGCGGCCATGACCATAGGACAGGTCGCAATGGTTGTGGATGTCGCCGAAACGCGGCGCCACGCCCAGACGGCGGGCAAGTGGCAGGTCGGCCGGGGGCAGATAGGCGCGGCTCATAGGAACTCCTGGGTTCTGGGATCGACCGGGCGGCCCTGCGCGGCCAAGCTCCGTTTGGCCGCGGCGACCAGCTCGAGCGAGACGAGCCCGTCGCGCACGCCGGCCGGTGGCAGCTCTCCGTCCATGAACCGGCGCATGGCGCGAACCAGTTCCAGATCGGCACCAAAATGCGAGCTCGACCTGTCCGCCGCTCCGGCCTCGATGATCTCGCGGTTCTTGCCATGGGCACTCACCAGGTCGATCTGGCCGGAATGCCGCTCCATCCGCAACCGGCCGTTGGCGCCGATGATCTCAAGCGTTTCCTGGTCTTCGGAATAGGGGCCGAAGATGGTGAAGAACAACGTGGCCACCAGCCCGCTCGTAAAGCGCACGGTGACGACGGCGTGGTCGTCGATGTCGGCGCCGGGGAGATAGACACAATTGTCGTTGCGGTCCTGCGCGGCCTCGGCGGTCAGCCAGCTGTCGTTGGGAACCCGGCCGACGCCCTCGGCCTTGTCGATCAACGTCTCGTGGCGGCGGTAAGGGCAGTCGCGGTCGCATTCGGAACAACGCGCCGGTGCCGTCGGATCTGGGGCAAAGATCGTCGTGCGCCCGCCGGTCGCGGTGACCGAAACCGGCTCGCAGCCCGCGATCCAGTTCAGCACGTCGAAATGATGCGAGCCCTTGTCATTGATCGCCCCGCCCGAGGCTGCATCCTCGCGGTGCCAGAGTTGCAGATAACGGCTGTAGGGAATGACCGAACGCAACAGCACCATGCGGGGTTCGGCGATCGCCTCGGTGCGGGCCAGGCCGATGGCTTCGATCCAGGGCCGCTCGTAGCGGCGGGTAAAGCCCATCATGATCGGTTGGCCGCTCTCGGCCTCGATCGCGACGATCCCGCGGGCATCCGCGAGACTGACGGAAATCGGCTTGTCGAGATAGATGCGCTTGCCCGCCGCCGCCGCCACGCGCACCGGTTCGAGATGGGCGTTTGTATGGGTGGTGACGATGACAAGGTCGACCTGCGGATCGGACACCGCTTCGGCCAGGCTGACGGCGGGGCGGGCCAGAGGGCCGAGGCCCTGGCTGGCATAGATCGCATTGAGATGCCGGGCCGCCATCTGTGCCCGCTCGGGCAGCCGGTCATGCACCGCGACGATGCGAAACCCGGTCTCGCGCGCCAGTTCCGCCATCCGGCTGCCGACGTAATAGATGCCGCGTTCGCCCGCGCCGATCACCGCGACGCCGATGCTGCGTTGGCCCGATCCGGGCGTATAGCTGGCCGTCGGATGTGCGGAACTCTGTGGCATGGGCGCTCCCGAATGCTCGATTCGGGATCAGGTTAAATGAGTATAACTCATGCCACATCCAGGGTTATACTCACCCGGTGACATCAACTGTCAGGTCGTCGACGCTGCCGAACCTGGCCGTGTGGATCGGCAGGTAATGCACCTCGGGCGGCGGCCCGTCGGGCGTGAGCCGGTCGCGCAGCACCCGCTCGAAGGTGTCGATCTTTTCGGCGTCGGCATTGCCGACGGTGTCGAACCGGTTCAAGTGCTCCGACGGGAAATCCACGCTGCCCAACATCATCACCGAAAGATCGCGCCCCGGCACGATGCCGTTTTCCCAAAGCGCGCGATCGAGCAGATAGCCCTCGACCACGCCCCAGGTGATCAGCCCGGTCACGCTCAGCGCGCCGTCATCGCCGCGCAACCCTGCGATCGAGGTCGAGATGTCGGCGCCCGGGAAGGAGCCCGGCAGCGCATCGAGCTCGATCAGCCAGCCTGCCCCCTGCCCCGCGGCGTCGCTCAGGCGCTGGTATTCCCGCCGCGCCATGGCGATCGGCCGGGCCGAATGCGCCGAGGTGAGAAAGCCGATGCGCTCATGCCCCGCAGCGCGCAGGTTGCGCCAGGCCAGCGCGAAGGCCTCGCGCCAGTTTGTGCCGATCGCATCCATCCGAAGCCCGGTGGCCGAGATGCCGTCGAACACCACCGAATCCGCGATCTCGGTGATCCGCGACAGAAATGGCAGAGGCAGCGTCTCGAAATGGGTCTGTAGCAGGCACACCCGGAACCGTCCGATCCGCGACAGAATGGAAAGCGCCTGCGCCTCGTCGGTGAAGCCCAGTAGCAGGATCGAGATGCCGGCCGCCTTCATCCGCTTTTCGATCTCGAGGATCAGGGTCCGTGCCAGCCGGCTGTCCGAGACCTTGTAGAGCAGCAGGATGTCGGCCTCATGCGCCGGTGCGGAAGGAACCGGGTCGCGGATGACGATCCCCAGCCCGCGCCGCACCTCGAGCTGTCCGGTCGCGATGAAAGGCGCCAGCGCACGTTCGACCACCCGCTGCGAGGTGCGGAACCGGCGCATGAGCTCGCGCATTGTCGGCAGCCGCGCGCCGGGACCGCACCGGTCGATCTCGGCCGTGATCCAGCTGGCGAGCCGATCCTGCGTCGCCTCGGTCACGACAGGCGGACCGGGCGGATGGAAACTGTGTATGAGGTCGGAACCACGGGGTATTCGGCGCCCTGAGTGATGGTGATCGTGTCAGGACAGGCTACAGGCAATGCCGCCGGGCTCCAAGCCGGGGCGGATCACTCCTGGAAGATGACGAAATGTTTCTCGCAGGTCTCCAGCACTTCCCAGTGACCGCGAAAGCCGTTGGGGATCAGGAAGCTGTCGCCGGGGCCGAACTCCTGCCTGTGGCCGTCCTCGTGGATCAGCGCGCAGCGGCCGCGCAGGATGTAGCAATATTCGTCGCGGCCGGTGAAAGCCTGCCAGCGCCCCGGAGTCGAGACCCAGCTTCCGGCCTTCAGCCGCCCCCCTGCCCCGTCATAGTGCAATCCGATCCGCTGGTGCGGATCGCCATCGGTGACGCGGCCGGGCTCGTCGGCGAGGCGGCGTTCGGAGGTGTCGGCGGCGGCGGTCGACAGGTTGATGACATGGCTCATAGGGCAGGCTCCGGTTCGGCAAGGCAGGCGGCATCGGCCTGGGCGGCGGTGACGGCGATCATGTGCAGGATGTCCTCGGAGGAACAGCCGCGCGACAGATCGTTGGCCGGTTTGGCCAGACCTTGAAGCACCGGGCCGATGGCCACCGCACCGCCCAGACGCTGGGCGATCTTGTAGGCGATGTTGCCGCTTTCGAGGTTGGGAAAGACAAAGACGTTGGCATTGCCGCCCAGCGGCGAATCCTTGGCCTTGGCGGCGGCGACATCGGGCACGAAGGCGGCGTCGAACTGCAATTCGCCATCGATCAGCAGCGTCGGATCGGCGGCCCGTGCCAGCGCCGTGGCCTGCACCACCTTGGAGACCGAGTCATGCGCGGCGCTGCCCCGGGTCGAGAACGACAGCATGGCAACTCGCGGCACCTCGGCGGTCAGCGTGCGAAAGCTTTCGGCGGCAGAACGCGCGATGATCGCCATTTCCTCGGCGTCGGGATCGATCACCAGGCCGCTGTCGGCAAAGATATGAGCGCCTTTCTTGGCGTGTTGTTCGGCACAGAACAGCATCAGGAAAAAGCTCGACACCAGCGGCGTGCCGGGTTTCGGCCCGATCACCTGGATCGCGGTGCGCACGATCTCGGCGGTGGTGGCGACGGCGCCGCCGATGGTGCCGTCGGCCTGCCCCGAGGCCACCAGCGCGGCGGCAAAGACATGGGCATTGTTCACCGCCGCGCGGGCGGCCTCGGGCGTGACGCCCTTGTGCTTCCGGCGGGCGTGAAACAGCGCCGCCAGATCGTCGGACAGCGGAGAGGTTTCGGGATCGTGCAGCGCAATGCCCTCGGCGGAGAGGCCCGCCGCGGCAAATCCGGCGCGCATCGCGGCTTCGGGGCCCACCAGAATGGGCCTGGCGATCTGCCTGTCGCGGGCGGCGCAGGCCGCCTGGATGACGCGGGGATCGGCACCCTCGCTGAGCACGATGCGGCGGTTCGAGCGGGCGGCATTGGCCAGCAGCATTTCGAGCGGTTTCATGACATGGCTCCTCAGTGGCCCAGCAACATCACGCCGGCAATGACCAGCGCGGCGATAAAGAGAGTTTCCGCCACGATCATGAAGATCGCCTGTCCGCCGACATCGAGGATACGCTTCAGCGAGGTCTTCATGCCGACGGCGGCGATCGAGATCAGCAGCGCCCAGCGGGACAGATCCGACATCGCGTCGGAGATCTGGGACGGGATCAGCCCGAAGGAATTCAGTGTGGCAAAGAACAGGAAGCCGACCACAAAGACCGGCAGCAGCGGCGGGCGCTTGCCGGCGTCGGCGCCGTTGGCATGGCGGCGCACCAGGATCGAGATCACCAGCACCACCGGCGCCAGCATCGCGACCCGGATCAGCTTGACCAGGGTGGCGACCTCGCCAGTCTCGTTCGAGACCGAGAAGCCCGCGCCAACCACCTGGGCCACGTCGTGGATGGTCCCGCCCAGGAAGACGCCGGCCACCTCGTCAGAGAATTCGAAGGTCCGCGCCAGGATCGGATAGAGGATCATCGCCACGGTCGACAGCACGGTGACCGAGAGCACGGTGAAGATCAGATTGCGTTCGGAATGTTCGTTCTTGGGCAGCACGGCCGAGATCGCCATGGCGGCCGAGGCGCCGCAGATCGCCACCGAGCCGCCGGTCAGCACGCCAAAGCGCCAGCCCCGGCCCAGAAGCCGCGCGGCGGCGAGGCCGAAGAGGATGGTCAGCACCACCCCGGCGATTACCAGCCCGATCAGCTCTGCGCCCAGCCCCACCATCAGCTCGGCCGAGATCCGCACCCCCAGCAGCGCCACGCCGAAGCGCAGCACCGAGCGGGCGGTGAATTCGATGCCCGGCTTGCAGGGGCCGTCTTCGGCCAGGAAGTGAAAGGCAATGCCCAGCAGCAGCGCCATCAGCATCGCCGGCGCGCCATAGTGGTCCGAGAGGAATTGCGCCGCGGCAGCGATGACCGCCGCAACAAGAAAGCCGTGCAGCTTGGGTTGCACGATCTCGCGCAGGGCGAAAAGGGCGGAGCGGGGGGCAAGTGCCGTCTGCATGGCGATCCTCGTCAGGGAATGGGGTCTCCCGGCCCCTGAAGGCCGGGAGAGAGGGGGTTACTCGGCGGCCAGGCGCACAGGGGCGGCCATGTCGGCGCCATCGATCCCGGCGACCTGCACCGGTTTCTTCATCGCATCGCGGCGGAAGGGATCGCCCAGTTCCTGGTTGATCATCGCTTCGATCAGCGTGGTCACGCCGTTCTCCATCTGATCCTTGATCGCGGTGTTCAGCGCCTCGGTCAGCTCTTCCATGGTGCGCGCCACGACGCCCTTGAGCCCGCAGGCATTGGCGATGCCGGCATAGCTCACCTGGGTGTCGAGCTCGGTGCCGACGAAGTTGTCGTCGAACCAGAGCGTCGAGTTGCGCTTTTCCGCGCCCCACTGGTAGTTGCGGAACACGATCTGGGTGATCGGCGGCCATTCGCCCCGGCCGATGGCGGTCAGTTCGTTCACCGCGATGCCAAAGGCGCCGTCACCGGCAAAACCCACCACCGGGGTATCCGGCTGGCCGATCTTGGCGCCGACAATCGCCGGCAGACCATAGCCACAGGGGCCGAAGAGACCGGGCGCCAGGTATTTGCGGCCCGCCTCGAAATCCGGGTAGGCGTTGCCGATGGCGCAGTTGTTGCCGATGTCGGACGAGATGATCGCCTCTTTCGGCAGCGCGGCCGAGATCGCCCGCCAAGCCATGCGGGGGGACATCCAGTCGGGCTTGGCTTCCCGCGCACGCTCGTTCCAGGTGGTGCCGGGATCGTCCTGCTCGTGGTCCATGGAGGAGAGCTGCTGCGCCCACCGCGACTTGGTTTCGGCGATGCGGTTCTTGCGCTCTTCGCGGCCGTCGTCGCCGGCGGCGTCGGAGAGCCGCGACAGGATTCCGTTGGCGACCTTGGCAGCGTCCCCGACAATGCCGACCGAGACCTTCTTGGTCAGGCCGATGCGGTCGGGGTTGATGTCGACCTGGATGATCTTGGCGTCCTTGGGCCAGTAATCCATGCCATAGCCCGGCAGGGTCGAGAACGGGTTGAGCCGCGTGCCGAGGCAGAGCACCACATCGGCCTGGGCGATCAGCTCCATGCCCGCCTTGGAACCGTTGTAGCCCAGCGGACCGGCAAACAGCGGATGCGGGCCCGGGAAGGCGTCATTGTGCTGATAGCCGACGCAGACCGGCGCGGTCAGACGTTCGGCCAGATCCTTCGACGCGGTGATACCGCCATTGGACAGGACGACGCCGGCACCGTTCAGGATCACCGGGTTCTTCGCGTTGGAGATCAGCTCCGCCGCCTTCTCGATCGAGGTCTCGCCGCCCGGCGAGGCTTCGAACTCGATCGGGTCGGGCAGGTCGATGTCGATCACCTGAGTCCACATGTCGCGCGGAATGTTGAGCTGCGCCGGCCCGGAGAGCCGCTTGGCCTGGGCGATCACCCGGGTCAGCACCTCGGCGACGCGCGACGGGTCACGCACCTCTTCCTGATAGGCGACCATATCCTCGAACAGCTTCATCTGTTCGACTTCCTGGAAGCCGCCCTGGCCGATGGTCTTGTTGGCCGCCTGCGGAGTCACCAGCAAGAGCGGCGTGTGGTTCCAATAGGCGGTTTTCACCGCGGTGACGAAGTTGGTGATGCCCGGCCCGTTCTGGGCGATCATCATCGACATCTCGCCGGTGGCGCGGGTGTAGCCATCGGCCATCATGCCGGCGCTGCCTTCATGCGCGCAGTCCCAGAAGGTGATCTTGGCCTTGGGGAAGAGGTCCGAGATCGGCATCATGGCCGAGCCGATGATGCCAAAGGCGTGGCGGATGCCGTGGCGTTGCAGAACCTTGACGAAGGCTTCTTCGGTGGTCATTTTCATGGGAATTCTCCTTTTGAACCGGGGGCGTTAGATGATTTCGTCCTTGAGGTAGTACCAGCCGTAGGCCATGCGCTGGCCCAACCTGCGGAACGGTGTGAGCAGCCCGTGCGAGGGCAGCGGCGAATTGAAGATCGGCAGATCGGGGGTTTTTTCGCCGGCGATCTGCTGCGCCATGCGGCGGCCGGCCTGGGCGGAATACATCACCCCGTTGCCGCCATAGCCCATGGCATAGAAAATCCGCGACTCCCGATCCGGCTGGCAGATCCGGGGCATCATGTCGTGGCTGACATCGACCCAGCCCCACCAGGAATAATCCAGGCCGATGCCTTCGAGCGCCGGGAACTTGCGTGCCAGCCCGCGCCGCAGCAGCGCCAGATGCTTGTCGTTCTCGGCATCGCGCCCGGTGACGGCGCTGCGCGAACCGATCTGCATCCGGTTGTCGGGCAACAGACGGTAGTAGTGGCGCAGGGTCCGCGTGTCGGTCAGCGGCGAGGTCACCTGAATGCCGCAGGCCTCGAGCTCTGAGGGCGTCAGCACCCGCGTCACCATCGAGTTCGACAGGATCGGCATCAGCCGATGCTTGGTGCGCTTGTGCAGGCCGACCGGAGTATAGCCGGCCGTGGCGACGGCGACGGTCCTGGTCTTGACCGTGCCGCCCGGCGTGCGCAGGTAGTGCCAGCCGCCCTGCTCCCGCCAGCCCATCACCGGGCTCGCGGTGTGGATGCGCGCGCCCAGACGCCGGGCCATGCGGACATAACCAAAGGCCAGCTTGGCGGCGTGGATGCAGGTGCCATCCGGCTCCCAGAGCGCGCCGGCGGCTTCCTGATCCTTGACATGGTTCGCGTGCAGTTCCTCGCGCGAGAGGATTTTCGCGCCGTAACCGAAGGTCTGGTTCAGCACGTCGCATTCGCGGCGAAGCCCGGCCATCACCTTGTCGCGGTGGGCAATGTAGTAATGGCCGCCGGGCTGCGGATCGCAATCGATCTCCTCGCTGGCGATCAGGTCCTCGAAAAGCCGGAAGGCCTCGGTCACCTCGTCGTGCATGGCGCGCGCCACATCGACGCCCCAGCGCTTGATCCACTGCGACCGCTTGAGCCGGCCCGAGGAGATCTGCGCCTGACCGCCATTGCGGGTGGAGCAGCCCCAGGCCACCGAATTGGCCTCGAGCACCAGGGGTTGCAAGCCGTGATCCTTGGCCAGGTGGATCGCGGTCGACAGGCCGGTATAGCCCGAGCCGATCACCACGACATCAGCCTCGCAATCGGCGGTGATCGGGCCGTCGTCCTCTGGCGCCGGGCCGGCGGTGCCGACCCAGTAGGTCGGCGCGAAGTCCCGGTTGTGGCCCGGCCCCGCGTCGACAATGGGATCATACTTCGGATCGTAGCTGGCCTTGGGCCAGCAGAGAGGGATCGAACCGTCGGGCATCTGGAACAACCTCCTGAGAGTGCGCGGGGAAAGCGGGGATCAGGCCTTGAAGGCCGGGCGGGATTTGCGGAGCGCCTGTTTCACGACGATCTTGCCGTCGCGCAGGGTGAAGAGATCGGCGCCCTCGGCCTCGATCCGCATGCCGTTCGCGTCGGTGCCCGAGAAGGTCCATTCCGACACCGCACGGTCGCCGTGCACGAAATGCGAATGGTGATCCCAATGCGCATCGGTCATGCCGGCCCAGACCCCGGAGAATGCCTTGGCAATGGCCTCGGCCCCGTCCACCCTGGCGCCGAATTTCTCGTCGCCGCCAACGGTGTAGAACACACAATCCTCGGCGAAATGGGTCATCACGCCATCGATGTCGTGACGGTTGAAGGCGTCGAAGGTGGCGGCCAGATCATCGGCGGTCAGGGTTTTCTCAAGCGTGGTAGTCATGTCATGTCCTTTCATTTGGCGGGTGTGTCGGCGTCATCCCGATAGGGGATGATCAGCGTGGGAATGTCGGATCGGCGCAGCACCCGCTTGGCGACGGTGCCGAGGAAGCTGTGCGACAGCCCGTGGTCATGGGTGCCCATGACGATCAGGTCGCAGCCCAGCTCGCGGGCGCGGCGCAAGATCACCTCGGCCGGATAGCCATCGGTCACCTCGACGCTGGTCACCTGATCGCGGACCTTGCGGTCTTTGTCCTCCAGCGCCGCCCAGAAGCGCGCCTGGCGCTCGGCCAGCAGCTTGCGCACCATTTCATGCCGCGCCCGGGTGGCGGATGTCCGGCTGTCCTCGTTCACAACGAAAAGCTCGAAGGTGATGCGGGCGTCTTCCGAGACCGGCTCGTTGACGTGCAGTACGTGGATCTTTGCCCCGGTGGCCTGCGCCAGGCTGGCGGTGTGGCGCAGCGCATAGGTCGAATTGCGCGACAGGTTGGTGGCAAAGAGGATGTGGGTAACGCTTGGTGTCATGTCCCCTGCCCCGCTCAGTAGCCCAGGAGCCGCGGCAGCCACAGGGACAGCTCTGGCACGAAGGCGATGATGAAGATGGTGATCGTGTTGATCGCGGCGAAGGGCAGCGCCCGGAGCGAGATTTCCTCGATCGAGATGTTCGAGATGCCCGAGGCGATGAAGAGGTTTTCGCCCAGCGGCGGGGTCTGGAAGCCGATGCCGAGCGCGCAGACCATGACCACGCCGAAGTGGATCGGGTCGATGCCGACGCTGTAGGCCACCGGCAGCATCACCGGCACCAGGATCAGGATCGTGGCCAGCGTCTCCATGAACATGCCGACGAAGAGAAGGAAGAAGATGATCAGCGCCCAGATGACATAGATGTTCGAGGTGAGATCGAGCATCGACTCGGCGATCATCGCAGGGATCTGGTTTTCCACCAGCAGCCGGCCAAAGACGGTGGCGGTGAAGAGGATCAGCAGCACCCGACCGGTGAGCCAGGTGGTGGCTTCCAGTGACTGGAACAGGGATTTCCAGGTCAGCTCGCGATAGATCACGACGCCGACAAAGAGCGTATAGGCGATGGCAACGATGGCGGCCTCGGTCGGGGTGAAAAAGCCGGTGTAGATGCCGCCCAGGATCACCAGCGGCGCCATCAGCGACCAGAAGCCCTTGTAAAGCTGGGTGGTGATGGTCTGCATCGACCAGCCTTCGGCATTGCCGGAATAGCCACGCTTGCGGGCCAGCAGGAAGTTCATCAAGAGCAGCGACGAGGCGATCAGGAAGGCCGGCACGAACCCCGCGATGAAGAGCTTGGAGATTGACACCGACTGAAAGGTGCCATGTTCGGCCACGGCCTCGGGCGGCGGCACCATGCCAAGGGCGGCGATGCCGAAGATCACCATCGGGATCGACGGCGGAATGACGATGCCAAGCCCCCCGGACGAGGCGGTGACAGCGGATGCATAGCCCTTGTCATAGCCGCGACGGATCATCGCCGGGATCATCAGCATGCCCACGGCGGCGGTGGTTGCCGGGCCCGAGCCCGAGATCGCGCCAAAGAACAGGCAGGCCATGACGGTGGCGGCGGAAATGCCGCCGGTGAACGGCCCGGCAAAGCTCTCGGCGACATTGATCAGCCGCTTCGAGATGCCGGCGGCCTCCATCAGCGCGCCGGCCAGAATGAAGGCGGGCAGCGCCATCAGCGGGAACGACCCGACCGAGGTAAAGGCGATCTGCACGAATTTGATCGGGTTGTCGCCCAGCACGACGAAGGAGACCAGCGACGAGACGCCAAGCGCCACGGTGATCGGCGCGCCGATGATCAGAAGCAGCAGGAACGAGCCGAACAGCAGGGTGGTGATTTCGGTTTCCATCGCTCAGGCCTCCTGCACGCGGGTTGCGGGGGTTTCGGCCTGGATGGCGTCGAGGTCGATCTGGTCGGGGTCGGACACGTCGTCACCGCGCACCAGCTTGATGTAATTTACCTGAAGGATGCGGATCGTCATCAGGGTGAAGGCCACGGGCAGCACCACATAGACCCATTTCATCTCGATCCCGAGGGTCTGGCTTTTCCAGAACTTG
>Ga0208059_1000028_pt1 | contig 111141 bp, 115 predicted proteins | sample DeeseametaMP0959_FD_184199 | JGI IMG/M metagenome (GOLD analysis project Ga0208059, IMG submission 184199) | Marine microbial communities from the Deep Indian Ocean - MP0959 (SPAdes) | ecosystem: Environmental > Aquatic > Marine > Oceanic | place: East of Madagascar, South Indian Ocean...
CGGCGTGTGGCGACCCGATACGACCGGTGCCCGAAGGTCTTCCTGTCAGCCATCGCTCTCGCCGCACTCGTCATTTACTGGCTATGAGTCCTGACCCTAGTTTCTCATTTCGAGATACAAAAAAGCGATCTTCACAGTCGAACCAAATTCGACGTTTCCGGTCCATCTAAGATTTGCAGTTACAAGCTGCTCTTGGAAAGCAAGGATCAGCTGATCAAATCGCTTGTCGGCCGCTTCTTGGGCGCGTTGGAGCTGCTCTTCCTTATAAATTTCGCCTTGGGAAACCAAGAGCTCAACTTGTTTCGACTGCGCCTTTGCCATTGCTGAAAATTCTTTGCGGGTCAAAGCAAGCTCTTCACGTTGCGCAGCCAATTCCTTGCTTTGGAGCCAAACAGTCACGATGATCCAGATGAAGGCCAGTGAACCTGCGAAGCCCGCCATCGCATCGCCGATTTCATTAGCGGGTGCAGCCAAGAAGGATGTAAATCGGGTGCTACAATCACCCGTTTGATCGCAAATAGTCATGTAGCCCAAGTACACTCCTACAGCGGCTACGACTGCGGTCGCGATAACGCCCCAAGTTACTGGATGTCGGAGCCACGTCATTTGCACACCCTCCCGCCCGGGGTCACCCCGGGCCGCGCCCGACCTCCCCCGGGAGGGCGAAGCACCAAACTCATCCCTTGCCCTCCAGATATCGCCGCTTTGCCTCTTCCTGCCGGCCATACTCCCGCACCATGGCCGCGATGGCCGCCTCGTCGGATTTGTCGGCGTAGCGGAATTCGCTGTCGGCGTAGCGGTTGATCTCCTGGATCACCATCTCCGGCGTCACCGGCACGCGCAGCTCGGAAATCATCGCCAGCTTGGTGTCATAAGGCTGGTGCAGGAACAGCGTCGGGTCCTCCATCCATGTGTCCGGAAGCTCGAAATCCATCGAACGCACCTTGACCGCATCGGTGATGTTCTTGATCGCCCGGCCGGTAAAGCGCGGGTCGGCCTGCTGGATGGCCTTCAGATAGCTGCCCATCCTGGCAATCGTGTCCAGCGCGCCGACCTGCGCGTGCACCCGGTCGAAGACACGCAGCAGGCCCTCCTCATGCGGACGGGCGTGGCTTTCGAAGCTGGCGGCGACGGCGCGTTTGATCTCTTGCGCGGCAAAGGCCTGGTGGTCGCCCAGGGGGATATCGTGGCCCTTGCCCATCAGCAGATGCAGGATGTCGATGTAATCCTCGCGCGTTTGCGGCCCGTCGACGAGAAACCGCGCCCCGGCGCGCTGGCGCAGCGCGTCGTCGACGTTCTCGGGGTAGTTCGAGAACATGCCGAAGGTGCAATTGCCGCGCACCACGGTATTGGCGCCGGCAAAGCTCTCCATCAGGACGGCGGTGATCTCGAGCTGGCCGGCCGAGGACTGCCGGTCGCCGCGTTTGCCGGCAAGCTGGTCGATGTCGTCGATGGTGCCGAAGCCGATGACGTTCGGGTCGACGATCGTGTTGATGAAGGCCTTGGCGTTCTGGCCCGATTTGCCCTGGTAGCTGTCGATGTTGTCAGTTGACAGATTCTGGTAGCGGAACGGGTAGTCGGCCACCTTGCAATAGTCGTTGATCAGCCCGGCCATCATCTGGATCAGCGTGGTCTTGCCGGTGCCCGGCTTGCCGTCGCCCATGAAGGTGAAGATGAAGCCGCCCAGTTCGGCAAAGGGGTTGAGCCGGCGCTCGAAGTCATAGGCCATCAGCATCTTCGACAGCTTCATCGCCTGGTACTTGGCGATATGGTTGCCGACCACCTCATGCGGCTTCTTGAAGGTCATGGTGAGCGTGGTGGATTTGGCCTTGGCCGCCGGGGTGAAGCCGCGGATCGTCAGACCGTCGGCCTCGACCTGCCACGTCGCGTTCTGGAACGGCGCGAGGTGGGAGGCGGCCTGGCTGCGCAAGCTCACCTTGTCCATCACCTGCTCGGCAAAGGCGGTCAGGGTGGCAATCAGATGGGCATCGTCGGGGGCGTGGGTGTCGATGTCCTGGTCCAGTTCCCACAGGAGGCCGTGCAGCGCGATCTGGGCATTGTCGGGGATCAGCTCCTCGACCTCGCCGACCTCGACGCTGGTCTCAGAGGCGTGGGGCGACAGCAGATAGGCGGTGGCGTTGGCCCAGCAATGGGCGGTGATCAGCGCCTCGGCACTCAGACGCTCGGAGAATTCGGTCTTGCGGTTGGCGGGCAGGGCATGTGCGAGGTTGGCGCGTTTCAGATCGGCAAGGCCGGTGGCCTCGGCATAGGCCTCGCCCATGGCCTGGGCGATGGCGATGGCGCGGCGCAGGGCGTGCAAAGCGGTGGCTTGCAGGGGCGTCGTAAGGGCGTCATCGGCGTCTGCCGCCTCGATCGTGGCGCGCAGGCTGACGCCGTGTTTGGCGGCGGTGCGGCGGGTGGCGAGGCCGGGGGTGGTGGAGCGGAACCGCGAGCTGCGGGGAATGCCGGGGGAGCGCTCCTGCGCCCTTGCGGGAGCCGTGGCGGTGGCAATGCGCGGGGTGTGATCGAAACCGGTCAGAAGCGCCGTGGCGGCGGGGTAGTGTTTCCGGATGTCCTCTTCGCGAAGCTCCATCTGGTCGGTGGTCTGGCTCATGCGATTTTCTCCAAACGGGGCCGGGCCTTTGCCCGGCGTCCGGGTCAATAGGACAACACCCGTCCGCCCGGGCTGACGACGAACTTGCGCACCGCGGCAAAGCCCGGCGGGTTCTTTTCCGCCAGCACCTGAAACGGGCGCTGCGGCAGGATGATGGCGCGCTGGGTCTCGGTGGCGCCGGTGTCGACGCCCCGGCCCGAGAAGGGATCGAGCGCAAACATCTCGCGCTCCACGGTCGAAAACCAGCCGGCGCGGGTTTCGGTCACGTCTTCGCTGCGCAGCATTTCCGAGGTCCAGGCGAGCGTCCAGTCTTCGCCCGGCGGCGATTTCGCCTCGGCCAGCACGTCGCGGATCGGCCCGGACTGGCGGGTGAAGCTGTGCGAATACATCGGCCCGATGTGGAACCGGCGCAGGCGTTTGGGGTGGAGATCGTCAAAGCTCTCGTCGAAGCCCCGGGCGATGGTCAATAGCTTCAGTGCGCCAAGCGATTGCGCCATCAGATGCCGCTGCACCTCGGGCCAGCGGCGCTCGTCCTTGGGCAGGGCGGTGCGGCCGGTGTCGTCCAGTTCGAGCACGTAGATCGTCGGCAGGTTAATCTGGCTGTCATAGACCGCCCAGTAAATGCGGTACTTGCGCCGCCCCTCGAAACCCTCGACCCAGTCGATGCGCGGGTCCATCCGGGCCCAGAACAGATGGCCCCCGAGCAGCTCCTCGTAATAGAGCCGCTGCGACAGGGCGAATTGCAGCCGGGTCGGGATCGCCTGTTCCGAGACGATCTGGCGGACCATCCGGTCCTTCAGCGCCGCGATCCCGGGCATGTTTTCCAGATGCGCCTCGGCCTGCTGCGCGTCATTGGCCATGACCAGCAGCTCCTGAAAGGTCGGAAAGCCGCTCTCGGTGGCGTCGATGGCCAGCGAGCCAAAGAACTGGCCGGTGTCGCGGCCGACCAGCAGGTACTTCATGCTCAGCGCCTTGAAGGTGTAGGCGATGCCGCGAATGTAGCGCGCGAGGATCTTGACGTCTTCGCGGCTCAGGCTGCCCTCAGCCTCCATCACCGCCGCCACCCGGCCGAGATGGGTGGTGATCGTCTCGAACTTGCGGAAATAGCGGCGCGAGGCGAGGAGGTCGGTGAGGCCGCGATGGTCCTGGGCCGGGTTGGTCACGATGCCACCTCGCGCCCCGGACGTGATCCGGGGCCTCGTGCCAATGGTGAGCCAAGAGGTCCCGGGGCAGGCCCGGGAAGGGGGCGTCGGGAGCGGGGCGGGCGGTGTGTCGCGTGGGCGACAAGGCCGCGACCGGTTTGGCGGCTCCGCCGTGATCGGATGCCGCCTCGCGCCCCGGACCTGATCCGGGGCCTCGCGTCTGTGGCGGGCCAGGAGGTCCCGGGGCGGGCCTGGGACGGGGGTGTCGGCGGCGGGGCCGGCCGTGTGTCGCGGTCCGGCGAAGGTTGCATCGGCTGGCTCAGCCCTTTCACGATAAAGGGCATCAGGCGCCGTAGGCGTTACTGTCGTGTTTTTCGACGATCTCGGCAAAGCGGCGGGCGAAACGCTCGTCGGCTTTGGCCTTGGCCTCGAGCACGTCGCGGGCAAAGACCATGTGATCCTCATGCGCCTCGAGCATGTCGGCCATCTTCTGGTTGGTCGCGGTGCCGATGGCGGCCATCGCGGTCTGGGCCTCCTGATCGGTCTTGACCCCGATCTCGTTGATCCGGTGCGCCACGTCCTGCTGCTGCGCGGTCTTCAGAGATTTGGTCAGGGCGTCATAGAGCACCACCCGCTGGCGGGTGTCGGTCTGAAGCTTGTTGATCAGCACCATCTGCGTCGCCGCCTGGTTTTGCAGGCTGTCGACCCAGCTCTTGCCCTTTTCGATGTAGCGCTCCAGCGTCTGGCTCTTGGCCAGCTTGACCTGTTCCTGCTGCACCCGTTCATTGTAGGCCTTGTTCAGATCGGCGAGCTCGGTTTCGAGCCGGGTGCGGGCGCTGGCATCCTGTTCGACGGCGATCTTGTTTTCCAACGCGATGATCTCGGGGTCCATGGCGAGGATCTCCGCCTTGGTGGCCTCAAGCTCGCCGACGGTAAACTCGCGTTCGTCCAGCGTCTCGGTGAGATTGCTCTCCACCCGGTCCTTCTGGTCGTTGAGCACCGCAAGCTGGCTTTCCAGCAGCTTGGTGATGATGTCGGACTTGGAAATCAGGTCTTGCAGCTTGTCATCGATATTTGCGGTCTTCATCCGCTCCTGCCGCAGGGCGTCGGACCGGTCCTTGGAGAAGAAACCGACAAAGCTCTCCCAGCCGGTCTCGGACCGCATCTCGTCGAAATCGCGGGAAAAGGCGGCGGTGACATCGTCAAGCCCCATGATCAGCTCGGCGATATTGGCGTTCATCACCTCGGTATGGGCATGCACATCCTCGAGTGTGGCGTTTTCCACGTCGATTGCGGCCTCAGTGCCCTGTTTCATCTTTTCCCGCGCGGTCTCGATCCGGCTGGTGATCTCGGAGATCTTGGATTGGGCCTCGGCCACCTGGGCCTGGCTTTCGCGCAGCTGCGTGTCGAAATTGGACATGGGTGGCTTCCTGTTGCGAATGTATCTGGTGAATATAGGTAATGTTATGCGTATTTAGATCGGGGCGATGCGCTGGCCTTGGGGAAAGTCTGGCAAATGTTCCCCCTGTTGGGAAGGTCTGAAATTCCTGCCCCGCCGCTGGCTCGGGCTACCTGTCCAGCAGCGACATCACCCCGGTCGCCAGGGCCAGCAGCGCCCGGCGGTGGCGGCCCAACGGGAAGCGGCGCGGTGGTGTGGCAAAGGCGGCCGGGTAGGGCGCGTCGGGCTGTTTGTCGCGGACCAGGTCGGCGAGCAGACGGCCGGCATAGCTGCCCATGGCGACGCCATTGCCGTGAAAGGCGAGGCCGGCGAATGCGCCGGGCATCTCGGGGATCGGGCCGACAAAGGGTGTGCGGTTGCGCGCGAGGCAGACGAGGCCCGACCAGAAATGCGGCCGCTCCACCTGCGCCCAGGCTGGGAACATGGCGTCGCAATCGGCCTCGATCTTGCAGCGGAACTGGGCATTGGCACGGGGCGTCGCAAAGGTGCCGCCGCGCATGCCGAAGAGAAAGCGGTTGTCCGGCAGCAGGCGGAAGTAATGCAGCAGTCTACGGGTGTCATAGGCCATCTGCCGCGAGGTCCAGCCCTGGGCGGACAGTTCGGCCTCGGTCAGCGGACGGGTGGCGAGGATGTTGGATTGCAGCGGCATGTAGCGGGCGCGCAGCCAGCCGGGGATGTCGTCGCTGGAATAGCCGTTGGTGGCGAGGATCAGCCGTTTCGCTTTCAGCGGACCCTTGGGCGTGGTCAGGGTAAAGCCGTCGCCCTGGGTGATGGCGGTGACCGGGCTGGCGTCATGCAACCTGGCGCCGGCCGCCTCGGCGGCACTGGCGAGGCCGGTGACATATTTGCGCGGGTTGAGCGCGAAACCCAGCGGAATGGTCAGCCCGCCGTGGAAGGGGCCTGACATGCCAAGGGCGGCGAGATCGGCTGGTTCGTGCAATTGGGGCGTGACGCCATAGACCTCGGCGACATGCGGCAGCTCGCGGCGCAGCGCGGCCATGTGGCGCGGGGTGTGGGCGAGCAGGGTCTCGCCCTCGGAATGGGTTTCGGCGTCGATGCCGTGGCGCGCCAGACGCTCGGCCACCAGCGCCACGGCGGCTTTCTCGGCGGCACGGTAAATCGCCGGGGCCCCGGGTCCGAAGCGGCGCGCGAGCTGCGGATTGGAGATCATGCCGCCGCCGAGACAGCAGAAGCCGCCATTGCGCCCCGAAGCGCCCCAGCCGATGTGGCGCGCCTCGAGCAGCGTCACTTCCGTGCCGGCCTCCGCCAGGTGCAGCGCCGCCGAGAGCCCGGTGAAGCCGCCGCCGATCACCGCGACCTCGGTGCTTTGCGGCCCGTCAAAGGCCGCGCGCGCCGGGGCCGCATCGGCAGTCCACAGGCATCCCGACAGCGGCGCGTCGGAATAGGCGTGGTCCTCGTAGAGCCGTTGCATCAGGCGCGGACGGCGGCCTGGGCCTCGGCCTGCTGCCGGATGCTGGCGCGTTTCGACACCAGCGAGGCGGTGATCACGCCCAAGGTCACGATGCCGATCATGATCGTCGACAGCGCGTTGATCTCGGGGCTGACGCCCAGGCGCACAGCGGAGAAGATCTTGATCGGCAGGGTGGTGGCCGAGGGTCCGGCGGTGAAGGACGCGATCACCAGGTCGTCGAGCGACAGGGTGAAGGCCAGAAGCCAGCCCGAAATCACCGCCGGGGCGATGATCGGCAGTGTGACCAGCCGAAACGCCTCGAACGGCGTGCAGCCGAGGTCCAAGGCGGCTTCTTCCAGCGAACGGTCGAAGCTGACCAGCCGCGACGAGACCACGACCGAGACGTAGCACATGGAGAACGTCGTATGCGCGAGGATGATGGTCAGGATGCCCCGGTCGAGCCCGATGCCGATGAACAGCAGCAGCAGCGACAGCCCGGTGATCACCTCGGGCATCACCAGCGGCGCGTAGATCATGCCGGAAAACAGCGTGCGGCCATGAAACCGCCCGGCGCGCACCAGCACATAGGCCGCCATGGTGCCCAACACCGTCGCGATGGTGGAGGAGACGACGGCGACGCGGATGGTGACCCAGGCGGCGTCGAGAAAGGCCTCGTTCTGCAACAGCTCGGCGTACCAGCGGGTCGAGAACCCGGCCCAGACGGTGACCAGCTTGGAGGCGTTGAAGCTGTAGATCACCAGGATGATCATCGGCAGGTAGAGAAAGGCGAACCCCAGCGTCAGCGATACGGCGTTGAAGGCGGAAAAGCGTTTCATCCCTCGGCCTCCCGTTGCTTCTGCTCGTTGCGCTGGAACAGCACGATGGGCAGGATCAGGATCAACAGCAGGATCACCGCCACGGCCGATGCAACCGGCCAGTCGCGGTTGTTGAAGAACTCTTCGAACAGCACCTTGCCGATCATCAGCGTGCCCGAGCCGCCCAGCAGCGAGGGGATGACGAATTCGCCCACCACCGGGATGAAAACCAGGAAACAGCCGGCGATGATGCCCTGTTTCGAAAGCGGCACGGTGACCAGCCAGAAAGCTTGCAGCCGCGAGCAGCCGAGGTCTTCGGCGGCTTCGAGCAGGCTGTCATCCATCTTTTCCAGCGCCGAATAGATCGGCAGGATCATGAAGGGCAGATAGGTGTAGACCACGCCGATATAGACGGCCGTGTTGGTGTTGAGGATGGTTAGCGGCTCCGAGATCAGGCCGATCTGGATCAGCAGGCTGTTGAGCAGACCTTCGTTCGACAGGATCCCCATCCAAGCGTAGACCCGGATCAGGAACGAGGTCCAGAACGGCAGGATCACCAGCATCAGAAGAGTCGGCCTCCATTCCGGCGCGGCGCGGGCCATGGCATAGGCGATGGGGTAGCCCGCGATCAGGGTCAGGATCGTCGAGATGAAGGCGATGCGGACGCTGGAGAGATAGGCTTTCCAGTAGAGGTCATCCTGGGTGAGCCAGGTGAAATTCTCCATGTCGAGCTGCGACAGGAAGGCTTTGAAGCCGGCCCAGCCCTCGGAAAGATCGAGTGTCGGCGTGTAAGGTGGTATGGCGATGGCGGTGTCCGACAGCGAGATCTTGAGAACGATCAGGAACGGCACGAGAAAGAGCGCCAGCAGCCAGAGGTAGGGAATGGCGATCAGGGTCAGGCGGCGCATGTGGAGGCCTCCTTGGGGGAACGGGTGACGGCGCCAGGCCGCTCGAGGTTCGCAGGGCCACCCTGGCTCCAGGCCGCGAGGCCCGCCCGAGGTCGGACAGCGCGCAGGCGCGCCTTTTGGCGGGTGTCGAGCGCCGTGCGGGCCTGCGGCCCGCCGTCTTGAGAGCTTCGCGCGGGGTGAAGGCGCGCCGTCTGGCCGGTCTCCTGCCCCATCTCCTACTCCTCCAGCATCACGGCGGCGGTGTCGGTCCAGCTCAGCCAGACGTCGTCTTCCCAGGTCAGCGCGCGGCGTGACAACCGGCGGGTGTTGGCGGTCTGGGCCTTGATGATGCGTTCGCCCGGCACCCGGACGTGATAGGTGGAGAGATTGCCGAGATAGGCGATGTCATGCACCGTGCCGCGCACCTTGTTGCGGGTCTCGGGCTCCTCGGTGCTGATCGATATCTTTTCCGGCCGGATTGCAAGGTGACAGCTCTGGCCGTCGGAAAATCCGCGTGTCGTCTGGGCATGCAGCGGCGGCTGGCTTTCGGCCCAGGCGATGTCATAGCCATCGCCTTGCGGCGTGGCCACGCCGTTGATGATGTTCACTTCGCCAATGAAATCCGCCACATAGACCGAATTCGGCTGTTCGTAGATCTCCGAGGGCGTCGCCACCTGCACGATCCGGCCCTCGTCCATCACCGCCACGCGGGAGGCCACTGTCATCGCCTCTTCCTGGTCGTGGGTGACGATCACGAAGGTGGTGCCGGTCTTTTCCTGGATGTCGACCAGCTCGAACTGGGTCTGCTGGCGCAGCTTGGCATCGAGCGCGCCCAGCGGCTCATCGAGCAGCAGCAGCTTGGGCGCCTTGGCCAGCGACCGCGCCAGCGCCACGCGCTGCCTTTGGCCGCCGGAAATCTGGTGCGGTTTGCGCTGGGCAAAACGTTCCAGCCGGGTCAGCCGCAGCATTTCAGCGACGCGGGCCTCGATCTCGTCCTTGGATTTGCCCTCGCGTTTCAGGCCAAAGGCGATGTTGTCGAACACCGTCAGATGCGGAAACAGCGCGTAAGACTGGAACATCATGTTGACCGCGCGCTTGTTCGGCGGCACTCGCGACATGTCTTGCCCGGCGATGAGGATCTGGCCTTCGCTTGGCGTCTCGAACCCGGCCAGCATCCGCATCATCGTTGTCTTGCCACAGCCCGAGGGGCCGAGCAGGGCAAAGAATTCGCGGGCGTAGATGTCCTGGGTCAGATTGTCGATTGCGGTGAAATCGTCAAACCGCTTGGTCACGCCCTTGAACTGGATCAATGGCTTTTCGTTCGGATCGGTCCAGGGGGCAAAGACGGGTTCGGCCATGATATCTCCTGCTCGCAGAAAAAAGGCCCGCGCCTTGCCAGGCGCGGGCCGCTTCGTCAGGCTCAGGTGCCGGACTTGATCTTGGTCCAGAGACGGGTGACCACGCGCTGTACCTTCGGCGGGTAGGGCGTGGTGGTATAGGTGTTGTCCATCGCCGCCGGCGTCGGATAGATCGCCGGATCGGTGATCACGTCCTCGGCCAGAAACTCCTGCGCGGCTAGGTTGCCGTTGGCGTAGTAGACGTAGTTCGACGCCGCCGCCATGTTCTGGGCATCCATGATGAAGTTCAGGAACGTGTGGGCGCCCTCGGGGTTCGGCGCATCGACCGGAATGGCCATCATGTCGAACCACATCTGCGCCCCTTCATTGGGTGCGAAATAGCCGATCTCGACGCCGTTGTCGGCCTCGGCCGCGCGGTCGCGTGCCTGAAGCACGTCGCCCGACCAGCCGACCGCGACGCAGATGTCGCCATTGGCCAGCGCATTGATGTATTCCGAGGAATGGAACTTCTGGATAAAGGGCCGGACCGGTTCATAGACCGCTTCCGCCTTGGCGATCACCTCGGGGTCATGGCTGTCGGGGTCTTCGCCGATGTAGTTCAGCGCCGCCGGGATCATCTCGGCCGGAGCGTCGAGGAAATGCACGCCGCACTCGGCCAGCTTTTCCATGTTCTCCGCCTTGAACACCAGATCCCAGCTGTCGACCGGGGCATCCTCGCCCAGCACTTCGCGCACCTTGCCGAGGTTCACGCCAAGCCCGGTGGTGCCCCACATGTAGTTGATCGCATGGGCGTTTTCGGGGTCGTATTTCGCGGTACGATCCGAGATCACATCCCACATGTTGTCGAGATTGGAGAGCTTCGACTTGTCGAGCGGCTGAAAGGCGCCGGCCGCGATCTGCCGTTGCAGGAAGGTGCCGGTGGGCACCACAACGTCATAACCCGAGCCGCCGGCCAGCATCTTGGTCTCGAGCACCTCGTTGCTGTCGAAGACGTCATAGACCAGCTCGAGCCCGGTCTCCTGTTCGAATTTCTCCAGCAGGGCCTCGTCGATGTAATCCGACCAGTTGTAGACCCGGACCTCTTCCGCCGCCGCCATCGAGGCGCCAAGCGCCAGCGCCGCGGTGCAGAGCATGAGTGCATTCTTCATATTTGACTCCCGTTGGGTTCTGGCGGTCATTTTGCTTGCCACCTTCCCTTGATTTGATCAAATTATGCCGTATCAGGCAATATGGAAATGCTGCATCGGGCGCGGTAAAGTCGCAAGACCCCATAAGATGGTGATAAATTGAGCGCATGAACCAGATCGACACCCAGCCAGACAAGCCCGGGCTGCCGGCGCATGAACGGGTTTACCGGCAATTGCGGGCGCTGCTGCTGTTTGGCGAAATGCCGCCCGGCGCCCCGATCACCATCCAGGGGCTGACCGCCCGGCTCGACGCCGGCATGACGCCGGTGCGCGAGGCGATCCGCCGGCTGACCGCCGAGGGCGCCCTGAGCTTTCAGGGCAACCGCCGGGTCTGTGTGCCGCGGCTCGATGCCGGAGCGGTGAGCGAGCTGATCCACGCCCGGGTGGCGATCGAGCCGGAGCTGGCGCGCCGCGCCTGCGGCTTTGCGACGGCAGAGGATATCGCCGACCTGCGCGCCATCGACGACCGGCTCGACGCCGCCATCGACAGCGGCGACGTGCGCGGCTATCTCGAGGAAAACTACCGCTTTCACGCCGGCCTGAACGCCCTGGCCGGGGCGCCGATCCTGCTCGATCTGGCCGAGGGGCTCTGGCTGCGTTTTGGCCCCTCGCTACGGGTGGTCTGTGGCCGCTACGGCACCCAGAGCCTGCCCGATCAGCACAAGGCGATTCTCGCCGCGCTGGCGGCCGGTGATACCGAAGCCGTTGCCCGCGCGATGGAGGATGACGTACGTCAGGGCATGGAACATATCCAGCAATCGGTGGAATGACGCGTCGGCGGCGCTCGATTCGATTGACAGCGGATAATTTGATCATATTCTCTCCGCAAACCATGGCGCGCGAGGAGTGAGCCCGATGAACATGATCACCAATCACCTTCCGACCGAAGAGCTTCAGGCGCTGGACGCCGCCCATCACATGCACCCGTTTACCGAGGGCGAGGGGCTGGCGGAAAAGGGCGCGCGGGTCATCACGCGCGCCAACGGGGTCTGGATCACCGACAGCGACGGGCAGGAGATCCTCGACGGCATGGCCGGGCTCTGGTGCGTGGCCATCGGCTATGGCCGGGACGAGCTGGCCGAGGTGGCGGCGCGGCAGATGCGCGAGCTGCCGTTCTACAACACCTTCTTTCAGACCACCCATGTGCCCGCCATCGCGCTGGCGAGAAAGCTGGCCGAACTGGCGCCGGATGATCTCAACCATGTGTTCTTTGCCGGCTCCGGCTCCGAAGCGAATGACACCAACATCCGCATGGTGCGCCACTACTGGGCGATGAAGGGCCAGCCGGAACGCAACATCATCCTGTCGCGCAAGAATGCCTATCATGGCTCCTCCATGGGCTCCGGCTCGCTGGGCGGCATGGCGGGCATGCATGCCCAGGGCGGTCTGCCGATCCCCGACATCCACCACATCAACCAGCCCAACTGGTGGGCCGAGGGCGGCGACAGCGATCCGGCCGACTTCGGCCTCGCCCGCGCGCGCGAGCTGGAAGCGGCGATCAAGGAGCATGGGCCCGAGCGCGTGGCGGCCTTTATCGGCGAGCCGGTGCAGGGCGCCGGCGGGGTGATCGTGCCGCCCGAGACCTACTGGCCGGAAATCCAGCGTATCTGCGACCACTACGGCATCCTGCTGATCGCCGACGAGGTGATCTGCGGCTTTGGCCGCACCGGCAACTGGTTCGGGTCGCAGACCATGGGCATCCGGCCGCATATCATGACCGTAGCCAAGGGGCTCAGCTCGGGCTATGCGCCGATCGGCGCCTCGATTGTCTGTGACGAGGTCGCCCAGACCATTGCCAAGGACGAGTTCAACCACGGCTACACCTATTCCGGCCATCCCGTCGCCGCCGCGGTGGCGCTGGAAAACCTGCGCATTCTCGAAGAGGAAAAGGTGGTGGAGCATGTGCGCGATGTGGCGGGGCCATATCTCAAGGAGAAATGGCAGGCGCTGGAGGATCACCCGCTGGTCGGCGAAGCCCGGATCGTCGGGTTGATGGGGTCGATCGCGCTGACGCCCGACAAGGCCAGCCGTGCGGGGTTTGCCGGCGAAGCGGGGACGGTGGGCTATATCTGCCGCGAACGCTGTTTCGCCAACAACCTGGTGATGCGCCATGTTGGCGACCGGATGATCATCGCCCCGCCGCTGGTGATCACCCGCGACGAGATCGACATCCTGATTGACCGCGCCCGCAAGTCGCTCGACGAGACCTATGAGAAAATCCGCAAGGACGGGCTCTGGGCGGCGGCGTGACCGGGCCGGACTTTGACTTTGCTCCGGTCCTGACCGGCGAGACGCTGCACCTGCGACCTTTGCGGGCGGAGGACCGGGACGGGCTCTACCGCGCGGCCCGCGATCCGCTGATCTGGGCCGGGCATCCAGCCAGGACGCGGCATGAGCGGGCGGTCTTCGACCCCTATTTCGATTTTCTTCGCACTGCGGGCGGCACGCTGGCGGTGACCGACCGGCGCCACGGGGCGATCATCGGCGCCTCGCGATTTTACGAGGTGGCCGAACGCCCCGGCACCATGGCCATCGGCTTTACCTTCCTGACCCGCGCGCATTGGGGCGGGGCGGCCAATCGCGAGATGAAGGCGCTGATGTTTGCTCATGTGTTCCGCTGGTTTGATGCGGTCTGGCTCGACATCGGCGTCGACAACCTGCGTTCGCAACGCGCCGCCGAGAAGATCGGCGCCCGGCGCATGGGCGCGGCGCGGTTGAGCATCGGCGCCCAGCCCGCGGACTACCTCTGCTATCGCATGCGCCGACAGGATTGGCCGGGCTGAGGCGGCCGCCATCCGGGCGCCGGGATTCGCGCGGCTTGGGGTAAACTCCGGGTGCGGCTCTGATTCGAGCCGCGCATTTCAAAAAGGAGATTAGCCGTGCGACACGTCGTATCTGCCATGTTTCTTGCAAGTCTGGCCGGTCTGGCCGGTGCCGAGGGCCATATGGACCGCGGAGAATACCTTGTCACCACCGTGATGGCCTGCGGCAATTGCCACACGCCGATGGGCCCGCAGGGCCCGATTGCCGATCAGGCGCTGGCCGGGCGCCTGGTGGAAAAGAACCCGATGTTCACCGCCATCGCGCCCAATATCACCCCGGCGGGCCGGGTGTCGGACTGGTCCGACGAGGCCCTCGCCCGGGCGATCCGCGAAGGCCTGCGGCCGGATGGCACGGTGATCGGACCGCCGATGCCGATGCTGCTCTATCGTCATATTTCCGACGATGACCTGGCGGCTGTCGTGGCCTATCTGCGCCGGGTTCCTGCGGTCGAGGCCGACCCCGGGACCTCGGAATACAACATGCCGCTGCCGCCGGCCTACGGCCCGCCGATCGACAGCGTCAGCGCGCCGGCCGCCGCGGTGAACGCGGAGTACGGCGAATATGTCGCGCAGCTGGCCCATTGCATGGAATGCCACAGCCCGATGACGCCGCAAGGCCCCGATCTGGGCGCGAACATGGGGCGTGGCGGCTTTGAGTTTCACGGGCCCTGGGGCACCTCGGTCTCGGCCAATCTGACCCACCACGACGACGGGCTGGTGGGCTATTCCGATGCCGAGATCAAGACCATGATCACCCAAGGCGTGCGGCCCGATGGCGAGCGGATGATGCCGCCGATGCCCTATGGCCAGTTCGCCGGCATGACGGATCAGGATCTCGATGCCCTCGTCGTCTATCTGCGTGCACTCCCGGGCCAGCCCGACCTCTGAGCGGTGGCGCGCGCGGCCCAGGCGGCGCGCGCCCCTGCACCCTTTCGGCGGCGAGGGGCCAGCCCCTCGCGCTCCCCGCGGTATTTGCAGCAAGAGGAAGGGGCGGCGGGGCGCCTCAGACCAGCCGGTCGAGCATGTCGAGGCAGGCCTGCATCTGGGCGACGGTGATGTATTCGTTCGCCATATGCGCCTGTTCGATCGAGCCCGGACCGCAGACGATGACATCGGCGCCGAGGCTCTGGAACAGACCCGCTTCGGTGCCGAAGGCGACCAGATCGGTGCCGTTGGCGCCGGTGAGCCGGGCCACCAGATCGCGGGCGGCGTTGAGCTCCATCGGTTCCAGGCCGGGGATTTCGCCGATGGTCTCGACGGTGATGTCGGCCTCGGGGTCGACGGCCTGCATCGCCGGTTTCAGCACGGCATCGACATAGCGCGTCATCTCGGCCTTGACGAAATCGGCGTCGCCCCAATGCACCGGGCGCATGTCCCATTCCACTTCGGCCAGGGCGGCGATGACGTTGTGGGCATGGCCGCCGTGGATGCCGCCGATGTTGATCGTGCTCCAGGGCGGGTCGAAGCGGCTCAGGGCCGGGGTGCGCGCCTTGAGTTCTTCGCGCAGCTCCAGCAGCCGCATGGCGTAGCGGGCGGCATATTCGGCGGCGTTGACCCCTCGGTCCGGCGCCGAGCCGTGGCCCTCGAGGCCGCGAAAGCGGGCGGTGTATTCGCAACAGCCCTTGTGGCCTTCGATGATGCGCATCGAGGTCGGTTCGCCGACAATGGCCATGTCGGGGCGGATTTCCATTTCCCGCAGCGAGGTGACCAGCGCCTGGCCGCCGAGACAGCCGACCTCTTCGTCATAGGTAAAGGCGAAATGCACCGGGCGGGTCAGCGGGCGCCGGGCATATTCCTCGGCCATCACCATGGCGCAGGCGATAAAGCCCTTCATGTCGCAGGTGCCGCGGCCGAACAGCGCGCCTTCCTTCTCGACCATCTCGAAGGGGTCGCTGTCCCAGGGCTGTTCGACCACCGGCACCACGTCGGTATGGCCCGAAAGCATCAGCCCGCCGTCGCCCTCGGGGCCCAGCGTGGCAAAGAGATTGGCCTTGCCACCGCTGTCGTCCCCCAGCACCCGCACCCGGGCGCCGGCATGTTCCAGCCGGTTGGCCAGGTGGTCGATCAGCGCCAGGTTGCTGTCGGCCGAGACGGTGGGAAAGGCGATCAGCTCGCCCAGCAATTCGGTACTTGATCTGAGGTGGCTCATTTCACCACCACGTCGCGCGGGCGGTTGCACAGCGGTTCGGCCGGGCCGTCGGGGGTGATCAGGATCGATTCGGTGATCTCCAGCCCCCAGTCCTCCATCCAGAGGCCGGGCATGAAATGGAAGGTCATGCCCGGCTCCAGCACGGTCTCGTCCTCGGCGCGGAGCGAGATTGTGCGTTCGCCCCAGTCGGGCGGATAGGACAGGCCGATGGGATAGCCGCAGCGGGCGGCGCGCTTGATGTCGGATTTGCCCAGTTCGTCGGCCAGCGCCTCGGCCACGTCGCAGGCGCGGTTGCCGGCGCGGGCCATGTCGATCCCGGCCTCGAGCCCGCGCAGGAGCGCCTCTTCGGCGCGTTTGAGGAAATCCGGCGGCGTGCCGAGAAAGATCGTGCGGCAGAGCGGCGCGTGGTAGCGGCGGTAGCAGCCCGAGATCTCGAAGAAGGTGGCCTCGCCGCCGGCGAAGGGCCGGCCGTTCCAGGTCAGATGCGGCGCGGCGGCGTCGGGGCCGGAGGGCAGCAGCGGCACGATCGCCGGGTAGTCGCCCCAATGCCCTTCGGCCCCGGTCACCGCATCGGCCATGGCGGCGGCCACCACCTCGTTCTTGGGCACGCCGAGGGCGGTGCGCTCCATCAGCCCGTCGATGATCTTTTCGCTGATCCGCGCGGCGCGGCGCATGAAGGTCAGCTCTTCGTCGGATTTCACCGCCCGGCACCAGTTGACCAGCGCCGTGGCATCGGCAAATGCGCATTGCGGCAGGGCCGAGAGCAGCTCGGCATGGGCCTTGGCGGAATAGTAGTAGTTCTCCATCTCCACCCCGATGCAGGCGGCCGAAAGCTCGAGATCGCCAAAACGCACCGCGAGATCCTGCATCGGGTGCATCTCGGTCGATTGCACGAAGTGATCGGCATAGCCCATCACCCGGTCGTCGGCCATCCAGACGGTGCGCAGGGCGCCATTGGCATCCTGCGCCCGGCCCCACCAGATCGGATCGGCATCGGGCAACACGATCACCGCCTGATGCACGTAAAACGACCAGCCGTCATAGGCGGTGAGCCAGGCCATGTTCGACGGATCGGTGACCAGCAGCGCATCGAGCTCGCGTTCGGCCATGGCAGCGCGCACCTTGGTCAACCGGCGGGCATATTCCGCCTGAGTGAACGGGATGTCCTTGGCAAAGCGGTGGTCTGACATGGCACTTCCTTCCTACTAACTGTGTACGGACCTTGGCCTGCAAGCCGCGTTGGCTGCGTGCCGGAAAACGACATTTCACCTCGCTTTTGGGCGCAATACATTCTTGGTCGCCTGTGTGAGTCGAGCCGGTTCCGTGCCGGATTCCGAAGCGTATGCCACAAGATTGAGCGGACTAATGTCCAGTGAAATCCTGACAGTGCAGGAAAAATTCCCCGAACTGTGCAAATTCGAGTTCTCTTTGCCTTATACGTGCCTGATATTCAGTCAATTGTCCCGCGATGGCGGGAACGTCCCCTAAAGTGTCGCAACTCAGTTGCAGTCGGGGGGATTGCGCGTTTTACTCTGTTACAAAGGGATCAACCCTTGCAAAATAACAGGGAGCCAATTTTGGCAGACGCTTCAGCGAACGGCGCATTCGTCGAATTCGAACGGGTGCAGAAAAGCTATGATGGCGAAACGCTCGTCGTCAAAGATCTCAACCTCTCGATGCCGAAAGGCGAGTTTCTGACCATGCTCGGACCGTCGGGCTCCGGCAAGACCACCTGCCTGATGATGCTGGCCGGGTTCGAGACCGCCACCCATGGCGACATCCGCCTCGATGGCACCTCGATCAACAACATTCCGCCGCACAAGCGCGGCATCGGCATGGTGTTTCAGAACTACGCGCTGTTTCCGCATATGACGATCGCCGAGAACCTCGCCTTTCCGCTCGAGGTGCGCAAGATCGGCAAGGCCAAGCGCGAGGAAAAGGTCAAACGCGCGCTCGACATGGTCGAGATGGGCGATTTCGGTGGCCGCCGCCCGGCGCAATTGTCCGGCGGGCAGCAGCAGCGGGTCGCTCTGGCCCGCGCGCTGGTGTTCGAGCCCGAGCTGGTGCTGATGGACGAGCCGCTGGGCGCGCTCGACAAGCAGCTGCGTGAAAAGATGCAGTTCGAGATCACCGATCTGGCGCACCGGCTGGGGATCACCACGGTCTATGTCACCCACGACCAGACCGAGGCGCTGACCATGTCGGACCGGGTCGCGGTGTTCGACGACGGCCGCATCCAGCAGCTGGCGCCGCCGGATCAGCTTTATGAAGAGCCGGAAAACAGCTTCGTGGCCCAGTTCATCGGCGAGAACAACACGCTGGAAGGCACGATCAAGGAAATCAAGGGCGGCCTGGCGCTGGTGCAGCTCGACGATGGCGGGCTGATCGACTGCAAGCCGATCAACGTCAGCGAGATCGGGCAACGCACCCGGGTCTCGATCCGGCCGGAGCGGGTGGAGTTCAACCCCGCGCGGTTGAGCGACGATGCCCATACGCTCAAGGCCGAAGTGCTCGAGTTCATCTACATGGGCGACATCTTCCGCACGCGGCTGCGGGTGGCGGGCAACAACGATTTCATCGTCAAGACGCGCAATGCGCCCGGCCAGGTGCGGCTCAAACCCGGCGAGCAGGTCGAGATCGGCTGGTTGCCCGAGGATTGCCGCGCGCTCGACGCCGCCTGACGAATACATCGCGCAGACCGGCAACGGCGCTGCGCTTCAGGGATGCGGTCCGGCTTGGCGTCACCCGTCGCGTACCGGCCCGCACAGTACAGCAACGGGTGAATCAGGGAGCTATAAATGAAACGTACCAAATTACTTCTGGCCACTTCCGTTCTGACGGCTGTCGGCGGCATCAGTTTCGCCGCCTCGCACAGCGAGATGGAAGCCTGTGAGGACTGCGCCAACGACATGACGCTGGTCAGCTGGGGCGGCGCCTATCAGGCCTCGCAAACCAAGGCCTACGCCGAACCCTACATGGAAATGTTCCCCGAGGTCTCCGTGGCCTGGGACGAAAGCTCGGCCGAGGCCGTGGCCAAGCTGCGCGCCATGAACGAAGCGGGCAACGTGACCTGGGATCTCGTCGACGTGGTGGCCTCGGACGCCATCCGTCTCTGCGACGAAGGCCTGGCGATGGAAATCGACCCGGACGAAGACCTGGCCGCCGCGCCTGACGGCACCTCGGCCGAGGACGATTTCGGCGATCTGCTGGTGTCGGATTGCTTCATTCCGCAGATCGTCTATTCGACCACCTTCGGTTATCGCACCGACCTGGTGCCGGATGGTGTCGAACCGCCCTCCGACATCTGCTCGGTCTTCGACTTGGAAACCTATCCGGGCAAGCGGTCGCTCGAGAAACGCCCGATCAACAACATGGAATGGGCGCTGCTCTGTGACGGCGTGGCCAAAGAAGACGTCTACGACGTTCTGGAAACCGACGAAGGCCAGGAACAGGCGCTGGCCAAGCTCGACACCATCAAGGATCAGGTTGTCTGGTGGTCCGCCGGTGCCGACACGCCGCAGCTTCTCGCCGATGGCGAGGTCTTCATGGGCTCGACCTACAACGGCCGTCTGTTCAGCGTGATCGAAGAGCAGGATCAGCCGGTTGCGATGATGTGGGACGCGCAGGTCTTTGACCTCGACGGCTGGATCATCCCCGAGGGTCTGCCCGAAGACCGCCTGAACCGCGTCAAGCACTTCGTCAAATTCGCCACCGACACCCAGCGTCTGGCGGATCAGGCCAAGTACATCTCTTATGGCCCGGCGCGTGAAAGCTCGGCGCCGCTGGTCGGCCAGCATGCCGAACTGGGCATCGAGATGGGTCCGCACATGCCGACCGATCCGGCGAACGCCACCAACACCTTCCTCTACAACTACGAATGGTGGGCGGATTACCGCGACGACATCGACGCCAAATTCCAGGCGTGGCTGGCGCAATAAGCGCCCCGTCTGAACACCAAGCGGAAGGGCCGGATGCGGCCCTTCCGCCCCGACAGAAACGCGCGACCGCCACAGGCTGGGCTCGCGGCAGAGGGAAAGACAGATGAGCGATCTCAAGAGCACCGGTCCCCAGACCATGGATGCGCCGACGCCGGAAGACGCGTTGCACGAAGCCAAGGCGCTGAACGCCGAGGATCACCGCGACGCCAGCGGGCGATTGGTGACGGCGGACGGCCGATCGCTGAAATCCTCGCTGAACCGGGCGCTGCGGTTGCAGAAGGCGCGCGCCATGATGCTGATCGCGCCGCTTTTGATCTTCGTTCTGGTCACCTTCATCGCGCCGATCGCCTCGATGCTGTTCCGCTCGGTCGAAAACGAGATCGTTGCCAACACCCTGCCACTGACCACCGACCGGCTGGAAAGCTGGGATGCCACTCAGGGCGAGCTGCCGCCGGAAGCGGTGTTTCAGGACCTGTTTTTCGATCTGTTCCTCGCCGCCGAGGCCAAGGAACACACCAAGCTCGGCACCCGGTTGAACTATGAAAGCACCGGCGTCTCGTCGCTGTTCCGGCAATCCGGCCGGCGGCTCGACGACATTGGCGAGGCTTACCAAGACCCGCTCGAAGACCTCAACGAAGCCTGGAAAGAGGGCGCCGTCTGGTTCGAGCTGATGTCGGGCCAAGGCCAGACCTCTGACGGCGTCGTCACCAACCAGATCGACCGTTTCAACAAGCTGACCTCTTCGAACCTGCGGGGCGACATCGGCTTTGCCCCCTCCGAAGAGATCGCGGCGCTGCTGCCGAAAACCACCCGCGCCTATACTGCATGGGCGGTGTTCACCGTATTCGAAGACGAGGATGTGGTGGCCGCCGAAGACCCCTGGGAAGCGGTCTATGCCGCCCTGGCGCTCGACCTTCAGAGCCCCGGCGCGGCCGACAGGATCGCGGCCTATGACGGCCCGCAGGCCGAACTCCTGCAAGAGGCTGCCGCCAACCTCGAGATTCTGCCGGAAGCCGATTTCACCGCCGCCTTCCTCGACATCGACGAGGACTGGGGCGACATCAACCGCTGGGAGACCTTCCAGGTCTACAGCCCGAAATACACCGACGGCTATTTCCTGAATTCGGTCGACCTGCAAAAGACGCCCGACGGCTTCGAGGCGCGGCCCGAAAACGAACGCATCTACATCACCCTGTTCCAGCGCACGATCTTCATGTCGCTGGTGATTACCGGCTCCTGCATCCTGCTGGGCTATCCGGTGGCCTGGATCCTGGCCAACCTGCCGACGCGCACCGCCAACCTGCTGATGATCCTGGTGCTGCTGCCATTCTGGACCTCGCTTCTGGTGCGGACCTCGGCGTGGAAAGTGATGCTGCAACAGCAGGGGGTGATCAACGACGTGCTGGTCTGGCTCGGACTGGTCGGCGACGGATCGCGGCTGGTGATGATCAACAACCAGTTCGGCACCATCGTGGCGATGACCCACATTCTGCTGCCGTTCATGATTCTGCCGATGTATTCGGTGATGCAGACCATCCAGCCGTCTTATCTGCGCGCCGCCAAATCACTGGGCGCGACCAACTGGACAGCCTTCTGGCGGGTTTATTTCCCGCAATCGGTGCCGGGCATCGGCGCCGGGTCGATCCTCGTCTTCATCCTGTCGATCGGCTATTACATCACGCCCGAAATCGTCGGCGGCACCAAGGGTGTCTTCATCTCGAACCGGATTGCCTATCACATCTCGTCATCGCTCAACTGGGGCCTTGCGGCGGCGCTGGGCACGATCCTCTTTGTGGTCGTCCTGGTCCTCTACTGGGCCTATGACAAGATTGTCGGCATCGACAACGTGAAGCTGGGGTAAGCGACATGGCAGCACTGACACCGATCGAACCCAAGCCGTTTTCCTTTGTCGGGCCCGTCATGGCCGGCGTCGGCGGCTTCATGGGCCTGCTGGTGGGCATCGCCAACGACGCCGGGCTGATTGGCCTGATCGTCGGCGCGGCGCTTCTGGCCGGGGTTGCTTTTGTCTTCACCCAGATGTGGCGGCAGGAAAAAACGGCGAAATGGATCCTGATTGCCGGCTTCGGCCTTGGCGGGTTCCTGATGGGCGGGGTTTCGGCGGCCATCATGGGGCTGCTGTTTGGCTGGTTCGTCGGCTGGTTCCTGTTCTGGATCGCCGAAGGCCGCTACCGCGCCAAGCTGGTGCCCTATCTCACTGCGGGGCAGGTGCTCTGGCATTATGCCTTCCGGGTGATCTGCGGCGCGATCTTCATCTTTCTGATCACGCCGATCATCGTGGTCATGCCGCTGAGCTTCAACGCCGAGGATTTCTTTACCTTCACGCCCGAAATGCTGCGGTTGGACCCAGAGGGTTATTCGCTGAAACACTACCGCGATTTCCTGACCAACTCGGAATGGACCGGCGCGGTGTGGAACTCGGTCAAGATCGCACCGGTGGCGACGCTGATCTCGGTCTCCCTGGGCACGCTGGCGGCAATCGGGCTGAGCCAGAGCCACGTGCCGGGCAAGCGGACGATCATGGCGATCCTGATCTCGCCGATGATCGTGCCGCTGATCATCTCGGCCACGGGCATGTATTTCTTCTATTCCTCGATCGGCATCCAGGGCACCTATTGGGGCATCGTGCTGGCCCACGCCGTGCTGGGCATTCCCTTCGTCATCATCACCGTGACCGCCACATTGGTCAGCTTCGACAATTCGCTGACCCGGGCGGCGGCCAACATGGGGGCCGATCCGGTGACCACGTTTTTCCGGGTGCAGATGCCGCTGATCCTGCCCGGCGTGATCTCGGGCGGGCTGTTTGCCTTCATCACCTCCTTCGACGAGGTGGTGGTGGTGATCTTCCTCGGCTCGGCTGAGTGGCAGACCCTGCCGTGGCAGATGTTCACCGGGCTGCGCGAGCAGATCTCGCCGACCATCCTGGCGGCCGCGACGATCCTCGTGGCGATCTCCATCGGGTTGCTGTCGACGGTGGAAATCCTGCGGCGCCGGTCCGAGCGGCTTCGGGGCATGTCGCCGTCGTAAGAAGGGCGCGGGGCGGGTTCTTGACCCGCCTTGGCGCAAGCGGCGGGTTGGAAACCCAGCCTGCGGAGCGGCGGACCTGTCCCGCCCGGGAGAGGGCCGGGCAGCCACCGACTCTGGCTCTTGCAACCCGTGGCGTGACCGGTCATTCTCCGCCAGCCTTTCACGTCTCGGAGCCGCCTCATGTCATTTTCCCTCGCCACCTGGAACATCAATTCCGTCCGCCTGCGGGCGGGGCTGGTGGAGCGGCTCCTGACCGAAGAGGCGCCGGATGTGCTCTGCCTTCAGGAATGCAAGAGCCCGGTCGAGAAGATCCCCGTGGCGCAGTTCCAGGCGCTGGGCTACCGCCATGTCGTGGCGCGCGGCCAGAAGGGCTATAACGGCGTCGCCATCCTGTCGAAACTGCCGATCGAGGATGTGGGAGACAAGGATTTCGCCGCCCTGGGCCACGCCCGCCATGTGGCGGCCAGGCTGGAAAACGGCGTTACCATCCACAACTTCTATGTCCCCGCCGGCGGCGACAAGCCCGACCGCGAGATCAACGAGAAATTCGGCCAGAAACTCGACTATCTGACCGAGATGCGCGACTGGTTCCGCGCCGAGCCCCCGGAAAAGGCAATTCTGGTGGGCGATCTCAACATCGCCCCGCGTGAGGATGACGTCTGGGACCACAAGAAGCTTCTGAAAGTGGTGTCGCATACGCCGATCGAGGTCGAGCATCTGGGCGAGACCCAGGATGCCGGCGGCTGGGTCGACATCACCCGCAAGGACATTCCCCAAGGCAATCTCTACAGCTGGTGGTCCTATCGCTCGCCCGACTGGGACAACGCCGACAAGGGCCGCAGGCTCGATCACGTCTGGGCCACGCCCGATATCGCCAACGCCGGCCATTCCAGCCGCATCCTGCGGCCGGTGCGCGGCTGGCAGCAGCCATCGGACCATGCGCCGGTCTTCGCCAGCTTCGATCTCTGACCACGCGCCGGAACCTCGCCCCGCCCTTGGCCGGGGAGGCCCTGGATCAGGTCCGGGGCGGGCGCGCTACCCGATGGCGCGGGCCACCTCGGCCAGCGCCGCGCCAAGCGTTTGATGCGCCTCCGGCTCGAAATGCACGCCGTCGACCGCGCTGGTTGCGATCACCGAGCCGGCATCGAAAAACGCCAGCCCGCGGGCCTCGGCCACGGCCCGGTAAGATGCGGCAAGCGCGGGCCCGTGCATCTCGGCGCCAAGGAAATCGGCCCGGAGCGGTTCGGTCTCCTGGACCGGTGGCGGGCAGATCACCAGCACCTGCATGCCGGGATGGCGCGCCAGCATGTCTCGGTGCAGGGCAATGTCGAGCAGCCCGGCCAGCCCTGCGGTGATCCGCGCCGGGCTGGGCTGAAACCGGTGCTTGAGGTCATTGGTGCCCAGCATGAGCGCCAGCACGTCGACCGGCCCATGCGAGGCCAGTGCGATCTTCAGCCCCTCCTGGCCGTTCATGTGGGCGCCCATCACCGGGTCTCCCATCTGCGTCGTACGCCCCGGCAGGCCTTCCTCCACCAGCTCCCAGCCCGCGCCGAGCCTGGCCGCCATCACCCGCGGCCAGCGAATGTCGGGGCCGAAGCGGCGGGATTCGCCCGGGGTGAGGATTGGCATGGTGCCATGGGTGTTGCTGTCGCCGAAGGTGAGAACGATGCGCGCCATCTCTTGCCCTTTCACATTTGCCGCGCGCGATGCTAGATAGCCGGCAAGTCAAGGTAAACCGCCGTGTGGCTTGCAGCCGGCGCGGCAAGGCCCATATCAGGCGCAACACGCATATCTCAAGGAGCCGTCAATGCTGGAACTCGGACAATCGCAGAACGCCGCCGCAGCCCCGGGCGACCTGATCAAGGACGTCTCGGAAGCGGATTTCATGGCCGAGGTCGTCGATGCCTCGATGACGACGCCGGTGATCGTCGATTTCTGGGCTCCCTGGTGCGGCCCCTGCAAGACGCTGGGCCCGATGCTCGAAGAGGCGGTGACCAAGGCCGGCGGTGCGGTCAAGATGGCCAAGGTCAATGTGGACGAGAGTCAGATGATCGCCGGCCAGCTTCGGGTGCAGTCGATCCCGACGGTCTATGCCTTCTGGCAGGGCCAGCCGGTCGACGGATTTCAGGGCGCGGTGCCGGGATCGGAGATCCAGGCCTTTGTCGACCGGGTGATCGAGGCCGCCGGCGGCACGCCGGCCGACAACGGGCTCGACGATGCCATTGCCGCCGCCGAAGAGATGCTGGAGCAGGGCGCCGCGGTGGATGCGGCCCAGACCTTTGCCGCGATCCTCGAAGAGGAGCCGGCCAATGCCAAAGCCTATGGCGGGCTGGTCCGGTCGCATATCGCGATGGGCGATCTCGATCAGGCCGAGGCGGTGCTCAATGGCGCGCCGGTCGAAATTTCCAAGGCGCCCGAGCTGGAAGCCGCCCATGCCCAGCTTGAACTGGCGAAACAGGCCGCCGGCGCGGGGCCGCTGGGCGAGCTGTCCGCCGCGGTCGAGGCCAACCCGGAGGATCATCAGGCGCGATTCGATCTGGCGCAGGCGCATTATGCCGGCGGCGATGCCGCGGCGGCGGTGGACGAATTGCTGGAAATCTTCCGCCGGGACCGTGAATGGAACGACGGTGCCGCCAAGGCGCAGCTGTTCACGATTTTCGAGGCGCTCAAGCCGAATGACCCGGTAGTTCTCAACGGACGGCGAAAACTGAGCTCGATGATATTTGCCTGATCGCATTCGCAGGCTAGGTTAGCCTTCATGATCAGCGCAGCAGACTTGCCCGACACACTCCCGGTCTTTCCCCTGCCCGGGGCGCTTCTCTTGCCCCGGTCGCGGCTGCCCTTGCACATCTTCGAGCCGCGCTATCTGGCGATGATCGAGGATTGCATGAAGACGCCGCAACGGTTGATCGGGATGATCCAGCCCAACCCCGGCCCCGGGGACGAGGACGGCCGGCTGCATGCCATCGGCTGCGCCGGACGGCTGACCCAGTTTTCCGAAACCGAGGACGGCCGCTACATGGTCACTCTCGGCGGGGTGTCCCGCTTTCGCATGGTCCGCGAGATCGAGGGATTTGCCCCCTATCGCCGCTGCGAAGTCGATTGGAGCCACTTTGCCCGCGATCTCGGGCAGGACGAGCAGGACCTGGGGTTCGACCGCGCCGGCTTCATGTCGTTGCTGGAGCGGTATTTCGACGCGCAATCGCTGGCGGCGGACTGGGACACGCTGAACGACGCCGAGGACGAGCTCTTGATCAATTCCCTGGCGATGTTGCTGGAGTTCGCCCCCGAGGACAAGCAGGCGCTGCTCGAGGCGCCGTCGCTGCCCACCCGGCGCGAGACGCTTGTCACCCTGATCGAATTCGCCCTGCGGGGCGGCACAGCCGAGGAGATCATGCAATGATGGACCAGGAGATCAAGGAAGGCGGTTTTGACCGCCGGATGCTCGAGGCGCTGGTCTGCCCGCGCACCCAGTCGCGGCTGGAATATGACGCCGCGAAACAGGAGCTGATCTCGCGCAAGGCCGGGCTGGCCTTTCCGATCCGCAATGGCATCCCGGTGATGCTGACCGACGAGGCGCGCGAGATCGACTGAACGGGCGCAGCCGGAGGGCAAAGGAAAGGGGCCCCGAAGGGCCCCTTGAGGTGCTGCTCTGGCTTTGTTGCCTGTTTGTTATGCCTGTCCGGTCACATTGCCGGAATCTTCAATCTCATGCCGGGCCGCACGGCCCCCGGTGACGCCAGCTTGTCGCGGTTGGCGCGATAGATAATCTCCTCCGCCGTGGCGGTGCCGTAGTGGCGCAGCGCGATCCCGGCCAGGCTGTCGCCCGGTTGCACCACATACCCCATCCCCTCGGGGCTTGCCGGCACCCCGGGCAGCCGCAGCGCCTTGCCGGTGGTGGCACCGGTGACAAGCGGCGCGTCGGGGCCACCGTCCCCGGGTGCGACGGCAAAGGCCAGCACCATTGCGCAGGACAGAAAACCGCCGCTGAGCAGGAGACGGGTCACGCGGCAGGCTCCCCATCGGGTATCCGGGGCTGGCTGTCGCGTGGCCGCGGCGGCACGGGCGGGATACACCCGTACCCGGCATCGACCGCCTGGCGTGCCAAGGGCAGGCCGGCGGAGAAGCTCTCCACAATCCACAACATTTAATGTTCCCCGAGAGCGCCCCCGCCACATGTCGATGGAAAGTATTGATCTGGGCGGAACGCTCGCTATTAGGCCCAAATATAGCGAAAAATGGCCGAATCAGTCAATGATTTCCTGATTCGTCGGGCGATTTCCTGGGGCGGCCGGCGAAAAGGACTCATCCTCAGCGTGTTAGCCGTTTTCGCGCAGGACCGACCCGGCGAGATAGAGCGATCCGCAGATCAGTATCCGGGCCTCCGGCGCGGTTGCCACTACGGATGTCAGCGCCTCGGCCACCGTGGTGGCGGCCTTGGCGGGCAGGCCAACGGCCTTGGCGGCGGCAACGGTTTCCTCGGCCGGCAGGGTGTTGGCCTCGCCCGGGATCGGCACGGCGGTGAGGCTTTGTGCGACCTGTGCCAGCGGTCGCAGATAGCCTGTGACGTCCTTGGTGTTGAGCATGCCGCAGATCAGATGCGTCGGCCGCGCCGGCAGCCGGGCCAGATGCGCCGCCAGCGCCACGCCCGCCGCCGTATTATGGCCGCCGTCGAGCCAGAGCTGGGCCCGGGGTGCCATTTCGGCCAGCGGTCCTTCGGTGAGGCGCTGCATCCGCGCCGGCCAGACCGCCCGGGTGACCGCCGCCGTGCAGGCGGCTTCGTCAAAGCCCAGGTGCCGCAGCGCGGCCAGGGCGGCGCCGGCGTTGTCGATCTGATGCGCGCCGGGCAGATTGGGCAGCGGCAGGTCGAGCAGTCCGGCGTCATCCTGAAAGACCATGCCGTCACGTTCCTCATGGGCATGCCAGTGCTGGCCGTGGGCGAGCAGTGGCGCCCCGAGCTGCGCGCCCCGGGCCTCGATCACCTCCAGCGCTGCCTCCTGTTGCGGGCCGATGACACAGGGCACACCGCGCTTGAGGATGCCGGCCTTTTCGGCGGCGATCTTTGCCAGCGTGTTGCCGAGGAATTGTTCGTGGTCGATCGAGACCGGGGTGATCACCGTCAGCGCCGGGCGGTCGATGACGTTGGTGGCGTCCAGCCGACCGCCGAGGCCGACCTCGAGCAGGGTGTAATCGGCCGGAGTGCGCGCCATGGCGAGGATGGCGGCGCAGGTGGTGATCTCGAAGTAGGTGATGCTTTCGCCGCCGTTGGCGGAATAACATTCATCGAGATAATCGGTCAGCGCCGGTTCGGATATCAGCGTGCCGGCCAGCCGGATGCGTTCGTGAAACCGCGCCAGATGCGGCGACGTATAGGCGTGCACGCGTTTGCCGGCGGCTTCCAGCCCGGCGCGGATCATCGCCTGGGTCGACCCCTTGCCGTTGGTGCCGGCGATATGGATCACCGGCGGCAGGTCGTTCTGCGGATTGCCCAGCGCTTCGAGCAGGCGCCAGACCCGGTCGAGCGTCAGATCGATCACCTTGGGGTGCAGCGCCATCATCCGTTGCAGGATGACGTCGGAGGTCTCGGCACTCATTCCTTTGCGGCGTGCTCGTCCGCCGCTTTCGGCGGCTTTGTCGGTTCCGGCTTCGGTTCCGGCACGGCATCGGCCGGGGCGGGCAGGTCGCCGTGAACCGCCGGCGGTTGGCCCATCAGCATGCGGCAGATGGTGATCAGCTCGTCGCGCAGATCCTTGCGGCGCGTCACCCGGTCGAGCATGCCGTGTTCGAGCAGATATTCGGCGCGCTGGAAGCCTTCGGGCAGCTTTTCGCGGATCGTCTGTTCGATCACCCGCGGCCCGGCAAAGCAGATCAGCGCATTGGGCTCGGCGATCTGCACGTCGCCCAGCATCGCATAAGAGGCCGTCACGCCGCCGGTGGTGGGATGGGTCAGCACGACGATATACGGCAGGTTGGCCTCTTTCAGCATCTGCACCGCCACCGTGGTGCGCGGCATCTGCATCAGCGACAGGATGCCCTCCTGCATGCGCGCGCCGCCGGCGGCCGAGAACAGGATCAGCGGACAGCCCCGGGCCACGGCACGTTCGGCGGCGGCGATGATCGCATTGCCGACATACATGCCCATCGACCCGCCCATGAAGGAGAAATCCTGGCCGGCGGCCACGATCGGCGTGCGGCCGATCTCGCCCTCGGCGACCAGCATCGCCTCTTTTTCACCGGTGGTCTTCTGTGCCGCCCGCATGCGGTCGGGATACTTTTTCTGATCGCGGAAATGCAGCGGATCGGCCAGCGGTTCGGGCACCGCAACCTCGCGGAAGATGCCGCCATCGAACAGGGTGTGAAACCGGTCGCGCGGGCTGATCGGCATGTGATGGCCGCAGCTGGTGCAGACGTTCAGGTTTTCCCGGATCTCGCGGTGAAACAGCATGGTGCCGCATTCGCTGCACTTGGTCCAGAGGTTCTCCGGCACCTCGCGCCGCGAGAAAATCGAATTGATGCGCGGACGCACGTAGTTGGTGATCCAGTTCATGTCCGACCTGTTCTTCGGGCCATATCACGGCCATTTGCCCTCGACTTAAGCGGGATGGCGGTGAAATGCAATCATGACCGGAGCCGCGGCGGGGCACCGGAAAGCCGGCCGGGAAATGTCGCGCATCGGGGCTTGCGGCAAATCCGACACCCGGCATAGATTGCACCAGGTCACTTCAACGGAGATGGCCCGCCGGGTTCTGGCGGGACGAGGGCATGCCAGGACGACAAGGGATCACGGTGCCAAAGGCGGCCGGCATGGCGCTGCTGCTTGCCGGGCTGACCGCCTGCGGCGAGGAGGTGCCGCGACTGGCGCTGATCGACCGGCCGGCGGGCGGGGGCTTCTTGTCGGCGCTGACCCAGCCCCGGCAGCCGGCGGCGCCGCAATCGCGGGCGGCGCTGGCGCGGGGCGATGTGCAGCTTACCGCGCCGCGCGGCTGGTGCATCGAACCGGAATCGCTTCAGGCGCGCGGCCAGCAGGGTTTTGCGCTGCTGGTCGGGTGTCATGCGCTCGGCGCGACCGAGACCGGCGGCGCCGTGCCCAGCGGCGTGCTGACGGTCGCGGTCTCGGCGCGGCGCGCCCCGGGCGAGGCGGATGCGGTCGAGGCGCTGCGCCAGGCGGTCGAGAGCGGTGCGGTGCGCAGCGAGGACCGGGTGGACGACGTGGCGCTGATGCGGCTGCGCCCCCGGGTGTCCTCCGATCCCTCGCAGCTCGGCGATCCGGTCTGGCGCGCGGTCTTTGTGCATGAACAGCGGGCGATCTCGCTGGCGGCCTATGGGCCGGAGGACGGCCAGATCGCCGGCGGCGCCGGCGCGGCGCTGCTGCTGGCCATTGCCAAAGGGATCCGCGGCAACAGGCCAGAGTGAGTTCGCGCCGGGGCGGGCACATGGGTCTTGACCCGGCAGCACGGTTCGGGCGTTTGTGGAATTGTAAGGGTTCGGGGTAAGACTGCGTGCGGCAACGACACGCGGCACCGGTGCAGCAGGGGCAGTAGAACAGGCAGGGCAATGGCAGGGCAGAGACGCGGCTTTCTGGATCGGATCACCCATCGCGGCGCGCTGCGCCGCTGGCGCAATGCGGCGCTGGCCGCGCCGCAGGCCGACCTGGCCGAATTGCGCCGCCAGCGCGGCCGCGCCCGCAAGCTCCGCCGGCAGCTCGACGAGCTTCTGCATGTGGCGGACTACCGGCTGGCCTTGCCGGCGATCGGCAGCGATGCCATCGCCGCACCGCATGACAGCGACTGGACCTGGCGCCCCGAGGCCTGGCGCGGCCCACTGCCGGCGGCGGGGGGCGCGGCGGTCGAGAGCGGCGTGCAGCTGGGTGGCGAAGTGACGCTGTTTCATGATTGCACGATCTCCGAGCTGACCCTGCGCCAGCTGCGCAACACCCGCGAGGCCGACCTGGCGCCCTTTGGTTTGCGGATGGATGTGTTCCGGTTCGACGGCTCCTATCTCTCGCTGGCGGTGGCGCTGCCGTCGGCGGCGGTCGCGGGGCTGACCAAGGCGCATCTGGTGCGGGTCGACTGCATGGTCGAGCTGGAGAGCCCGCTGGAGATCTTTGCCCGGCTGAACGTAAAAAGTGGGCCCAATACCGAAAAGCTGGTGCGCGAAGTGCCGCTGAACAGCGGCGAGCGGCATGTGGAGTTCGACCTCGCCTATTCCCGGCTGAACGAGAAACGCATCGACAAGGCCTGGCTCGACCTGATCTTCGAGGGGCCGCAGATGAACCAGGTGGTGCTGCGTGACTTGACCTTCAGCCGCCGGCTGCGCGCAGAGATATGAGGGGGATGACATGTCGGAACTGACGCTGACCAGGACCCGGTTCTTTGAGGGCACATGGGAGGGCGTGGTGCAGGACCGCGCCCCCGGGGCCGGCGACCCGGCGATTCAGGTCCTGCTCAAGGATCGGCCGGTCGAGGGCGTGGAGCTGCGCCGCGACGCCGCGCCGGGCAGCTGGACGCTGCGCTTTCCGGTGCCGGCGCGGCTGTTGAGCGAGGGCAGCCATACCTTTGTCTTTGCCGATGCCAGCGATGGCGGCGTGCTGGACAGCTTCTCGATCATCGCCGGCGAGGCGCTGGGCGACGATATCCGTGCCGAAGTGGACATGCTGCGGGCCGAGCTCGACATGCTCAAGCGCGCCTTTCGCCGGCATTGCCGCGAGACCGGCTGAGGCGGGGATTTCGTCCTGCCTGCGCAGGCCGATAGGCCGGGGGCGCTGCCCCCGGACCCCCGCGGTATTTTCCGCAAGAGGAAAGCCGTGACCGGGTGACGGAACGGCGGATGGCGTTCTGACCCCACGTTCCGCGTGACAAAGTCACGTCAATCCGCTGACCTCCGCTGCGAAAGAGGAGGCTGCCGATGACCCGCTACCCAAACCTGTTCCGCCCGCTGGATCTGGGCCATGTCACGCTGAAGAATCGGGTGCTGATGGGGTCGATGCACACCGGGCTCGAGGAGACGCGGGACTGGAACCGGGTGGCGGAGTTCTATGCTGCGCGGGCCCGCGGTGGCGTGGCGCTGATGGTCACCGGCGGCATGGCGCCGAACCGCGAAGGCGGGGTCTTTCCCGGTGCCGCCGGGCTGTTCAGCCCCAAGGACATCGCCAATCATCGGGTGGTCACCGACCGGGTGCATGCCGCCGGAGGCAAGATCGCGATGCAGATCCTGCATGCCGGACGGTATGCCTATGGCCCCGATTGCGTCGCCCCCAGTGCCGTCAAATCGCCGATCTCGCCGTTTCCGCCGAAGGCGCTGGACGAGGCCGGCATCGAAAAGCAGATCGCCGATATTGCCGAGGCCGCCCGCCGCGCCAAGGAGGCGGGCTATGACGGCGTCGAGGTGATGGGCTCGGAAGGCTATTTCATCAACCAGTTCATCGTCAGCCATACCAACAGGCGCACCGACCGCTGGGGCGGCTCCTACGAGAACCGCATCCGCCTGCCGATCGAGGTGGTCAAACGGGTGCGGGCGGCGGTGGGGCCGGAGTTCATCGTGATCTACCGACTGTCGATGATCGACCTGGTGCCCGATGGCTCGACCCATGAGGAGGTGGTGCAGCTGGCGCAGGAGATCGAGAAGGCCGGGGCCTCGATCCTCAACACCGGCATCGGCTGGCACGAGGCGCGGATTCCCACCATCGCCACCTCGGTGCCGCGCGCGGCCTTTGCCTGGGTCACCAGGAAGCTGATGGGGCAGGTGGGCATTCCGGTGATCACCTCGAACCGGATCAACACGCCGGAGGTGGCCGAGAACGTGCTGGCGGAGGGCTGTGCCGACATGGTTAGCATGGCGCGGCCCTTCCTGGCCGATCCGGCCTTCGTCGCCAAGGCCGAGGCCGGCCAGGCCGATCTGATCGCGCCCTGCATCGCCTGCAACCAGGCCTGTCTCGATCACACTTTCGGTGGCAAGATCTCGAGCTGCCTGGTCAATCCGCGGGCCTGCCATGAGACCGAGCTGGTGATCGCCCCGGCCGGGACCAAGAAGAGGGTGGCGGTTGTCGGCGCCGGGCCGGCGGGGCTGTCGGCGGCGATCACCGCGGCGGAGCGCGGCCACGCGGTGACGCTGTTCGACCAGGCCGAGGAGATCGGAGGCCAGCTCAACATGGCCAAGCGCATCCCCGGCAAGGAGGAATTCGTGCCCTTCGTCGCCTGGTTCGAACGCATGGTCGAAGCGGCCGGCGTCACCGTGACGCTGGGCCGGAGGGTCGGGGCGGAGGATTTGCAGGGCTTTGACGAGGTGATTGTCGCCACCGGCGTGCTGCCGCGCGACCCCGGCATCGAAGGGCAGGGGCGGCCGAATGTGCTCAGCTATGTCGAGGTGCTGCGCGGCACCGCGGTGCCGGGCCGCCGGGTGGCGGTGATCGGCGCCGGCGGCATCGGCTTTGACGTCGCGGAATTTCTTGTCGAGCAGGGCCAGTCGCCGACGCTGGACCTGCCGGAATGGATGCGGACCTGGGGCGTGACCGACCCCGAAACCGCACGCGGCGGGCTGGCGCCCGAGGGGCCGCGGCCGGAGGCGCCGCAGCGCGAGGTCATTCTGCTGCAACGCAAGCCCGAGCGGCCGGGCAAGCGGCTGGGCAAGACCACCGGCTGGATCCACCGGGCGGCCCTGAAGATGAAGTCGGTCGAGATGCGCGCCGGGGTGAACTACGAGCGGATCACCGATGAGGGGCTGTGGATCTCGAAGGGGGAGGCGCGCGAGGCTCCCGAGCTGCTGGAGGTCGATACCGTGGTGCTCTGTGCCGGGCAGCTGTCGGAGCGGTCGCTGGCCGATGCGCTGGAGGCGCGCGGCGTTTCGGTGCATGTGATCGGCGGCGCCGATGTGGCGGCGGAGCTCGACGCCAAGCGCGCGATCGACCAGGGCACGCGGTTGGCCGCGGCGCTCTGAGGCCGGCCCCCGGGCCGCGTGTCTTGGGCGGCCGATGCCGCGGCGCCGGACCTCACGCGGGCGTGACCGGAGAAGCCGCGGGCCCGGGGGAACGTGCGGCGCCGGACTGCGTTGGGCGGGCTGAACCGAAAACAGGAGGCCACGTCATGCCCAAGATCGAAAATGCCCGTATCCTCGTCGTCGCCACCCATGGCTTCGAGCAATCGGAACTGGAATTCCCGCGTGACCAACTGCGCGTCAAAGGCGCCAAGGTCGACGTGGCGACGCTTGACGGCAAAGCCATCACGGGCTGGGAAGGCACCGACTGGGGCCGCGAGGCCGAGGCCGACCTCAGGATCGTCGAGGCCAAGGCCGAGGACTATGACGCCATCGTTCTGCCCGGTGGCCAGATCAACCCCGATCTGCTGCGCGTCGAAGCCGATGCGATCTCGCTGATCAAGGCGTTCTATGCCAAGGGCAAGGTCGTGGCGGCGGTCTGTCACGCGCCCTGGCTGCTGGTCGAGGCCGGGCTCGTCAAGGGCCGCCAAGTGACCTCGTATCCGTCGATCCGCACCGATGTCGAAAATGCCGGCGGCCTCTGGCAGGACAAGGAGGTCGTGGCCGACCTGGGGCTGGTGACCTCGCGCAAGCCCGAAGACCTCAAGGCGTTTGTCTCGAAGATCGTCGAGGAGATCGAAGAGGGCAGGCACGATCGGCAGGCCGCCTGACGCGCGCCGTGAATCGAGGAAAGGGCGGGCCGCTGTGCCCGCCCTTTTTTTGTCGCCCGGACGTCACGGAGCGGCCACAATCTTTGGAAACAAAGTGCGGGCTTGCACCGCAAAATGGTGCGACGATGAGGGACACCCGCCATGCGTGTTTTGCCCTGTGAACAGTGCGCTAGATACCGCGATATTGTCAGCGCACGGCCCCGGTTCTGCCCGAATTGACGATCATTACTGTTCTCCGGGATGTCACAGTTTATCGAGGAACACGTATGGATCGCCTGACTGAAATGGAAGCTTTCGCCACCGTTGTCGATCAGGGCGGGTTTACCGATGCCGCCAAGAAGATGGGAATTTCGAAGTCCGCCGTTTCCAAACATGTCTCCTCGCTCGAGGCCCGGCTGGGCGCGCGGCTGCTGAACCGCACCACCCGCCGGGTGAGCCCGACAGAGATCGGACTGGCTTATTACGACCGCGCCCGACGGGTGCTGAACGATGCCGGCGAGGCGGATGCGCTTGTCACCTCGATGCAATCGGCGCCATCTGGGCTGCTGCGGATTTCGGTCGCGACCGATTTCGGCGTCAACCACATGTCGCCGATCCTGGGAGAGTTCCTGTCCGAATTTCCCGACATCACCGTCAACATGGTGCTGAACAACCGCTACGTCGAGCTGATCTCGGAAGGTTTCGACATGGCGGTGCGGATCGGCGAGCTGGAGGACAGCACGCTGCGCGCCCGCAAGCTGACCGAAACCACCAAGCGGATGATCGCCAGCCCGGCCTATTTCGAGAAATACGGCCGGCCGACCAAGATCGACGATCTGAACGAGCACAAGCTGCTGCATTATTCCAACCAGTCGAGCGGCAATGTCTGGAAGGTGACCGCCCCCTCGGGCGAAAAACGCCAGGTGCGCACCGCCGGCTGGCTGAGCGTAAACGACGGCCAATCGCTGCTCAATGCCGCGGTGGCGGGGCTGGGCATCGCCTATCTGCCGTCTTTCCTGTACGGCGAGGCGATGGAGAAAGGCCTGGTCGAGGATGCGATCCCCGATCTGCCGGTCGAGACCCAGGGCGTCTATGCGGTCTATCCGCCGGGCCGGTTCACCCAGCCCAAGGTGCGCGCCTTCATCGATTTCCTGGTCCATGCCTTTGCCGACAAGGGCCCGACCGACTGGTAAGTTTTGTCTCCGTGTAACGATTTCACCCCCGGTCCCTGTGCCGGGGGTTTTTACATTGGCGCCTTGTCAGGCGACCACCGCGCCCCGGCTTCCGCGCCGGGGCCCCTTGGCCTGGGGCGGAGAGGTCCCGGCGCGGCGGCCGGGACGGGCGGGAGACCGGTGGCATGAATAGGTCCGGAAGACGGTCTGTGGGTGCGGCAAAGAACCCGCGCGCCCCGGACCCGATCCGGGGCCTCCCGGCCAATCAAGGCACGGCGCCGGGGCGCGATCACGCCGGTTGCAGCATGCGGCCCAGCCCGCGGCCGCCGAGAACATGGACATGCAGGTGCGGAACCTCCTGCACACCGTCGCGGCCGGCGTTCGAGATCAGGCGAAAGCCGCCGCCTTCGCCCAGGTCGACGCCGCACATTTGGGCGACCTGGCCGATGGTGCGGACATAATCGATGATTTCCGCTTCGCCGGCCTCGCTGGCGAAATGGTCAAAGCTCACATAGGCTCCCTTGGGGATCACCAGCACATGGGTCGGCGCCTGCGGCGTGATGTCGTGAAAGGCCAGCGAATGCTCGGTCTCGATCACCGTGGTGTTGGGGATCTCGCCGCGCAGGATCTTGGCGAAGATGTTCTGGTCGTCATAGGCATAAGACATGGCGGTTCCTCAATCGGCAAACAGGTGATCGGTGTGGGCGACGTCCAGCGCGGTTTCTGGCGGGACTTGCAGGAAATCTGCGAGGGCGCGGGCATTCTGCTCGGCGGTTTCCCATTCGCGGATTTGGCTGTGATTGGCGAACCCGGCATCGCGGATCGTCTCGCTCTCGAACAGCACGTCGTTGCGGATGGTGGGCAGCAGACGGCGCAGCGCGTCGGGCTTGGTGTGGTCCCCGGCCAGACCCACGCGTTTGGCGTGGCCGACGAGATAGGCGTCGGTAAAGTGGCATTGCACCTCGAGCAGCCGGGTCACCGAGCGGTCGCCGTAGAAATCCTGCAACAGGTCGATGTTCGCCGGGTCGAGGCAGATCAGCAGCCGGTCGGTGTCGTAATAGTCGAACAGCATCCGCATCAGCGCCCTGCGGTGGCGGTGGCGTTTGTCCATCGAGGCCTGGATGCCCCCGAGATCGGGCAGGGCGCAATTGTCTTCGTTGAACAGATATTCGACCGCCGGAACATTGGTAAGTTGCTGGATGCGCCAGACCAGCCGCTTGGCGACGTGCCATTTCTTGCAGACCACGATCAGCATCTCGCGGTCGCGGCCCAGCGACCCCTCGTTCTCCCAGAAGCGCGGGGCGAAGCGCCGGCCTTCGCGGCCCCGCCCGGTGAGAAAGGTGTAAAGGCTGCGGCCCTCGTTGGAAATCTGGAACTCGGCCCCGTCCGAGGAATAGAGCACCCCCAGCCGGCGTTTGAGCTCTTGCGCTTCGGGGCTGATCTTGCGGGCGAAGAGGTAATCCTGGCTCATCAGGAGATCGTAGTGATCGTTGTAGAAATTCACCGGCATCCCGTAGTCCGAGAACATCAGGAAGGTGAGCGTGCGGTTGCGAATTTCCTCTTCCGGCACCAGATGGCGCACCAAGGTCTGAAAAAATGTCTCGTCGGGGATCCAGGTGGTGCGAAAGAACCGCATCACGTCGCGACGTTCGCGGGTGAAGGCCAGGATCCATTCGATGGTGCGGCGGCGCAGGCACCACCATTGGCTGCCGATCATGATCTGCAAATCCGACGGGATTTCGCGCTCCAGCCCGAGCCGTTTTTGCAGGTTCATCGCGGCGTAGAACAGCCGCTTGTTCTCGCGCTCGTTGAAATAGTGGCGATAGATCAGCCGCTCGGCCTGGATACCGGTCTTGATCCAGTCCGACTCGAAGAAATCGAAGCTCTCGATGAAATCGGCGTCGTTCTCGTCGAGGAACTCATGCGTGTATTCGGCCGATTTGATCGCCATGCAATCGCCCGAGAGCATGTAGAAATGCGTCGCCTTGGGAAAGGCGGCGACTGCCGCCTCGGTGGCCAGAAGCGTCGCCTCGACCAGCGACCAGGCCCCCCAGCCGCATTTGATCCTGCGCTTGGCAAAGGTGACATGCGCATTGTCGGCCAGAGCGCTGCGGATCCGGTCATAGGCGGCCCGCGGCGCCCGCGCGTCGAAATGGATCGACATGTAGTCGTCTTTTGCCGTAAGCCGCTGGGCCTGCTTGATAACGGCCTCTGGATCCTTGTGGCAGAGCAATATGAAGGCTATTTTCGACATTGTGATCTAGGTCATATTCCGCGCGTCCCGCCCTGGCCCTCAGTTAAAGCCGATGACGTGTTGAATAAACAGGGTTTATTAACAAAAACAAACGAGCGTATAAGCTTTGCAACGACAAGAGCAGACTGGAGGCAGCAGCCCATGGGCTTTCCCGGCACATGGATGACGGAGAGTGAAAGCGTGGTCTATCGCGTGGTGCCGAAATGCGCCTGCTCGACCATTGGACAGATCCTCTATTATTCCGACCACGGCGAATTTTACGATGGCGACATTCATGACGCCACCACGGGGCTGCACAAATGGTCCCACGAGGACAGCCAGAACCTGATCAACGCCAACGTCAAGACGCATCAGGCCTATGCCTTCACCTGTGTGCGCAACCCCTATACCCGCATCCTGTCGTCCTTTTTCGACAAGATCTGCGGCATCCAGCGCAACGGCAACCGCTACCGCGGCAACCTGGTGCCGATGCTGGTGCAGAAATACGGCATCGAGGTCGGTGGCGACGACGGCAAGGGCGAGTTTGACCAGATCGCCAGCTTCCGTCGCTTCCTGTTGTTCGCCCGCGACACCATTCGCTGGCGCAAGCCGATGGACCCGGACATCCACTGGTCGGCGACCTCCGGCCACGTTTCGACCTTCATCTGCAACGGCGGGCGCTACGACAAGATCATCTGGACCGAGAAGTTCAACGAGGGCATGACCGAGGTGCTGGGCAAGATCGACACCCGCCACGAGGTCAAGCTCGCGGAGATCCCGCGCTTCAACGAGAGCGAGGGCCACGGGCCGAAACGCGCGCATCCGGTCGAGGATTACTTTGACGACCTGTCGATGCACCTGGTCTACGAGATGTACAAGCGCGATTTCGACGTCTTCAAATACGATCCCGCCGATCCGTCGAACAAGATGCCGGTGGCCGAGATCGACCTCGACGAGGTACACGCCAAGCTGGGTGAATAGACCAGGGCACCGGGCGCCGGTTTGTCACCCGTTGCTCAGAAACCGGCCACCCCGAAAACCGTGCCCCGGCCCCCGCGCCGGGGCCTCTTGGCCGGCCTCAACGCGCAAAACCGCGAGGTTCGGTGCCGCGTCTCAGGCCAGGCCCGCAGCCTCCAGAACCTGCAACAATTCGGTCTCGGCCCGCGGGCCGACGTGGCGGATCACCTCGCCGGCCACGGCACAGCCCATGCGGCCACAGGTCTGCATGTCACGGCCCTGCGCCAGACCGTAAAGAAAGCCGGCGGCAAAGCCGTCGCCCGCCCCGGTCGCATCCACCGGCACGATCCGCTGCACGCCGACATCGGTACGCTGGCCGTCGGCCACGATCGTCACCCCGTCGCCGGACCGGGTGCAGCAGACCAGCGAACAGATCGCCGAGACCTTGGCCAGCGCCTCTTCGGTGTCGTCGGTTTCATACAGCGAGCGGATCTCGGCCTCGTTGCCGATCACGTAATCCAGCTCGTTCTCGATCAATTGCAGGAAATCCGCCCGATGGCGCTCGACGCAGAACGGATCCGAGATCGCGATCCCGGCCTTGCCGCCGGCGGCGCTACAGGCGCGGGCCATGCGGGTGAAGGCGTCCTTGCCCTTGTCCTTGTCGAACAGATAGCCCTCGAGAAAGACGATCTCGGCCGCAGCCGCCACCGCCTCGTCGACATCCTCCGGCCCGAGTTCGGCGGAAATCCCGAGATAGGTGTTCATCGACCGCTCGCCATCGGGCGAGACAAAGATCATCGAGCGCGAGGTCGGCAGTTCGCCGCCCGGCACCGGCGGATTGACAAAGGCGGTGCCCACCTTCTCCATCGCCTCAGCATAGAAGCGGCCCAGCGCATCGTCATGCACCCGGCCGACAAAGGCTGTCCGCATGCCCAGATTACCGGCCCCGGCGATGGTATTGGCCACCGACCCGCCAGCCGCCTGCTTGCGTTCGCCCATGGCACCATAGAGCACCTCGGCGCGCTCGCGCTCGATCAGCTGCATGATGCCCTTGCCGATCCCCATGTGTTCGAGAAAGCTGTCGTCGGCTTGTGTGATCACATCGACGACGGCGTTGCCGATGCCGACAACCTGATAGGTCTTCATAGGTTCTTGTCCTCATACATACAGAGATCTCGGATGATGCAGGTGGCGCACATCGGTTTGCGCGCCTTGCAGACGTAACGGCCGTGCAGGATCATCCAGTGATGGGCGTGCTGCTGGAAATCCACCGGGATGTGATCCTCGATGGCGCGTTCGACGGCCTCGACATCCTTGCCCGGGCAGATGCCCGACCGGTTGCCGAGGCGAAAGATATGGGTGTCCACCGCCTGCGCCGGGTAGCGCCACCACATGTTGAGCACGACATTTGCGGTCTTGCGCCCGACCCCGGGCAGCGAGATCAGCGCGGCGCGGGAATTGGGCACCTCGCCGCCATAATCCTCGACGAGGATTTTCGACAGCTTGATGACGTTCTTGGCCTTGTTGCGATAGAGCCCGATGGTCTTGATGTGCTCGGTCAGCCCCGCTTCGCCCAAGGCCAGCATCTTCTCCGGCGTGTCGGCGATGCGAAACAGCTCCTTGGTCGCCCGGTTCACCCCGGCATCGGTCGCCTGCGCCGAAAGCGCCACGGCGACCACCAGCGTATAGGCGTTCACATGGTCGAGCTCGCCCTTCGGTTCGGGCTCGGCGGCGTGAAACCGGCTAAAGATCTCGCGGATCGTGTGATAATCGAGCTGCTTGGCCATGCCCGTTCTATGGCCCAGCCCCGACGCAAGCGCAACATTCGGGTCGCGACAGTCCGGCCTGCACCCTAGATTGAGGCAAAGGAGTTGCCCGATGACCATGCAGGAAAACGGATATCACTATCAGGTCATGCGCCGCGCCATCGATCTGATCGACGCCAGCCAGACGCCGTTGACGCTGGAGGCGCTGGCCGGCGAAATGAACATGAGCCCGGCGCATTTCCAGCGGCTGTTTTCGAAATGGGTCGGTGTCTCGCCCAAGCGCTATCAGCAGTATCTGGCGCTGGGTCATGCCAAGGCGCTGCTGCGCGAGCGCTTCACCACGCTGGCGGCGGCCGATGGTGCCGGGCTTTCGGGGGGCGGCCGGTTGCACGATCTTTTCCTGCGCTGGGAGGCGATGAGTCCCGGCGATTATGCCCATGGCGGCGCCGGGCTGAGCATATATTGGGGCTGGTTCGACAGCCCTTTTGGCCGGGCGCTGGTGATGGGCACCGACCGCGGGCTTTGCGGGCTGGGCTTTGCCGCCGAGATGGGCGAGGCTGCCTGCATGGAGGATCTGCGCCGCCGCTGGCCCGAGGCCCGCTACCAGGAGGCGCCGGAGCGCCTCGCCGCCTGGGTCGGCGCCGCCTTTGGCGAGGTGCGGGGCGAGACCCCGCTCTACCTGATCGGCGCGCCGTTCCAGATCAAGGTCTGGGAGGCGCTGCTCGCGATCCCTTCGGGCCATGTCACCACCTATTCCGAAATCGCGACGAGCATCGGCAGGCCCAAGGCGGTGCGCGCGGTGGGCACGGCGGTGGGCCGCAACCCGGTCTCCTGGCTGATCCCCTGTCATCGCGCCCTGCGCAAATCAGGCGCGCTTGGCGGATATCACTGGGGCCTGCCGGTGAAACGCGCGCTGCTGGCATATGAATCGGCCCGCGCCGAAGCCTGACGCCGGTCCTTCTTCGGTTCACAGATCTCCTCGGTCGTGTCGGGGGCGGCACCCGCCCCGCCCTCGCGACACCGCGTCAACGCCGGGAGGTGGCAAGCTTTCGCCGATTCCCCCTTGCACGTAATTGTGAGCGGCGACAGGATCGCGACCAGTGTAAAGCACGCGCGGCGTGCGACAGCGCAATCAATGAGGCGAACGACTATCATGACTTTTCTGAGCAAACCCATCCTGCTGGCTTCGGCCGCCGCGCTTTCGCTTGCGGCCTGCACCACCCAGGGCCCCAACCAGAACCAGAAAGCCCGACAGGGCGCGATCCTCGGCGGCCTTGCCGGGGCGGCGGCCGGCGCGATCGCCGGCGGCAACGAGGTCGAGAAACGCAACCGGATCATCGGCGGCGCGATTGTCGGTGCCGGCGCCGGCGCGGTCATCGGCAACCGTCTGGACCAACAGGAAGAAGACCTGCGCCAGAGCATGAGCAACGGCACCATCACCAATACCGGTGACCGGCTGATCGTGACCCTGCCGAACGACATCCTCTTTGCTGTGGATGACGCCACCGTACGTCCCGATCTGCAACGCGACCTGCGGGCACTGGCCGGCAACCTCCAGGCCTATCCGAATTCGACCGTCCAGATCGTCGGCCACACCGACAGCGACGGCGACGCCGCCTATAACCTCGGCCTGTCGCAGCGCCGGGCGCAATCGGTTGCCAATGTGTTGGTCGCCGCGGGCGTCTCGGGCAGCCGGCTTCAGACCATCGGCCGTGGCGAAGACCAGCCGGTGGCGGACAACCTGACGGCGCAGGGCAAGGCCCAGAACCGCCGCGTCGAAATCGTGATCCTGCCGAACGCCTGATCGCTTCGGCCGGGTTTTTCACCCGATCCCATGTCCGGCCCCGGTCCGCAGTTGATGCGGGCCGGGGTTTTTCATGCGCCCCCGGGGCCGGACCGGCGCCTTGCCTTGCGCCGACATCGGGGTATCTCCTTGGGGCAGACAGAAAGAGAGGCAGCACATGGCAGTAACCCTTCTGGGCATCTCCGGCTCCCTGCGCGCGGAATCGTCCAACACCAAGCTGATGCGCGAGGCGCTGCGGCTCTTCGGCGCGGCCGAGACCGCCGAGGCCGACCTGCGCCTGCCGCTGTATGACGGCGATCTCGAGGCGGAAGAGGGCATTCCGGCACCGGTTCGACGTCTGGCCGATCAGATCGCCGCGGCCGATGCGCTGGTGATCTCGGGGCCGGAATACAACAAGGGGGTCTCCGGTGTGCTGAAAAATGCGCTCGACTGGATCAGCCGCACCGATGTCTTTCCCTGGCAGGGCAAGCCGGTGGCGATCATGTCCGCCGCATCGGGCCGCGCCGGGGGCGAGCGCACCCAGATGATGCTGCGCGCCAGCCTGGTGGCCTTTCGGCCCAGGCTGCTTCAGGGGCCGGAGGTTCTGGTGGCACAGGGGCGCGAACAGTTCGATGCCGAGGGCCGGCTGATCAATGACCGCTATGAGAAGACGCTGACCGCGCTGATGGCGGCGCTGCGCGAAGAGGTGCGACGCCAGGGGCTTGCCGCCGGGACGGCGATTGACCACTCTGCCTGAAACAGCCGGCAGGAGACCCGATGACAGATCACGTCGATCCGACGCGCGAAAGCTTTGCAGCGTTCCGCGAGATGCAGCGCGAGGGGCCGGTGCATATGCTCAACCTCGTGCGGCTGCACGCCCGCGCCCGCTATGACGACGGCACCGAGGCCAGCGGCGCCGAAGCCTATCGCGCCTACGCCCGCGAAAGCGGCCCGATCTTTCAGCGGTTGGGCGGGCGGCAGGTCTGGGTCGGACAGCCCGAGCTGATGCTGATCGGCCCCTCGGAAGAGCGCTGGGACATTGCCTTCATCGCCGAATACCCCTCGGTCGATGCCTTTGTCGCGATGATCCGCGACCCGGACTACCGGCGTGCGGTGCGCCACCGGCAGGCGGCGGTCGAGACCTCGCGGCTGATCCGCATGGCGCCGGGCGCGCCGGGGGCGCATTTCGGCGAACTGGCCGAAGGCTGACCGGCGCCGCACCCCAGCAGGCCGGCCCCGTCGGCCGGCCGCCGCGCTCAGCGGCGCGACAGCGCGTGATAGATATGGGTGAAGGTGGCGGCGCCGAGGATCGGCACCAGCAGGTTGAGCAGCGGCACGCTGAGCGGCATGGCCATCAGGATGCCGGCGATCCAGATCGTCGTGCCATGTTTGCGGCGCATCTCCCGGGCACCCTCGCGGCCGATCCGGCGCATCGCGGCAAGGGTGAAATACTCCCGCCCGAGCAGAAAGCCGTTCATTCCCCAGAAGATGAAGGGCGTGGCCGGCGGAAAGAACACATAGAGCACGAAGGCCACCAGGTTGGCACCGATCAGGATGCCGAGAAAGCTGACCGTATCGCGCGCCGCATCGGCAAAGGGCACCGGGGTGGCCGGCGGCAGGCTGGGATAATGCCGGTCTTCGACCGCCTGCGCCACCTCGTCGAGGAACATCGAGGTGATTGCCGAGGCCACCGGAATCATCAGGAAGGCCGAAAGCACGATCATGAAGACCAGCGAGCCGATGCTAAGCAGATCGCCGACCCAGGTGACCTCGCCCACAAGCGGCAGGGTCATGCTTTCGCCGGTGAGCCATTCGATCAGCCAGAGCAGCCCGGCATAGGCCCCGAAGAGCAGCGCCACGGTCAGCCCGATGCCCATCCAGAGCACCTTGCGGAACCGGGAATCGCTGAGCTGGCTGAGCGATTTGAGAAAGGCGGACAGGATCATTGGTCCATCCAGGTGACCTTGGCCCTCTGATCGGGGCGCGGACGATCCGGCGGTGCGGCGCGTTCGGTGCCGATGTGGATGATGCCGGCAACGCTTTCCTGTGGTGCGAGTGCAAGGCCCTGTTCGACAAAGCTGCGGTCATGGCTGGCCCAGCCGGAGAGCCAGTTCGCCCCCCAACCGGCCGCCAGCGCCGCATTGAGCAGCGATAGGCAGACCGCCCCGGCGGAATAGAGCTGTTCGATCTCGGGCACCTTTTCCGAGGCCACCGGCGCGGCCACCACCACCACCGCCAGCGGGCTGTCGGCATAGGTGGCGCGGGTCTTTTCTACCTGGTCGGGGTCGAGCCCGAGCGCCGCGCCGCGGGTTTCGGCAAGGCCCGCCAGACGATCAAGCGCGGCCCGGTCGAGCACGATCAGCCGCCAGGGTTCGAGCTTGCCGTGATCGGGGCTGCGCAGGCCGGCGGTCAGGATCGGGTCCAGCGCGGCGCGGTCCGGCGCCGGGGCCTGAAGCGTCTTGGCCGGGCGCGAGCGGCGGCTCAGCAGAAAATCCAGTGCAGCTTGATTGGGTTGGGGCATGCGGCTCTCCTGACGTGTCGCCGCTTATGTCACCCGTCGGGCCGGGGTTTTCAAGGGCAGGCGGCGTCCCGGTCGGGGAATGGCCCCAGATGAATGTTCCGAGCTGTCTGGACGGGCCCAGTGTGCAAATGCTTTACCGGAGGCCGGGCTGATGCCTCAGCCCTGTTGCGCGGCGCGGCGATAGACGCCTTCGGGCAGGTCGATGGCGGTGGCCAGATCGCGCATCTGGGCGATCGACAGGGTGATCCTGTGCATCCTGTCCTCGCGCGGGTCATATTGCTCGACGGTGATGCATTCGGCAAAACCGTTGACAACGACGTCCTCCTGAAGCGGGGCGTCGCCTTCATCCACAAGGGTGACGACGGTGGCGTCGAATTCGTGCTCGATCGTAAACATGCCACCAGATTAGAGGCTGGCGGGGCATTTGCAACCGGCGCCGGGGGCCAGGATAAGCAATTCCCCGCCTTGCGGCTTTTCACATCTGGCACCCGGCTGTTGCGCGGCCTATTTTCGATCTGACATGACTCGTATCTCTCTCCTGTTCCTGACGCTCTTCCTTTCGGCCTGTGCCGCGGTCGCGCCTGCGCCGCGGCTGCCTCAGGATACGGCGGGGCCACTGACCGAAACCCAGATTCAGCGCCGTGCCGATGCGGCGGCGCGGCAGTTCGTGGCCGTGGTGGAACAGGTCGAACCCGTGGCCGAGGCCGAATGCCGCAAGGTGCGGTTGCGCGGGCCCTGCGATTTCCAGATCGTCGTCGACGATCGGCCCGGCCAGGCCCCCAACGCCTTTCACACGCTCGACCGGCAGGGCCGGCCGATCATCGCCTTCAACCTCGCGCTAATCCTGAATGTCGACAATGCCGACGAGCTGGCCTTTGTCATGGGCCATGAGGCGGCGCATCACATCGGCGGCCATATCGAGCGGGCGCAGCGCAATGCGACGCTGGGCTCGGAGCTTTTCGGGCGGGCGGCGGCGACCATCTCGGGGGGTGACAGCGGTGCCATAGAGGCCGGGCTGGAGCTGGGTGCGGCGCTTGGACGGCGCAGCTTTACCAAGGATTTCGAGCTCGAGGCGGATGCCATCGGCACGGTCATCGCCCATCGCGCGGGCTTTGATCCGGTGCGCGGCGCCGAATTCTTTGCCCGCATTCCCGATCCCGGAAACCGGTTTCTCGGCACCCATCCGCCCAATTCCGCGCGGATCGAGACGGTGCGGCGGGTGGCACGCCGGCTGAAATGAAAAACCCCCGCGAACGTCCGGTCGCGGGGGTACTTTTCAGTCCTGACGCAGCGCTCAGTCGAGCCGCGCGTTGCGGTGCAGCAGCGGCGTGATCCGGCGCACGGTGGCGCGGCGGTTGGCGCGCTCGGGGCCTTCACGCGGCACCAGTAGATCGCTTTCGCCATAGCCTTGGATGATCAGGTTCTCCGGCGGCACGTCGAAATATTCCACCAGCGCCAGCGCCACGGATTCCGCCCGGCGGTCCGACAGGGCGAGGTTATAGGCGGCGTCGCCCACGGTGTCGGTGTGGCCTTCGACGATAAACAGCTCGTCGGGATTGGCGGCAAGGAAATCGGCAAGCTGGCTGCCCAGATCGGCCAGTTCCTCGGCTTCGCCCGGCTGGATCACCGCAGAGCCGGTTTGGAAGTTGACCGCATCAAGCGTGACCTCGGGCATCAGGTGGCGGACTTCACGGATCGAGCGGACCTGATTGAGCGAAAAGCGGCGGTCGACATCGGCGGCCAGCTGCGCGTTCAGCGCGGCTTCCAATGCGGCCCGATCGCCAGAGGTGACGGTAACGGGCTGTTGTCGGCGCGGCTCTGGCAGGGTGGTCACATCGACCGGTTCTGCCGCTTCCTCGGTGTCGTCGAAAAGCACGATGCGGCGGCCGTCGGCACGCACCTGCACCCGGCGCACCACGGTGCCATCGGCGGCCCGAACGGTGATCACCTGGCTGCCGTCGGGGCGGGTGACGACCACACGCGACGAGCCGTCGGCAAAGTTGCGGGTCTCGACCTCCGAGCCGGGTTGGCGCAGCAGCACGTCATCATCGCGGATGACCTGAAGATCGTTGCCGCGCCGTACCACCACCCGGTCGCCCGAGTTGGACACAACCTCGTCGGCGTCGCCGAGGATCTGGCTCAGCGCCAGCACGCCAAGCCCCAGGGCGGCGGCGGTTTCGGCATTGCTGAAGCCGCGATCATCATCGTCATCGTCGTCTTCACGGGTGCCGCGCTGCTCGGCTTGCTGTTCGACGATGACGTCGCTGCCGAATTCCTCGCTGCTCGAGCGGACGTCGGCCTCGGTCACGGTCTCCACCACGACCTCGCCTTCGGCGGTGGCGGCATCATCCTCGGCCGCCATCGGTGTGCTGTCGGCAACGGTCGTGTCCGGCTCGGTTTCTTCCGGGGCGGGCTCGACCACCTCCATGCCCAGCGCGGCCTTCACCGCGGTGCGCAGTTCGGCCTCGGACATATTTTCCGTGGCTCCGAGGTCGAGCGACAGGTCGGAGGCCAGCGCGAGAAGCTGATCGCGGCTCATGGCGTCGATGTCGTTGATACCGGCCAGGCCGCCGAGGGAGGTCTCTGCCTGCGTCTCGGTCTCAGCTTGCGCCTCGGTCTCCGCTTCCGCTTCGGCTTCGGCCTCACTTTCGACCTGGGCTTCGGCCTCACTTTCGACCTGGGTTTCGGTTTCGACCTGCGCTTCGGCCTCGGCCTCCGCTTCGGTTTCGATCTGCTGTTCGCCCTCCGGCGCGTCCTCTGCCTGCGCGTCTTCAAGCGCCTCGCGGAGTTCTTCGGTCTGCTCGCCGGCCTCTTCGCTGGCCGTTTCTGCCGCGTCCGCCGCCTCCTCGACGACGTCCTGGGCTTCTTCGACAGCTGCTTCGGCCGCGCCCTCGACCTCTGCGGCGGCCTCCTCGGCGGCCTCGGCGGTTACTTCGGCGGCGCCCTCGGCCGTGACTTCCGCCGTCTCGGCCGGCGGTTCTTCGCTCTCTGCGGCCTCGTCGACCGGCAGCCCAAGCTCCGTCTTGATCGCGACGCGAAGCTCTTCGAGCTCCATCGCCCGCGCGGCATCGCGGTCAAGGCCGATCAGCACGCCAAGCTGTTCGAGAATGTCGCGGCCCATCTCGTCGATCTGCTCGGCCGAGGGCATTTCGCCGGCTGCAAAGGCTGACACGTCGCCGCTTTGTGCCGGGGCGACCGTGGGAACGGCCAGCGCGAGAGACAGCACAATGGCCGTGCTTTTCATCAATGTCGATCTGGTCATCTTGATACCTCTTCTCAACTCGCTGGTCCAACGCCGCAGCGGCCCGACTGTTCCAGCCGGCGGGATCGATCGGCACAAATTCGCGTGACGCCGGGTTTTGACCCAGATCAAAGGCGGCGGCGACCCGTCCTGCTAGGCTGGGGCCGTCGTTGCACAGCAAAGGGGAACGCCATGCAGTCACCACAGAAGATCAAGCGCCATGCAATCCTGATGGATCGGGTGGCCGAGGCGCGGGGGCTCGATATGGAAGAGCAGGTCTTGCGCGGACGGATCAGCAGCGAAGCGGTGGCCGATGCGGTGCTGAGCTGTACCAATTGCACCCGGCCGGACGACTGCGCCAGATGGCTCGACCGGCAAGCAGCCCCGGTGGCCGCGAGCCCCGGCTATTGTCGCAATGCCCGGATGTTCGACGATTTGTCAAAGGGTTGACCGGCGCTATCGGGCCCGGTGCCCGGCGCGGCGGCCGGAGGCCTGCGCGGAATCCGCTGACAGGGCACGCTCTACATGCTATGAAGAGAGCCGAGCCATTGAGAAAGCACAGGAATGCTGGCGCCAGACCGGTGGCCAGTCTGGCGACCCGATGTCGGCCGTGATCGCTTGCACGTGGTCGACGGACAGGCTGTGCGCCGTGCGACAGGATCGCGCCGCGCCGCCATAGGGTTGCTCCGGGAGCGCCACACCGTGCGTGCCCCGGGGGCGTGGCGGCCGTTCGAGGGGAACGGGCGCCACTTCCGCTCCCGCGCCGGTTTCGCCGATCTGCCGGCTCCTGACGTCTGTGCCGGAACCGGTGCCTGCCGGCGCCTCAGCCCGCCTCGGGGGGCGTCATCCGCTGATACATCCAGCCGTCGATGTCGCGCACGGTGATCACTTCGAACTGGATGATCACGAAAAGAAGCAGCCAGATCGCCGCCGAGATCGCCGTGGTGAGCTTGGCCTTGCGCGCCAGGTTGTGCACCTGCGGCGCGCCGGCGTGGGTGCCTTCGACCACGTCGCCAAGGTCGCCCTGGGTCTGGATGCGGAAGGGAATCACCACCAGAAAGGTGAGAAACCAGATGACCGCGAAAAGCACGATGGCAGAGGTTATGCCCATGTTCTTGTCCTAGCTACGTTTGCGGCGCGGCGCGCCTAGACCTGTTCCAGCTCGACCAGGCAGCCGTTGAAATCCTTGGGGTGCAGGAACAGCACCGGTTTGCCATGGGCGCCGATCTTGGGCTCGCCCGAGCCCAGCACCCGGGCGCCGGTGGATTTCAGGTGATCGCGGGCGGCCAGAATATCGTCGACCTCGTAACAGACATGGTGGATGCCGCCAGCCGGGTTCTTGTCGAGAAAGCCCTGGATGGGCGAATCCGCGCCCAGCGGATAGAGCAATTCGATCTTGGTGTTGGGCAGCTCGATAAAGATCACCGTGACGCCGTGATCGGGCTCGTCCTGCGGCGCGCCGACTGTGGCGCCAAGGGCGTCGCGATATTGCGCTGCTGCGGCTTCGAGGTCGGGAACGGCAATGGCAACGTGGTTGAGACGTCCGATCATGTGGGGCTCCTGGTGTCCGGTTTCGCCGGCTTTATCGCGCGGCAGGGCAGGCGGCGCAATTGGACAGGAGCGCGCATTAAGCAGTTGGTAACTTAACTTGGCGACAGTGGCAGTGAAAGCGTGGAGGGCTTGCGATGGACGATCTGGAAGACCTTGAACCGACACCGGCACCGGCGCCATCGGCGGATCGGCCGCTGCTCGGGCTGACCATTCTTGTGGTCGAGGACAGCCGATTTGCCTGCGAGGCGATGCGCCTGTTGTGCTTGCGCTCCGGCGCCCGTATTCGCCGCGCCGATTGCCTGCGGTCGGCGCGGCGGCACCTGCGGGTCTATCGGCCATCGGTGGTGGTTGTCGATCTCGGCCTGCCCGACGGTTCGGGCGCCGATCTGATCCGCGAACTGGCTGCGGCCAGCCCGCGCATTCCCGTTATCCTCGGCACCAGCGGCGATGATTTTTCCGAGGAACTGGCGGTCGCCGCCGGCGCCGACGGTTTTCTGCGCAAGCCGATCACCTCTCTGGTCCGGTTCCAGGAGCACATCCTGTCGCTCCTGCCGCCGGAGCGTCAGCCGCTCGGCCCGCGCCCGCTCAACGAGGTCGAGGTGATCCCGGACCGGATCGCCTATCAGGACGACATGGCGCATATCGCCGGAATCCTCTGTGACGCCACCGACGAACGGTCGATTGATTACGTCGGGCAATTCCTCAGCGGCGTGGCGCGGATCGCCCATGACCAGGCGCTGCGCGATGCCGCCGACCGGCTGATCGCGCTGCGCCGAAAAGGCCAGCCCACAGGTTCGCAGGCGGCGCATATCGCCGGGCTGGTGCAGGACCGGCTGACCCAGCGCGCCGCCATGTAGTTTACGCCGGGGAGGCGGCCCGGCGCTCGGATCTAGAGCGTCGGGTCGCTGCCGGTGCGAACCAGCCGGGTGAGATCGCTCAGGCGTTCGATCTGGGTGCCGTCGCGGGCGAAGTTCTTGGGCGAGAGCCAGGCGGCAAAGGCCTCTTGCAGGGCCGGCCATTCCTTGTCGATACAGGCAAACCAGGCTGTATCGCGGTTGCGCCCCTTGACCACCATCGCCTGGCGGAACACGCCCTCGTAGCTGAAGCCGAGCCGCTGTGCCGCCCGCCGCGACGGGCGGTTGAGCGCGTTGCACTTCCATTCATAGCGGCGATAGCCGGCCTCGAAGGCCCATTTCATCATCAGATACATCGCCTCGGTGGCGGCGCGGCTGCCGGCGAGGCTGGGGGCAAAGTGGATATTGCCCACTTCGATCGAGCCGGCCTCGGGCGCGATCCGCAGGAAACTGGCGACGCCGCCGAAGGTGCCGGTTGCCAGATCCTTGACGGCGTAGAACAGGTGATCTGGCCGGGCCACCGTCTCGCGCACCCAGCGGTGAAACTGAGCCGAGGAATGGAACGGGCCATAAGGCATGTAGGCCCAGCGGTCGTCATGGCCTTCGAAGGCGCGAAAGAGCAGCGCGGCGTGTTGCTCGGCCGCCAGCGGTTCAAGCCGCGTGAAACGGCCTTCGAGCGGCGCGCCCTGCGGGAGCGGGGGCGGGGTCCAGTCTGGCACGGCCTCGCCCAGCGGGGGAAAATCGTTCATATCTCAGGCCCTTGCACGGATTTCGGCAAGGATAGGCACTGGGTCGGAAAAGGGAAGCCGGAAGATGGTGCCGCGGGGAACCCCGGGCGCACCTGTTGCGTTGGACCAGCGACCAGACGGGAGAGCCAGCATGAGCGACATCTATTCCAGCCTCAAATCCGATCATGACCGCCACCGCAGCCTGCTCGACACGATCGAGAACACCGAAGGCGCGTCGGAGGCGCGCAAGTCGGCCTGGCAGGAATTTTATCGCGACGTCAAGGCGCATGGCGCCGCCGAAGAGGAGACCTTCTACTCCAAGCTGATCGCCAAGACCTGGGGCCAGGACAGCGCCCGCCATTCGGTGCACGAACACCAGCAGATCGACGACCTGCTCGAAGAGCTGCGCGAGATGGACATGAGCCAGGGGGCCTGGTTGCAGAAGTTCAAGACGCTGCGCCACGACTACGAACACCACATCGACGAAGAGGAAGACGAGGTCTTTTCCCGCGCCAGAGAGGTGATCCCCGAAGAAGAGATCGAGGGCTATGGCAAACGGTTCCGCGACCGCAAGGCGCAGGAGCTGGAGATCATTGGCGAGAAACGCGAAGATTCGCTCGAGGATTGAGCCATGTCCGACAAGCCGCGCCTCGTGGGGGTCAATCACATCGTTCTGGAAGTGGGCGATATCGAACATGCCATGGCCTTCTGGCACAACATCTTCGAATTTGACGTGCGCGGGGCGGGCGACGGCTTTGTCTTTCTCGACCTCGGCGATCAATTCATCGGATTGGTCGAGGGCAAGAGCCAGCCCGCCGACGCCCACCGCCATTTCGGCCTTGTCGTCGATGACCGCAGCCGGGTGATGGCGCTGGCCGCCAAGGCCGGCGCGCAGATCATGGACAGCGATTTTATGGATTTCCGCGACCCATGGGGCAACCGTATCCAGGTGGTCGAATACCGCGATTTGCAGTTCTCGAAGACCCCAGAGGTGCTGCGCGGCATGGGCCTCGATCTGGACAAGACCGAGGCGGCGCAAGAGGAATTGCGCAAGAAGGGAATGGGCTGACGGCGGGGCCGGGCCAAAGCCCAGCGCCCCCTCGAACCCTGTGCTCAGTCCTGCGGAATGACCCGCAGGCCCAGTTCCATCAGCTGATCCGACATCGGCTCTGACGGCGCCTGCATCATCAGGTCTTCGGCGCGCTGGTTCATCGGGAACATGATGACCTCGCGGATGTTTTCCTGCTCGGCCAGCAGCATGACGATACGGTCGATGCCGGCGGCACAGCCGCCGTGCGGCGGCGCGCCGTATTGAAAGGCGTTGACCAGCCCGCCAAAGCGTTTCTTGACCTCGTCGGCACCATAGCCGGCGATCTCGAAGGCCTTGAACATGATCTCGGGCTTGTGGTTCCGGATCGCGCCCGACACCAGCTCATAGCCGTTGCAGGCCAGGTCGTATTGATAGCCCTTGACCTCGAGCGGATCGCCCTCGAGCGCCGCCATTCCGCCTTGCGGCATGGAAAACGGGTTGTGCTCGAAGTCGATCTTGCCGGTTTCCTCGTCGCGTTCGTAGATCGGGAAGTCGACGATCCACGCAAAGGCGAAACGGTCCTTGTCGGTCAGCCCCAGCTCGTCGCCGATGACGGTGCGGGCACGGCCGGCAACCGCCTCGAAGGCCTTGGGCTTGCCACCGAGGAAGAAGGCGGCATCGCCGACCTCAAGCCCCAGTTGCTGGCGGATCGCCTCGGTGCGCTCGGGCCCGATGTTCTTGGCCAGCGGGCCGGCGGCTTCCATGCCCTCGCCCTGATCGCGCCAGAAGATATAGCCCATGCCGGGCAGCCCTTGTTCCTGGGCGAACTTGTTCATCCGATCGCAGAACTTGCGCGAGCCGCCCCCCGGCGCCGGGATGGCGCGGATCTCGGTGCCGTCCTGCTCCAGCAGCTTGGCAAAGATGGCAAAGCCCGAGCCTTTGAAATGCTCGGAAACCACCTGCATCTTGATCGGGTTGCGCAGGTCGGGCTTGTCGGTGCCATACCACAGCGCCGCGTCCTTGTAAGAGATCTGCGGCCAGTCCTGATCCACTTTGCGGCCGCCGCCGAAGTCTTCGAAAATGCCCGTCAGCACCGGCTGGATTGTGTCAAAGACGTCCTGCTGCTCGACAAACGACATCTCCATGTCGAGCTGATAGAAATCGGTGGGCGAGCGGTCGGCGCGCGGGTCTTCGTCGCGGAAACAGGGTGCGATCTGGAAATACTTGTCGAAGCCCGACACCATGATCAGCTGTTTGAACTGCTGCGGCGCCTGCGGCAGCGCATAGAACTTGCCGGGATGCAGACGCGACGGCACCAGGAAATCGCGCGCGCCCTCGGGCGAGGAGGCGGTGATGATCGGGGTCTGGTATTCGCGGAAATCGGCGTCCCACATGCGGCGGCGCATGGCGGCCACCACGTCGGACCGCAGCTTCATGTTGCGCTGCATGACCTCGCGGCGCAGGTCGAGGTAGCGATACCGCAGCCGGGTTTCCTCGGGGTATTCCTGATCGCCGAAGACGATCAGCGGCAGCTCGTCGGCGGCGCCCAGCACCTCCATGTCGCGGATATAGACCTCGATCTCGCCGGTGGGCAGCTTGGGGTTCACCAGGCTCTCGTCGCGGGCCTTCACCGTGCCGTCGATGCGGATGCACCATTCCGAGCGCAGTTTCTCGACCTCGGCGAAGACCGGGCTGTCGCTGTCGCAGAGCACCTGGGTGATGCCATAGGTATCGCGCAGGTCGATGAAGAGCACCCCGCCATGATCGCGCACGCGATGGACCCAGCCCGACAGGCGGACGGTCTCGCCGACGTTGGATTTGTTCAGTTCGGCGCAGGTATGGCTGCGGTAGGGGTGCATCTGGCGGCTCCGGGGGTCATTCGAGGTTCGGGCCGATACACCTTGCCTGTGGCTGAAAGTCAAGCCGCGAGGCCGTGGGGTAGGGGGGAAGGTGCGCTTCGCGCGGGCGGTGTCGGGTTTTCACTGCTCCGTGGCGGGGCCGGTGGGTCTTCACCCCGACGCGCGCGGCGTGCCAACAAGGCCCGGAGGCTCCGGCGCCGGGGCCGGGGCGGCAGATGCGGCCGCCCCGGCCAAGGTCGTTTTCACATGTCGATCAACGGGGCGATCTCGATGGTGCCGCTGCCGCCTTCGAGGATCGGGCAGCCCTTGCCCATCTCGGCCGCCGCTTCGACGCTCTCGGCCTCGACGATGGTGTAGCCGGACAGCGGATTGGCGCCGCCGCCGTCGCTCAGCCCGTCGACCGTCAGGGTCGAGGACATGCCCACCGGGTTGCCGCCATCGACCAGCTTGTCGCCCATGGATTCCATCCAGGCGCCCCAGGCCGCCATGACCCTTTTGCCTTCTTCTTCCGTCTCCGGCATTCCGCCGCCGTGATAGGCAAAGATGTATTTCGGCATAATGACCTCCTTTTACTGGTCGGGTTGAATTCCGTCGGGAAACTGCCGCGCGAGCCGGGCCAGCACTGCCGTCCAGCCGCCTTCGTGCGACGTGGCGGTCTCGCTGTCGGGCAGGCCGCTGTGGTGCAGGGTGAACAGCGTGACATCGCCGGCCGGGGCGAGGGTGAAGGTGACATGGCTTTCGTGGCCACGGGTTCCTTCGGCATCCTGCCAGGCCCATGTAAAGGCCACGTGACGCGGCGGCGCGACCTCGGTCACCATGCCGCTGACGTCAAAGCGATTGCCCTCGGCGCTGCGCATATGGGCGTGCCAGGGGCCGGTGCGGGTAAAGTCGAGGCTGTGGCTTTCCATCGTCCAGCCGTCGTGACCGAACCAGAGCACCATGTTCTCTGGCCGGGTGACCACATCCCACACCCGGTCCTGCGGGGCGTTGAACCGGCGCTCCAGCGTCAGGTCCGTTCTTTCTGCGACATCCGTCATTTCCTGTCGGTCTCCTTGTTGAGCACATGTTCCAGCCGGTCGAGGCTGGCCTGCCAGAAACGCCTGGCCTCGTCGGCCCAGTTGGCCACGGCCAGGAGCCCCTCGGGCCGTATCGAATAGAGCCGCTGCTGCGCCTGGGCGCGGCGATTGACCAGCCCGGCCTCGCGCAGCACGCCCAGGTGCTGCGACACCGCCGGCGCCGAAATGCCAAAGCCCTCGCCCAGCCGCCCCGCCGGCAGCTCGCCCTCGGCCAGCAGCCGCTCGACCATGGCAAAGCGGACCGGATCGGAAAGGGCGGAAAAGGTCTGCGGCAGGGCGGCCATAATTATCCTGTGTCGGTTCCGTGAGTCGTTGCAAAGGATTATTAGGCGGCCCCTTATTTAAGTAAAGGCTAAAATAAGGGGCCGATCGGGGCGATTTCCCGGCAGATCGACCGGCATTCGGCCTTGAACCCGGCACTCGCATGTCTATAACCCACGACAATTTGCGCCTTGCGCCCATTCCCCCGCGCTGAACCCCGAGGACCGATATGCCCAAAAGAACCGATATCCAGTCGATCATGATCATTGGCGCGGGGCCGATTGTCATCGGACAGGCCTGCGAGTTCGATTATTCCGGCGCCCAGGCCTGCAAGGCCCTGCGCGAAGAGGGCTACCGGGTGATCCTGGTGAACTCCAACCCGGCGACGATCATGACCGATCCGGGCCTGGCCGACGCCACCTATATCGAGCCGATCACCCCCGAGGTCGTGGCGAAGATCATCGAGAAGGAGCGCCCCGACGCGCTCTTGCCCACCATGGGCGGGCAGACCGGTCTCAACACCTCGCTGGCGCTGGAAGAGATGGGCGTGCTCGAGAAATTCGGCGTCGAGATGATCGGGGCCAAGCGCGACGCCATCGAAATGGCCGAAGACCGCAAGCTGTTCCGCGAGGCAATGGACCGGATCGGGCTGGAGAATCCCAAGGCGACGATCATCACGGCGCCCAAGCGTGCCAACGGGTCCGCCGACCTCGACGCCGGCGTGCAGATGGCGCTGGACGAGCTGGAGGAGATCGGCCTGCCGGCGATCATCCGCCCTGCCTTTACGCTCGGTGGGACGGGCGGCGGCGTGGCCTATAACCGCGAGGATTACATCCACTATTGCCGTACCGGCATGGATGCCTCGCCGGTCAACCAGATCCTGGTGGATGAGTCGCTCTTGGGCTGGAAGGAATTCGAGATGGAGGTCGTCCGCGACAAGGCGGACAATGCGATCATCGTCTGCGCCATCGAGAACGTTGATCCGATGGGCGTGCATACCGGCGATTCGATCACCGTCGCCCCGGCGCTGACCCTGACCGACAAGGAATACCAGATCATGCGCAACGGCTCGATCGCCGTGCTGCGCGAAATCGGGGTCGAGACCGGCGGATCGAACGTGCAATGGGCGGTGAACCCCGAAGACGGCCGCATGGTGGTGATCGAGATGAACCCCCGCGTCAGTCGGTCTTCCGCGCTGGCCTCCAAGGCCACCGGCTTTCCGATCGCTAAGATCGCGGCGAAGCTGGCAGTGGGCTATACGCTCGATGAATTGGACAACGACATCACCAAGGTCACGCCCGCCAGCTTCGAGCCGACCATCGACTATGTGGTCACCAAGATCCCGAAGTTCGCCTTCGAGAAATTCCCCGGCTCCGAGCCCTATCTCACCACCGCGATGAAATCGGTGGGCGAGGCGATGGCCATCGGCCGCACCATCCACGAGTCGCTGCAAAAGGCGCTGGCCTCGATGGAATCGGGCCTCACCGGTTTCGACGAGGTCAAGATCGAGGGCGCGCCGGAGAAGAGCGCCGTGATCAAGGCGATCAGCCAGCAGACCCCGGATCGGATGCGCACCATCGCCCAGGCGATGCGCCACGGGCTGTCGGACGAGGAAATCCACGCCACCACGATGTTCGACCCCTGGTTCCTGGCCCGCATCCGCGAGATCGTCGAGGCCGAGGAGCAGGTGAAGGCCGAGGGGCTGCCGGGCGACGAGGCTGGGCTGCGCCATCTCAAGATGATGGGCTTCACCGATGCGCGGCTGGCGAAACTCACCGGCTTTTCCGAGAAGGACGTGCGCAACCGGCGGATCGCCAAGAACGTTGTCGCCGCCTTCAAGCGGATCGACACCTGCGCCGCCGAATTCGAGGCGCAGACCCCCTACATGTATTCCACCTACGAGGCCCCGATGATGGGCGAAGTGGAATGCGAGGCGCGGCCCTCGGACAAGAAGAAGGTCGTCATCCTCGGCGGCGGCCCGAACCGGATCGGCCAGGGGATCGAGTTCGATTACTGCTGCTGTCACGCCTGTTTCGCGCTGACCGACGCGGGCTACGAGACCATCATGGTCAACTGCAACCCCGAGACCGTCTCGACCGACTATGACACCTCGGACCGGCTGTATTTCGAGCCGCTGACCTTCGAGCATGTGATGGAGATCCTGCGTGTGGAGCAGGACAACGGCACGCTGCACGGCGTCATCGTGCAGTTCGGCGGCCAGACCCCGCTGAAGTTGGCCAATGCGCTCGAGGCCGAGGGCATCCCGATCCTCGGCACCACGCCCGACGCCATCGACCTGGCCGAAGACCGCGAGCGGTTCCAGGCGCTGGTCAACGAGTTGGGGCTGAAGCAGCCGAAAAACGGCATCGCCTCGACCGATGCCCAGGCGCTGGCGATTGCCGAGGACATCGGCTTTCCGCTGGTGATCCGTCCGTCTTACGTGCTGGGCGGCCGCGCGATGGAGATCGTCCGCGACATGGGCCACCTCGAACGCTACATTAACGAGGCGGTCGTGGTGTCCGGCGACAGCCCGGTGCTGCTGGATTCGTATCTGTCGGGCGCGGTGGAGCTGGACGTCGACGCGCTCTGCGACGGCGCTCATGTGCACGTCGCGGGCATCATGCAGCACATCGAAGAGGCCGGCGTGCACTCGGGTGACAGCGCCTGTTCGTTGCCGCCCTATTCGCTGGGCAAAGACGTGCTGGAGGAGATCAAGGCCCAGACCGAGGCACTGGCCAAAGCGTTGAACGTGGTCGGGTTGATGAACATCCAGTTCGCGATCAAGGGGGATGATATCTACCTGATCGAAGTCAACCCGCGTGCCTCGCGCACCGTGCCCTTCGTCGCCAAGGCCACCGACAGCGCGATTGCCTCCATCGCCGCGCGGGTGATGGCGGGCGAGAAACTCTCGGCCTTCCCGATGCGCCCGGCCTATCCCGAGAACGCCGATTACGACACCGTGCTGCCGCTGGCCGATCCGATGACCCTGGCGGACCCGAACATGCCCTGGTTCTCGGTCAAGGAAGCGGTGCTGCCCTTTGCCCGTTTCCCCGGTGTCGACACCATCCTCGGGCCGGAGATGCGCTCGACCGGTGAGGTCATGGGCTGGGATCGCAGCTTTGCCCGCGCCTTTCTCAAGGCGCAGATGGGCGCCGGCATGGTTCTGCCCGAGGGCGGCAAGGTCTTCTTCTCGATCAAGGACGCTGACAAGACGCCGGCGCTGGTGGATGCCGCGCAGATCCTCGACGGGCTGGGCTTTTCCATCGTGGCCACCGCGGGCACGGCGAAATTCCTGGCCGAGCAGGGGATCAAGGCGGAGCTGGTCAAGAAGGTCTATGAGGGGCGGCCGAACGTCGTCGACATGTTGAAGAACGGCGAGATTTCCCTGGTGATGAACACCACGGAAGGTGCGGCGGCGGTGGAGGATTCCCGCGAAATCCGCTCGGTCGCGCTCTATGACAAGATCCCCTATTTCACCACCGCCGCCGCGGCCCATGCCGCAGCCCGTGCGATGCAGGCCCGGTCGGAAGGCGAATTGGTGGTGAAGGCGTTGCAGGGGTAATACGGGCCGCCCCGCCGTGCGCGGGGCGAGCCGTGCCGGCCTAGGTCAGAACCGCCAGTCGAACTGGCGGATCAGGGTCACGCTGGCCTTGTACTGGTCTTCGGATTCGGTGACCGGGCTGTCCTGGAAATCGTTCATCAGCCGGTCATAGCCCAGCGTGCCCTCGATCGACCAGATATCGGTCAGCTCGCGGCGCGCGCTGATTTCGGCACCGACGGATTTCAGCCCGCCCTCGGCGGAATAGGTGGCGAGGTTGGGGGCGGAATTGGGCACCGAGAAATAGGTGTCGGCATATTCCTCATTGGCAAAGCTCATCCGCGGGCCGACGCGGATCGTGGTGCGGGCATCGGGGCGCAGGATGGCGTCGGCGGCCAGATCGGCGACAACGCCCTCATGGCCGTTGAACCCCTTGCGCACCGCCGCCGAAACCTCGGCGTTGTCCCAGCTGTATTTCGCCTTCAGGCCAACTTCCAGCGTCCAGTCGACATCATCCATGCCCCGGAACCTGGCATAGTCCGAAGCCTCGCGTTCGCCGATGTAGCCGAAGGACGGCGCGATGGTGAAGCCGGTGGTGTCGCCACCACCCAGGGACAGCGACCCGAGGCTCAGCGAATGCAGGCTGCCCTGAAAGGCGGGGCGAGAGCTGTATTCCTCGGAGCCTTCGTATTCCGGCGCATAGGCCAGGCCGCCGCCGAGTTCAAAGGCGATCTGGTTGCTCTGGGCCAGGGCGGCGGCAGGCAGGACAACAACGGCAAGCGCGGCAAGGCACGGGGTGGAACGGCGGGGCATAAAGACCTCCTATGCAGACATTTCATGGCCCGTGAGTCCGGGCCTGACCAAGCAGTGTAGCGTGGCGGCGGCCGAGGGCCAGCCCGGCCACGCCGGTTTCAGGCGGAATAACCCCACCACAGCAGGAATACGCCGAGGATGACCCGGTAGATCACATAAGGCGTGAAGCTGACCGAGCGCAGCAGTCGCATCATCAGCGCCAGCGCGAGCAGTGCCGCGGCAAAGGCAAAAATCGCGCCGATGCCGGCCAGCCGCAGCATTTCCCAATCTGCCTCGCCCACCACTTCGGCGCCAAGCAGCGCGCCCGAGGCGAGGATCGTCGGGATCGACATCAGCATCGACAGCCGCGCCGCATCGGGCCGCGCATAGCCCAGCGCGCGCGCGCCGGTGATCACGATGCCCGAGCGCGAGGTGCCGGGGATCAGCGCCACCGCCTGCCAGAACCCGAGAACCCAGGCGTGACGGGTGGACCAGTCGCCCGCCCCGAGGTCCGAGGTGCCTTTCTGGTCGGCCCACCAGAGCACCAGGCCGAAGATCAGCATCGTCCAGCCGATCACCGTGACGCTGCGCATCGCGTCGTCGAGGCCGGTGAGCTTGAGCAGAAGGCCGATCAGGATCACCGGCACCGTGGCCACCAGCAGCAAAAAGGCCAGCCGTGCGCCCGGCGTGTCGGTCTTGCCGCGGGCCAGCCGGGGCAGGCCGGCCAGAGCACACCGCACGTCGGACCAGAAATACAGGATCACCGCGCCAAGTGTGCCGACATGGACGGCGACGTCGATCGCCTGCCCCTGGTCGGCCATGCCGGTGAGATTCGGCAAGAGGATCAGGTGGCCAGAGCTGGAGACAGGCAGGAATTCCGTGATACCCTGGATCACGGCCACAAGCAGAAGGTGAAATAGCGACATCCGGCACGGCCCTCTGGAAAATATGCCGTCTCTATAAACCCATAGGAAAACATAGGGAAACCGGAATATAGGTCCGATTCGGACCTGAAATTTCTGCTATGCGGCGAATTATCCTGCCGCAAAGCTCGATTTACTGGATAATAGGTCAGCACTTCTGACTTTTCATGGGCGAAGCCCTGTTGTAAAAGCACGCCAACAGCCAAACAACCCGGAGCTCCAGCGATATGGCCAAGCAGCCCATGTTGAAATTCGTGCAGATCGAGCGCGATATGCCGGTCAAACGCGATGCGAATGTGCGCAACAGCGATTTCGACGAGATCTATGCCGAGTTCGCCCGTGCCAAGGCCGAAGAGCAGTCCAGCCGGTGCAGCCAATGCGGCGTGCCCTACTGCCAGAGCCATTGCCCGCTGCACAACAACATCCCCGACTGGCTTCACCTGACCGCGACCGGCCGCCTGCAAGAGGCCTATGAGGTCAGCCAGGCCACCAATACCTTCCCCGAGATCTGCGGCCGCATCTGCCCGCAGGACCGGCTCTGCGAAGGCAACTGCGTGATCGAGCAGTCGGGTCACGGCACCGTGACCATCGGTTCGGTCGAGAAATACATCACCGACACCGCTTGGGAAAACGGCTGGGTGCTGCCCGCCAATCCGGCGCAGGAACGCGCGGAAAGCGTCGGCATCATCGGCGCCGGCCCCGGTGGCCTCGCGGCCGCCGACATGCTGCGCCGCGCCGGGGTGCAGGTGACCGTCTATGACCGCTACGACCGCGCCGGCGGGCTGCTGACCTACGGCATTCCCGGCTTCAAGCTGGAAAAGGACGTGGTCGAGCGCCGCAACAAGCAGCTCGAAGCCGGCGGCGTGACCTTCAAGCTGAATTGCAACGTCGGCGAGGACATCACCTTCGAAGAGATCCGCGCCGACCATGACGCGGTGATCATCGCCACCGGCGTCTACAAGTCGCGCGATCTGAAAGGCCCCGGCAGCGGCGCCAACGGGATCGTCAAGGCGATCGATTATCTCACCGCCTCGAACCGCGCGGCCAATTTCGGCGACAGCGTGCCCGAGTTCGAAAGCGGCGAGCTCAATGCCAAAGGCAAGAAGGTTGTCGTGATCGGCGGCGGCGACACTGCGATGGACTGTGTCCGGACCGCCGTGCGTCAGGGCGCCGAGAGCGTGAAGTGCCTGTATCGTCGCGACCGCACCAACATGCCCGGCTCGCAGCGCGAGGTGGCAAATGCCGAGGAAGAGGGCGTGCAGTTCGAATGGCTGACCGCGCCTCAGGGCTTTGCCGGCGATGACGTGACCGGCGTGATGGTGCAGCGCATGCGCCTGGGCCACCCCGACGCCACCGGCCGCCAGGCGCCCGAGGTGATCGAGGGATCCGATTATGTCGAGGACGCCGATCTGGTGATCAAGGCGCTGGGCTTCGAGCCCGAGGACCTGCCCACACTCTGGGGCGCGCCCGAGCTGTCGGTTACCCGCTGGGGCACCGTCAAGGCCGAGTTCGAGACCGGGGCCACCGATCTCGAGGGCGTCTATGCCGTCGGCGACATCGTGCGCGGCGCCTCGCTGGTGGTCTGGGCGATCCGCGACGGGCGCGATTGTGCCACGGCGATCCTCAAGCGGTTCGACGCCAAGCAGACGTCGGCCATCGCCGCCGAGTAATTTTCGCGGCCCCCGCCCGGCGCGGGGCTGCTCAGAGATATCAATGAGACCGGGGCGCCGCGGCGCCGCCCGGTCGCCAGAGGGAGACCCTCCAATGACCAAATATGATGCCGAATGGGTGCGCGCCGAGGAAGCCAAGCGCAAGTGGATGGAAGAAAACGGCCTGTTCCGCGAGGAGCATGAGCATTCCTCCTGCGGCGTGGGCCTCGTGGTGGCGCAAGACGGCAAGCCCTCGCGCAAGGTGGTGGAAAACGGCATCAACGCGCTCAAGGCGATCTGGCACCGCGGCGCCGTCGACGCCGATGGCATGACCGGCGACGGTGCCGGCATCCATGTGCAGATCCCGGTCAGGTTCTTCTACGACCAGGTTCGCCGCACCGGTCACGAACCGCGCGAGGATCAGCTTCTGGCGGTCGGTCAGGTGTTCCTGCCGCGCACCGATTTCGGAGGCCAGGAAATCTGCCGGACCATCGTCGAGACCGAAGTCCTGCGCATGGGCTATTACATCTACGGCTGGCGGCATGTGCCGGTCGACATCTCGGTGCTGGGCGAAAAGGCCAATGCCACCCGGCCCGAGATCGAGCAGATCCTGATTTCCAATTCCAAGGGCGTGGATGAGGAACAATTCGAACGCGAGCTCTATGTCATTCGCCGCCGCATCGAAAAGGCCGCCGCCGCCGCCGGCGTGCAGCAGCTCTACCTCGCCTCGCTGTCCTGCCGGTCGATCATCTACAAGGGCATGATGCTGGCCGAGCAGGTCGCGGAATTCTATCCCGACCTCAAGGATGAGCGTTTTGCCTCGGCCTTCGCGATCTATCACCAGCGGTATTCCACCAACACCTTCCCGCAGTGGTGGCTGGCCCAGCCGTTCCGCATGCTCGCCCACAACGGCGAGATCAACACGCTGAAAGGCAACCTTAACTGGATGCGCAGCCACGAAATCCGCATGGCCTCGGCGACCTTTGGCGACTTTGCCGACGACATCAAGCCGATCGTGGCGCAGGGGTCGTCGGATTCGGCGGCGCTGGATTCGGTGTTCGAGGTGCTGGTGCGCGCGGGCCGCTCGGCGCCGATGGCCAAGACCATGCTGGTGCCGGAATCCTGGTCGAAACAGGCGGTGGAACTGCCGCAGGCCTGGCGCGACATGTATTCCTACTGCAACTCCGTGATGGAGCCCTGGGACGGTCCCGCCGCCCTGGCGATGACCGATGGCCGCTGGGTCTGCGCCGGCCTCGACCGCAACGGCCTGCGGCCGATGCGCTACGTTGTCACCGGCGAGGGCCTGGTGATTGCCGGCTCCGAGGCCGGCATGGTGCCGGTGGACGAGGCGACCGTGGTGGAAAAGGGCGCGCTCGGTCCGGGCCAGCTTCTTGCCGTCGACATGAAGGATGGCAAGCTCTACCACGATACCGAGATCAAGGATAAATTGGCCAATGCCCGGCCTTTCGGCGAATGGGTCGGCAAGATCAGCGAGCTGGACGACGCCCTGTCGCAGGTCACCGAAAAGGCGCTGCACCAGGGCGACGACCTGCGCAAACGCCAGATCGCCGCTGGCTACAGCATCGAGGAACTCGAGCAGGTGCTGGCGCCAATGGCCGAGGATGGCAAGGAAATGATCGCCTCGATGGGCGACGATACACCGTCGGCGGTCCTGTCGACCAAGTATCGCCCGCTGAGCCATTATTTCCGCCAGAACTTCAGCCAGGTCACCAACCCGCCGATCGACAGCCTGCGCGAATACCGGGTGATGAGCCTCAAGACGCGCTTCGGCAACCTCAAGAACGTGCTGGATGAATCCTCGGCCCAGACCGAGATTCTCGTCGTCGACAGCCCGTTTGTTGGCAATGCGCAGTTCGAAGAGCTGAAGCGGCATTTCAACGCCGACATGGTGACCATCGATTGTACCTTCCCGGTGGACGGCGGCGATGGCGCCCTGCGCCGCGGGTTGGAACGTATCCGGGCTGAGGCCGAGGATGCGGTGCGCTCCGGCGCCGGTCACCTGGTGCTGACCGACGCGGGGCTTGGCGCCGAAAAGGTCGGCATGCCGATGATCCTGGCCACCAGCGCGGTGCACAGCCACCTGACGCGCAAGGGCCTGCGCACCTTCTGCTCGCTCAACGTGCAATCGGCGGAATGTATCGACCCGCATTACTTTGCCGTGCTGATCGGGTCCGGCGCGACCATCGTCAACGCCTATCTGGCCGAAGACAGCCTGGCCGACCGCATCGACCGCGGGCTGCTTGATGGCACGTTGACCGAGAATGTGGCGCGCTATCGCAATGCCGTGGATCAGGGCCTGCTCAAGATCATGTCCAAGATGGGCATTTCGGTGCTCTCTTCCTATCGGGGCGGTCTCAACTTCGAGGCCGTCGGGCTGAGCCGGGCGATGTGTGCCGAATATTTCCCCGGCATGCTCAGCCGAATCTCCGGCATCGGTGTGTCGGGCGTGCAAAAGAAGCTCGAGAACGTCCATGCGCTGGCCTACAAGCAGGGCCGTAACGTGTTGCCGATCGGCGGCTTCTACAAGGCGCGGAAAACCGGCGAGAGCCACGCCTGGGGTGCGCAGACCATGCACATGATGCAGATGGCCTGTAACACCGCCTCTTACGCACTGTGGAAGAAATACAGCCATGCGATGCAGGCCAACCCGCCGATTCACCTGCGCGACCTGTTGGCGATCAAGCCGCTGGGCGAAGCAATCGCGGTGGAAGAGGTGGAAAGCGTCACCGCGATCCGCAAGCGTTTCGTCACGCCCGGCATGTCGCTCGGTGCGCTCAGCCCCGAGGCGCACAAGACGCTGAACGTGGCGATGAACCGCATCGGCGCGCGCTCTGACAGTGGCGAGGGCGGCGAGGATCCGGCGCATTTCGTGCCCGAGCCCAATGGCGACAACCCCTCGGCCAAGATCAAGCAGGTGGCCTCGGGCCGCTTCGGCGTGACCGCCGAATACCTGAACCAGTGCGAAGAACTGGAGATCAAGGTGGCCCAGGGCGCCAAGCCCGGCGAGGGTGGCCAGCTGCCCGGCATGAAGGTCACCGATCTGATCGCCCGCCTGCGGCATTCGACCAAGGGCGTGACGCTGATCTCGCCGCCGCCGCACCATGACATCTATTCGATCGAGGACCTGGCGCAGCTGATCTACGATCTCAAGCAGATCAACCCGCGCTGCAAGGTGACGGTGAAACTGGTGGCCTCCTCCGGTGTCGGCACCATCGCCGCCGGTGTGGCCAAGGCCAAGGCCGACGTGATCCTGATTTCGGGCCACAATGGCGGCACCGGGGCGTCGCCCGCGACCTCGATCAAATACGCCGGGCTGCCTTGGGAAATGGGCCTGACCGAGGCGCATCAGGTTCTCGCGATGAACAACCTGCGGTCGCGCATCACGCTCCGCACCGACGGCGGGCTGCGCACCGGGCGCGATATCGTCATGGCGGCGATGATGGGGGCCGAGGAATACGGCATCGGCACCGCCGCGCTGATCGCCATGGGTTGCATCATGGTGCGTCAGTGCCAGTCGAACACCTGCCCGGTGGGCGTCTGCACCCAGGACGAGAGCCTGCGCGCCAAGTTCACCGGCAACGCCGACAAGGTGGTCAACCTGATCACCTTCTACGCCCAGGAAGTGCGCGAAGTGCTGGCCTCGATCGGCGCGCGTTCGCTCGATGACGTGCTGGGACGGGCCGATCTGCTGACCCAGGTCAGCCGCGGCTCCGATCACCTCGACGATCTCGACCTGAACCCGCTTTTGATCACCGTCGATGGCGCGCATGACATCACCTACGACCGCAACAAGCCGCGCAACGCGGTGCCGGACACGCTGGATGCGGAGATTGTGCGGGATGCTCAGCGCTTCCTCGAGGATGGCGAGAAGATGCAGCTGCAATATGCGGTGCAGAACACCCACCGCACCGTGGGTACCCGCACCTCGAGCCACATCGTCAAGAACTTCGGCATGCGCAACGTGCTTCAGCCCGATCACCTGACGGTCAAGCTGCAAGGCTCGGCCGGCCAGTCGCTGGGCGCCTTCGCCGCGCCGGGGCTGAAGCTCGAGGTGTCGGGCGACGCCAACGATTATGTCGGCAAGGGCCTTTCCGGCGGCACCATTGTTGTGCGCCCGCCGATGGCCAGCCCGCTGACCGCGCGCGACAACACGATCATCGGCAACACCGTGCTTTATGGTGCGACCGACGGCTATCTCTTTGCCGCCGGCCGCGCGGGCGAGCGTTTCGCGGTGCGCAACTCGGGCGCCAAGGTGGTGATCGAGGGCTGCGGTTCGAACGGTTGTGAATACATGACCGGCGGCGTGGCGGTGATCCTCGGCAGCATCGGCGCCAACTTTGGCGCCGGGATGACCGGCGGCATGGCCTATATCTACGATCCCGCAGGCGCGGCGACCAAGCTGATCAACATGGAGACGCTGACCGTCAATCCGGTGGCCGTGGAGCATTGGGAAAGCCAGCTGCGCGAGCTGATCGAACGCCATCTGGAGGAAACCGGCAGCCGCGCCGCGGCCGATATCCTCCAGCACTGGGAGGCGGAGAAAGGCAACTTCCTCCAGGTCTGCCCGCTGGAGATGCTCGACAAGCTGCCGCATCCGCTGACCGTGGAAGAGGCGGCGGTGCCGGCCGAATAGGCTCCGGCATCGACAACGAGGATCAGGGCGCGCCGGGGGAAACCGCGGCGCGCCTTTTCCGTCGCCGTGGCCGCGCTGGGGCGGCGTCGGCGCCGGGCAGTTGGCCGGTGCCGCCCGGATTGCGCGCCGTCAGCGCAACATGGCGCGGAACTCGGCGTTCCTCCGGAGGGTCATGTCTTTCATGCAGGCGTAATAGATCGCCTGGTCGAGGCTGCCACCATGCCCAAGCTCCTGCTCGCATGTTGAATCGCGCCGTTTGAGCCATTGGCGCTGCTGGGCCAGCAGCGCCGGCCCGGTGCCGCGCGCATCGGCCCGGGGCTTCAGTCGCTTCCACAGCTTGTTCAGCACGGCGTCGGCGTGTTGCCATCGCGCGTGTTCGCATTCGGTGGCGTCCGCGGAGGTCGTGCCGGCGCAGGCGGCCTGAGCCGATCCCAGGTCAGGCAGGAGAAAGAGAAGCGCGGCCGAATAGATGAGCAAAATACGCATGGTCAGAATCCTTCTGCTAAAGTCTGGATGCTATCAAATCAGAGCGGCGCGGGACACAGTTGCGTCCGGGAACCGAAGGCGCGCAGGTTGCCGCAAATCTCCACCGCAAAAGGCAAACGGCAGGATGGCGACCGCGATTGTTGGCCTAGGATTGGTCAGGATCAGAGGCTAATGTGCGGCCATGGCAGGCAAGGCAAAACTGAAGAAAAAGGCAGCGGCACACCGCACGCCGTTCCGGCCGCATCGCTGGGTTCGGCGCTGGGTGCTGCGGACGATTTCGGTGGCGTTTCTGCTGGCGGTCTTTGCGGTGATCCTGTTTTCCGTCTTCAATCCGCCGCAGACGCTCTACATGCGGCAGGAGCGCGCGCGTCTGGGCGAGATCGATCATGTCTGGGTGCGGATGGAGCACATCGCCCCGGTGATGGCGCGATCCGCCGTGGCGGCCGAGGATGCAAATTACTGCCAGCATTGGGGGTTCGACGTCGAAGCGATCAAGGCGGCGATGGCCGATGGCGGCAGTCGCGGCGCCTCGACGATCAGCCAGCAGGTGGTGAAGAATGTCTATCTCTGGCACGGGCGGGACTGGTCGCGGAAATTGCTCGAAGCGGCGATCACGCCGCTGGTCGAGGCCGTCTGGTCGAAACGGCGCATTCTCGAGGTCTACCTCAACGTGGCGGAGTTCGACGAAGGTGTCTTTGGTGTCGAGGCCGCGGCGCGGCATTACTTCGGCGTCGGCCCCGGCGAGCTGACCCCGACCCAGGCGGCGCGGCTGGCGGCGGTGCTGCCCAACCCCAAGGAACGCTCGGCCAGCCAGCCCTCGGCCAGCCTCCGCAGGCGCTCGGGCTCGATCCTCGACGGCGCGGCGACCATCGAGCGGGACGGGCGGGCCGACTGTTTTCAGTAGCGTCTCAGCTTTCTGTCTTGCGGTGGCGCAGGCGTGGCATGGCGCGATGAAGAGTGTTCGAGATCGCGCGTGTTTCGATCCGGCAGGCCCGGGTCTGCCAGTTGGCGAGCGAGAACGATGATCTCGAATGCCCGGGCCGTTTGCGGATGAAGAGCATTGAGCAGATCAGGCCTTGAACGGCGCCATTCCGGCGCGGGCCAGTTCGTCGGCGCGTTCGTTTTCGGGATGGCCGGCGTGGCCTTTGACCCATTCCCAGGTCACTTCGTGGCGCGATTGCGCCGCGTCCAGTCTCTGCCAGAGCTCGACATTCTTGACCGGTTTCTTGGCGGAGGTCTTCCAGCCGTTGCGCTTCCAGCCGTGGATCCAGCCGGTGACGCCGTTTTTGACATAGGCGCTGTCAGTGACCACGGTGATCTTTGACGCGCGCTCCAACGCCTCGAGCGCGTGGATCGCTGCCAGAAGCTCCATCCGGTTGTTGGTGGTCCTGGCTTCACCGCCCTTGAGTTCGCGCTCCTTGACGACCCGGTCGCCTTCCTTGGCCTGCATCAGCGCACCCCAGCCACCGGGGCCGGGATTGCCGGAACAGGCGCCGTCTGTGTAGGCGAAAAGCTCGGTCATCTGGGGCTCCTTGGCTGCGGTCTGCTGCCAGATGGCAAAGCCGGCGGCAGGTTGCAAGTGCGGATGCGCGGATGCAGGGGAAGGTGTGGCCGCCGCCACGCTGGGCTGCCGCTCGGGCCTGCCCGACAGCTCCGAAGGACGGCCGCCAAGCCCCCTGTCAGGCCGGCTGACGCAGCACCCGGGGCACCTTGAACTCGACGTTTTCGCGGGCGGTTTCGATCTGTTCCACGGTCACGTCATAGCGCGCACGGAAGGCGTCGATCACCTCGTTGACCAGAACCTCGGGTGCCGAGGCCCCGGCGGTGACGCCAAGGCTGCGGATGCCCTCGAGTGCCCGCCAGTCGATGTCGGTGGCGCGCTGGACCAGTTGCGAATAGGCGCAGCCGGCGCGGCGGCCGACCTCGACCAGGCGGCGGGAATTCGAGGAATTGGGCGCGCCCACCACCAGCATCGCATCACAGCGCGCGGCCATCGCCTTGACCGATTCCTGCCGGTTGGTGGTGGCGTAGCAGATGTCTTCCTTGTGCGGGCCGACAATCGCCGGAAACCGCGCCTGAAGCGCGGCGACGATTTCAGCAGTGTCATCCACCGACAGGGTGGTCTGGGTGACGAAGGCGATGCGCTCGGGGTCGCGCACCGCGACCCGAGCCACGTCTTCCACCGTTTCCACCAGAAGCACCTCGCCTTCGGGCAGCTGGCCCATGGTGCCCACCGTCTCGGGGTGGCCGGCGTGGCCGATCATGATCATCTGAAGGCCGTTCTCGGCATGGCGCTGGGCCTCGATATGGACCTTGGACACCAGCGGACAGGTGGCATCGACAAAGACCATCTCGCGGGCTTCGGCGGCTTGTGGCACCGACTTCGGCACACCATGGGCCGAGAAGATCACCGGCCGATCGTCGGGACATTCCTCAAGCTCTTCGACAAACACCGCACCCTTGGCCTTGAGATCGTCGACGACGAATTTGTTGTGCACGATCTCATGGCGGACATAGACCGGCGCGCCCCATTTCTCGAGCGCCATTTCGACGATCTTGATCGCCCGGTCGACGCCTGCACAAAAGCCGCGCGGCGCGGCGAGATAAAGCGTAAGCTGGGGCTGGTCGGTCATGGCGGTCTCCGGGGCTGTTGTCGCCGAGGTAATGCTTCTGGGCGCTTGCGTCCAGTGGGCGGGGCGTTCACGCGCCAGTGATTTGACCTTCCGGCGCTGGAAGCCCCGAGCCGGAAGGCACCCAAATGGAGAGACAAGCATGTTGAGACAGGGCATCATTCTCGCGGCAATGGCGCTGGCCGGACCTTTGGCCGCCGCAAGTGACAGACCGGAGGATGCGGCGGGTGAGTTCCCCTATTGGGATGAAGCCGAGGTGGCGCGCGGCGCGACGCTTTATGCCGAGACCTGCGCCGCCTGTCACGGTGCGGCGCTGGAAGGGGCCGAGGATTGGCGCGGGCGCAACGAGGATGGCAGCTTTCGCGCGCCACCGCATGACGAGACCGGCCACACCTGGCATCACGCCGATGCGCAGCTTTTCGCGATCACCAAATTCGGCACCGAAGAGGTGACCGGCGGCGCCGTGGTGTCCGACATGCAGGGCTTTGGCGAGGTGCTGACCGACGATGAGATCCGTGCCGTGCTGGCCTTTATCAAGGCGCAATGGCCAGAGCGCGTCATCGCCCGGCACAACGAGCTGAACCGCCGGTTCGAGGCGCAGCAGCAATAACCGCAACGCCTTCCATCCGGACAGGCCCGCGCATTTGCTGCGCGCCGGGGGGTTCGAAACCCTTGGCGTTCAGAGTTGCGCGGTGCCCCAGGCCAGAACGGCATAGCGACCGGTCTTGGCCACAGTGACCAGGGCCAGGAACAGCAGGAAGCGCGTGCGAAGCATACCGGCGATGACGGTGACGCCATCGCCGAAGGGCGCCCAGCTGAGCAACAGCGTCCAGTAACCCCATTTGGCATACCACCGTTCCGCCCGCGCCATTGCGGGGCGGGACACCGGAAACCAGCGGCGGTCCTCATATTGCGCAGCGAACCGGCCCATCGCATAGTTCACGCAAGAGCCAAGAGTATTGCCCAAGCTCGCCCAGAAGAGCAGCAGGCCCAAAGGGGCCGAGCCGCGCAACTGCATGCCGACAAACACCACTTCCGACTGGAACGGCAAGAGCGTCGCGGCACCAAAGGCTGCCGCGAACAGCGTGAACAGTGACACGATTTCGCTCAAGCCGGTTCGCCCGGATCAGCCTGCGGCAGCCGAGGCCGTCCGGTCTTCCTGGTGTTCGCGAGGCGGTCGTCCAATGACTTCGCGGAGCCCGTCGAGCTCGATGAAATTGTCGGCCTGACGTCTGAGTTCATCGGCGATCATCGGTGGCTGGCTGCGAATGGTCGACACCACAGAGACCCGCACGCCCTGACGCTGGAGGCTCTCCACCAGCGGCCGGAAATCCCCATCTCCGGAAAACAGAACGATATGATCCACGCGCGGCGCAAGCTCCATGGCATCGACCGTGAGTTCGATATCCATATTGCCCTTGACCTTGCGGCGGCCCTGGCTGTCGGTGTATTCCTTGGCTGGCTTGGTCACCATGGTGAAGCCGTTGTAATGCAGCCAATCGACAAGTGGGCGGATCGGTGAGTACTCTTCGTTCTCGAGCAGCGCCGTGTAGTAGAACGCGCGCAAAAGCTTGCCGCGTCGCACGAACTCCTGCCGGAGAAGCTTGTAGTCGATGTCAAAGCCCAGCGCCTTGGCAGCCGCATAGAGATTGGAGCCATCGATGAACAGCGCAAGCCGTTCGTCCTTGTAAAACATTAATTGCCCTTCCAATAAGACGGCTCAGGTCCGCTCCGTGAGTGAAAATTTGCGGGTGAGCCTCATAATAGGGTAGTGGAAAAGTCCCGCCCCGCAAGGCATACTTCAAGGAAAAACAGCTATCAAGCACAACCATAGCGGGAAAGTTGCGTTGATTGCGTTGGGTGCGAACCTGCCGCTGCCCCAAAAAACGCCAATAGAGACTGTTCAGGCCGCGATTTTTCGCTTGCAGGAGCGGGGTCTTGCGATTCGTTTGGCCTCACGCTTTTTTGAAACGCCCTGCTTTCCGCCCGGCGCCGGCCCCGATTATATCAACGCCGCGCTGGTCGCGGATTGGCCGGGGACGCCCGAGGCGCTGCTGGCGCTTTTGCATGAGGTCGAGGCCGCGTTTTCCCGCACCCGGGAGGTGCGCTGGGGCATGCGCACGCTCGATCTTGACCTGATTGCGCTGGGGGATGCGGTGCTGCCGGACCGCGAAACTTGGGCCGCCTGGCGCGGCCTGCCGCTCGCGGATCAGATGCGTAGGGCGCCGGATCAGCTTATTCTGCCGCATCCGCGGCTCGAGGATCGGGGGTTTGTACTAATGCCCTTGATGGACGTCGCGCCGGACTGGGTGCATCCGGTCACCGGGGTGAGCGTGGCCCGGATGTGCGCGGCGTTGGCGCCGGAGGCCAGGGCAGAAGTCAAGGCCTTGTGATCGCCGCCGGGCAGGGGAATGCGCCAAAAAACCTCCTTGTCAAGCGTTTTGATCCGCTTTATGACCTGACCTTTCTGACAGAACTCGCCAGACGGAGATTCCCCATGGCCCGCGTGACGGTCGAAGATTGCGTTGACAAAGTCCCCAACCGGTTCGAGCTGGTGATGTTGGCCGCCCATCGGGCGCGCGAGATCTCCTCCGGGGCCGCGATTACCGTGGATCGTGACAATGACAAGAACCCGGTTGTCTCGCTGCGCGAGATCGCCGAGGAAACCCAGAGCGCCGATGAACTGCGCGAGCGGATGATCGAAAGCAACCAGACCCAGATCGAGGTCGACGAACCGGAAGAGGACGCCATGGCGCTTCTGATGGGCGCCGAGCCCGACAAGCCGCAGGACGACGACATGTCCGAAGAAAAGCTGCTCCGCGCACTGATGGAGGCTCAGGGCCAGGGGTAACCCCGGCCTGCGGTGACAAGGGTTAGCGATGATTTCTGCCGACGACCTCATCGCGCTTGTCCGCAATTATAATCCCAAGACCAATGAGGCACTGATCCACGCGGCCTATGATTATGGCCGCGAGATGCACGAGGGTCAGTTCCGCCGGTCCGGTGAGCCCTATTTCACCCACCCCGTCGCCGTTGCCGCCATCCTGACCGAGCAACGGCTTGACGATGCCACCATCGTCACCGCGCTCTTGCACGATACGATCGAGGACACCAAGAGCACCTTCAGCCAGATTTCCGACCGTTTCGGCGAAGAAGTCGCTGTTCTGGTCGATGGCGTCACCAAGCTGACCAACCTGCAACTGAACTCGACCGAGACCAAGCAGGCCGAGAACTTCCGCAAGCTCTTCATGGCGATGTCGCGCGACCTGCGCGTGATCCTCGTCAAGCTGGCCGACCGTCTGCACAACATGCGCACGATCAAGGCGATGCGGCCGGAAAAACAGGTGCAGAAGGCGCGAGAGACGATGGACATCTATGCGCCGCTGGCCGGGCGCATGGGGATGCAATGGATGCGCGACGAGCTGGAGGACCTGGCTTTCCGCGTGCTCAACCCTGACGGGCGCGCCAGCATCATCCGCCGTTTCATCACCCTGCAACGCGAAACCGGCGACGTGATCCAGAAGATCACCGGCGACATGCGGTTCGAGCTCGACAAGGCCGGGATCGAGGCCGAGGTCTTTGGCCGCGCCAAGAAACCCTATTCGATCTGGCGCAAGATGCAGGAAAAGGAGATGGGTTTTTCCCGCCTCTCCGACATCTACGGCTTTCGCATCATCACCGACACCGAGGCCGATTGCTATGGCGTGCTGGGCGTGATCCACCAGCGCTGGCGGGCGGTGCCGGGACGGTTCAAGGATTACATCAGCCAGCCCAAGTCGAACGGCTATCGCTCGATCCACACCACCGTGTCCGGCCGCGACGGCAAGCGGGTCGAGGTGCAGATCCGCACCCGGCAGATGCATGACGTGGCCGAAACCGGCGTCGCGGCCCATTGGTCGTACCGCGATGGCGTGCGCAGCGAGAACCCCTTTGCCGTCGATCCGGCCAAGTGGATTTCCTCGCTCACCGAACAATTCCAGGACGACGAGGATCACGAGGATTTTCTCGAGGCGGTCAAGCTCGAGATGTATTCCGACCAGGTGTTCTGCTTCACCCCCAAGGGTGACGTGATCAAGCTGCCGCGGGGCGGCACGCCCTTGGATTTCGCCTATGCGATCCACACCCGCATCGGTCATGCCTGTGTCGGCGCCAAGGTCGATGGGCTCAGGGTGCCGCTCTGGACCCGGCTCAAGAACGGCCAGTCGGTCGATATCATCACCGCCGACGGCCAGGCGCCTCAGGCCACCTGGCTCGATATCGCGATCACCGGCAAGGCCAAGACCTCGATCCGCCGGGCCCTGCGCGAACAGGACCGTGAACGTTTTGTCCGGCTGGGGCGGGAACTGGCCCGGGCCGCCTTTGAACACGTCGGCCGCAAGGCCAAGGACAAGGTGCTGGAAACCGCCGCCCGCAACCTGCGGCTCGACGGCGCCGAAACGCTCCTGGCCCGGCTGGGCTCGGCCGAGCTGACGACCCGCGCGGTGGTCGAGGCGGTCTATCCCGACCTGGTGACCGAGGACGGCGAAGAGATCGACCGCAAGCGCGCGGTGATCGGCCTGGAAAAGGGGCAGAGCTTCCGCCGGGCGCCCTGTTGCCAGCCGCTGCCGGGCGAACGCATCATCGGCATCACCTTTCGCGGCCAGGGCGTGGTGGTGCACACCATCGATTGCGAAAAGCTTGCCGAATACGAGGATCAGCCCGAGCGCTGGCTCGATCTGCACTGGTCCGAGGGCAAGCATCCGGCCGCCTATGCGGTGACGCTCGAGGTGACGATGAGCAACGACGCCGGCGTGTTGGGCCGGGTCTGCACCTTGATCGGCGGCCACAAGGCGAATATCTCGGACCTTGAATTCATCGACAGAAAACCAGATTTTTACAGACTGCATGTCAACGTCGAGCTGCGGGACGCCGAGCATCTGCACTCGCTGATCACCGCGCTCGAGGCCGAAAGCGATGTCGCCGCCGTCGCGCGGCTGCGCGAAGTCACTCCGATCGCCGCCCGCGCCGAGGCGAACTGAAAGGAATATTCCTCCCGTGGTTTTCAAGCGCCGCGACAGAAAACCGACCCTGCGCGCGTTGTGGGAATTCTTCTGGCCGCGTGGCGGTTGGGGCCGGGCGGCCCGCTATGTGAAACACCGGTTGCGGCGTCTGCCCGATCCGCCGGAAAAGATCGCCCGCGGCATCTGGGCCGGGGTCTTCACCACCTTCACGCCGTTCTACACCCTGCATTTCCTGGTGGCGGCCTTTCTTGCCTTCATCATGCGCGGCAATATCCTGGCGGCGCTGCTGGGCACCTTTTTCGGCAATCCGCTGACCTATGTGCCGATTGCAGTGATCTCGCTTCAGACCGGATATTTCCTGCTCGGCCATGAATTCTCGCCGCATATAGAGCGCACGCTCACCGGCAAGTTCGTCGACGCGGGCGAGGATCTGACGCGCAATTTCTGGGCCTGGGTCAAGGGTCAGCCACCCGACTGGCACGGGCTCGAAGTGTTCTGGGACGACGTCTTTTACCCCTACATGATCGGCGGCATCATCCCCGGCATCGTTGCCGCCACCGCGGCCTATCTGGTGGCCGAGCCGCTGATCCGCGCCTATCAGGCCCGCCGCAAGGGCGCGCTCAAGAAACGCCTTGAGGCGATCCGCGCCAAGGCCGCCGCCAAGAAGGCGGCCGCCGCCGAGGAGGCCCGTGAAAAGGCTGATTGATTAGCGGTTTTCACCGCCCGCGCGGGGCGTTAGCCTGTGCCCGAAGGTAACCGGGGGCACCACATGCAAAAACTCAGGCTCGGCGTGAACATCGACCACGTGGCCACCGTGCGCAATGCGCGGGGCGGCGCGGTTCCCGATCCGTTGCGCGCCGCGGCACTGGCCGAGGCCGCCGGTGCCGACGGCATCACCGCGCATCTGCGCGAAGACCGCCGGCACATCTCCGACGCCGATATCGACGGGCTGATGGCGGCGCTGACGGTGCCGCTGAACTTCGAGATGGCGGCCACCGACGAGATGCAGAAGATCGCCCTGCGCCACCGGCCGCATGCGGTCTGCATCGTGCCGGAAAAGCGCGAGGAGCGTACCACCGAAGGCGGGCTGGAAGTCGCGCGCGAGGAGAACCGGCTGGCGCATTTCATCGCACCGCTGCGGGAGGCGGGGTGCCGGGTGTCGATCTTCATCGCCGCCGACCGTCGCCAGATCGAGGCGGCGCACCGCATTGGCGCCCAGGTGATAGAGTTGCACACCGGCGCCTATTGCGATGCCCATGCCGAAGGCCGGTTCGAGGACCGCGACCGCGAGATGACGGCGATCCGCGACATGGCCGAACACGCGGCGGGCCTCGGCCTCGAGGTGCATGCCGGCCACGGGCTGACCTATGACACCGTGGCCCCGGTCGCCGCTCTGCCGCAGGTGGTCGAACTCAACATCGGCCATTTCCTGATCGGCGAGGCGATCTTTACCGGGCTCGAGGCGGCGATTGCCGAAATGCGCCGTCGGATGGACGACGCCCGCGGCACCGCATGATCCTCGGCATCGGCACCGACCTGTGCAACATCGAGCGGATCGAGGCCATCCTCGCCCGCTTCGGCGACCGCTTCCGCAACCGGGTCTATACCGAGCGCGAACAGGCCCGCGCCGCCCGCCGTCCGCATGAGGCCGCGACCTATGCCAAGCGCTGGGCCGCCAAGGAGGCTTGCTCCAAGGCGCTGGGCACCGGTCTGCGCATGGGCATCGCCTGGAAGGACATGTCGGTGACCAACCTGCGGACCGGCCAGCCGGTGATGCATGTCACCGGCTGGGCAAAGCGCCGGCTCGACGTGCTGACGCCGCCGGGGCATGAGGCGATCCTGCATGTCACCCTGACCGACGATCACCCCTGGGCCCAGGCCACGGTGCTGATCGAGGCGCGGCCGCTGGGCCCGGTCCCGTCCCGGACCTGATCCGGGACCTCGTGGTCCGCGACAGGGGAGGCCCCGGATCAGGTCCGGGGCGGGCTGTCGGGCCTATTCGCCGCGCGGGAAGCGCTGGTTTTCCTCGACGACATTGAGATCCATGTGGTTGCGCATATAGCGCTCCGAGGCCCTTTGCAGCGGCTGGTGGTCCCAGGGGTAATAGGCGCCGTTGCGCAGCGCTTCATAGACCACATGACGCCGGGCCTGGCTTTCGCGGACCCGGGCGTCGAACTGCTCGAGATCCCAGCGGGTGGCGGCCTCGACGCGGAACCGTTCGAGCACCTCGGCATGGTCGGAGCGTTCGGCCAGGTTGGTCAGCTCCTGCGGATCATCCTCGAGGTTGAAGAGCTGTTCGGGATCGAGCGCGCAATTGGTGTATTTCCAGGGTCCCGCCCGCAGGGCGACCAGCGGCGAATAGGAGGCTTCGGCGGCATATTCCATCGCCACCGGGCTCAGCCGGGTCGCGCCATTGCCCAGCGGCACCAGGGTTTCGCCGGTGGTCCAGGGCAGGACCTCCTCCATGCTGACCCCGGCCAGATCGCAGAGTGTCGGGCAGAGATCGATTGTGCTGACCGGCGCCTCGACGAGCCCCGGCGCCATCTGCGGCGCGGCGATCATCAGTGGCACCCGGGCCGAGCCTTCGAGGAAGGACATCTTGAACCACAATCCGCGCTCGCCCAGCATGTCGCCGTGATCCGAGAGAAAGAGGATGATCGCCTCCTGCCGCGTCGCTTCCAGCGCCTCCATCACCTCGCCGATCTTGTCATCGAGATAGGAGATATTGGCAAAATAGGCGCGCCGCGCCCGGCGGATGTCGTCCTGGCCGATGTCGAAGCTGCGCCAGTCGTTGGCGTCGAAGATGCGCTGCGAATGCGGGTCGTGGTCGTCGTAATCCAGCGCCGGCACCTGCGGCAGCAGATGCGCGCAGTCTTCGTAGAGATCCCAGTATTTGCGCCGTGCCACATAAGGGTCATGCGGATGGGTGAAGCTGACCGTCATGCACCAGGGCCGGTCGTCATGGCCCCGCGCGAAGTCATACACCTTGCGGGTGGCGTGATAGGCCACCTCGTCGTCGTATTCCATCTGGTTCGAGATCTCGGCCACGCCGGCGCCGGTGACGCTGCCCATGTTGTGATACCACCAGTCGATGCGTTCGCCGGGCTTGCGGTAATCCGGGGTCCAGCCGAAATCGGCCGGGTAGATATCGGTGGTCAGCCGCTCTTCGAAGCCGTGAAGCTGATCGGGGCCGACGAAATGCATCTTGCCCGACAGGCAGGTGTGATATCCGGCCCGGCGCAGGTGATGGGCATAGGTCGGGATCGACGACGCGAACTCGGCGGCATTGTCATAGACCCCGGTGCCCGAAGGCAGCTGGCCCGACATGAACCCCGCCCGCCCCGGCGCGCAGAGCGGCGAGGCGGTATAGGCATTGGCAAAACAGGTCGACCGCAACGCCAGCTTGCGCAGGTTCGGCGTATGCAGCCAATCGGCCGGGCCGTCGGGAAACAAGGTGCCGTTAAGTTGATCGACCATGAAGATCAGGATGTTGGGCTTGTCCGTCATGTCGGTTCCTTGCGATTTGGCGGCAGCTTGGCAGGCCGGACGCCCCGCCGTAAAGCCCCCATCGCTTGACACCTCCGACATGGGGCCGCATGTAGCCTGCGACAGATAACGCGGGGAGCCCCATGTCCATGGCCGAGGAAAAGAAAGGCAATGCGATCGTCGAGACGATCAAGACCGTTGTCTATGCATTGCTCATCGCGGGCGTGTTCCGCACGGTGTTCTTTCAGCCGTTCTGGATCCCCTCCGGGTCGATGAAGGACACGTTGCTGATCGGCGATTTCCTCTTCGTCAACAAGATGGCCTATGGCTATTCCTATGCCTCCTGCCCGTCGATCATCGTGCCCCGCTTCGGCATCGATCTCGATGCCACCGATTTCTGCGGCTGGGCCGATGGCGACAACAGCCGGCTGTTCGGCTCCGAGCCAGAGCGCGGCGATGTCGTTGTCTTCCGGCATCCGGTGACCGGGCGCGACTTCATCAAGCGGGTGGTGGGCCTGCCGGGCGAGAAGATCCAGGTCCGGGCCGGGCGGCTGCATATCGACGGCACGCCGGTCGAGCTGGAAGCGGATGGCGTTTTCGAAGAGGTCGCCGGCCCGCAGGGACCGCAGCGGCTGAGCCCGCGCTGCTCGAACGCGCCGGTGGGCGACGGGGCGATGTGCGAAAAGGCGAAATTCGTCGAGACCCTGCCCGAAGGCACCGCCCATTCGATCCTCGATATCGGCCGGCAGTCTTCCGACAACACGCCGGTGTTCACCGTGCCCGAAGGGCATTACTTCATGATGGGCGACAATCGCGACAATTCCACCGATTCGCGGTTTCCGCAGCAGGTCGGCGGCGTCGGCTTCGTGCCCTTCGAAAACCTTGTCGGCCGCGCCGACCGGGTGATGTTCTCCTCTGCCGGCAGTTCGATGCTGTTCTTCTGGACCTGGCGGGGTGATCGTTTCTTCAAGGCGATCGAGTGAAGCTCTCGGCAGAGTTGAAGGCGCTTCAGGCGCGGCTTGGGCATGAGTTTGCCGAGCCGCGGCATCTGGTGCATGCGGTGACGCATTCGTCGATGTCGACGCCGACGCGCAGCGACAACCAGCGGCTGGAGTTTCTCGGCGACCGGGTGCTCGGGCTGGTGATGGCCGAGGCGCTTCTGGCCGCCGACAGCCGCGCCACCGAAGGGCAGCTGGCGCCCCGTTTCAACGCGCTGGTGCGCAAGGAGACCTGCGCCGATGTCGCACGGCAGATCGATCTCGGCGCGGCGATGAAGCTGGGCCGGTCCGAGATGCTCTCGGGCGGTCGGCGCAAGATGGCGCTGTTGGGCGATGCGATGGAGGCGGTGATTGCCGCGGTCTATCTGGATGCCGGTTTCGAGGCGGCCAAGGCCATGGTGCTGCGGCTCTGGGGCAAGCGGATCGATACGGTCGAGGACGATGCCCGCGACGCCAAGACCAGCCTTCAGGAATGGGCCCAGGCCCGCGGCCAGAACCCGCCGGTCTATGAGCAGATCAGCCGCAGCGGACCGGACCATTCGCCAGTGTTCATCATCGAGGTCAGGTTGGAGAGCGGCCAGACCGCCCAGGCCAAAGCCGGATCGAAGCGGCAGGCCGAACATGCGGCGGCCAAGGTGCTGCTGGACAGGTTGAACGGCGGATGACCGGAGGCCTGCGGCGCGAACGCAGGCCTTGCAAATCAGAACAGCGCCATGACGTCGGCGACGGCGCCGGTGGTATTCACCGCCAGCGTGACGCTGAAGGCCAGCGCGGCCGTTGCCACCCTGCGTTTCGGTTCCAGCAGGCCAAGCTCACGGCGCAGCAGGCGGGATTCTTCCTGCGGGATCGGCTCGCACAGCACGCGACGGACCAGCGTCTCCTGCTGGCGCTGCGCGTCGGAGGCCCGCAGACGCGGGACGCCTGTCGTGCGCGACTGGCGGTCGGTGACGGTCCGAAGCGTCGGGCGCGGACGCGCGGGCGGCCGGGCGAGGGCATCGAGAAAGGTCTGCCGGTCGAGCACGGCCTTGGCGTCCAGCCAGGCAATCTCGGTCACCGGGTGGCGCGCCACGAGGGCTTGCGTCAGGCGCGCCAGTTCCACTTCGGCGATCCGTGCGGTATCGGCCGAGACCGAAAGAACATAGTGCCGCGCCTTGCCCTTGCCGCTGCTTTCGAGGGTGACGGCAGTGACGGGCGCGCCGGCGCTCGGCCCGATGTCGGGCGGGCGGCGGCTGTGGAGCCTTTCGATATCCTGGCGCAAACGGGTTTCGGTAATGTCGGAGCGTTTGTCGGCCCCGGCAGGCAAGCGCAGGCGGGCGGTGAGTGTGACCTGCGCCTGCGACTGTTTCGGGATTGTTTCGGTGTGAGTGATCATATCGTGAATTTAGGCAGCGATTCGGGCGCAAATTCGGACCAATTTTGGCGAAAATGCCAGATTGTTGAGAATTTCGACAAAAGCGACCGCTCCATTGGCGTCGCACGGGAAACAATTCGCGGCGCGCTCCGGGGCGGTTTCGCCTCTGGTTTTAGCGCCTGATCTGCGTTACTCGCTGTGGATTGTTGACAGGAAACCTGACCCCATGACCACACGCGCCGGATTTGTCGCCCTGATCGGAGAGCCCAACGCGGGCAAATCGACCCTCACCAACCGTATGGTGGGCGCGAAAGTGTCGATCGTGACCCACAAGGTCCAGACCACCCGCGCCCGCATTCGCGGCGTGGCGCTGGAGGGTGACAGCCAGATCGTCTTTGTCGATACGCCGGGCCTGTTCAAACCGCGCCGCCGGCTCGACCGGGCGATGGTGGCGGCGGCCTGGGGCGGGGCGGCGGATGCCGATATCGTGGTGCTTCTGGTCGAGGCGCACCGGGGGGTGACCGAGGGGGTGGAGCGCATTCTCGAGGGGCTTGAAGAGATCGGGCAGGGCCGTCGCGTGGCACTGGCGATCAACAAGATCGACCGGGTCAAATCGGACGTGCTGCTGGCGCTGACCGAGGATCTGAACGCCCGCTACGGCTTTGAAGAGACCTTCATGATCTCGGCCGAAAAGGGTTATGGCTGCGACGATCTGAAAAAATGGCTGGCCACGCAATTGCCGGAAGGCCCCTGGCTTTATCCCGAAGACCAGATCGCCGATCTGCCGCTGCGGATGATCGCCGCCGAGATGACGCGCGAAAAACTGACCCTGCGGCTGCATCAGGAACTGCCCTACCAACTCACCGTCGAAACCGAGAACTGGGAAGAGCGCAAGGACGGCACCGCGCGGATCGACCAGGTGGTCTATGTCGCGCGCGACGGCCACAAGGGCATCGTTCTGGGCAACAAGGGCGAGTCGATCAAGGCGATCTCCAAGGCGGCGCGCGAAGAGCTCGAAGAGTTTCTCGGCCGGCGCGTGCATCTCTTCCTGCAAGTGAAGGTGCGCGAAAAATGGCTGGAAGAGGCGGCGCGCTATTCCGAGATGGGGCTGGATTTCCGCGACGGCAACAGCTGAGACGGTATCGGAGCCCCGGCGGGTCGACCCGGGGCCCCGACAGCGCCGGCGTGCCGGGGGAAGCAGCGCGCCGGCCTGCCACGAGATCGGGCGAGGTAAGGGGATGTCACCGGGCCCGCAACCCTGCCGCCGGGCCTGCGACCGGCCGCGACAGAGCTGTCCAGTCTCTCGTGGCAGAGAAACTTTGACTGTAGTCATGAGATAGCGCCGGGATCGAGATTTTCAAATGACAACAACATTCAGGAACGGTGGGGCATGCGGCTGACGGCGGATTTCTGGGTCGCGGCCTATATCGCGCGGCTGCGGCAGGCGGATATCCCGGCCTTCGTGGTGGCGCATGGCGACGACACCTCGGGCATGGTGATGGTGAAACTCAATACGCTGGACGGCCAGGCCCGCCTGTTTCACCGGATGCATGATCTCATGGCTGACGAGACCCGCTGGCAGGAGATGCAGGCCGGCCCGGAGGCCGAGGTGGATGCGGCGCTGGCGAAACAGCGGGCGATGGACCCCGATCTCTGGGTGATCGAGGTCGAAGACCGCGCCGGGCGGCACCTGCTGGACAGCGGTGGGCTTTGAGGCCAGCGTGGCGGCCATGGAATGGCGCGACACCGGAATATTGCTGAGCATCAGGCACCATGGCGAGACCTCGGCCATCGTCGAGGTCTTTACCCCGGGCCACGGCCGTCATGCCGGGGTGGTGCGCGGCGCCACCAGCCGCAAGCTCGGCCCGGTGCTGCAACCCGGCGCGCAGCTCGATCTGCACTGGCGGGCGCGGCTCGAGGAGCATCTGGGCGCCTATTCGGTCGAGCTGCAACGCTCGCGCGCGGTGCAGGCCATGGGCAGCCGGCTGGCGCTGTCCGGGCTGAACGCGGTCTGTGCGCTGCTGGCCTTCTGCCTGCCGGAGCGCGAACCGCATGCCGCGCTCTATCTGCGGTCGGAGCAGTTGCTCGACCTGCTCGGGCAGGACGAGCTCTGGCCGCTGGCCTATCTGCGCTGGGAGATGGCGCTGCTGGAAGAGCTGGGCTACGGGCTCGATCTCTCGGTCTGCGCGGTGACCGGTGCCGGTGAAGGGCTGGCTTATGTCTCGCCGAAATCCGGACGCGCGGTGTCGCAGGCCGGGGCGGGCGATTGGGCCGACCGGCTCCTGCCGCTGCCGGAGGTAATGTTGGGGCGCGGCGCGGCAGACAGCGCCGAAATCGCCGCCGCGCTGCGGGTGACCGGGTATTTCCTGACCGAGAAACTGGCGCCGGCGCTGGGCCACCGGCCGCTGCCGGAGGCGCGTGGGCGGTTTGTCGAGCGAGTCGGCTAGCGATGATGCCAGCGGCGCCGGAGGCGCCTGCGCACGCCTCCGGCAGCAGTTCTCCGGCATGGCCGGGCCAGGGGGTCAGTTGACCGCGACAAAGACCATTTCGCGGCCGTCTTCGTTGCGCAGCACCAGGCGATTGCCGTCAAATTCTGAAATCGTCATCTCACGCAGCGCGGCGAGAAAGGCGGCCTCTTCGCGGAATTGCGGGCACATCCTTTGGGTGACACCCATGCGCGCGGCGCCAAAGCCGGGCAGGGGCTCGGTCTGGATACCGAAGAAGCGGTTGCAGGGGGTGCTGCCGGCGATCTGCGCCGGGGTTGGAAAGGTGAGCGTGGCGCGGGCCTCGAAGACCTGGCCATCGATGGACTGGAGTTTCCAGTGGGTTTCGGTGTCTTGCGCACCGCTCAGCGTCGCTGAGAGGCTGGCAAACGCGGACAGGGCCGCCGCGATCAATGTCTGTGTCATGGCGCTAACCTAGGCGCTCTGAGGCGGCGGAAAAGCCGGTGACGGGCTTTGTCATTCCGGCGCGGCGGAAAAGATCATCTCGCGGCCGGCGTCGTCCGACAGGATCAGCGTATCGCCCTGCACCTCGGCCAAGGTCATGGCGCGCAATGCGGCGAGAAAGGCCTGTTCCTCGGACAGCTCCGGGCAGGCGCGGCGGGTGGTGCGCAAGGGGCCGGTGCCAAACCAGGGATAGGGTTTGGTCTGGCGGCCGGAAAAGCTGTTGCAGGGGCCGCGGCCCTGAATGCGGCCCTCGGCGGGAAAGCTCAGCGTGGCATCGGCCATGAATGGCGCGCCATCGATGCTTTCCAACTGCCAGGTGACATCGGCGGCGCCATAGGCGGCAAGGATTTCGTCACTGTCGCAGGTCGACAGCAGCGTGGCGGCGATCAGGGGCAGGGCAAGTTTCATGCGACCAATATAGGGGGGCGTGGCGGGATTGAAATATCGCATGCTCTCTTCCCTGTCCCGGCCATGGGGGCTAGAAGCGAGACATGCGTTGGACCTTGCCAAATATCCTCACAGTGCTGCGGCTTGCCGCGGCCCCTGCCGTGCCGCTGATGTTTCTCTATTGGGCGCGGCCCTATGCCGATATCGCGGCGCTGATGATCTTTCTGCTGGCGGCAGTGACCGACTGGTTCGACGGCTATCTGGCCCGCGCCTGGAAGCAGGAAACCAAGATCGGCACCATGCTCGATCCGATCGCCGACAAGGCGATGGTGGTGATCGCGCTGATGGTGATTGCCGCCTATTCGTCTTACTCGCCCTGGCTGGTGCTGCCGGCGACGGTGATCCTGTTCCGCGAGGTATTCGTCTCGGGGCTGCGCGAGTTTCTCGGTGATGTGGCGGGCACGCTGAAGGTGACCAAGCTGGCCAAATGGAAGACGACGCTGCAAATGGTGGCCATTGCGGTGCTGTTTTCGCAGGGCATTTTCGAGCATTATTTCGGCATGTGGTCTTATGGCATGGATCCTGAGATGGTCGGTGATATCCTCGAAGGCCGCGAAAGCGACGAGCTGGGACTGACGCAAATGTATCGCGGCATGTTCTGGTCGGGGTATGTCGGGCTTGTGCTGCTCTGGGTGGCGGCGGCGCTGACGCTGATCACCGGCTGGGATTACTTTCGCAAGGCGCTGCCGCATCTGAAGGAGGACGGCTGATGGATGTGCTTTATTTCGCCTGGGTCCGCGAGCGGATCGGCGTTCCGAAAGAGCGGATCGAGACCGGGGCCACGACAGTGGCCGAACTGGTTGACGAACTGAAGGCGCGGGAGCCGCGCTACGAGGCGGCCTTTGCCGATCTGTCGGCGCTGCGGGTGGCCGTGGATCAGGAGCTTGCGGATTTCGATGCCGGGCTCGCCGGCGTGCGCGAGGTGGCCTTCTTTCCGCCGATGACCGGGGGCTGAGGCGATGCAGGCGCGCGTGCAGCAGGAGCCCTTCGATCTTGGCACCGAAGCCGCGCGCTTTGCCGGCGCCCAGAAGGACATGGGCGCTGTCGTCACCTTTACCGGCATCGTGCGCGACGCGGCGCGGGGCGGCATGGTGGCAATGGAGATCGAACATTACCCGGGCATGACCCAGAGCGCGCTCGAGAAGATCGCCGCGCAGGCCATGGCACGCTGGGATCTGGGCGATGCGCTGGTGATTCACCGGCACGGGCGGCTGGAGCGGGACGAGATGATCATGATGGTCGCGACCGCCGCGCGCCACCGCAAGGCGGCCTTCGAGGCGGCGGAGTTCCTGATGGATTACCTCAAGAGCCGGGCGCCGTTCTGGAAAAAGGAAATCGCGGCCGACGGGGCCGAATGGGTGGCCGCCAAGGACGCGGACGAGGATGCTCTGAACCGGTGGTGAGCCGGGCAGGCCGAGCCATCGCCTTTCAATGGTCGTGCATGCCCTTGCCTTGCAGAATGCGCGGTGTCCATTTCTCGACGCGGCTGGCCCGTGTGCGGGCCTGTTTCGCACCGGAGATGTGCAGCACATAGCCGCGCTTGCGCCCCGGAGTCAGCGCCTCGAAAGCAGCGCGCAGTTCGGCATCTGCCTCGAGCGCGGCGGCCAGTTCCTCGGGCATCTCCAGATCGTCCTTGGCAAAGGTCACCTTGCGCCCCGTCTTTTCAATGGCGATCGCCCGCCCGACATAGTCGCGGATGTCCGCCGCCCGGGCCTGCACCTCGGCCGGATCGGCGAACGGGACCATCCGCGCCGCGCGGGAGTTTGGCCCCGGTGCCACCAGAAGCCCCTGCGGATCCTCCAGCAGGACGCCCTTGAAAAAGCCCAGCGCGCAGTGCGCCTTGAAGCCCCAGAGGATGGCGACATTGCCGCCATGGGCGCAATAGACCGGGCCGCGCCATTTGAAAGCCTCGTCGAGCGGGCATTCCAGCAGGATCGCCCGCAGCGCCCGAAGTTCCGGCTGCCAGGTGGTGAGCTTGTCGAACCAGATGCCGCAGCGGCGGTCGGGGGTGCCCATTGTCTCCTCCTTGCTTTGATCCGCATCCTGCCGCAGGCGGCCGTCAGGACAACAAAAAACCGCGCCGCCCTGGGGGCGCGCGGTTTCCTGCGCAAGCTTGTCGCCGGTTCAGCGTTTGAGCGCGTCGCGGATCTCCAGCAGCACGTCAAGCTCGCTGGGGCCGGCGGGTTCGGCCTCGACCGGGGTGGCGGTTTCCTCGCGGGCGGCGCTTTCCTTGATGCGGTTGACCATCTTGACCAGCATGAAGACCACAAAGGCAATGATCAGGAAATTGACCACAGCCATGACAAAGCTGCCATAGGCAAAGATCGAGGCGCCGGCCTCGCGCGCGGCTTCGAGGCTGGCGTCGGCAGGAACCTCGCCGGCCAGAACGACGTAGTGATCGGTGAAATCGATGCCGCCGGTGAACAGCCCGATGATCGGATTGATCAGATCGCCCACCAGCGAACTGACGATGGCGGTGAACGCGGCGCCGACGATGATGCCGACGGCCATGTCCATCACATTGCCCTTGGCTATGAACGCCTTGAATTCCTGAAGCATGTTTGCGTGTCCCTTGGCTCTTGTCATCACGGGCCTGTCAGCCCTGTCGCAGGATGGTGCCGGGATACGCCGGCGGCGCAAGCGCTTTCATGGGAAATGAAAGCGCCTGTTCCCCAGTGTGTCAGCCGGGCAGCTTGCCGGTCAGCACATAGCGCAGGATATCGACCACCTGCGACGGCTCGCGCGCCACGGCCAGGGCGGCGGCATCCACCTCCTTGAGCGCGTGGTCATGATCGGGCTGTTGCAGCACGATCAGCGACTTGCCCAGCGCGGCGGCAAAGCCGGCGTCAAAGGCGGCGTTCCACTGGCGGTACTTTTCGCCAAAGCGCACCACCACCACGTCGGCCTCTTCGATGCCCTTGCGGGTGCGGATGGCGTTGACCATGGCACCCTTGTGATCGTGCCAGTACTTGTTGTCTTCGGCGCCGAGGATCGCCACCCCGCAATCGTCGCTGGCGTCGTGATCGGTGACCGGGCTGGAAAACACGATGTCGAGGCCCTGGGCGCCACGGGTGATCTGTTCGCGCCAGTCGGTGTGGATTTCACCGCTGAGATAGACATTCAGGGTCATGGGGGCTCCTTGCTCTCACGGTTGGGATTGCCCCAAGGCCTAGCATTGCCATGCCGGGAGGTCGAGCCACGCAACAAGGCCCGCGCCGCCGGGGCACTGGCCTTGTTGCGGATTCGGAGCGGTCAGTAGCCGGTGCCGCGCAGCACCACGCGAAAGGTGCGGGCGATCAGCGCCAGGTCGGTGACGAAAGACAGTTCGCGGAAATAGCGGGCGTCAAAGATCGCGCGCTCGGAAAAGCTGCTCTCGTTGCGGACCGAGGTTTGCCAGATACCGGTGATGCCGGGACGCATGGCGTAATAGGCGGTGCCGGGATAAAGCGCGCGCTGATCCACCATCATCGGGCGCGGCCCGACCAGCGACATGTCGCCCCAGAGCACATTGAAGAGCTGCGGCAGCTCGTCGATCGAGCTTTTGCGGATGAAGGCGCCGATCCAGGTGATCCGGGGATCCTGGCGCAGCTTCTGGCTGTGATCCCATTCCCGCCGGGCCGCCGGGTTGGCTTCGAGATGGGCCTGAAGCCGACCTTCGGCATCATGCACCATCGACCGCAGCTTCCACATGTAAAAGATTTTGCCATTCCGGCCGATCCGCTTCTGGCGATAGAACGGCGAATGCCCGTCCGTCGCGATCAGCAGGCACAAAGGCGCGAGCAGCAAAAGCACCGAGGGCAGGGCGAGCAGCACCACCGCGATATCCAGAATGCGTTTGGTCCATTGGCGATAGATGCCACGGCCGTGCGGATTGAACTTACTAACAAATAGGCTGTCGGAGGAGGATCCCTGAGCGGATTCCACCGGACGCACGTGCATTGTCAACGTCATGCCCTCCTGAGGCGGTCAATGACGAAAGCGATTTGCACTGTAGCGGGTTTCTGCGGACACAGATCATCCGCACTGCCAAAGCAGAGCGAACACACGCGATCCCATGTCGAAATTCAATGCAGCCGGGGAAACCGAGATGATTTCACCTGCCACGCGCAGACCCATTAACCGTACACTTCACTCCCAGGTGAAAGCACCAACCCCCAAGTGCCGTTTGAAAAAAAACTCACCGATTTTCTCGGCTGATTTTCGCTCGACTTCATCGAAAATGGCCGGTCAGGTTTCTGTCGTCAAGTTGCCTCAAATGCCGTTCAACTTAAGGGGGAGTGTGTGTTTGTCTACCTGGTATCCCAGGATAAACTTCGGTTGGCGACCGGTTCGGTGCCGCCGGATCTGTGCCAACATGGTGCCAGGGTTGTGGTGTCTTCGCGGTGAAAATACACCCCTGGCGGGTATTTGGGGTACGATTGTAGTAGCGCCGTTGACAATCTCCGGCTTGCCTTTCGGTTCATTCCTGTCTGGGAACAGTGCAAAGTGCAGGAAACCCTTGTTTTTACTCGATGCCCGGTGCGTTTTTCGGGCTTTGCGGTCCTTCTGGCCCGGCCGCGGCGGACAGGCGCAGGGCAGGCCCGCCCATCAAAGGTGAAGCATCTCACACAATTTGACGCTGCATCGCATCAAAATTTCCGCAAATTACCCGAAAGATTTTTTGACTGGACCTTGCGTCACTCTTCTTAAGGGAGTGGCCAATCTCCCGGATTTGGCCGGATTGATGCGGGTATCCGCACCTATCCCAAGGGGTGATTCGATGCCGGCCGTTTGCCGGCGTTGCAACGGGCAGGTCAAACCACTATTGCCATGGGAAAATTCCAAGTGTGGAGCCGATGGCATGGCACATCACCTTTACCAGCGCGACCTGCCCGAGGATCTCGATCTGGGCCCTGTCGTCGCCGTGGACTGCGAAACCATGGGCCTGCATCCGCACCGCGACCGGCTTTGCGTTGTTCAGTTGTCATCTGGCGACGGCACGGCGCATCTGGTTCAGATCACAAGGGGCCAGACCGAGGCCCCCAATCTCTGCCGCTTGCTGGCTGATCCGGCGGTTCTAAAGCTCTTTCATTTCGGCCGCTTCGACATCGCCGCGCTCGACAATGCCTTCGGCACGCTCGCCGCACCGGTCTATTGCACCAAGATCGCCAGCAAGCTGATCCGCACCTACACCGACCGGCATGGGCTGAAGCATCTGCTGCAAGAGCTGCTGGGCGTCGATATCTCGAAACAGCAGCAATCGAGCGATTGGGGCGCGGCCGAGCTGACCAAGGCGCAGATCGACTATGCCGCGTCGGATGTGCTGTACCTGCACCGGCTGCGCGAGGTGCTCGACCAGAGGCTCGCCCGTGAGGGCCGCAGTGAAATGGCACAGGCCTGCTTCGATTTCCTGCCCGCCCGCGCCCGGCTGGATCTCGCCGGCTGGCCCGATCAGGATATCTTTGCCCATTGAGACGCGTTGCACCGCAGAGCATCGCGCCTAGATAGACGTCAGGTGTGAACGAAAGGCCGAACCATGGCCGTGACTGAGACATTCCATTCCAGAGTGGTGGCGGGCCTCAAGGTGCTCTTGCCGCTGACCGCGCTTGGCCTGTTGTCCACGGTCTTCCTGTTGTCGCGCAGCGCCAATGACGAACCCGATCTGACGTTTTTTGACGATGCCTCGGAAATCCCCGAACGCGACACCGTGACAGCCCCCTATTACACCGGCAGCACCCGCGAAGGACATGCCGTATCGATCACCGCCGAAAGCGCCAAGCCGATGCCCGACGACCCTGCCGGGGTGCTCGCCGATCGGCTGAGCGCCGCGTTCCGGCTGACCGATGGGTCGCGGATCAATATCGTCGCTGACAGTGCCGCGGTGAACGAGCCGGCCGATTTCATGGCGCTGCGCGGCGATGTGGTGATCGACAGCTCGACGGGCTATGTGATGCGGACCGCCGAATTGCAATCGGCGCTGCGCTCGATCACCGCCGATGCGCCGCAGGGGCTGACCGGGACCAGCCCGATCGGCGATCTGAGCGCCGGCGCCCTGCGCATTCGCGAGACCGGCGGCGAGGGCGAGGTGCAATTGTTTTTCACAAATGGTGTGAAGCTGGTATATCAGCCCGCAAGTCAGGCCCCCGAGGAAGGTAACACCCCATGACTCCCATTCGTTTGATTGCGGTTGTTCTGCTCTCGCTGCTGCCGGTTTCCGTTCTGTCGCAGGGGGCTCAGGTGGGCTTTGGTACGCTTCAGCCCGACCCGGATGCGCCGGTCGAGGTGACCGCCGAGAACCTGAGCGTCAACCAGAACGACGGCACCGCGCTGTTCACCGGCGATGTCATCGTCGGCCAGGGCGAGATGCGGCTATCGGCGCCCCGGGTCTTGGTCGTCTATGCCAAGGATCGGTCCGAGATTGCCCGGCTCGAGGCGCGGGGCGGCGTGACGCTGGTGTCCGGCGCAGAGGCGGCCGAGGGCGACAGCGCCGACTACGATGTCGAGGCAGGCATCATCGTGATGACCGGCAACGTGCTGCTGACCCAGGGCGGGTCTGCCCTGACCGCCGACAAGATGGTCGCCGATCTCAACGAAGGCACGGCGCAGATGACCGGCCGTGTCAAGACCGTGCTCCAGACGTCGGACGACAGCGAATAAGATGACGCCGCCAGAATTGTCCTTGACCCAAGGCTCTGCCGGGCTGCGCATCGACCACCTGCGCAAAAGCTACCGCAAGAAGGTGGTGATCCGCGATGTCAGCATGGAGCTGCACCGCGGCGAAGTGGTGGCGCTGCTCGGGCCGAACGGCTCCGGCAAGACGACGACCTTCTATTCGGTGGCGGGGCTGGTGTTTCCCGAAGGCGGCACGGTCACAATCGACGGCCAGATGGTGACCACCATGCCGATGTACCGTCGGGCCAAGCTGGGTATCGGCTATCTTCCGCAGGAAATGTCGATCTTTCGCGGCATGAGCGTCGAGGACAACATCCGCGCGATTCTCGACATCGCGGTGCGCGATGGCCGGCGGCGGCGTGAAAGGCTCGAGGAGCTGCTGTCGGAGTTTCACATCGAACACCTGCGCCGCGCCCCGGCGCTGGCGCTGTCGGGTGGCGAACGGCGGCGGGTCGAGATTGCCCGCTGCCTGGCGGCCGAGCCGAAATATCTCCTGCTCGACGAACCGTTTGCCGGGGTCGATCCGATTTCGGTCGGGGATATCCGCGGGCTGGTTTCGGACCTGTCGAACCGCGGCATCGGCGTGCTGATTACCGATCACAACGTGCGCGAAACGCTGGAGATCGTCGACCGCGCCTATATCCTGCATGACGGAACGGTGCTGATGTCGGGCACCCCCGAGGAGGTGGTCGAGAACGAAAACGTCCGCCGCGTCTACCTTGGCGATCAGTTCCGGATCTCCTGAACGGCGCCCCCGCGCGGCCGGGTGGCGGTTAACCTCCTGTTTACCGATTCCGGCGCTATTGTCGTGACAAGTCATTGACAGACGGCTGTGCTCTGTCCTCAAATGGGGTCATGACGCTTGAGTGGCTTGCCTTGGAAAAGAGTCGCGTTCCTGTTTTCGGGATGGGTCTACCTGTACAAGCACCTCGGCTCGTCAGACCCCCGAGATGGTGAGTGGAAGCGTTCGGCTGCCCCCGGCAGCCGTGGCGTGACGCGTCACCGGAACAATAAGAAGGACGCAAGATGCGCTATCAAATCACCGGCAAACAGATCGATATCGGCGCCGCGCTGCAAACCCATGTGCAGGATGGGTTGGGCGGTGTCGTGCAGAAATATGCCGAACGGCCGACCGATGCGAACGTCGTGTTTTCCAAGGCCGCGCATGAATACGTCTGCGAGGCCACGGTGCATCTTTCCACCGGCCTCACCGCCCAGGCCAAGGCGCATGCCACTGAAATCTATGCCGCTTTTGAAAGCTGCTGCGACAAGATGGAGAAGCAGCTGCGCCGCTACAAGCGCCGTCTGAAGGACCACCACAAGGACCGGTCCGAGCCCGTTGAAACATTCGGCGCGTCATCGTATATCCTCGCCAGCGACGGGGTGGACGAAGATTCGGAGCCGGACAGCCTCCAGCCGATGATCGTCGCCGAAATGAAAGCGGACATTCCCGCACTTACGGTTGGCGAAGCCGTGATGCAGATGGAACTTGCAGGCGCACCTGTTCTGGTGTTTCGGAGCGAGAAGAAGGGTCTGAACGTCGTGTATCGGCGAGATGATGGCAATATCGGCTGGATTGAACCGCAAGAACAGGCTTGAGCCTGCGGTCTGGTCAGGAATGGGATTACAGGCGAGATTATGGAACTTTCAGATTTGCTGAAACCCGAGGCAATCCGGGTCAATACCGGATGCACGAGCAAGAAGCGTTTGATGCATGATGTCGCCGACCTGGCCCATGCCGCTTATGGTATCAACTCCGGCACCGCTTTCGAGTCGCTGCTCGAACGGGAATCCCTGGGGCCGACGGGTGTCGGCCACGGGGTGGCTCTGCCGCATGCGCGGATTGCCGGGCTCGATACCTGCGTGGGGGTCTTCCTGCTGCTGGAAAAGCCGATCGATTTCTCCTCGGTCGACCGTCAGCCGGTGGATATCGTCTTTGGCCTGTTTGCCCCCGAGGATGCCGGCGTCGAGCATCTCAAGGCGCTGGCACGGGTCTCGCGGCTGCTGCGCGATCCGGCGGTCTGCACCAAGCTGCGCGCCAATCAGAGCGTGGTGACGCTTTATACCATCCTCACCGAGGAAGAGGCGATGAAGGCCGCCTGAGCGGCCGCCTCGCCCTGCGGCCGGGGCATTTCCAGGGCCGCGACAAGAGCATCCGGCACGCCGGGCGCCGCGCCCGCCGTCTACCGCCAGTTCCCGAAACCCAGCATCAGATAGTCGCGCGGATAAGCTGCCCGCGCCAGCGCCTCGAGATCCGCGTCATAGATCTCGTCAAGCGCGATCGGTCCGTCCGGTGCGGCCGCCCGGGGCGCAGGCGCCTCGAGACCGACTTGCGCGGCCAGCCGCGCAAGCCCCTCGGCGATCTCGCCTTCGCGCAGCACCATGTCGGGCAGGCACAGATCGCCCATGCCTTGCAGAATGCCGCTCTGGCTGGCCCAATGCGGATCGATCCGCAGGTTGGTCTGCCCGGCCAGGTTGGCGCGGATGAACTCGAGAAACCCGCCAAAGGCGGCGCGGTGGGTGGTGGCGTCATAAGCGGGATCGGGCCAATCCTCGGGGATCGGCAGATCGTGGCGGTTGGTCAGCACCCGGCGGATGCGGCCAAAGCTCTGCGGCCCCTTGGAAAGGATGCGCTGGCAAAAGACGTGGTGCGCCCGCGCCAGCGGATGGCGCAGCACGGTAAAACGGCGGTGGCCGGAATTGCGGCGCAGCCATTGCCGCAGACTCTTCTGGTTGAAATCGCGCCTGAGATCGCCGCCGAGCCCCGCCAGCCAGTCGCAGACCGCTTCCTCGGGCCCGCCCTTGATCGGCATGTAGAGCAGCGGTGCCGTCCCGGCCGCCACATATCCCGGCACCGCAGCCCCCCGGCGCGGCTCGAAATTCGGGGTCCGCGAAAGATCGAAGCGGTCCAGCCGCGCCAGCGCCTGCTCCATTTCGGCAAAGTTCTCGACCTTGTCGGAAATCGGCGCCGGGTTCTGGCGTTTGAGGTTGTGGTCGAAGCTCTCGAGCGGGGTGTCGCAGCCCAGCCAGCGCGCCAGCCCGTTCATCACGCCCAGATCCTGCACATCCTCGTAAGCCACATAGAAGGCGGTCTGTCCGCGTGTCTGCAACCCGTTCAGCAGCCGGATCTGAAAGCTCTGCAAGGCCTCGAGATGGGCCTCGAAATCGGCCTTGTCAAAGGTGGCCTTGGCGTCCTTGCGGCGGCTGACATTGGTCAGCTTCCACTGGTCGGTTTTCTGCGCGATCTTCCAGCTGACGTAGCTGTCGATCGGATTGCGCGTCAGCACGATCTTGGCGATGCGTGGATCGTCGAGCAGCGGCGCAAGAATGCGCGGGTCATGGTCGTGGAAATAGCGGAAGCCGGCCAGCCCCTCCGCGCCGCGCACCCGGTCGAGCAGCGCCGCCGGATCGCTGTCGCGCGCTTCGCGGCTGATGTCGAGCAGCTCGGTCTTGTTGGGATAGCCGATGAAATGCGGGTTGAAGGCCTCGCCGAGGCAGGAAATGCCGTCAAACAGATTCAAATTGGCTTCAAGTAGGTTGGAGCCGGTGCGCATCTCGGCAAAGACCACGAAGGCGTCAAAGTTCTGGGCCATGCGCTGTTATCTCACCAGATAGGGTTTGCGGGTGCGCGGGCGCTGGCCCAGCTGCCGGCCTTCGACCGGAAAATCACCCATCAGATAGGGGTGCATCCCCTGGTTCTTGAGGTTTTGCAGGAACTGGCCAAAGCCGGTCAGATCCCGCATCTTGGGCACCTCTGCCAGCCGGCGGGGATTGCGCGCGCCGATTTCGTCGATGATGCTTTGCAGTGGCTCCATCGGCGCCTCGATGAATTCGGCCATGGTCCAGATGCGGATATGTGCCTTGGCATAGGGCGAGCGATAGGCATCGAGCGAATCCGCCTCGATCTTTTGCAGCTTGGCGGCGGCACGGCGGATGGTGGCGAAATCGAGGTTGGAGTTGAACAGCGGCACCGCCCAGGCGCCGGAGACGACGGAAATCTGCGCATTCGGATCTTTGGCGATGTTCCAGATCACGTCGTCCTGAGTGTCATGCGGCCCGAATTGAAAGCATTGCCGTTCGCCGCGGGTGTTCCAGATCAGGTTGGTCAAAAAGGCCCAGGGGGTGGCATCGCGGATTTCGGCGCTGGCCGACAACCCGCCATGGATCACCTCTTCCCCTTCGGCAAACTCGGCCTTTTCCGGCGCAAAGAGGTGGCCATGCACCCGCGAGCCGGTGGCCCGCGCCAGCCAGGGCTCGAAATCGTCGAACAGCTCGGCAAAGCCCTGAAACACCGAGTAGGGCCCGGCGGTGACTCCGTTTTCCCAGTTTTCGTTGGGAAAACGCGAATGCATGTAGAGCCCCGGCCGCCCGCGCGTCCGCCTGTCGACCGCCTTGGCAAAGATGCGGTCGATCTTGCCGGGGTTGGGTTCGGTCCGGCTCATGGCGCCGGCGCGGTCGGTCAGGAAGGCGCGATAGAGCAGCTCCGCATGCGGCCAGATCTTGCGCGCGACAAAACAATCGGAGCGGCGCAAGAGTTGCAGATGGTCGTCGTAGAAGATGTGCGGCTTGCCCTGGAAATCGAACTTCGACAGGGTCAGCGACCGGCTCTCCAACTCGCGGGAATAGAGCCGTGCCAGTGTCTGGTAATAGCTTTCGTCGGGGATCCAGACCCGGCGGAAGAAATCGTCATAGGTCGCGCGATCGGGGTCTTGCAAGATGGCGGTCAGCGTCTGTCGCGTCAGGCACCACCACTGGCTGCCCATATGCGGCCGCAGGCCGCTGGGGATCATCCGCTTTGTCCCGATCAGGCGTTGAATCTGGACGAACCTGTCGAACAGAAAGCGGTGCCGTCGCCAGGAAAACGGGAAATGCAGGGTAAAACGCTCCTGGTCGAGGCCGCCGACCGTCCAGGGCACATCCATCGTAGTGGCGCTTTCGATGAAATCGGTGCGCGGCCGCGCCGCCAGATAATCGATCAGCTCTTCGATCGGCCGCAGCGGCAGGCAGGAGCCCGAGGCGAGGTAGACATGCTGAACATCGGGAAAGTCGCGCAGCATCTTTTCCGAGGCGGTCTGGCTGGCAGCGACGATGCCCCAGGTGCCCCATTCGCAGCGGTAGCGGCGGGAAAAGCGGATGTGATCGACATCCGCGAGTGCCGCGACAAAGGCCTTGTAGGACTTGGCGACGACATTGCGATCGACGTGGATGACAACCGGGCACCCCGCGTTGGCCCAATGCCGCGCCACCTGTTCCGCCCGCTTGAAGGCGGTATGGACAAGCATGACGACGCCGAGGCTCATGCCCAGTTCCCCTTGGACATCAATCCGAGGATTTCGAGCTGGCGCCAGTTGATGTATTTCTCGGACCACTTGCACCAGAGATCGGGGTTTTCCTCAAGCGTCCGGGCATAGGCCTTGTATTCCACCGACCCCGAATAATGCTGCCTGCGCTCCAGCTCTTCGGCCGCCTTGGCGGTGAAGGTGTCGAGGAACTTGGTGTGCAGCAGGATGCCGCTGGCCTTTTCGCCGCCCCATTCGTCATAGACGAGGTTGAGCCCGCGCGGCAGCAGCATATGCGTCGAGCTGACATAGGTGTAGCGCCGGTCCCATTTGACCAGCGGTATCTTGTTCAGCGCAGGCGCCTTCTCGGGCAGGTCGGAAAAGAACACCCGGCGCCGCGGCCCGCCCTGGATCCAGAGGTTGCCGAAGCGGTGATTGCGGCGGATCGCGTAGTTGCCGCTGTCGAACCAGCAGGCGATATCAAGCGGATTGTCCCCGGGCAGATAGGGCTGCGCATTGATCGGCCCCTTGGGGTACATGTCCAGCAGCATCGCCGAGAACGACCGGATCGACGAGGCATCGAGCCAGTCGGTCAGCGCCCTGAGCGGTCGGGTGTCACAGAAGGGAAACAGAAAGAATTCATCGGGGTCGACGGTCAGCGCCCAATGTCCATGGGCATGTTTGCGCGCCAGCCAGTTCAGCCAGTCGACGCCAAAGCGCGAGCGCTTGTAGCTGCCCCCAGTGCGCCAGAGCGAAACATCGGGCTGATCGGCAAGAAAGGCATCCGAGCCATCGGTGCTGTCGTTGTCGACCATCAGGAAATGGTTGATGCCGAGATCGCGGTAGTAGCGCAGGAAATAGGGCAGGCGCACATGTTCGTTGCGCAGGGTCGAGAACAGCAGCAGGTCACCGGGGCGGATCTGATCGGTCCGGTCGGCGGCGGCGCGAAGCTCGCGCGATTTGCGCATGGCGCGGATGCGCCAGCGCTTGCGCTGAAGCCTGAGGCTGTATGACTGCCAGGCGCCCAATCCTGATCCTCTGTTAACCTTCCGAAACGACCCTTGATCGGTATCAGCGCTGTCTTAAGACAATGTTGAAATGCCTGTCCCAGCTTGGCGGTACATAGGGGGCTGTCGGGGGTCTCTGCTCTTGAAGTTGTTCGATTTTCTGGCGCCAAGAATAGATGTCTTGCGGCGGCAGGTAAATGGGTATGTCGTCCAGCGTCTCGCGATAGACCGCCAGGTCGGCCACCACGGCGGGCACACCCAGGGCGGCGGCCTCGATCGGTGGCAGCCCGTAGCCTTCGGCCAGACTGGGAAACAGCAGCCCGCGCGAGTGCACCAGCAGCGCCGCGATCTCCCCATCGCTCAGCCCGGGGCGTTCCTGCACCAGCGGGTTGCCGGCGTCGAGCCTGGCAAAGACCGCCGCGTTGTTCCAGCCCCGCGCGCCGCAGAGCAGCAGGTGCGGCGCATCCCGGCCCTCGGCGGCGAAGCGATCCCAGATGTCGAGCAGCAGCGCATGGTTCTTGCGCGGCTCGATGGTGCCGACGCAGACAAAATACGGCCCCGGTGGCAGACCGGGGGGGGCGGGGCCGGGCGGGACGGTCTCGATCCCCAGCGGCGCCACGATCCCCTCGGGGATGCGGCCAAAAACCTGCATGTGACGCTGGCAATCGGCCAGCGTGGCCCTGGAATTGCAGATGATGATGTCGGCCGCCTGCGCGGTGCGGCCGAGGAAGCGCTTGAACTTTCGAAGGGTTTCCGGGCGCTGGTATTGTGGAAAATCAAGCGGGATGGTGTCGTGCACCAGCACCGCGATCCGTGCATCCGGCAGGCCGCGCCAGGCGGTCACCACCCGTTCGGTCAGGTTGGAATGGCCGGTGTTGCAATAGAGCGTACCGGGCGGAAGATGTCGGCGCAGTATTGCCCCCAGCCGCCAGGGCAAGGCGCGCGCCAGGGCTGCGCGGCGTAGGTCGGCCTCGGCACGGCGGCGCATCTTGGGGCCCTTGCTCACCCGCCCCAGCGCGTCAAGCCGGCCCCAGTCGTCGCTGGTGGCGCGGCGCAGGATCTCGGCCGCGCCCTGTTGTGACAGCAGCACATAGCCCAGCCGGGTTCGGGCAAGAGCAAAAAGCGGCACCGGATCAGCCAGCAGCGCGCGCAGATAGGCAAATTCGACCCGGTCCACACCGGTCATCACCCGTCCGGCCCGCCGGATCAGCCGCGTGATGTCGAGACAGCGGGCAGGCGGGCTATTTTTCGTAACGGCCGCTCTGGTGCCAGCGCCAGGCATCGCGGATCATCGCCTCCAGGTTGGATCGCATCGGGGTCCAGCCCAGTTCTTGCACGGCGCGGGTCGATCCGGAAACAAGTTTCGTCGCATCGCCGCCGCGACGCGGCCCGATTTCATGCGGCACCTCGCGGTTGGTGACGGCTTTGGAATGGGCGATCACCTCGAATACTGAAAATCCGCTGCCGGTGCCGAGGTTGAAAATCCGGCTCTCCTTGTCTTCTTCGAGCCATCTCAGCCCCAGCACATGGGCATCCACCAAATCACAGACATGCACGTAATCGCGGATGCAGGTGCCATCAGGCGTGTCGTAATCGGTGCCAAAGACGGTGAGCGCGGCGCGCTTGCCGTCGATCGCATCGAGCATCAGCGGGATCAGATGGGTCTCGGGACGGTGATATTCGCCAACCTCCGCGTCAGGATCGGCGCCGGCGACATTGAAATAGCGAAAGACCACATGGCGCAGCCCGTGCGAGGCGCCGAAATCCGTCAGCATGTCCTCGATGGCGCGTTTCGACTTGCCGTAGGAATTGAGCGGCATCTGAGGCGAGCTCTCGTCCAGCACCACGTTGTCCTGGTCGCCATAGGTGGCGCAGGTCGAGGAAAAGACGAAATCGAGACAGCCGGCATCGACCGCCGCCTCGATCAGGTTGAGCGAGCCGGCGACATTGTTGCGCCAGTAGAGCCCGGGATTCGACATCGCCTCGCCAACCAGGCTGAGCGCGGCGAAATGCATGACCGCCTGCGGTTTGTATTCGGCAAACACCTCGTCGAGCCGTGCCCGATCGAGCAGATCGCCTTCCGCCAACGGGCCGAATTTCACTGCGTCCTGCCAGCCGGTGGACAGATTGTCGAAAGTGACCGGCGTATAGCCCGCGTCGCGCAGCGCCTTGCAAGCGTGCGAGCCGATGTAGCCGGCACCGCCTGTGACGAGAATATTGCCCTTGGTCATCGGTTATTGCGCCGCCTGATCCACGGCCATCAGCTCTTGCAGGTAGGTGCGCAAATCGTCACGAAGCTCTTCGCGCGCCAGGCCGAAGGCCACTGTCGCCTGAAGGAAGCCGGCCTTGGAGCCACAGTCGAAGCGCTGGCCCTTGAAACGCATACCAAAGACATCGCGGCCTTCGGTGATTTCCTGTGCGATGGCATCGGTGAGCTGGATCTCTCCGCCGGCGCCCTGCTTCATCTTGTTGAGGTTCTTGAGCACATCCGGCGTCAGGATGTAGCGGCCGATCACCGCCAGGTTCGACGGCGCGTCGCCGGCTTTCGGCTTTTCCACCATGCCTTTGACGCCCACAAGGTCACCGATCTCGTCCTTGACGTCGAGCACGCCGTAAGCCGAAGTCTTGTCCTGCGGCACTTCCATCGCCGCCACCATCGAACCGCCATGCTCCTGGTAAGCTTCGACCATCTGTTGCAGGCAGGGTTTTTCCGCCGCGATCACGTCATCGGGCAACATGACGGCAAAGGGCTCGTTGCCGATCAGCCGCCGCGCACACCAGACCGCATGACCGAGGCCCAGCGCCTTGTGCTGGCGGATATAGGCAATGGCGCCGCTTTCCATATTGGTCGATTTCAGGATTTCGAGCAGCTCGGTCTTGCCGCTCTTGCGCAGCTCGTTTTCAAGCTGGGGCGCGAGATCGAAATAATCCTCGAGCGCACCCTTGCCGCGCGAAGTGACAAAGATGAATTCCTTGATGCCGGCGGCGCGGGCCTCATCGATGGCGTATTGAATCAGCGGCCTGTCGACCAGCGTCATGATCTCTTTCGGCACCGATTTGGTGGCCGGCAGGAAACGGGTGCCAAGCCCGGCAACCGGAAAAATCGCTTTTGTAACCTTCGTACGCATAAATAGCCCTCAAAATTTCACGGGTTTCCAAAATTTCTACACCAGTGGTACGCAAATATAAACGAACTTTGCGACCTAGGACTCGCCGGTCAGCCCTCTTTCGCGGCGGATGCGTGCTATTTCAGCATCGCATTTCCGGCGCAACCGGCGAAGGGTGAACAGTGGCTCATCGCGCTCGGATTTGCCGAATTGCCCGCCGCTGTGTTCCCAATATCCCGCAGGTGTAAAACGGACGTGGCAATAGGCGGTTGTCAGCGAGAAAATCAGCGCCGTCGAGACATGGCCGGCGGCGGCGTCATGGGCCGCCTGGCGGCGCAGCCGCGCGCGGTGCCACCAGCGGCCGCAGGTCAGCTTCGGGCGCAGCGCCGGGCGCGGGGGCAGCGGGGCGAACGGCTCCGAGGCATGTGGCAGGGCGGGCAGGGCGCCGGGCGCCCGCGCCGCGCCCGCGGCAAAACCCGCCTCCAGCCGCGCCAGCAGGTGGCGCACATCGCGCGGCTCGAGCCGCCCGGCCACCATGTGCCGCAACAGGCGACGACGCTGTTCGCCGGCAAAGCGGGCCTGCGCGCCCCCGCGCTTTGCGTCCGGGCAGTGGCGCAGGAGAAAGGCGGCATGGCTGGCGCCGATTTCGAACAGGTCGCGCGGCACCCGGTCGGCGCGGCGGCGGGCGCTCGCGGCAAAGCCGTGGTGCACCTGCGCCAGCGGCACCAGCGCGGTGGCAAGACCGGCCCGGGCCAGCCGCAGGTTCAAATCCGTCTCGTCGAGAAAGAATCGGAAGGCCGGGTCAAATCCGCCGATCCCGGCGATCACCTCGCGGCGAAACGCCATGTTGGTGCCTTCGGTCTTGACCGCGCGGCCGGGGCCGGGATGCAGCACCGTCGGCCGCTCGCCTTCCAGCGGAAGGGCGTGACGGACCCCGCAGCCATCCACCCAGGCGCCGCGCCACTGCCAGGAAATGCCGTTGCGGCCGCGCACATAGCCGCCCGCTGCCGCCACCTCGGCGTCATCGAAAACCGCCGCGAGATGGGTCAGCCAGGTGGGCTCGGGCACCGCATCGTCATCGATGAAGGCCACCACCTCGCCCGCCGCCAGTCCGAGGCCGATGTTGCGCGCGAGGCTGATGTTCTGCGCGTCGCAAGGCGCGGTCTTGATACCCATCGCCTGCGGCAGCCCCTGCAAGGCCGCCAGCGTCGGGCGGTCGGCGACGACGACCACTTCGAACGTCGGGTACAGCAGCTGGCGGAGCGCCTTGAGGCAGCGTTTCAGCGCGGCTTCCCGGCCATGCGAAACGATTATGACGCTGACCGGGCGCATGACGCCTCAGGCGTCCTTCAGCTCGACATCCGGCGCAAAGGCGATGAAGAACGGGTTGGCATAGCCCTCCTTGCCATAGGCGAGCGGCGTATGATCGTCGAAACGCACCACCTTGCCGCCGGCGCCGTTGAGCACCGCATGACCCGCCGCGGTGTCCCATTCCATGGTCCGGCCCAGCCGGGGATAGAGATCGGCCTCGCCGGTGGCCACAAGGCAGAACTTGAGCGAGGAACCCGCGCTCTTCATGTCGGCCACCTTGTATTTTCCGATGTAATCGTCGGTCGCCTCGTCGCGGTGCGACTTCGAGGCGACGACGAGCAGCGCGGAATTCTCCGCCTCGCGCACCTTGATCGGGGTGGTTTCGCCGGCGGTCTCCTTGTCGAATGGGCCGGTCTCTTCCACCGCATTGCCCATGGCGGAGGTATAGAACAGACGCTTGCGCGCGGGGGCATAGACCACGCCGCGCACCGGCACGCCGCTTTCGACATAGGCGATATTGACGGTGAAATCGCCACGCCGCTTGATGAACTCCTTGGTGCCGTCAAGCGGATCGACGATCAGGAAGGTATCGGCCTGGGTATCATGGCTCTCGGCCTGTTCCTCGGTGACCAGGGGCACATCGGGAAACGCCTCTCGCAGCCCGGCCGAGATCAGCGCATCGGCGGCCGCGTCGGCGGCGGTGACCGGGCTGGCGTCGGATTTCGTCTGCACGTCGAAATCGTCGGAATTGTAGATCTCCATGATCACATCGCCCGCTTCGAGCGCGAGTGTCCGCATCACCTTGGTCAACTGGTCGTAATTCACAATGAGCTCCTGATCGCCGTCCGGGCCGTGCCGGTCTTTGTTCATTGCCTAGACCTGTCGTCGGGTCATGTCCATCACCTTGGCGGGCGGCCAGGCGCGGAAAAACCGGGCGTTTTCGCACCAGTATGGTCCGGCCGCGGCCGGCCGGCACCGAGGCGGATGCAGCGCCGGCGCGGCAAAGGGTTTTGTTGTCGAGACGCCGGATCGCGGTTATGCTGGGAGACAACGGAACAGCAAGAATTCCGTGCCAATAGTGCCCTATTCTGGCGGAGCAGAGCTTCATGTTCGTACAACGGCGCCCAAGGACGACGCTCGATTCCGTCGTCACCACGATCGAGCTGGTCTATCACGGCGCGGTGCGCAACGTGCGCAAGACGCACGGCAATGCTTTCATGTCGATCTTCATGAACGTGCTTCAGACCATCATCATGGTGATGGTCTTCTATGCCATGTTCACCGTGCTCGGGCTGCGCGGGCTCAAGCTGCGCGGCGATTTCCTGATCTACATCATGTCGGGCATCTTCCTCTACATGACCCACATCAAGACGATGAGCGCCGTCGCCGGCGCCGAGGGGCCGACCGCGCCGATGATGCAACATGCGCCGATGAACACGATCATCTCGATCCTGTCGGGCATGCTCTCGTCGCTCTATATCCAGGTGCTTTCGGTGCTGATCGTGCTTTTTGTCTATGACGTCGGGTTTGCCGATGTCGAGATCAACGATCCGATCGGCTGCATGGGGATGATCCTGCTCGCCTGGTTCACCGGGGCGGCGGTGGGCATGGTCTTTCTCGCGCTCAAGCCGTGGTTCCCTTCGGCGATCACCATCCTGTCGTCGATCTATCAGCGCGCCAACATGATCGCTTCGGGCAAGATGTTCGTCGCCAACACGCTGCCGGGCTACATGCTGGCGATGTTCGACTGGAACCCGCTGTTCCACGCCATCGACCAGGCCCGTGGCTATGCCTTCGTCAATTACTATCCGCGCAATTCCAACCTCGAATATCCGCTCTGGCTGGGCGTCGGTCTGATCACCATCGGGCTGATGGGCGAATTCTATACCCGCCGCCATGCCTCGGCCAGCTGGTCGGCGCGGAGTTGAACCACACCACCTGTCGGGAGGGTCCGCCATGTCATTGAAGTCTTTTGCCGCCCTGTCGCTTCTGCTGATGTCGGCCGGCACCCAGGCCGCCGCCGATGCCGGCTCGCTGCGCCCCAAGGCGCGGCCTGCGGTTCAGGTGCACGGCGTGCACCTGCGAGAGCTGCTCGTCACCCCCGTGAGCCTGCGCCCGCAGGCCCGCCCCGCCGGGTGGGCCGCGCGCCCCACCGCGGCCGCGCCGGCGGCGACGGCCGAAGATGCGCGGCTTCAGGGCTGGATCGCCGGCTACCGCCGCCGCGCCCTGGCCGCGGGCATCCCGGCGCAGGTCTTCGACCGGGCCTTTCGCGGCGTGACCTATGACCCGCAGATCATCGCGCGCGACCGCAGCCAGACCGAGTTCACCAAGACCGTCGAGCAATATCTGGCCATCGCGGCATCGGACAAGCGCATCGCCGATGGCCGCGCGGCGCTGGCGGCAGAGGGGCGTACTCTGGCCCGGATCGAGGCGCGCTACGGGGTCGACCGCGATATCGTCACCGCGATCTGGGGGCTGGAAAGCGCCTATGGCACGCGGCGCGGCGATCTTTCGGTGATCCGGTCGCTGGCCACCCTGGCCTTTGACGGCCGCCGCGGCCAATTTTTCGAGCAGCAGCTGACCGAGGCGCTGCGCATCCTGGCGCGGGGCGACACCACGCCCGAGAAGATGACCGGAAGCTGGGCCGGTGCCATGGGCCACACCCAGTTCATTCCCACCTCCTATCAGGCCTATGCGGTGGATTTCACCGGCGACGGGCGGCGCGATATCTGGAGCGCGGACCCGAGCGATGCGCTGGCCTCCACCGCTGCCTATCTGGAACGGTTCGGCTGGATCAAGGGCATGCCCTGGGGGGTCGAGGTGACGCTGCCGCGCGACTTCGACTATGGCCAGCTCTCGTCCAAGGTCAAACGCATGCCCTCGGACTGGGCCCGCGCCGGGGTGCTGGGCATGGATGGCCGCCCGGTGCCGGATCACGGGTCGGCCTATGTGCTGCTGCCGGCCGGGGCGCGTGGCGCGGCCTTTCTGGTGTTCAAGAACTTTGACGTGATCAAGCGCTACAACAACTCGGATCTCTATGCGTTGGGCGTCGGCCATCTGTCCGACAGGATCACCGGCGGCGACGCGGTGCAGGGCGGCTGGCCCGAGGATGACCGCGCGCTGGTCCGGGCCGAGCGGCACGAGTTGCAGCGCCGGCTGACGGCCAAGGGATTTGATACCGGCGGCATTGACGGCAATATCGGCCCGGACACCCGCGCCGCGCTGATGCGCTATCAGCGCAGCATTGGCGCGGTGCCGGACGGAAACGCCTCCTGGCAGATCCTGAAACGGCTGCGCTGAGCGCCCGAAGGCCGGGCGGGCCAGGCGCGGGCCGGGCGCTACAACAGCCCTTCCGCGCGAAAGCTCAGCTCGCGCGATTTGCCGATGATGATGTGATCGTGCAGCACCAGCCCCAGCGCTTGCGCCGCCGTCTCGACCTGCGCGGTCATTTCGATATCCTCGCGGCTGGGCGTCGGATCGCCCGAGGGGTGGTTGTGCACCAGGATCAGCGCCGACGCGTTGATCTCCAGCGCGCGTTTCACCACCTCTCGCGGGTAGACCGGCACATGATCCACCGTGCCGCGCCCCTGCGCTTCGTCGGCGATCAAGGTGTTCTTGCGGTCGAGGTAGAGCACCCGGAACTGCTCGGTCTCGCGGTGCGCCATGGCGGTATGGCAATAGGCGATGAGCTGCTCCCAACTTGACACGACGGGCCGCGCGATCACCCGACTGCGTGCCAGACGCTGGGCGGCCGCCTCGATCAGCTTCAGCTCGCAGATCACCGCGGTGCCGACGCCCTTGACCTCGGCCAGCCGCGCCACGGGGGCGGAAATCACCCGATTGAAATCGCCGAACCGGGTGAGAAGCGAATGCGCCAGCGGTTTGACATCCTGGCGCGGAATGGCGCGAAACAGCACAAGCTCCAGCATCTCGTAATCCGGCAGCGCCTCGGCCCCGCCGGCCATGAAACGCCCGCGCAGCCGCTTGCGATGATCGCGGATATAAGACGGCAGCCGCGTGCCGCGCGCCAGCGTTTCGGGGGCGTCGGCCTCGTCGCCCTGAAACAGCGGCAAAGACGCCTCGGCAAGGGAGTTTCTGTCCATGGCGCCAGCATCGGCGCCGTCGGTAAACGCGCGGTTAACGCCGCCGGCCGGTTTTGCGCCGGATGCACGGGGCGCCAAAGTCTGTCGACAGAATGTGAAAACTCCGTTGCAGGAATTTGGCGCCCGGACGCGGCGGTCGGGGGAAGGGCCGGTGTCAGCCCTTCATCGAATCCCAGAACCCCTTGACCGAAGAGAAGAAGCTCTTGCTCTCGGGGTTGTTGTCCTCGCTCAGCTGCTCGAATTCGCGCAGCAGCTCTTTCTGGCGCGAGGTCAGGTTGACCGGGGTCTCGACGGCCAGCTCGATGAACATGTCACCGGTGCCGGCCCCGCGCAGGGCGGGCATGCCCTTGCCGCGCAGCCGCATCTGGCGGCCCGACTGGCTGCCGGCCGGGATCTTCACGCGCGAGCGGCCGCCATCGATGGTCGGCACCTCGATATCGCCGCCAAGTGCGGCGGCCGACATCGACACCGGCACCCGGCAATGCAGGTCGGTGCCGTCGCGTTCGAAGATCTTGTGCGCCGTCACCTCGAGGAAGATGTAGAGATCGCCCGGCGGTCCGCCGCGCATGCCGGCCTCGCCTTCGCCCGCAAGACGGATTCGGGTGCCGGTTTCCACGCCTTTCGGGATATTGACCGAAAGCGCGCGCTCTTTCTCGACCCGGCCGGCGCCATGGCAGGTGTGGCAGGGGTTCTTGATCGTCTGGCCGAGGCCCGAGCAGGTCGGGCAGGTGCGCTCGACCGTAAAGAAGCCCTGCTGCGCCCGCACCTTGCCCATGCCGGAACAGGTCGGGCAGGTGGTGGGCTCGGCCCCGCCTTCGGCGCCCGATCCGTTACAGGCACCACAGGGCACCGAGGTGGGCACGTTGATCGTCTTTTGCAGGCCGGAATAGGCGTCTTCCAGCGTTACCCGCAGATTGTAGCGCAGGTCGGCGCCGCGTGCCGCGCGCTGGCGTCCGCCGCCGCGCTGGCCGCCCATGAAATCGCCAAAGAGATCGTCGAAGACATCCGAGAAGGCAGAGGCGAAATCGCCCTGCTGACCGGGGTGAAAGCCGCCGCCGGGACGCCCGCCACCGCCGCCCATGCCGCCTTCGAAGGCGGCATGACCGTAGCGGTCGTAGGCCGCCTTCTTGTCGGCATCCTTGAGGACTTCATAGGCCTCGTTGGCTTCCTTGAACTGCGCTTCGGCCTCCGGGTTGTCGGCGTTGCGGTCGGGGTGCAGCTCCTTGGCCTTCTTGCGGTAGGCCTTCTTGATCTCGTCGGCGGAGGCGGTCCGGGCCACGCCCAGAACCTCGTAAAAGTCACGTTTGGACATCAGTCCGTCCTCCTATGCATGGAACATGCGAGGGCCGGCCCGGCGTCCGGACCGGCCCCCCGCAGTGGTTCCTGTGCGCTGTCGTCACCGACGATCAGGCGCGCTTGTCGTCGTCAAGGTCCTCGAAATCGGCGTCGACGATGGTGTCATCGTCATTCGCCGGGCCGTCGGCCTCGGGTGCAGGCTCTTCGCCGGCCTCTTCCTGGGACGATTTGTAAATCGCTTCGCCCAGTTTCATCGAGGCTTCCATGACGTTCTGGATGCCGGATTTGATCTTCTCGGCGTTCTCGCTTTCCAGCTCGTCCTTGAGCGCGGCCACCGCCAGTTCGATCGCTTCGACAGTGGTCGGATCGACCTTTTCGCCATGCTCCTCGAGCGATTTCTCGGTCGAGTGGATGAGGCTCTCGGCCTGGTTCTTGGCTTCCACCAGCTCCTTGCGGGCCTTGTCGGCTTCGGCGTTCTCTTCGGCTTCCTTGACCATCTTCTCGATGTCGTCGTCCGAGAGGCCACCGGAGGCCTGGATGGTGATCTTCTGCTCCTTGCCGGTGCCCTTGTCCTTGGCCTGAACCGAGACGATGCCGTTGGCGTCGATGTCGAAGGTCACCTCGATCTGCGGCATGCCGCGCGGTGCCGGCGGGATGTCCTCGAGGTTGAACTGGCCGAGCATCTTGTTGTCGGCTGCCATCTCGCGCTCGCCCTGGAAGACCCGGATCGTCACCGCGTTCTGGTTGTCCTCGGCGGTCGAGAAGATCTGCGACTTCTTGGTCGGGATCGTGGTGTTGCGGTCGATCAGGCGGGTGAAGACACCGCCCAGGGTCTCGATGCCCAGCGACAGCGGGGTCACGTCGAGCAGGACCACGTCCTTGACGTCACCTTGCAGAACGCCGGCCTGGATGGCGGCGCCCATGGCAACCACTTCGTCCGGGTTCACACCCTTGTGCGGTTCCTTGCCAAAGAACTTGGTCACCTCTTCGATGACTTTCGGCATCCGGGTCATACCCCCGACGAGGACGACCTCGTCGATTTCCGAGGTCGAGAGACCGGCGTCCTTCAGAGCGGCCTGGCAGGGCTTGATCGAGGCCTTGATCAGGTCGCTGACCAGCGACTCCAGCTTGGCCCGGGTCAGTTTCATGACCATGTGCAGCGGCTGGCCGCCGTTCGGATCCATCGAGATGAACGGCTGGTTGATCTCGGTCTGCGACGAGGAGGACAGCTCAATCTTGGCTTTCTCGGCGGCCTCTTTCAGACGCTGAAGGGCCATCTTGTCCTTGGTCAGGTCGACGCCGTGCTCTTTCTTGAACTCGTCCGCCAGGTAGTTGACGATCCGCATGTCGAAGTCTTCGCCACCGAGGAAGGTGTCGCCGTTGGTCGACTTCACTTCGAACAGGCCATCGTCGATCTCGAGGATGGTCACGTCGAAAGTCCCGCCGCCAAGGTCATAGACCGCGATGGTGTGGGTATCTTCCTTGTCGAGGCCATAGGCCAGCGCGGCCGCGGTCGGCTCGTTGATGATGCGCAGCACTTCGAGGCCGGCGATCTTGCCGGCGTCCTTGGTGGCCTGACGCTGGGCGTCGTTGAAATACGCCGGCACGGTGATGACCGCCTGATCGACTTCCTCGCCGAGGTAGGATTCAGCGGTTTCTTTCATCTTGCCGAGGATGAAGGCCGAGATCTGCGACGGGCTGTACTTGTCGCTCTTGGCTTCGACCCAGGCGTCGCCGTTGCCGCCGTCGATGACGTTGAACGGCATGTTCTTCTTGTCCTTGGCCAGGTCGCTGTCGTCGAATCGACGACCGATCAGACGCTTGACGCCAAAGATGGTGTTTTCCGGATTGGTGACGGCCTGACGCTTGGCCGGCTGGCCAACGAGGCGTTCGTTGTCGGTGAAGGCGACGATCGACGGTGTCGTACGTGCACCTTCGGAGTTTTCGATGACCCGCGGCTGGCTGCCGTCCATGATGGCCACACAGCTGTTGGTGGTGCCGAGGTCAATCCCGATGACTTTACCCATTGTTTCGATCCCTCTTAATCTTCAAGGCGATGACACGAGGCGGAACCCATATGCGGCATCCCGACCCCGAACGTGTGGCGGAGAGCCTTGCGGCCCGTTCCGCGCTTCGGCGTGTATATAAGGACCGGGTTTCTATGCTGCAAGCAGTGTGGGCTTCGGTATGGTGCAAATGCGCGAGGTTTTCGGGATGATGTGGGAAAGAGGTCGCCATGACAGGGCTTGATCTGCGCGGCGCCAGGGTTTTCCCGGGCTATCTCGACCCGGACCAACAGGTTGAAATTCTTGGCGCCCTGCGAGAGGTGGTGCGCGCGGCGCCACTCTATCACCCGGTCACGCCGGGGGGGCGGCAGATGTCGGTCAGGATGACGGCAGCGGGAAGATTCGGCTGGGTGACCGACCGCAGCGGCTATCGCTACGAGCCGCGCCACCCCGACGGCATGGCCTGGCCGGCGATTCCCGAGCCGGTGCTGGCGATCTGGCGCGATCTCGCGCCGCAGGCCCACGCGCCCGAATGCTGCCTGATCAATTACTACGGCGAAGGCGCGCGCATGGGGCTGCATCAGGATCGCGACGAGGCGGATTTTTCCCAGCCCGTGGTCTCGGTCTCACTGGGCGACGCCGGGCTGTTTCGGGTCGGCAATGTCGAGAAGGGCGGCAAGACGGGCTCGGTCTGGCTGGCCTCGGGCGATGTGGTCGTGCTCGGCGGTGCCGCACGGCTGGTGCACCACGGGGTGGATCGGATCAAGTTCGGCTCGTCCGGGCTGTTGAAAGACGGCGGCCGGATCAACCTGACGCTGCGCGTGGTGACCTGAGCGGCACTCCTGTTCCCCGTCCCGGACCCGATCCGGGACCTCGCGCCGGACGCCGGGGGGCCCGGATCAGGTCCCGGGCACGCGTTGCCGACGTCGGCGGCCCCGTGCCGTGGCCTACCCCCGGGTCTGCCGCCGCTTGCGGCTGACCTTGGCGGCCTTCTTTTTCGACTTGATCAGCTTGCGCTTGGCCGGCCCGCCCTTGCCCGATCCGCCCCGGCCTGCGCCGCGTCGGCCGCGCGGGCCGGTGCCATTGCCGCGCGGCGGCCGTTCGCCGTCGATCTCGAGCAGCTCCAGCGCGATGCCGCCGGTCACCGGCGCCGCCTCGGTCAGCCGCACGGTCACCCGCTGGCCGATGGTGATGGTCAGCCCGGTATCGGAGCCCATCAGCGTCGCGGTCTCCTGATCGAAGTGGAAATACTCGCGGCCGAGGTTGCGCATCGGGATCAGCCCGTCGGCGCCGGTCTCGTCGAGCTTCACGAAGGCGCCGAAGCGCGCGATGCCGGAAATCCGCCCGGTGAACTCATTGCCGACCCGCTCCGACAGATAGGCCGCGAGGTAACGGTCGGTGGTGTCGCGCTCGGCAATCATCGACCGGCGCTCGGTGTCCGAGATATGCGCCGCGGTCGGCTCCAGCTTGTCGATGTCATCGGGCGAGAGCCCGTCGTCGCCCCAGCCATGCGCCGCGATCAGCCCGCGGTGCACGATCAGATCGGAATAGCGCCGGATCGGCGAGGTGAAATGCGCGTAGTTTTGCAGCGCAAGCCCGAAATGGCCAAAGTTCTTGGGGCTGTAATAAGCCTGCGTCATCGACCGCAGGGTGGCGAGATTGATCAACTCGCTTTCCTCGGTGCCGGCGGCGTCATGCAGCAGCTTGTTGAGATGCGCGGTCTTCAGAACCTGTCCCTTGGCCAGCGTCAGCCCGGCGGCATCGGCGGTGTCGCGCAAGGACTCCAGCTTGTCCTGCGGCGGTTCCTCGTGCACCCGGAAGAGCTGCGGCACCTTCTTGGCAATCAGCGTCTCGGCCGCGGCGACATTGGCGAGGATCATGAATTCCTCGATCAGCCTGTGCGCATCCAGCCGGTCGCGGAAGTTGACCGATTGCACCTTGCCCTCTTCGCTGAGCTCGATGCGCCGCTCCGGCAGGTCGAGGTCTAGCGGCTGGCGGGCGG
>Ga0208059_1000032_pt1 | contig 101909 bp, 118 predicted proteins | sample DeeseametaMP0959_FD_184199 | JGI IMG/M metagenome (GOLD analysis project Ga0208059, IMG submission 184199) | Marine microbial communities from the Deep Indian Ocean - MP0959 (SPAdes) | ecosystem: Environmental > Aquatic > Marine > Oceanic | place: East of Madagascar, South Indian Ocean...
GGCATGGAAGAAGTTGGGGGCTTCACCACAGCACACACGCTGTCCGACCAGGACATCGTGACCGCACTCGCGCGCATCCACACCACCGAAACCAGCTTGGCCGCATCCCGACTCGCCCTACTCGCCGAAGCCGAACGCCGAGGACTCGCCCTCAAACTCGGACACTCCTCCATCAAACGCTGGTACAGCAACGCCGTCCGCATCCCCGAAGGCAACGCCGCCCACCAAATCGCCCTCGGCTACTGGCTCGGCGCCCACCCATCCGTGGCAGAAGCACTCTCCGACGTCGCGGGTGCCGTCGGGGGGTGTTGTTGTCGCCGTTCTCATTCGGAACACCAGACCATGGCCTCAACACTGGCGTAAGCTCACGCGCACACGAGGCGGACCGCGTCCGCCACAGCGGGAAGGGTCACTGGTGAGGACTGCACACGTTCGGCCGAAGCATTGATCGTTCGATGAGCTACGGCACCGATAATCCCGCCCCGGATTCCGTCGAGGTGGGCAAGTTCCTACCTCAACCCCCGGGCGTCGTGTGGCATGCGATCACGGATCCGCCGATGCTGGAGCGATGGTTGATGAAGCCAGTCGGGTTCGACGCCGCAGTCGGAACCGGGTTCGTCTTCGCCGTCCCCACTGCGCCCACCGGGGAGATCGCCTGCGAAGTACTGAAATCGGGTCGCAACCAACGCCTCACCTACAGCTGGGTCGACCTGCGTGCGAAGCACCCGGCACGGTGGATACTCGATTGGGCTCTCTATCCCCAGGGCTGCGGTACCCGAATCATCCTGAAGCACAGCGGTTTCGATACGAACGATCGCAAACAGATGATGGCCCGGAACGCTCTCGAACGCGGATGGAGAACAGCCTTGACGCGCCTCGACGAGACGCTGGATCAAACAGCCTCACGCGGGTGAGTCTCACGTCCGGTGCATGACGCGCCTGACAACGCGATTGCCGTAGTAGAGCACTACAACCACAGGAATGAGTACCGAAAGCGCATACGGCACAACGATTGTAGCTGCAAAGACCAGAAACGCCGCCAGCGCTGGCCGACGGGAGATTCCGAAGCTCGATTCACCCATTGTTCGACACTTCACCATCGCGTCCATCCGCCGAAAGCAGCAGGCGGAGTGTCTTCTCGAGGATTTTCTCGCCGGTGGTGATCTCCGCGAATTGCAGTCCTGCCAACAGGGCGACCAACTCGCGTCCTGAGTAACCGTGGACGGCGCCCGATGCGTCGGCAACATCCGCAAACCGGCCCCGCTGCTCGTGCAGCGCCTCTGCGATTGCCGGGGAGCGCACGGACTCGATCATCAACTCGAAGCGAGTCAGTGTCTGCGAAAGACCGTCCGACGACCACTTGCCGAAAGCATCTTCTGCGTGCTCAGCCAGATCGGCCAGTTCGATGTCGGCCATTCGTTCGACCACACCCGCCACCAATTGGTCGCGGGTACGGAACCGATTCGACGTCGATCCCGGCGGCAGTCCCGCCTCGTCGTCGACCGCCCTGTAGGTAAGTCCTCGCAGCCCGGATTCCGCGATTACTCGGATCGCCGCATCCGCCAGGACGTGCACTCGCTCGCTCATAACTACAAACGTAGTCGAAAGCCGACTACATGTGTAGTCTTACGTCCCACAGAAGGTCTGGAACCCCTCGCTGAAGACGCGGGGTGCGGGCTGGGCGTACTCGGCCCACTCGTCCCGGCGGTCGAACGGGTGAGTGACAACCTCCAGCAGTTCTCGGAATGGCTCGAGATCACCATCGGTGGCGGACCGCAGCGCGGCGTCGACCCGATGGTTGCGCGGGATGTACAGCGGGTTGACGCGGTCCATCTCGTCGGCGATCTGCCGAACATCACCCTCGAGCGATCCGCGCCAGCGCTGCAACCACGGATCGATTCGGCCGGCAGGAATAATCACGCCGAGGTCCGCTGACTCGCCACGCAGCACCTCGGCGAGCGCTCGGAAGGTACCGGTCCAGTCGGCACCCTCCTCCTTCATGATCGTGAGCAGTTCGTCGACAAGTGTTCGGTCGAGCGGTCTGCCTGGCGACCCGAGCTTGGCGGCTATCCCGGCGGCGAAATAGGCGTCGTACCGCTCGACGAACGTGTCGAGGACGGCGGAGACCGCACCGATCGCGTCGTCAGGTTTCTCGGCGACGAGTGTCAGGAGCGTTTCAGCGAACCGCGCCAGGTTCCATTTCAGAACCGCAGGCTGATTGCCGTACGCGTAGCGGCCCCGGTGGTCGATCGAGCTGAACACCGCCCCGGGGTCGAATGCATCGAGGAACGCGCACGGGCCGTAGTCGATGGTCTCGCCGGAGATGGTGGTGTTGTCGGTGTTCATCACCCCGTGCACAAACCCTGCCAGCATCCACTTCGCCACCAACGATGCCTGCGCGTCGACCACGGCCTCGAAGAACGCCAGGTAGTCGCCGGCAGCGTCGGGGTAGTGACGGGCGATCGCGTAATCGGCCAGCGGTTTCAGCGCCTCGCCCTGCCGGACCGCGTACTCGAACGTGCCCACCCGGAGGTGACTCGACGCGACGCGAGCCAGGACGGCACCAGGCTCGGGACCTTCGCGTCGTACATCCCGACCTGTCGCGACCACCGATAGCGCGCGCGTGGTGGGGATTCCCAGGGCGTACATCGCCTCGCTCACCAGATACTCCCGCAGCATCGGCCCGACCACCGCAAGACCGTCCCCGCCCCGCGAGAACGGGGTACGGCCGGAACCCTTGAGATGCAAGTCGACGCGTTGACCATCCCGATTGTGCATCTCGCCGAGCAGCAGCGCGCGTCCGTCGCCCAGCATCGGCACATATCCGCCGAACTGGTGACCGGAATACGCCATCGCGACCGGGCTCGCCCCGACCGGCGGCGTCGACCCGGACAGGACGCCGACCCCATCGTCGGCGCGCAGTTCATCGATATCGAGTTGCAGCTCCGCCGCGAGTGACTCGTTCAGCACGAGCAGTGTCGGGTCGGGTGCATGTGCGCCCTGCCACGGCACCGTCAGTCCAGCTACCTCGTCGGCGAAAGTGTTCTCGAGGTTGCCGATAGCGGTGACGGGAAGTTTCGGTGTTGCGGCCATGACTCGAGCGTAGCTACACCTGCTGATCGGGGGCCGTGCTCACCGTCGCGCCGAGGCGTCGAATTCCTCGACCCGGGCATCGAGGATCGCGGCCTGCTGATCGGAGTCGGGTCCGGACCCGCGGAACGACTGCAGCGCATCCTCGGAGCTCCAGCGTTCGTAGACGTTGATCCGCGCCGGGTCGAGCAGGTCGGCTCCGATTGCGAAGTCGAGGCATCCGACGGACACCCTCGCGAGCCGAATCACGTCCTCGCACCCGCTCAGGTAGCTTTCCCGATCGGTCGGATTCACTTTCAGATATCCGGAAACAATGATCATGGAAGTACTGACCACCGTCGGTCCCAGAACTCATCGGGCCGACAACCCGGACTCTCAGCTCTGCAGCGGCGGCGGGGGCGGGGGCGGGGGCCCGCAACAGCGATACCTGCGCTTCGCTGACCTATCCTGCACCGGTGCGTTCACTTGTGCTTGTATTGATGGCCGTTGGACTGGCGGTGGGTCTGATGCCGCTGGCGTGGTACCTCATCGAACAGGTCTTCTTCGCTCCCGAGGTCGAGTACAACGGCGTCTACGAGCCGCTGCCAGGAGTGGACATGATTACCTCGAGGCAGGACTCCCTCGACTCGCCATTCGAGTTCAGGCTCGGGCTGCTGCCGTTCCTCGGTGCAGGGTTGGGCGCCGCGGTCGGCTTCGCGCTGGGCCGGCAGGGACTTCGGCTGGTCCGATCAGCCGAGCCTGGACCGATCACACCTCCACGGTGAAGCCGAGGTCGACGTCGCACGCGGCCTGCCCGCCGCGGATGCCCCAGTTGTCAGTGGTGTGACCGCGGACAACGATGGTGACATGGTCGGCCGGAATGCCGAGTTCGCCGAGCCGCCGGACGATCTCGGTATAGAGACGACGCTTGGCATCCACGGATCGCCCGGCGTAGCAGTCGATGGTCACAAGGGTGTACAGCTGCGGAAACGCGAGCGTCGGTGGCACCGCGAATCTGGCCGGATCGTGCACGAGAAGCCGAATATGCTTGTCGGTCTCCGGGATTGCGAAGGCTGTCACGAGCGCCTCGTGCACGGCGTCGATGATGGCCGTTTCGGTGGCCCGGTCGTGTGTGCAGCGAACTTCGATCAGCGAACTCGGCATGCGGGCAATGTTGCACGCATACCGATCTCGGCGCCACCGTATTTCGGAGGAATACTGCTCAGGTGATGCTGAACCCACCGTCGACGACGACGGTCTGCCCGGTGACGTATCCCGCCGCCGGTGATGCGAGCCAGATGGCGGTCGCGGCGAGCTCCTCGGGATCACCGGTGCGGCCGAGGACGAGGCGCGGCGACATGGACTCCAGGTAGCCGTCGGGGTAGGACTCCGTCATTTCCGTCTCGAAGAAGCCTGGGGCAATAGCGTTGACGCGGATGCCTTTTCGGCTTCCCCATTGCTGCGCGAGGTCGCGGGTGAGGCCGGCGATCGCAGCCTTGCTGGCCGAATACGCTGCCTGCGGCAGTCCTGCGGTGGTGATGCCGAGGATGCTGGAAATGTTGATGATGGAGCTGCCCGGTGCCATCACTCGACCACAGGCCTGCGCCGCCCAGTACGAGCCGTTCAGATTGATATCGATCACCGACCGGAACTGCTCCGGCGTCTCGCGGGTCGCCGGGACTGCGGTGCCGACGCCGGCGTTGTTGATCAGCACGTCGACCTGACCGAACTCGGCCATGGCGGCGTCGACGAGTGCACCGACCTGGTCGGGGTCGGATATGTCGGTCACCACAGGAAGAGCGGTGCCGCCGACGGATTCGACGAGCTTGGCCGTCCGGTCGAGTTTGTCGGCTCGACGCGCCGCGAGTACTACTCGTGCACCGGCTTCGGCGAATCCTGTCGCGAATGCGACGCCGAGCCCGGACGATGCGCCGGTCACGATCACTACTTTGCCGTCGATCTGGAAACGGTCGAGCACGCTCATCGAAACTCCCTGTGTGTCAATGGTGATACGGCCACCCTACGCAAGATGAGAAGTCATGCCGCTCGTCGTTCCGAGAATGATCTCGTGGAGCAGGTAGATCGGCTGCGGCGCGATTCGTCGTCGCCAGAAATCCTTCCACGGGAGTGCGAGGCGGTGTCACCGCTCATGTCGACCGCGGAGTTGTCGAAGATTTCACTTGGATCACCGCTGTCGATTCGCAACCTTCCCTCCGGTAAGAGTAGGTTTCTTTCGCGTAGCGGACGAGGTGCCGTTCACAGCCCGTGTAGTTCTGAAATGGAGTTCGCCATGTCCACATCCGCGCAGGCGCCGGTCACCGCTGTCGAAGACACGTCGGTTCTGGGTGCGTTGCGGTCGCCGCGACGCCTGAAGACCGAGATCCTGGCCGGTATCGTCGTCGCGCTGGCGTTGATCCCCGAGGCGATTTCCTTCTCCATCATCGCCGGGGTCGACCCGCGAGTGGGCCTGTTCGCGTCGTTCACGATGGCGGTGACCATTTCCATCGTCGGTGGACGCCCGGCGATGATCTCCGCCGCGACGGGTGCGATCGCCCTGGTTGTGGCTCCGCTGTCGATGGAATACGGCCTCGATTACCTGATCGCAGCGGTCATCCTCGGCGGCGTCCTGCAGATCGTCCTGTCGGTGTTGGGTGTCGCGAAGCTGATGCGGTTCATTCCGCGCAGCGTGATGGTCGGGTTCGTCAACGCGTTGGCGATCCTGATCTTCACCTCGCAGTTGCCGTACCTGATCGGCGTCCCTTGGCTGGTCTACCCGATGGTCGCGGCGGGCCTGGTCATCATGTTCTTCCTGCCGAAGCTGACGACGATCGTTCCCGCCCCGCTTGTCGCGATCGTGCTGCTCACCGTCATCACCGTCGTGTTCGCGCTTGCCGTTCCCGATGTCGGCGACGAGGGCGATCTGCCGTCCTCGCTGCCGTCGTTCCTCATCCCCGACGTACCGTTCACGCTCGACACACTGTCGATCATCGCGCCGTTCTCGCTGGCCATCGCGCTCGTCGGGCTGCTGGAGTCGCTGATGACGGCGAAACTCGTCGACGACATCACCGACACCCACTCGAACAAGACCCGCGAGGGCTGGGGCCAGGGCGTGGCCAACCTGGTCACCGGTTTCACCGGCGGCATGGGCGGTTGCGCGATGATCGGCCAGACGATGATCAACGTCAAGGTCTCGGGCGCCCGCACGCGCATCTCGACGTTCCTGGCAGGTGTTTTTCTGCTGGTGCTGGTGGTCGGACTGGGCGATATCGTGGCGCTGATCCCGATGGCCGCACTCGTCGCGGTGATGATCATGGTGTCCGTCGGCACACTGGATTGGCACAGTATCCACCCGAAGACGCTCAAGCGGATGCCGAGGAGCGAGACCCTCGTCATGGTGGCAACGGTGGTGGTGACGGTTACCACGCACAACCTGGCGTACGGCGTCGTCGTCGGCGTCATCACCGCGATGGTGCTGTTCGCTCGCCGGGTCGCGCACTTCACCGAGGTGGTGGACATCGCGCATCCCGACGAGGACACACGCGTCTACGGGGTCCGCGGTGAGCTGTTCTTCGCCTCCAGCAACGACCTCGTCTACCAGTTCGACTACATCGGTGATCCGAAGAACATCGTCATCGACATGTCCGACTCGCACATCTGGGACGCATCCACGGTGGCGACGCTCGACGCAATCACCACGAAGTACGCCGCCAAGGGCAAAACCGTCGACATCGTGGGTCTGAACAAGCCGTCGATCGAGCGGCACGACCGGTTGAGCGGCAATCTCGGAAACGAGCACTGACTCCAGGGGTCACGCGCTGGCTCCGGCCATCGACACCTTCTCCCGCGCGGGAACCTGCGGCTGCGTGCGGGTGCGTGCCTGCAGGACGGCGGCGACGAGGAGGGCGACTCCGACGAGGGCCTGCCCGTTGCCGACGAGCTGGCGCCAGGTGACCTCGAACCAGCCGGAGTCGGCGTCGATGCCGTCGAGCACGTAGTGCGGTCCAGCAATGAAAACGGCGATCGCCGGGACCAGCATCGGCCGCCAGCTGCGGTACTGCGGGGCGATCGCGAGCGGGACGAGCAGCACGCTGTAGACCCAGTGGTGTGAGACGGCGAACGGTGCCGCGAGCAGCGAGGCGAGCGCGACGATAGCGAAGGCGACCATCGATTCGCCGGATCGGACGAACCGGCGCGCGGACCACGCCGCGGCGCACACGATGACGATGGCCGCAGCCAGCCACAGCACGTCCTTGAGCAGATCGTCGGCACCGAGGCGGGCCAGGATGCCGGTGAGGGCCTGATTGCGAACGAAGCTGTGCCCGCCGCCGCGTTCGGTGGCGAAGAACTCGGTGAGCCAGAAGTACAGCGATGCGCCCGGTAGCAGCCAGAATCCGATGGCCGCGATGATCCCGACGGCCGCTACGGCACGCGCGATCGACGCGAAATCACGGCGCACCAGGAAGAACAGTCCGAATGCGGCCGGGGTGATCTTGATCGAGGCGGCTACTGCCATGCCGACGCCCCGCAGCCTCCGCGGGATCGCGCCCGTGCAGTCTGCGACGACGAGGGCCATCAGGACGATGTTGATCTGTCCGAACGCAAAGTTCGAGCGGACGGGTTCGAGCAGCAGGGCCACCCCGAGCGCAGCTAGCGCGACCATGGCCGGACGAGTCACTTGCAGCTTCCGAAGAACCGACGCGAGCACCCACCAGACGAGCACGATGTTGATCGCAGACCACACGATCTGCAGGCTGACCATCCCGAGCAAGGTCATCGGCGCAAACAGCACCGCGGCGATGGGAGCGTAGATGAATCGCAATCCCGAGCGGGTGGGGAAGTCGGCGGAGTACAGCGGCATGCGGTCGAGGTATGCGGCGCCAGCGTCCTGGAACACGGCGAGATCGATCTGATGAACTGTGACCGCTCGCACCATCAGAAAGATCGTGACGGACAGGCTGAGAACGAGCCCGGCGACGATTGCAGCCGACTGAGGCTTGCCGATAGTCCATGCAGGTCTCTTCAGAGCAGTCTTTCGCACGCAGTTGTCTCCTCGGATGGCTGGCGGGATGTGTGCACGGCGGCGCTCGGCCACACCGTACGGATGATCTCTAACGTAACAGGAGAGTTACGCTGACGCACATCGCCTCATTTCGCGATGACTAGAGTGGTGCTGCAGGAAGCACGCGTTTCGGGTGCACCAGGCGAGGGGAAGGCGGCACATGTCGGCGGACGACGGAATGCACATGCAGATCGGTCAGGTTGCTCAGCGGACCGAGCTGTCTATACGTACCGTCCGTCACTACGACGACATCGGCCTGGTCACGCCCTCCGCCCGCAGTACCGGCGGATTTCGGCTCTACACAGAGTCCGACGTGGAACGTTTGCTTGTCATCCGCCGCATGAAGCCGCTCGATTTCACGCTCGCGGAGATGAAACAATTACTTGCTTCCCTGGATGTGCTCGACGACGACGCTGCGGCCGCCGAGGATCGCGGCACGGCCGCAGCATTTATTCGTCAGTGCCACACCAAGGCCGAGGAGAGCTGCCGCACGTTGCGACGACAGCTCGCCTACGCCGAGGAACTTACCGACCTTCTGTCGAAGAACGGTGCCACTGCCCAGATTTGAAGATCTAGCCGTCGACGACGACCGGGACGACCAGCGGTTGACGACTCAGATTCTGCTTCGCCCAGCGGGTGGTCTCGTGCACCAGGCGCGTTTCGATCTGCTCCCTGGAGGCGACCCTCTTGTCGCTTTCGCGTTCGAGGGCACCGTTGAGGGCACGGCCCAGTTTCTTGAAGTCATCGGCGGTGTGCGCGAATCCGCGCCCGATGAAGTCGACGTCGTCCACCAGCAGACCGGTGTCGGGGTCGACGATGGCGATGACGGTGAGCACACCCTCGCTACCGAGTAGGCGACGTTCTGCGAGGGAATCCTCGGTGACGCCGCCGACGGTGCTGGCGTCGACGTAGATGAGCTCGATCGGGACACGTCCGGTGATGCTCGCGACGCCGTCACGTAGGTCGATGACGCTGCCGTTCTCGGCGATCAAGACGCGATCGCGTGGGACTCCGGTGCGGATCGCGAGGTCTGCGTTGGCCCGCAGGTGTCGCGATTCCCCGTGCACGGGAAGAACATTGGCCGGTTCGAGGATGTTGTAGCAGTACACCAGCTCGCCCGCGCTCGCGTGACCCGAGACGTGCACCTTGGCGTTGCCCTTGTGAACGACGTGTGCACCCTTGTCGACCAGACCGTTGATGACGCGGTAGATCGCGTTCTCGTTGCCGGGAATGAGGCTGCTCGCCAGCAGAACCGTGTCACCTTCGCCGACGCTGATCTGGTGCTCACCGGATGCCATGCGCGACAACGCCGCCAGCGGCTCGCCTTGCGATCCGGTGCAGACCAGCGTGATCTTGTTCGCGGGAAGGCGATTGAGTTTCGGTAGGTCCACCACGAGCCCGTCGGGCACGTTCAGGTAACCGAGATCGGTCGCGATCTTCATGTTGCGCACCATCGATCGCCCGACGAACGCAACTTTGCGACCCTGCGCGTGCGCAGCGTCGAGGACCTGTTGGATGCGGTGGACGTGACTGGCGAAGCTCGAGACGATCACTCGTCCGGACGTCTCGCGGAACACCTTCTCGATGGCCGGGACCAGATCGCGTTCCGACACCATGAATCCCGGAACCTCGGCGTTCGTCGAGTCGACGAGGAGCAGGTCGAGGCCCTCCTCGCCGAGACGCGCGAATCCTCGGAGGTCGGTGATCCGGCCGTCCAGCGGGAATTGGTCCATCTTGAAGTCGCCCGTGTGCAGGACCAGGCCGGCGTCGGTGCGGATGGCGATGGCGAGGCCATCGGGAATGGAATGGTTGACGGCGAGGAATTCGAGCCCGAAAGGCCCTTCCTGACGCGTTTCGCCGGCGACGACCTCGATCAGTCTCGTCGAGACCTTGAACTCCTCGAACTTTGCTGCGAGGAAGTTCAGGGTGAGGCGTGAGCCGATGACCGGGATGTCGCCGCGCTCGCGCAGGAGGTACGGGACGCCACCGATGTGGTCCTCATGGCCGTGGGTCAGCACGATGGCGATCACGTCGTCGAGACGGTCGCGAATGAAGCCCCAGTCCGGCAGGATGACGTCGACGCCTGGCTGATGCTCTTCTGGGAACAGCACGCCGCAGTCGACGATGAGCAGTTTGCCGTCGAACTCGAAGACGGTCATGTTTCGGCCGATTTCCCCGAGACCACCGGCGGCGACAACGCGGAGATCTCCCGATCTGAGCCCGGAGGCGGGGGACTTCTTCGCCGCCGTGGTCGTGTTTTTTCTGGCGCGCGGGGTTCGTGACATGAACCTTACGCTACTGGAGGTTCTACACCCGGCGTTACTCCCGGGTCATCTCGACACACCGGCGAGGCGAATGACGTTCGGGGAGTGAGCCTGTCATACACAGGTCCCGGTGTCACCGAAATCGAGGCTGCAACGCCTCCACGCACAGGTACGTGGAGTGCATCACAATCCACCCCGCACGATTTGCCGTTACTCTACCCTTGCGTAAGTGTAGGGATCAGTTCCTACCGATTCATACCGCGCGTGTACGCGGGCCGTGCGATGCCCATCGGGCTCGACCAGAAACAAGCCTTCGGGCGCAGCGATGCGTCCACTTTCCACGTGCAGACAGTTCTGCCTGGACGTACAAGACCGATGATGAATGGAGAAAAGTGAGTCAGCCAACCGAGCACGGGTCACCGCCGGTCACCGCCGCCGAAGAACGAATCCCCACCGTGATGAGCGCCCTGAAGTCCCCCAGGATTCTCGAGACCGAGGTTCTGGCCGGTCTCGTCGTCGCACTGGCATTGATTCCTGAGGCCATCGCGTTCTCCATCATCGCCGGAGTCGATCCCCGCATCGGACTGTTCGCCTCCTTCACGATGGCCGTGTCGCCGTCGGACTGCTGATCATGTTTCTGCTGCCCAAGCTCACCACCATCGTGCCGGCGCCCTTGGTCGCGATCGTGTTGCTGACGGTCGCGACCGTCGTGTTCGCGCTCAATGTGCCGAAGGTCGGCGACGAGGGCGAGCTCCCCCGCAGCCTGCCCACGCTGTTCTTCCCCGACGTTCCCCTGAACCTCGAAACCTTGCGAATCATTGCCCCGTACGCGTTCGCCATGGCCATCGTGGGCCTGCTGGAGTCGCTGCTCACCGCAAAGCTCGTCGACGATGTCACCGATACCCACTCGAACAAGACCCGCGAGAGCTGGGGCCAGGGCTGCGCCAATGTCATCACCGGCTTCTTCGGCGGCATGGGCGGCTGCGCGATGGTCGGCCAGACGATGATCAACGTCAAGGCCTCCGGCGCACGCACGCGGATTTCGACCTTCCTCGCCGGCGTTTTTCTGCTCATCCTCGTCGTCGGATTGGGCGACGTCGTTGCACTCATTCCGATGGCCGCACTGGCCGCGGTGATGATCATGGTGTCCATCGGAACGATGGACTGGCACAGCATCAGACCGAAGACGCTGCGACGCATGCCCAAGAGCGAAACCACGGTCATGCTTGCGACAGTCGTCGTCACCGTGGCCACGCACAACCTCGCGTACGGAGTCGTCGTCGGCGTCGTCACGGCGATGGTCCTCTTCGCCCGGCGTGTCGCCCACCTGACAGACGTGACGAAGGTGTCCGAGGCCGACAACGACGGCCTCGTCGACACCCGCGTGTACCTGGTGACAGGCGAGTTGTTCTTCGCCTCGAGCAACGACCTGGTCTACCAGTTCGACTACATCGACGACCCGAAGAACGTCATCATCGATCTCAGCGGCGCCCACATCTGGGATGCGTCCACCGTCGCGACGCTCGATGCCATCACCACGAAGTACGCGTCGAAGGGCAAGCACGCCGAGATCATCGGTCTCGACGCCGCCTCGGCCGAACGGCACGTCCGGTTGAGCGGCAAACTCGGGGACGGGCACTGACGCGATAGATGTTCGAACGCAAGACTGAATCCCATGCAACCGAGCCAGCAGTAGTCGCACAGAATCTGCGCCGGTGAGAGACCGAGAGCACCACGATCCCCGGCACGCCGAGGGATCGTGGTGCTGTTCGACTGTCAGCCGAGGAGTTGCTCCATCCGGGCAATCTCGTCTCGCTGAGTAGTGACGATGTTGCGCGCCATCTCTATTACATCAGGGTTCGATCCGTCCGAGATTTCGGATTCGGCCATCTCGATCGCCCCTTCGTGGTGCTCGATCATCATCGTGAGCCACTCACGATCGAACTCGGCGCCCGACAACGTCGTCAGCGAGGCCATGTCCTCATCGGACATCATTCCGCTGCCGGAGCCGTGATTCATACCGCCCATGTCAGGCATGCCGCCCATGCTCGGCGCCGGCCCCGGCTGGCCCCAGTCTTCGAGCCAGGTGACCATCTGGTCCATTTCGGGCTGCTGCGCGGCTTCGATCTCCGCGGCCAGAGCGATCAGCTCCGGGTTGTCGGTCCGCCCGTCGACCATCTCAGCCATCTCGATCGCCTGTGCGTGGTGCGGGTACATCATCCGAGCGAACATGACGTCGGCCATGTTGAAGTCCGCGTCGACCTCCGCGGTGTCCATCGACGGCATTGTCGACATCGACGATGGGTCCATCGGTTCCGGCGAGTCGCTGCTGCATCCTGCGACGAGGCCGACACCGAGCGTGGCGGCGGCGATCGAGGCGAAAAGTTGTGTACGCATGTGAATCTCCTTGCGAGTTGAAGTTATGACAGGGATGGGCGCTTCCTGTCACACTCGCAAGGTCACTGATTCGTCCAATCCCTGCAGACTCCACGGGGGCGCGCGGCCGAGATACGAACCGACGTCGCCGGCGGCACCGTCCGAGGCAATCGGTCGCACATCGATGCCGACGGCCGGGGCAGGCATCGGCACCGCAGGCCACCACGTCACGGTGCCCGCGCACGGATGGATCATTTGATGCCCCGATGGGCAGTCATGTTCACCGTGTGCGACCGGGTCCGTCTGGTGGTTCAGGTCTTCCTGCGCGCATATGCCGGAATGCCCGTCTGCCGAAGCCGTAGGCGCCACCGAATGCATGGTCAGCACACCGAACACGACGAGCACGATCATCGGCAAGTACGCCGCGACGCTTCTCCGGCTCAGTGATCGCACGCCTTCGACGATACCAACTGATACCCCTAGGGGGTAATCACACGACAAGAGTGGAAGCCGATTCGCCGTCAACTTCACTGCGCGAGCGAGTACGGACTCGCATCCGGGGACCGGCAGTGGCCGTCGCAGTTCCGATGGTGGCGCCCGCCGCCCTGGCGTCACCGACCCCACGATCCGCGAAGTAAAGTTAGGATAACCACACTCGATTGTCAGTCGCTAAGCCCAGGAGACCGAATGAACCCCGTTGTCACCCGCAGATCCATGCTGTCCCTGACATTCGCGACGGTAGCCGGACTGGCCGTCGCCGCATGCTCCCGCGACGAGGGCGCATCTGGCGGCTCGGCATCGCCGTCCATCGGCGCCGAGCCTGGCGCTTTTCCGGTGACGATCGACCACAAATTCGGGTCCACCACCATCGACACCGCACCGGTCCGGATCGCCGCGGTCGGCATCGGTGATGCGGACGTACTGCTCGCATTGGGCCTGACACCCGTGCTCGTCCCGGTCTGGAACGGCTCCACCGACGATGGAATCGGTGTGTGGGCTGAGCCCGCCATCGACGGTGAAGACCCGGCCGCGCTCGCGAACGCCACCACCGACTTCGATATCGAGACCATTGCGGCTGCGTCGCCGGACCTGATCATTGCCGTCAACAATGCGATCGACGAGGACACGTACGCCCAGCTCAGCGCGATTGCACCGACGATCTTGCACGCAGCCGACCAGACGGATTGGGTGCTGCCGTGGCAGGAAGTGACCACCAGGATCGGCACCGCCGTCGGATTGCGTGCTGCAGCGGAGACCGAGGTACGTGATGTGGACGCGCTGATCGCGCGCACTCGCGACGAGAACCCACAATTCGTCGGCAAGACCGCCGTTCTGGTGATCCGCTGGAGTGACGGTAACTTGAGGGCGTTCAGCCCGGAATCCGCACGCGCACAGTTGTTGACAGCGCTTGGTTTCGCTCCGCCTGTTGCTTTGGCGTCGAGGTTCGCCGGCAAACTCAACACCGAACTGTCCGCGGAGAACTACAGCCTGCTCGAGGCGGACTACCTGCTGTTCGACAACTACGAACGGTCGCGGGCAGAGATGGAGCAGCAGGCGGTGTTCACCTCGCTCGACGTGGTCCAGAGCGGAGGACTGATCGCGCTCGACCCGATCGTCAGCGATGCGGTCTCGATGCCGAACCCGTTGACCATCCCGTTCGTGCTCTCGGAGTTCGTCGAGCAGATCAACGCGGCAGAGGCCACCAGAAGTCGATAGACCTGGACCACCACCAGGTGAGCAGCGTGACCACCGCTGTGACGGCAGCGGCAGCAAGCCACGGCACTGCTGTCGCGGCGTGGTCGAAGAGATATCCGATTCCCACAGTTCCTGCCAGTGCGAGGATGCCGCCGATGGTGCTGAGCATCCCGAAGTGAGCCCCGAGGTGTTGTTCGTCGGCGATGACGGCGAGTGTGTCGCGCATGGTCGGGACCATCAGCATCTGCCCCAGATACAGCACAGCAACCCAGCCCGCCAGAGCGAGGTAGGACGTTCCGACGGGCACAGCGGGAATCACGAACGACGCTGACATCAAGGCCATTCCGCCGATGATCGCCACACGTCGGCCGAGCCGATCAGCGACCCGCACCATCGGACGCTGGCCGACGATGACCAGCACTGCGGCGCCGACGTAGAACCAGCCGAGCGCGCTCTGCGATCCCACGGTGCGATCGAGTTGCTCGGGAAGCATCAGGTAGAGCTGAGCGATCGCTACGAACTGAATGCTGCACAGCGCAGCGAACTTCATGAACGTCCGGTTGGTGATCACCGTCGCCCACACCACGCCCAGCGGCACCGGCCGCGATGTCGCATCCCTCGCCGGGAAGAGGAAATAGAAGCACACCCACAACCCGGCGAACAGTGCAGCAGCGGCGGCGGCACTCACCGCGAACGGGAACACCAGGAGCACGGCACCGAGCGCCGGGCCGATCACCGTACCCAGTCTGCTGGCCATCTGCTCCCACCCGAACAACTCGGTGCGACGTATGACTCCGTCACGTTCGAGCTCACGGCCGAAATCTGCGTTAGCCGATTCGACGGCCGGCGCGAACAGAGCTGCCGCGAAACCGATCGACAAGACTCCGAGAACGACTGCCGCTGTATTGTCGGCCACTGCGAGAATCGCGAATCCGATGATGCGGACAGCGATGCCCCACAAGATGACCGGCCGTCTTCCCAACCGGTCGCCGATGCTGCCACCGATGAAGAACATGCCTTGCTGACTGAAGGTCCGCAGTCCCAGAACGAGGCCGACCATCGCGGCGCCGAAGCCCAGGTTCTCCGACATGTGCACGGCGAGATACGGAACCACCAGATAGAACCCGATGTTGAACAACACCATCGAAGCCAGCAACAACTTCACCACCGCTGGCAGCCCGCTGGCAGGGAGCCGTCGGCCGAATTCGAGGCGCACGAGCGACAACACTATGGAACGGCCGTGACCGCAGTCCGACACGGGTCACGATATCGCGCCAACACTCCACCTCCGACGACACTGCCCGTCACGACCCGCCCGGCGTTGTTGCGGTACCAGTTGTCCATGCCGTCGTGGGTCCAGATCATGCGGGAGTGCGCATCGTCATGTCGGCGGACGTAGTCCTGCTCCACTTCCGGCTTGCATTTCCACGGCGCCGAGCCCCTCGCGAGCCATCGTGCCGATCAAGTCGACGATGTAGCGCACCTGGCATTCTGCGATGGTGATGTAGCTGCCGCCGTGCCCCAGAACGGTGCCTGGGCCGCAGGTGATGAACAGGTTCGGGCAATCGGGAACGGTGATGCCGAGGTGGTTGCGCCCCCACCGCCGATGGCCGACGAACCGCCCGACCCACTGCACGTTCGTCGTCGAACGTTTCTCAGTCCGTTGGTGCGCGCGGAGTCCGCGGTCTCGCACGGCGGCGCAGGGCTGCTCGGTAGCTACTCGGTTGCGGGACTCTCGCGGGCGCCGTACATCATGAACCCCTACCGACGACGGCACCGGTGAGCAGGCTGTCGAGGCCGCGCTCGAACACAGCGTCGCCATCGAAGGCCGACAGATTCGACGTCAGCGACTTCAGGATGGAGTAGCCCGGCCCGTTCAACGACCGAAGCGCCAGCCTCACCAGATCCTCCGTGTCCTCGGGGTGATCTCGGGACTCCTGCTGCTCGATGAGCACATGACCGCGTAGAAACGAGAAGAGATTTCGATAGAGGGTCAGGGCGTCGGCTGGCGCGAACCCGTTCTCGGTGAGCAGCGCCAGCACCGAGCCCAGCACTGCGAGGGTGCTGCGGGAGTGAAGCCCGAGCGGTGTCGACTGCGGCCGCGTCACCATGAGCACAACCACTTTGGGGTGAGCCAACGCCGCACTACGATAGCTTCGAGCGAGCACCCGAAGCTCGAAATTCCAGTCGGGATCGGCCGGATCAACCTCCGCCACAGTGGAGAGAACTGCTTCGGCGACAGCGTCGAGAAGCGCTGCCCGATTCGGAATATGCCGATACAACGTCATCGGATCACAGCCGGCTATCCGAGCGAGGCCACGCATCGAAAGGCCTTCTATTCCGTCCCTGTCGATGACGGACAACGCGCACGCAACCACCGACGCGCGATTCAGTGGGCCTCGGAGTAGAAAGGGGGACAATGATATTGGGGGTTCGGAATCGAGCATCAAACACCGTCTTCCACGAAAATCTGTAAAACAGCGACAAAACAGGGTTTCCGGTATCAAACAAAACCTTCCGATACAACTCGATTTGACATTGACTCGGAGACATGCACCTGATCCACTGTAGTTCTACACCGTATTCATGCGGGAAAGTCAAAAGAAAGGTAAAGAACCCCTTTCCCGACAGCGGAACCCTACCTTGGGCCTGCGCCATCGCGGCTCTTTTGTATCGCCTTTAGTGCGAATACGCAGATTCACTTTCTGACACCTCTACTGTGCGCGCCAGTCGTCTGCAGTCGCCACCGCCTCGCCCGGAATCTGTCCATGTCCAGGTTTTCCGCGCCAATTTCAATTTGCTGCAGAAGGTCTTTGCAGTATTTCTTCTTCCCGCATAAAGGACCCGCCCAATGCATCGGAGAACCGTCACCTCCCCTCCCTCGGCACGCCGCATCAGACGGAAAGCTGCTCCATTCACAGCTGTCGTGGCGGTCGCCGCTGCCGCATTGTTGGTTGTCACCAACGGCACCGCGCAGGCGGCCATACCGACCGTCGATCTCGGAACAGCTGAGAGTTACGCAGTCCTGGCCGGCACCACGGTGACAAACACCGGACCGTCCGTTGTATCCGGGGATCTCGGCGTTTCCCCGGGGTCGGCTGTGGTCGGTTTCCCTCCGGGCATCGTCAACAACGGTGTAATTCATGCCGCGGATGCCGGTGCCGCACAGGCACAAGCAGATCTCACCGTGGCCTACAACGATGCAGCGGGTCGCGTCCCGCCGACCGCACTCCCTGTCGATATCGGCGGCCAGACCTACGTCGGCGGTCTGTACAAAGCCGATTCCTCACTTGGATTGACCGGAACGGTCACTCTCGACGGCGAGAACGATCCGAGTTCCGTGTGGATATTCCAAATCCCTTCGACGTTGATCACCGCTCCGAATGCCTCGGTCAATCTGATCAACGGTGCAGACGCATGCAACGTGTTCTGGCAGGTCGGCAGTTCGGCCACCCTGGACACCGGCACAACATTCGTGGGCACGATCTTGGCGCTGACTTCGATCACCCTGAATACCGGAGCCATTGTTTCCGGCAGTGTTCTCGCCCGCAACGGCGCAGTAACCCTGGATACCAACGTCATCACCCGGCCATTGTGCGACGTCATCCCAACAACCACCACGGAACCGACCACGACGACCGACGAGACCACAACGACGGACGAAACAACCACCACCACAGACGAGACCACCACAACCGACGAAACAACCACCACCACAGACGAGACCACCACAACCGACGAAACAACCACCACCACAGACGAGACCACCACAACCGACGAAACAACCACCACCGATCAGACCACCACCACAGACCAGACAACAACCGACCAGACCACCACGACCACCACGGGCCCGACCACCACGACCAACACCGCTCCAATCGTCATACCGCCAGTGATCATTCCCCTTCCGGATATTCCGGGCGTACCACCGGTGATCACGATCCCGCAGATTCCCGGCTTGCCCAATGTTCCAGGAGCACCGGAAGCACCGGGCGCGCCAGGAGCACCAGGTGGGCCAGGAGCACCGGGTGGGCCGGGAGCACCGGGCGGGCCAGGAGCACCAGGAGCGCCGGGCGGACAGATCACGCAGGTACCTCAGGGCCCGGTGGAGACCGGTGATGGAAGTACCGCCGTCCATGCCTCGGCCGACGGCGCGCCCAACGGCACAGCCATCGCGATGGTGGTCACATCTGCCGCCGTCGGTGCCGGGATCCTCGCAATTCGCCGCCGACGCTGATCAACCATGAAGATGACACCACTCAGGCGTAGCGGAAGTCCTGAACGCAGCTCCCACGTGGTGACCCGGTTCAGGGTCACCACGGCGGGGGCTGCGGCCGCGGCGATGCTCATGGTGCCGCTTGTCAGCGGATGTGCGGGTGCACCGGATTCGAGTCCTACGGTGCCGTCGGCGACCTCGCCGACGACCTCACTGAACGAGCAGGCGAGCCCGGGTACTACAGGTGAACTGGGTGCGCCGGCGCTACCTCCCGGCGACGAGGCGCTTGCTCAGCCGAACGGCGAGGCGCTAGCTCAGCCGTACAATGCCGCCGCAGCCGTCCCCGTCGCATCCTCCGTTCCGGTCCGAATCCAGATACCGTCGATCGGGGTCGACTCCGACCTGATGGGGCTCGGGCTGCAATCCGACGGCACAATGGAAGTCCCGCAAGGCGGGTTCCCCGGTGGTTGGTACACCGGCTCACCGACACCTGGCGAACTCGGCCCTTCCATCATTGCGGGCCATGTCGACTGGGGCGGAAGTCCCGGGGTTTTCTACCGACTGCGGGAACTTGCGAGCGGCGACTCCATCACGGTCACCCGCGAGGACGGCAGCGTGACGGTGTTCGTGGCAACCGACATTCGGCAGTATCCGAAGGCCGAGTTCCCGACGCAAACGGTGTACGGCGATATCGATCATGCTGGTTTGCGTTTGATCACGTGTGGGGGCGCCTTCGACAGCAGCGCCTCGAGCTACGACGACAACATCATCGCCTATGCCGCCCTCTCCGAAACGATCATCCCGTAACGCAGCTTACGAACCGGCCTTACACGTCGCCGAATCGATCAGCTAGTTCACGGTTGATCTCGACGAAACGCTCCAGGAAACGGCGCTCGTCCAGTCGTTTCCGGCGCAGCCACGTGGTGACCTCGGCATTGCACTTGCTCGCATTGCACGACGGGCACACCGGAACGACGTTGCCGAGCGTGTAGCGGCCACCGCGCGAGATCGCCTGGACGCAGTCCTTCTGCATCGAACTCGCATCAGCACCGCAGTACGCGCAACCACCCCACGCCTGCTTGATTGCGCCCCATTGAGCGAGAGTGAGGTCATTGTCGGCGGTCGCCACTCGCTTCTTTCGCCGACGATCGGCACGCGCTTTTCGACTTCGAGCGACAACCATGCGGCCACTCTATTCGCGCGATGCCCAGCAAGCCGATCGCGGTAGTAGCCGGCCTCAGTTCGACGGGGCGTCGCGATGGGTCACGGGATGCTGACTGAGGATCGAAATCCGGTTGAACGCGTTGATGATCGACGCCGCATGCAGGAGCACTGCGAGCTGGTCGTCAGAGAGTTGCCCACGGATGCGGGCATAATCCGGATCGGCGAGGTGGTCGGTTGCGACGTTTGTGACGGCCTCGGCGATTTCAAGCGCGGCCCGGTCGATCTCGGAAAACACCTCGGTCTCCCGCCAAGCCGGCAGCACACCGAGTTGCTGAGCGGTGACGCCTTCCTTCACCGCCAACCGGGTATGGAGGTCGAGGCAGAAAGCGCAACCATTGATCTGCGAGGCACGCACATTCACCAGTTCCAGCGTTGCGCGGCTCAGGCCGATCTCGGCAGCCTTCGTACGGCATTCGCGTGCCGCGGCAACGAGCGCCTTGTAGATCTCGGGCTGCTGCTTGTCTGCGTAGATACGACGGTCGTCGCTCACTGGGCCGGCGCTGCGTTGTCGAAGTCGTCGTCGACGAGCACGACGGTCCGGTCCGCGCGGTCGAGGATCGATGCGGCGATCGACGCCCGGTAGCCGGAGGCGCAGTGCACCCAGATTTCGCCTGCCGGTACGTCGCCGACGTGGTGCGGGAGCTGGTGCAGAGGGATGTTGACGGCACCGTCGAGATGCCCGTCGGCGTATTCGGACTCCGCCCTGGTGTCCAGCACTACGATGTCGCGCTCGGCAGTGGCTGCGGCGAGACCGTCGAAGTCGGAGACGCTGTAGGAACGCAACTCTTTGTCGCCGACGAGTGAACGGACGTCGCCGACGGCCGATCCGGATGGGCTGTCGATGCCGATGCGGGCCAGTTCCCTGGTGGCATCCAAGATCTGATCCGCATCCTCGCCGATCAACGTCAGCGGGGCGCCCCATTCGTAGAGCCAGCCGAGGTAGGTGACGAAGCTCTCGGACAGTTCGAATCCGAGGCTGCCGCCTACGTGTCCGGCGGCGAATGCGGTACGAGCACGCAGGTCGACGACCCATTCACCGGCGTCGATCCGGCTGCGAAGAGCCTGCGGGTCCACCGGTTCGGGCATCGACAGGTCGATGGGCCTCGGCCCTGCGGTGTTGATGACACCCATGTGCGCGTAGTAGGCGGGATACGCCCCCAGCCCGGCGATCAGCTCGTCGACGTAACTCTTTTCATCCTGTGTCAGAGCGGGATTCGAGTTCTGTTGTTCGCCGATTGTCGAGGATTCCCCAGTGGTGGGGGTGGCCGAGCAGAAGCTGCCGAACCCGTGGGTGGGGTACACCTCGGTGCCGGATGGCAATTCGTCGGCGATGCGCCGCACGGAGTGGAACTGAGCGTGAGTGAGCTCGTCGGTGTGATCGGATCCCAGCAGATCCGTGCGGCCGGTTGATCCGTAGAGCATGGAACCTCCGGTGAACACCGCGACGGGCTTGTCTGCGGCGTCGCGCAGTACGTAGCTCACATGGTGATGCGTGTGCCCAGGGGTATGCATGACCTGCAGAGAGACCCCGCCCATCGAGACGATGTCACCGTCGGCCACCGCTCGCCGCTCGTACTCCACCGGATCGCCCTCGGGGACGACGTACTGCGCTCCCGTTGCGCGGGAGAGCTGCAGCCCGCCGGTGACGTAGTCGTTGTGGATGTGTGTTTCCAGAACGTGCGTGATCCGGACGTTCTTCTCGCGGGCGAGGGCCTCGATGCGGTCGATGTCTCGTTGCGGGTCGACCACGGCGCCAGCACCATCATGGCTGATCAGGTAGCTGCGATCACCCAGGCTCGACGTCTCGATGATGGCAATGTCAGGTTCCAGTGTGGTCATGGTGGTCCTCTCAGGCGAGAAACTCAGGCCAGTGCGAGGAAGAGCTTCTCGAGTTCTGCTTCGGTCATGGGTTCTTTGCTGTCTGCGGCCTCACCGCTCATGCATTCGCGCAGTCCGGTCGCGACGATCTTGAAGCCCGCTTTGTCCAGCGCATGCGATACCGCGGCGAGCTGGGTGACAACGTCCTTGCAGTCGCGTCCGTTCTCGATCATCCCGATCACACCGGCCAACTGGCCGTGGGCGCGTCGCAAGCGGTTCAGTACGAGTGCAATGCTGTCTTCGTCGCCGATCATGATGTTCTCCTTGTTGTATCCGGAAGTTTGTATCCGGAGCCCCCAGCGTACCCCTGGGGGCATAGTTCTCGTTATCCCAGGAAAATCAGGTCGACGAGGATGTAGCCCGCCACCAAGAAGACCAGGTACGCGAACCATTTCCGCAGCCTGTCTGCGTCGATACGCTCACTGAACCTGCCTGCCAACAGCGACCCCACAACCGCCGCCCCGGCGAACAGACCGGTCAGCAGCCAGTTGCCGCCGAGTCCGTCCGCCTGAGCGATCAGCCCGGCCGCCGAGTTCGCGACGATGATCACCAAGGACGTTCCGATGGCGATGCTCATCTCGATCCCGAGCAGTAGTACCAGCGCCGGGATGATCAAGAACCCGCCGCCGACTCCGAAGAGTCCGGTGAGGATTCCGACGACGAATCCTGTTGGAATGGCCCGCGGTGCGCAGCGTCGCCAATTGATCTTGGACTCCCCTGTAGAGCAGGCTGTTCCGACATTGTCGTTGCTGGTCAACATCCGTACTCCTGCGACGATCATCACCACTGCGAACCCGGCCAGGACGGCCGCGTCGGGCAGCTGGCGACCGATGATGCTGCCGAGGAGCGTTCCCGCGATGCCGGTTACAGCGAAGACGCCCGCGAGCCGCCACTGGATCCGATGTGCCCGCATCTTGGATACGGCGCCGGTGGCCGCTGCGATTCCGACGACGAGGAGCGACGTCGGAACAGCCTCGGACAGGGGAAGATCGAGCGCATAGACCAAGACCGGGACGGCCAGGATCGATCCTCCCCCGCCGAGCAGCCCGAGGAGTACCCCGATGACAGCACCGAACAGCAGCGCCAGCGCCAGAGTCATCAGGAAGCGGAACTAGCCTGGCCACCGAGCGCGTCGATTGCAGCACGCAACTTGGCAGTCGCTTCGTCTGCTACCTGGCGCAGCCCGGGTTCACCGGTGACCTCGACCATGATCTCGGGGTTCATCGCTTCGACGATCACCGCTCCCGGTGTTGCGGTGTCTTCACGGACAACCACATTGCATGGCAGCAACAAGCCGATCTGCGGCATGACGCCGACTGCGCGGTGTGCCAGGTTCGGGTTGCAGGCGCCGAGAATGCGGTACTTCTCCATGTCCTCGCCCAGCTTCGCTTTGAGCGTGGCCTGCATGTCGATCTCGGTGAGAACGCCGAAGCCCTGTTCGGACAAAGCCGCGGTGACCTTCTCGATGGCGGTGTCGAACTCCGTGTCGGCGAGTGTGGTGGACAGTGCGATGTTCATGCTTCTCCTTGGAGTCGGTATTTCAGTGCGCGAACTTGATCGACGGCAGAATCTTGCGCAGCCAGGCTGGGGACCACCATGCCGCGTGCCCCGTCAGACGGAGGAGCACAGGTAGCAGAATCAACCTTACGAGCAGTGCGTCGAGCAGAACCGCGACGCCGAGGATGATGCCCATCTCTTTCGGCGGCAGCGGGTCGGACAGAGCGAAAGTGAAGAACACCGCAACCATCACCGCTGCCGCGGCGAGGATGACGCGTCCCGAGTGCGCAAGTCCGTCCACCTGTGCAATCCTCGCATCCCCGGTGCGTTCGTAATGCTCTTTGGCTGTGGCCAGCAGGAACACCGTGTAGTCCATCGCTATCGCGAAGATCATCGCGAAGAAGAACACCGGTCCCCACCCGTTGAGGAACCCCTGCGGGGTGAAACCGAGCAACGAAGCGCCGTGACCGTCCTGGAAGACGAGCTTGGCGACACCGAATGCTGCTGCGGTGGACAGCAAGCTGACCGACGTTCCCAGGATGGCTATCAGCGGTGCCTGCAATGCCACGAGCAGCAACAGGAACCCGAGCACGAGGATGACTCCGACGACCAGGGGCAGGTAGTCGTTCAGTGCCTGCTGGAGATCGAGGTTCTCCGCGGGTGCACCACCCACCAGCGCTGACTCGGGGAGTTGGGTACGTAGGTCGTTCATGATCGTGCCCATCGACTCGTCCGAGGGATCCACCGTCGGAATTGCCTGCAGCAAGGCGTAGCCCGAGCCGTCGGTAGCGACCTGCGGCGGAGTGACCATAGCGATGCCGTCGACCTGCGATGCGGCCGCCGCGGTGGCGTCGGCATCGGCTGTGGACGAGACGATCTGGAGCGCACCGGGCGCACCGTCGCCGAACTGCGTCTGGACCAGTTCGTATCCCTGACGCACCGGGGCATCCTCCGGCACCACGGAGATCGACGGCATTGCGACCTTCAAGCCGAGCACCGGCAGCGCAAGCACGATCAGAATTCCCACCGAGGCGACCGCGAACGGGACCGGATGCTTGTGCAGCAACTCACCCCAGGCCGCGAACTTCGGTGAACGGTGCGTCTGACGCTTTGCATAGGGCAGGGATACTGCGTTGACTTTGTTTCCGAGGCCACCCAACGCCGCGGGGAGCAACGTCATGGTCGCCAGCAGCACGAAGGTGACGGCCAGCATGATCCCTACGGCCATGGTTCTCACCGCAGGTGCAGGCACCAGAAGCACCGCCGACAGGCTGACCAACACAGTAATTCCGGATAGGACAACGGCTTTGCCCGCCGTATCCATCGTCACGCCCACGGCCGTTCGGGCATCGGCTCTCTTCAAGGCGTCACGGAAACGAGCGACGATGAACAGCGCGTAGTCGATACCCAGCGCCAGGGCGAACATCATCGCGAAGTTCATGGCCCACACCGAAATCGGAGTGACACTGTTGAGAAGAACGAGCCCACCAGCCGATGCGACGAGACCGGCGATGGTCAGCAGCAAAGGCAATCCTGCCGCGACAAGCGAGCCGAACGCGAGAATCATGATGGCCAAAGTGACGGGCCAGGAGACCAACTCGGCAGCGATCATCGCGTCGTGGTTGGCCTTGTTGAAGTCCGACCAGAGCGCCGACGAGCCCGTCGGATAGACCTCGATCCCGTTGCCCGACAATGCCGTCAGCTCGCCCTTGACCTCGTCGACGGCGGCAACCATCTCGTCGGTGGTGCCGTCTGCGCCAGCGATGAGGATGCCGGTCCGACCGTCGGGGCTGATCGTCATGCCCGGTTGCGGCGGAATGATCTCGCCGAAGCGGTCATCGGCGGAGAAGATCGCGGTGGCCTCTGTCAGCGTCTGCTGCACGGCCGGATCATCGATCGTTGTGTTGTCCGCGTGGACCACCACCTGAACGGCAGCCGACGAGTTCCCACCGAAGTGCTCCTGCGCTAGTTCACGCACCTGCACGGACTCGGAGCCATTGGCCTGCCATCCCGCGCCCGCCAGGGACGTGAACACGGACGGGGCGAAGGAGCCCAGCACAACCAGCACGAGCAACCATGTGCCGAACACCCAGCGGCGTCGGTCGACCATGACACCACCGAGGCGACCCAGCAGGCCGGGCGAGGTGACTTCGGCCGGTTTGGGCCGGTCGAGCTGCGTATACATCTATCTCCTTATACGGGCATGGGTATATTGACGAGCAAAAAATTGGGCGCTCAGCGACGAAAGAACGAGCGCTAGGATTCCGCCGGAGCACAGGAGCAGCGCTGCCGCTCCCGAACGTTCAGTCCGCATCCCGACCACGTCGTTCTACCGCATCGATTGCAGGCAACGGCTTGACACATAGCAGACCTCCTTGTCCAGGGCGTGTCCCCACTGTGCCACATACCCTAGGGGGTATGCAAAACGGGCGGTCCTTGATCGTCACAACACCACCTCTTGTTCACACCCGAAGCTTGCGCTGTAAAGAGGTGGACGGGTTGTGACTACCTGGGTGTAGCCGACTTCCTCAGCGCAGCGACGTACCGGTCGGTGAACACTTGCTGGACAATGCGAGCGACCGGACCACCCAGCCGCGTGTACCACCTACCCGGACGCGAGAAAGCAGCGATGACGGCATAGACCCCGTCGTCCGACGGATCGAACTCGACGACGAACAACTCCTCACCCATCTCCGGGTGCCCGGGCAAAGTTCCGTAGGCAAACCCCGACCGATTGTCCTCCGCCACAACGTAAACGACGCGGCACGGAATCTTCACCGGCCCCAGCTTCAACGTCACGGCGGAATCCACCTCAGCAGTCGGCGTCGACGCCTGCACACGCAACCCAGCCCCGCGATGCATGTCCCACCTCGACAACGCCGCCGCGGCCGCGTCGAAGGCAGCGCGCCCGGACGCTATCCGAACCCTGCGCTCGACGTGATGAAACCCTGCCGGAAGCGGGCCGCGAGTGCCACCGACCTCGTTGTACGTGAAGTCCATGGCACCAGCATGCCAGGGGTGGTGCTGGCAGCTCGCTATACGTCCGGGGACCAGCGCTCCATCAGATAGCCGTGCAGGAGCTCGAGCACAGCCTCCGAGCACAAATGCTCCGGATACGTGATCGCCTGCAGCGTCAGACCATCGATGAATGCGTGCAGCTGGGCCGCCGACCGCTCGTCGATTTCAGCACCGAATACCTCCTCCGCCGATCGCGGAAGATCGATGCCTTTCAAGTGCGCCCACGCCACTCTGCACAGGTAGCGTTCGCCGAACCATCCCGCCGTCTTCAACGTTGCAAGGCGATCATCGAAGCGTGCCCGAGTGAGAGCCTCGAGCCACACACTCACCTCGACCGAGCGGTCGTCGTCGAGTGGAAGCATCTCCTCGAGTACCCGCTGGGCGCGCGCGAGCCCATCCCCCTCGTCAGGATGGCTTTCGAGTCTCGCGACTATTCGCGATGTCATGGCCTGAGCTGCAAAGATGAGCAGTTCGCCCTGGTCGGAAAAGTAGTGCCTCAGCGAACTCGGCGAGACGCGTGCCTCGGCGGCCACACTGCGCACTGTCGCGCTGTTCATGCCGGACCGCGAGATCACGCGCCAGACAGCGGCCACTAGCTCGGCCTTCCTGGCGTCGTGATCGACAATTTTCGGCACGTGATGTTCCTAGCACAATCGCTGTTCGTGTTTTATAGTACAGCTGTGCGAAATAGCGCTCGGGGCAGATCACCACACCGTTGTTTGCGGTCGGCCTCGCGCTGAGCGAAGGGAAAATCATGGGCAATTCGGCGATTCGTTCCGTTTCCATCATCACTTTCGGAGCCATCCTGGCTGCCTTCTTCTGGGACCTGGACGTTTTCTGGTTTCAGGGCGGTCCCATCGGACTGTTCCTGATTGTCCTCGGGCTATGGGACCTCTGGGAAGCCCGACCTGGCCGCCCGCCCCGACGGGGAATCTTGCAAGAACTTCGCGACGAGGTAGTTGGGCCGATCCGAAATGATCTGGACGACAATCAAGACCGGCACGATCGGTAGTCCTCGAGCAGGCCCAAGTAGGCATCCAGCTGCGCTGCCCCGTTGAGCAGGTTACGACTACGCGCGGAGAATCGGTCCTGCCACTCGTCAAGGAAGACTGCCAACGCTGCCGCTCCTCCCGCCTCGCGAAGCGAGGAGACGAACTGCGCGATTCGACGCAACGGGTAGCCACCCCGGCGCAACTGACGTGCGACCTCGGCGTCGCGCACGCACTCGGCGTCGTACATGCGGTATCCCGTGACTCGGTCGCGACGAGGGTGCACTATTCCCGCAGATTCCCAGGTGCGCAGGGTGGCAGCGTGCATGCCGAGGCGCCGGCCAAGCTCGCCGACCGTCAGCGACTGACCTGCGGCCGACCGAATTGCGGTGACCGTGAGTCCGCCGAGGGCTGCCGCCGACTCGGCTCTCCTCGCACGTTCGGTGTGCAACTCGACGTGAGCGAGATCGATGAGCCGGTACCCCGCATCGGTGTCGCCGCGGTTGACCGCCCGCAGAATCTCCACTGAGCGCTGATAACCGTGGCCTCGGCGAAGTGCGAGGAAGGTGCGCAATGCTTGGGCGTGGACCGGGGTGTAGCTCCGATAGCCCGACTCGCTCCGCGCTGCCGGCGGGAGGACGCCCGCCTCCTCGTAATTGCGGATCGCCTGCGTCGACAAAGCGTGTCCCCTCGCCAGGTCGACGGGTCTCATAAATCACCTCGGTTTGAAGCTTTTCGGACAGATACCTGTACAACAACCAGAAAGCCCCAATGGAGCACTCAACGATAGCGTCGAAGGCAGCCAGAAGGGAACAATCATGTCAATCTCACTGCTCGACATCGCACGACAGGTCGACAATCCAACGAGCCTCGGCGCTGCCATCGACGAACTCCTCGCCGATCAGCCAGTGAGCCTGCTCGGCCTCGGCGAACCGACCCATGGGGTTGCGGCGTTCCCGTCGCTGCGCAATGAGCTGCTTGCGTGCCTTGTCACCCGGGGATTTCGGTCGGTAGTACTGGAGACCGACAGTTTCGCCGCATCGATCGTCGACGAGTACGTATGCGGTGGCAACGTGCTTCTCGACGAGGTGCTTGCCACTGGGTTCAGCCATGGATTCGGCGCGCTACCGAGCAACCGCGAACTCGTCGAATGGTTGCGCGATCACAACTCCGGTCGGGCTCCTCAAGATCGAGTCCGTTTTCGCGGCTTCGATGCGCCGGTCGAGTATTCGGGTGCGCCGAGTCCGCGGACCGCACTGGAATCACTGATCGGTTGTCTCCCATCAACTCTCCTGCCCGACTCCATCCGCGACCTCGATGCGCTCATCGGAGACGAAGCCGACTGGACCAACCCGGCCGCCATGTACGACGCGTCGGCCTCGATCGGCAGATCCGATCGAGGCCGACAATTGCGCATCATGGTCGACGAGCTAGCCGAGATCCAGATCCACTCGGAACTGGCTGTCCCCGAGGCAGATCAGGTCGTCCGGACCGCACTGGGCTTGCTGGGCTATCACGAGGCGATGGCGACCCCAGGGCCCGATCGCATGGACAGACTGCTCAGCGTGCGCGCCGAGATGATGGCCGAGAATCTCCTCGCCATCGTCGCCAAGGAGGAACGCGGATCCACACTGGTGTTCGCGCACAACGCACATCTGCTGCGCGGACCGGTCGACGGCGGCTGGGTCAGCGCCGGCGCTCTGGTCGGGCAGGAATTGGGTTCGAGCTACATGTTCATCGCAACCGACGCCAACCCCGACAGCAGACCCGGCACGCTCGCAGGATTGCTTTCCGACGCCACCGCCCGCCGCGCTCTGTTCTCGACTCACGCTCTCCTCGAAGTCCTCCCGCCGACGGTGGAGGTGGGCCAGCCGATGCTCCCCGGCCACCTGCCTCTGAAGCCGGCAGACTTGGATGGGGCAGACGCGGTTCTATTTCTCTCGGAAGTCGACGCGCAGCGACACCAGTACTGGTAGTCGAGCAGGGCTGGCCCTTCTATCAACTGCCCAACGCGGGCCACCGGACGGCGGTAATTACCTGCCACAGTGGATCCTCGGGCCCGATGTCGAAGGTGCATTCCTGCGGCCTGGGGTCGGGGACGAATGCCCACAGCAGCGCCCCAGCCGTACCGGCGGAACGTTGGCCCGTGATCTTGGTTTCGATGCTCGTGGCTCGCTCACCGATATCCTTGCATGACCCCGCATTTTCGCCGATCTCGGCGACCAGCAGCGGTTTACCGACGTCCGACGACTGGGCTATGCGTCGCGCAAGACCGTTCCATTGGTCACCGGGCAGCGGAACGCCGTCGGCGCCGTAGTCGTGATACTGCAAAACGTCGACGAATGGCGACTCTGCTAGGTATCCGTATTCGTCGCCCTGACTCCCGCACTGTCCACCACCTGTCAGTCCCGCGGTGATCAGCGTTTGCGAGTCGTGGGCGCGCAGTCCGGCGCCTGCCGAGTCGAAGAAATTGCGCAATATCGCGGCCGCGTCGGGTGTGCAAGTGCGGGTCCACCATGAGCACGCGGCATCTGTGCAGGTACTCGTCTCCGGTTCTCCGATCAACTCCCAGGCGGCCAGCACTGGCGAGTCCTTCCACCGATCGACAGCGGTGTTCATCCACTGTTCGAAACTGAGCAAGGCCGGCGCCGTTGGCGGGGCGGTCCAACCGTCCACGTACCACTGCCGACCCTTGAATACATCGCCTTCGCATGCCCCGTCCTGGGGGGCCAGCACGGGGATCAGCAGTTGATCGTGAGCTTCCGCGGCGGCGAAGACGGCGTCCATGGGTCCGAAGTCGAGTTGCCCGGTGAAGCGGTTGATCGCGAGCGCTTGAAACGCGTTGAACCGCGTCAGCGAGTGAGCCGGCAGAGCGGAGAAGAAGCTGTCGAGATCGACCATGGCCCCGCAGCCGGCGTTGACCGACCAATCCGTGGCCAGTTGATAGGCGTTGAATCCGGTCGGCCACCAGGGCTCCCCGTCCAGAGATAGGCCTGCGGAGTCGGCTGCGACACGGCTGCCCGGGTCGGGCGCGGCCGAGACCGGCGCTGCGGTCGAGAGCACCCCGGTGAGGAGGATCGCCGCAGCTCCAACCACAAGCGATCGCAGAACATGGGTGCGCGTCATTGCATGAGACTAGCTGGGCATGCGGGACCTTGCCGTTCGATCGACGGTTCCGAAAAGCCCTGCACATCAGCGGGAAACAGACCGTGAGCACGCAAAATCGTGCGCTTGCGGGGCGTTCACGTTTCTTTGCCACTCGTTTCAACCGACAACAACGGCAACGACGTCGAATCCGGTGCATCTGAACCAAATTCATCGTCCAGGGAGTCACAGCCGGGCCGGAACATGGGTCATAATCGATCGACACCAGGAACCATCTCCGCTTCGAAGGCCGGGTCTATTCTCCTATGTCGCCATTCACTCGCGTTCGCTCTCGTGGCTTCGTCCGAACAATCGCGGTCTCTGCCCTGATGGCGACAGTGCTGGCACAGTCGGCTCCTGCAATGGCCCAGGATCAGGACGTCGAGATATCACCGTCCGCTGAAGCGACATTCGGCCTCGACCAACTCGGCCTCGGCAGCACAATCGAACTGAGCGCCCTCGGATCACGCACGCAGTTGACGATGCCAGTGCCCGAAGGCACCACTCCTGCGGAACTGACGGCGATCGCGACCGTCCCGGCCTGGCTGAGTCGCGGTTGGATCGACATCGAAGCTGCTGGCAGGCCGCTCTCCCGCATACTCCTCGACAACACTGCGCCGACCATGCCGGTATCGATACCCCTCTTCGGAGCACCCATCGTGGACGGTGCCGTCACCGTCGACTTGTGGTCGACTCTGATTTCGGACGACCTCTACTGTCCCGACTTCGATGCCAATCCAGTACGTCTGTTCGATGCCGTCGTCACATACAACGGCACACCCTCCGTTCCGCGAACCATCTCCGAGTTCCTGCCCCCGCTGCTTCGTCAGCTGACAGTGTTCGTGCCGAGCGAACCCGACCGCGACGTCATCACGGCGGCAATGTCGTTCACCACGTCCGTCGTCTCGTACTACGGCGCACAACCAGTACGCGTCGTGGTTCGTCCGGCGAACGAGTTGCAGGGAGCCGACGTGGACGGCCCATTCGACCGGTCCGTTGTGCTGGCGTCGAACACCGATCCCGGTGCCGAGTTGATCTACCCGGACGATCAGTCGCCACCGCGGTTGTTCGTCACGGGGTCCGGAACGAGGCTGATCGATCAAACACGACTCATCACCAGTGCCATTTCGCAGCTCGCGGTGACCACCTCCGCTCTGGCGGGCGCCTCGGCTCCCTCCCCGATCCTGGCGCCGGACGTCACCACGCTCGACGATCTCGCCATCGGAACGGTGACCGGCATCGGCAGTGGCTCGGCCACCGCATCGATCGCGCTGGATCAAACCCGTCTCGGACGTTCGACGTCCGGGCTTTCCGTCCATCTGATCGGTAGTTACAACCCGGGCCCTGGATCAGTGACTGCTTCTATCGGGGGTACGACGGTCGCCGATTGGGCTGCCGACGACATGGGACGCATCGATCGATGGATCGACATCCCAGATTCCTCCTTGGGCCGCGTCACTACCGTCGACGTCACAGTCACTCACCCCGTCAACGGAGCGCTGGAATGCGGAGCCCTGGTCGGCGCCAAGGTCACCATCGACGGTTCGACGTCGGTACGGTCCACGAAGGCGTCGCCGACGACGACCCTCGGATTCGATTCCATGCCACAGTCTTTGATGCCACGCTTCAACGTCGCGCTGAGCGATTACACGTTCGCCGATACCGTTCGCGCGGTGACGATCCTGAACGGGTTGCAGCGCCTGTCTACCAGGCCTCTTCTGCCGAACGCAGTATCGATCGACGACGCACTCGACAGTTCGGATCCCACCCTGATCATTGCGCCCGGCGGAGACCTGCCCGATTCGATCACGCTGCCGCTCTCGTCCGCCGACGGCGAAACCTTCACGGTCACCGGAACCGAGAACAGCGCCGAGCTATCTGTCGACACGCAGCTGCCCTACGCCGCCCTGCAGGTCGCGGCACGGAACGATGCGGCGCTCATGGTCGCCTCGTCGGCTGACGCACCCGCGGAACTCGACAGGCTGTTGGCCTGGCTGGACTCGGACCCGACGCGATGGTTCGAACTCTCCGGCGACATCTTGTTCTCCGCACCGGAGATCGAGCCGGTTTCTCTGTCCAGCAACGAACTTGCGAGCTCGGAGACGAGTACAGCGACGGACACCGAGGACAACGGAATGGGTCGCGGCGGGCTGATCGCACTCGGGATCGGCGCACTCGTTGTATTGGTTGCCGCCGCGGCCGCACTGCGCTGGAGGCTGCGATCGGATCGAGGCGGTCACCGTCGCGGTGACACACAGGCACCATGACCGCGGCCACGAGCACTGACACGGTTGCAGACCGAGGACCACTCCCGCGGTGGTGGGCTCGTCCCGCCGCGGTAATCGTTTTCCGATGGAGCTTCCTACTGGGATACACGGTGGCGGCGTTCATGCCGACCTGGCTTCGGCTGGCGCGCGAAGCGTCCGATGGCGCTATCACCGCTTACATCTTCGTGTTGCCGCTGCTGGCCGCAGTCGCCGCACAGGGTGTTGCGCGTCGCCGCTATGGAGAGCTCCCGATCCATGATCGTCAGACCGACAACATCGTCGGCGGGTTGGCGTTGATCGTGGCAGTGGCAGTCAAGGCCCTGTGGATGCCGCGCTACGCCGACCAGTATGCACTCGCCCATCTCGATGTGTTGTCGGCACTGGTGTTCTTCTTCGGTGGATCGATCCTGTTGTTCGGGCTTCGGCCAGTGGGCAGGTTCTGGTCCGTATGGCTACTGTTATTGACGTTGAGCCCCTTCATGTATCGGCTGATTGCCATCGGCCTCGGCGGCGGTCGCTTTGCCTACGGGTCGGTCTTGGTGCTGCTGGCAGGACTCGCCGGTGCCATAGCAGTGGGGCGCACCCCTAGGCGCGGTTGGCTCGGCTTCCTGTGCACGACCTTCACCGGACTTGCACTGTTGATCGTCGTCTTGAGGTACTGGCCCACAATCGACATCGTCTGGTTGCAGATCCTCCCGACGGTAGGCGCCGCCGTCGCCACCGGTAGCGCATTCTATGTCGCCGCTCGACGCGGTGTACTCGGTGAACGTCCTCGGCGACGACTTGCGCCGTCGACAGCGAAGTGGTCGCTGAGCTCCTATGCGGTCGTGCTCGCGGCGGCGGTCGTTCTGTACGTGATCCCACTTCCCCCTACGGTGACGGTCTCGAATACAGTCGGCCCGCCCGGATCGACCTCTGTTCCGCTGGCTGCACCGACCGGCTGGACCCGAACCGATATCGAGGAATTCGACTGGGTGCGTGCCTTCTTCGGCCAGAGTTCGACTCTCGTACGCGAACGCATGCGTGCCGACGAGGGAAATCCCACGTGGGACACCCATTCCCGGCCAAGAACAGTGGTCGTCGATGTGCTGTCGACGACCAATCGCGCAAGCCTGGCGGTGTACCCCGAGAGCACGCTGTACCAGTTGTCCGGAACCCGCACGAGTCCGAAAGTCCATGTCGCGCTAGGCCACGACGTCACCGGCCAGCTCTACACCTCTGTCAGCGAGGCATTGCTTCTGAGTTGGACCAAACTCGTCTTCACGTGGGTGCGAGGTGCCGTCACGCAACGGGTGACGATCATCAGCGTCGACAATCACGAGGACGACGCCGAGTTTCCTCAGCCAAGACCGTCGATGACGTCGAATCTTGGCACCAGCATCTCGACCTTTCTGCGCGGAAATGCGATCACCACGGATGCGAATCCCGAATACAAGGACTTCGATCTTCTGACGTCGTTCGCCACCGCGCTCGTCCGGGCTCAATGGCTCGCCAACCCCGAGGCCGAGCAGTGAGTAGACCACGCGTCGGCGAGGAGTCCGAGGAGTTTCGGGCCGCCGCGCTCGACGATGCTGTCAACGGCCTCGCGCGCCGACATCCGCTGGCCTCGGCCGCAGTGGCGTTCGTTCCGTGGCAGAAGTACACGGCAATTTCCGTCGCCGCACTGATCGCCATCAGCGCCGTACTGGCTCCGCTTCCCACTCTCATCACCTTGACCGTGATCTGCATCCTCGGGTACACGGCCATGATGATCGACAGACTGTTGATCTTCTCGCGTGGGCTCGACGCGTCGGCCATCGTCACTGTGACCGACGAACAGGCGCGTGCCGTGCCCGACCGAGACCTGCCCTGTTACACGATTCTCGTTCCGGCCTACAACGAACCCGAGGTAGTCGGCGACCTCATCGCTGCGATGACGAGCCTCGACTACCCGGCCGACAAACTTCAGGTTCTCTTGCTACTGGAGGAAGACGACGACGTCACCATCGAGGCGGCGAAAAACAGCGGCGTCGGAGACGTCGTCGACATCGTCCTGGTACCGGCAGGCGATCCTCGTACCAAGCCCAAGGCCTGCAACTACGGTCTCCATTTCGCCACCGGATCGATCGTGACCATCTTCGACGCGGAGGACCTCCCTGAGAGGCTGCAGCTGCGGCGGGTGGTCGCTGCCTTCGCGTCGCTGCCCGAGACCGTGGCATGCATTCAAGCAAAGCTGGCATTTCACAACGGTTCTCAGAACCTGTTGACCGGCTGGTTCACCGCCGACTACGCGTTGTGGTTCGGCTATCTGCTGCCCGGATTGATGAGAAGCGCCTCACCGATCCCACTCGGCGGAACGTCGAATCATCTGCGCCGAGACGTGATCGAGGAAGTTGGAGCGTGGGACGGCTTCAATGTCACCGAGGATGCTGATCTCGGTGTGCGGATCGCCGCATCTGGCTACTCCACGGCGGTGTTGGATTCTACGACGCTCGAGGAAGCGAACAGCGACCCGATCAACTGGGTGCGCCAACGATCCCGCTGGTACAAGGGCTACCTACAGACATGGCTGGTGCATATGCGTCGACCGCGCGAGACGTTCCGCGCCCTCGGACCGGTCGGAACGTACAGATTCACTCTGCTGCTGGCAGGAACACCGATCACAGCCTGCATCAACATGATCTTCTGGTTCACCACCGCGGCATGGATTCTCGGGCAGCCGGACTTGATAGCAGCTCTGTTTCCGCCCTACATCTACTACTTGTCGCTGGTATCACTGATCTTCGGCAACATCGCCACGATCTACATGTACTTGATCGCCAGCCGGGAGAGCGACAACGCCTATCTACTGGTTCCGAGCCTGACGATGCCGCTGTACTGGGTGATGATGAGCGTCGCTGCGATCAAGGGCTGCTGGCAGCTGATTCGCAACCCGTCCTATTGGGAGAAGACATTTCACGGCCTGTCCGTTCCCGGTTCCACAAAAGAGACGATCGACGAGCCGGCATCATGAGCCGGCGTGAAACCTGGACCGTGTTCGCGGCGTCTCTGGCGGTCTATCTGGGCGTCGGACTGACATTGAGCTTGCGCTACGGATATCTGCTCGGTGACGCACTGGCCCGTACCTCGGCGGCGCAGGCCGTACTGTTCAGCAGAGATCCGCATGTTTCCGCAATCGGGTATATCTTCACGCCGTTGACCGCGCTGGCTCAGCTTCCATTGGTTGCGTTCTCGTCGTGGCTGCCGGCCATCACGCGCTGGAATATCTCCGCGATCGCGGTGTCGGCGTTGTTCATGGCAGGTGCCACCGTGATGATCTACGGCATCTGCCGCGACCGAGGGCTCACGAAACCGTACAGTTCAATTATCGCAGCGGTTTTCGCGCTGAACCCGATGATCGTCTTCTTCGGTGCGAACGGCATGAGCGAAGCGCCGTTCCTGTTCTTCGCGTGCTGGGCAGCACGCCGACTTATCCGCTGGGTGCACACAGACGACGTTCATGACCTCGTTTTTGCAGGAATCGCGCTGGCGCTCGCCTATCTCACGCGGTACGACGCGGTGGCCGCGATCGCCGCGACAACATTTCTGGTAGCAGGCGTGACCGTCATGAGGCAGGGGCGAGCGAAGTGGCGGACAATGCGGCGACGCGCGCTGCTCGACGCAGTGCTCGTGGCGGGACCTGGCTTCAGCGCTTTCGTGGTGTGGACTGCCACGAGCTGGTTGATCACTGGGGAAGCTCTGGCGCAGCTGTCGTCGAACTACGGCAATGCGGCCATCCTGGAACAGTCCGGCGGCGGGGCGACGGGAACGCTCCTCGGCAACACCGCGTTTGTGGTCACCGCCATCGTGGTGCTGGGCCCGACGCTACTGATCGCGGGACCGGTTGCTGCGGTACTCGCGCACCGTCGACGCGACCTGGAGTTCCTGGTGGCGCCGGTCATGTTCGGTAGTGTGCTCGCCTTCCAGGCATTCAGCTACATAACCGGATCCACCTTCGGGTTCCTCCGTTTCTACATCTGCGCGATACCCCTCGCCGCCATCGTGGTGGTCCAGATATTCGCCCCGCAAGGCAACCCCGAAACCCGCCGCACGGGCAAGTTCCATCGCTCGCGGTCCGAACATGCGACGGCAAAAACCGGTGTCAGTGCGGCGCTGGTGGCGCTGTCGGTGGGGGGCATGATGGTGACCGGGTGGGCAATGCTGCAGCCGAGCCTGTCCGCTCAGCAGTACGCACTGCGGTACTTGTTCGACGAAAACCCCTCTGCAGACGCGGACGCCTTGGCAGCACGGCGCATCATCGACTCGTTCTCCACGGAACGAGAACTGGCCGCCTACCTCGACTCTCAGAATCTGCCCGAGGGATCGATCCTCGTCGACACCGTCTACGGCTTCGCCGTCGTCGCGGCGTCCTCGCGACCCGACCAGTTCGTCGTTCCCTCGGATCAGGATTTCACGACGATCCTCAATGATCCAGCCGCCGCGGGCGTGCAGTACCTATTGACCGTTCCCAACAGTGGACGCGGCGAATCGGACGCAATCAACCGCCGCTACCCCAGCATTTACGACAACGGTGCTCTGGAATTCTCGTTCGTATTCGAAGCGCCCAATGACGGTGCAGATCAGCCCGACTGGAGGCTGTACGAGGTGTGATGCGGTGTTGGTGGGAGACCGTCACCGTAGGAACTTCTCGAACAACACCACCTCGAATCTTCCAAGATCTCGAACGCCAACCTCCGAGAAACCGAAGTTGCGGTAGTACCGGCGCAGCGCCGGATTCGTTTCGGCGCAGTCGAGTCGGAGGGTCTCCGCGCCTTCATCGCGCGCATGGCGCGCGGCCCATGTCAACAGGTCGCGTCCCAACCCGACGCCGACAAGACTACGGTCGATGACCAACCCGTGCACGTAGGCCGCCCGGACTGCGCTTTCACCCCAGATCTCGGGATCGGACCAGATCAGCCTCACTGCCCCGATAATCTGAGCAGATCGAGAATTCCGAGCAACGAAAAATTCTCCCCGCAGCACTTGCTTTTCGATCACCGTCAGAGGTACCTCCCGCGGTGTCCATTGATCGATGCCCCGTGCCCGAAGCCAATCCTCGGCGGCGTGCCGAAGCGTCAGTATGGTGACGGCGTCGCGCGCGATTGCGGGATGAATCTCCACGGCAACACCTTCCTGATGATCGGAATTCAGCGGACACCACTCTCGAGGTCTCTGCTTCCTACTCCGAAACGTTGGCGATACGCCGACGGTGTGAGCCCGGTTTCGCGTCGCATCAAAGTTCTCAGTGTCGCGGTGGTTCCCAATCCAGCGGCGCTGGCCACAGCGTTCAGATCCATATCTCCTCGCTCGATAAGACTGCAGGCCAACCGTACTCGCTCGCGATTGAGCCAGGAGTGCGGCGTCGTATTGAGCTGGGCAAGAAACCGTCGATGCAGTGTTGCGGTGCTGACGTGTGCGCGCCGTGCAAGATCGGCGACGGTGATCACTTCACACAGATTCTCGATGGCCCAGTTCGTGGTCGATGCCAGCGACTCGTCGGCGGTCACAGGAACGGCTTGTTCGATGAATTGCTTCTGACCACCGTCGCGGTTGGCGTTGAAAACCAAGCGTCGGCTCACGGAGTTGGCAACCTCTGTGCCGTGATCACGTCGCACCACATGCAAGCCCAGGTCGAGCGCAGCTGCGCTGCCTGCAGCGGTGAGGATGTCGCCGTCGTCGACGAACAACACGGCTTCCTCGAACACGACCGTCGGAAAACGATGCCGGAATGCAGCCGCCCACTGCCAGTGCGCAGTTGCTCGTCGGCCCTCGAGCACCCCTGCTTCTGCGAGTGTGAATGCACCGCTGCAGAATCCGATGAGCCTGGCGCCACGTTCATGGGCCCGCCGAACGGCGGCAAGCACTTCCTCACGACGTGGCACATCGGTGTCTGGACGATTCGGAACGATCACAGTGTCGGCTTCCTCCACTGCGGTGAGATCCTCGACGCCGGAGAGCGTGAAGAATCCTTCGCGCATCCTGGTGTGCGTCTCCGGCGCGCACAGCCGAAAGTCGTACAGCCTCCCTCCGAGTTCGGGTCGGTCGATTCCGAACACCTCGGTAGCGCAGCCCAGTTCGAATGGGTTGGAGTTGTCGTCGACGATCACCACCACTCGGTGGAGGCCATTCCCGCCGCCAGCCTGAGAGGTTTCTTTCGACACATGCAATTTATAGCCCTCACGGCACGGGCGCGGCTGGCATGAGGATAGTAGCCATGACTTCGAACCCGGTCGATCTACACCGCGCCTTTGCTTCTTTCGATACCGAATGGAGCCCGCACATAGTCACGCGCGTCAACGACTTCGACGTCCGCATCGTCAAGATTCGCGGCGAGTTCGTCTGGCATCGCCATGTCGACACCGACGAGTTCTTTCATGTGATCAGCGGCGACGTCGACATCGCGCTGCGGGACGACGACGGTCGCGAACGCGTCGTGAACCTCACCGAAGGTTCGGTGTTCACCGTTCCGCGAGGGACCGAGCACAAGCCATCATCGATTTCCGGCGCGCACGTTCTGCTGTTCGAACCGTCGGACACCGTGAACACCGGCGACGAGCACGACGACATCCCCAGTCACATCTCCTCTACAACCGGACGCGTCATGTCGGCAGGGTGACGCGGAGTGCGATGGAGATCCACGAGAATTGCTACTTCGGTACGTCGTAGACGAGACAGTATCGCCAGAACAGGCGACGCCGGATGCGGGCACCGGGGAGTATCCGTTGCACCTCGCCCACTATCTCTGACAAGCTCTCGCGCGGCTCGAGCGTGGGTGCTGATACGTCGGACGGCAAAGTTCCCGCCCTGCGGTGATTCTTGATGAACCCGAGGATGGGGTTCGAGACCACAGAGATCAGGCCGAAGGCTGCATCGACCGGACCGGCTTGCCGGTAGCAACCGATGACCACGACTCGACCACCGGGGTTGGTCAGCTCACGGAGTCGCGCCAGCGCCGACGTCAACGGTAGGTGATGTAGAACGGCGACAAGAACGACGGCGTCTGCCCTGAGGTTTCCGTTCACCTGATCGAAGCTACGCTGCTGGATGGTCACTGCTTCATCTTGTGCAAAGCGGTGAGCGGCGTAGCGCGCACAGTGCGCGTCGGGCTCGATGCCGATCACGCGATCAACTCGATGTCTCATGAGGTCGACAAGATTGCCGGTCCCGCATCCGATGTCCAGCACAGTCCGCGCGTTCGATTCAGCGACCTTGTTCGCGACCCATGGTCCGTAGAAGTCGTTGTGACTCCACGGGTAGCGCTGGTTCAGCTTGTCCAGCCAAAGCAGTAGCGACACCGCGCTAGTCCTCCGAGCTCCGCCGCAGAAGTTCGAGTATCTCCTCGTTCTGCCGCTTGATGTGCGCGATGCCGTCGACGAGGGTGCGTGTGGGCACGTCACTGGTGGGGCCGTCGCCGAGCTGTTCCCACCCTTCGAAATTGGGTCCGCCACCGAGCTGAGCGAGGATGACCGAAACCGCCTCGGCGAGGAATCGATTGCGGCTCGGGTCGGTCTCGACGGCCCGTCCGAGGATCTCGAGCCCCCTACCTTCGGGGCCGAACAGTTGCCCTGCGATGGCTGCTGCTTCGTCTGCCATATCGAATCGCTCCTCGGGGTACTCATCTCCGAACAATGCAGCAAGTTTGCGGTCGTTGCCGCGGAATGCGTTGACGTCGATCAACTGTCCGGCAACAACACCGGACTCCGAAAACTGCAGAATCTCCACTGGTCGACCGCCCATGTCGGCCCATCCTCCGCGCCCCCCTCCGCTCCCGCGCAACGGCGCCCAGTCATCACCCGGGTACAACCGGGACGCGTAGTCACTGCCGCTGACATAGTCGCTGTTCCAGATCCCCATGGGGAGACGATCGAGCGGAGCGCGGCCCATTCGACTTTCCCAGAACCAGCGAGGCAGATACACGGGGAGGAAGCGCTCAAAACCGACGGCTCGATACGCGTCGATTCTGCGCAGCAGATCGTCCACCGAGCCGCCGTTGACGGTGTCCTCGTAGTCGACCTGCAGTGGAAAGTCCGCGGAGCCTGCATGCTCGCGAAGAACGCGGGCTTCACTGGCCGGATCGGTGTTGGTTCGGCAGTAAACGTACCCGCCCCAGCGTCCGGGAAAATGGCGCTCCATCTCACCGCGCGCCCTCGGCCAGTACGAGTCACGGTAGCCGCTGCCCTCCGAGATCTTATGAGTGGCAAACGAGAATCCCTCGCGTCGAGCAGCAGCAAAGTCGAAGTTCCCCTGGTGATTGCTGACGTCGATGCCGAACAGGGTCATGGCCAAAGCCTAGCGCTGCCGTCCGACCGCCCCCAGCTTCTTCCACGATGGAGGTCGGTATGCTTTACTCATTCCACTAACACACTAGTGGAATGAGTAGACCATGATCGCGTATCGGATCGACCGGCATTCCGGCATCCCTGCGTACGTGCAATTGGTGCTGCAGACCAAGCAGGCACTGCGCATCGGTGACCTTGTCGTCGGCGATCAACTGCCGACCGCCAAGGATGTCGTCGGCGCACTGGCGATCAACCCGAACACCGTGCTCAAGGCTTACCGAGAACTCGAGCGCGATGGCCTGGTCGAACCCCGGCCAGGTCTTGGAACCTTCGTCATTGCCTCCTTGGCCAAGCCTGGAATGGCCGAAAAGACCGCACTGACCAACGAACTGGACCGCTGGGTTGCACACGGCATCGCGGCCGGTTTGGACAGGTCCGACCTCGAGGCACTCATCGCCTCCGCGCTGGACGCTCGATACCACGACACAGGAGATATCGAACGATGACCGACACCGTCCTGTCCATGACAGACGTCGGAAAATCATTCCGACGCAACAAGGTTCTCGAAAACTGCACCTTCGACATCGAACGAGGCAGCGTCACAGCTCTTGTCGGATCCAACGGCGCAGGCAAGTCGACGCTGATGTCGCTCGTCGTCGGGTTGCTTTCCCCTGACACCGGACAGATTTCGGTGCTGGGAAATCAGGTCGGCCAACGCGGCATCGCGTCGGGCTTGTCGTACCTGGCACAACACAAACCGCTGTACCCGCGCTTCACAGTCGGGGAAATGCTCCGCTTCGGACGCAGCACCAACGACCACTGGGACGACGCCTATGCCTCCGAGCTCGTCGACGCGGCCGGCGTCTCCACATCCGCTCGGGTCAAGTCGCTGTCGCCGGGCCACCGCACTCGCGTCGCCCTGGCCCTTGCGCTCGGTAGACGCCCCGAGGTGCTTCTGCTCGACGAACCACTCGCCGATCTCGACCCCGTCGCGCGACGCGAAGTCGCGCAGACACTGATGCGCGACGCCGCCGAACACGGCACCACGATCGTGATGTCCTCGCACGTGCTGTCGGAGTTGGCCGATATCGCAGACACGTTGATGTTGCTGCGTAGAGGTCGCATTCAGCTATCGGGTGCGCTCGACGACATCACTTCCGAGCACTACGTCCTGATCGGCGAAGGTGATCCATCACAAGCGGTCGGCGACGGCAGCGTCGTCTCCGAGGCCATCGGTTCGGGCGGAAAGTCATTCGTCGTCCGCGGAAACCGGCCGGCGTCGGCGCCAGGCTGGCAGGTCGACAACGCGACTCTCGACGACGTCGTATTGGCGTATCTCAGTGATCGGAGCGCGGCATGATCTGGGTGACCTGGCGCCAGTTCCGCGGCACGATCCTCACAGGCATATTGACGCCGCTACTGATCTCCGCAGTCATGATGGCCACGACGCTGGTGCTCGACGGAGTTCGCTCCTTCGGAACCGTATTCTTCTACTGCTTCGGCTACCCCACCACCGAGTGCGTGGCGGAAACAGCGCTCACGACAGCATCTCTCGCGACGATCGCGCTACCGGTTCTGCTGGGCGTATTCGTCGGCGTCACCGTATTTTCCCGGGACATCGAACGCCGCAGCCATGTACTCGGTCTGACTCAGGCAGTCAGCCGTCGGCGATGGTACTGGACCCGCATTCTCGTCGTGTTCGGTCCCATTGTCCTCGCCATGGGAGTCCTCGGTCTGGTGTCGTACTGGGTGCGGTTCCGCTCGTTCTCGGGCGCCTATGCCTTCGTCGGGTACTTCGATTCACGCCTTTCATTCCCGCTGTTCGGCGCGGCAGGCATTGCGCCTGCGGCGTACACCGCACTGGGCCTTGCCGTCGGCAGCGCACTAGCACTGTTACTCCGCAACACAATTGGCGCAATGATTCTAACGCTCGTAGCCATGGCCGCTGTACTGCTGGTGTTACCGACGGCCATCCGCGAGCACTATGCGTCGCCCGAAATCGAGAAGATCGAGTTGGCGGACAACTTCTACGGTGGCGATTCCGCGACGTACTCCTCCAGCCCAGACGCACTGTCGCAGCGTTGGCTCATCGGATCCGATTACATCGATCTGAACGGCGATCCCGTCACCGTCGCCTGGGACACCTGCCCGCCCAATCACGACAGTTGGCCGGAGGCCCGCCCCGAGGAGACCACCGCCGAATTCGATGCCCGCGTATCCGCTTACGACCGAGGCGTAGCGGCCGAACGGATCGACTGCCTCCGCGGCCTGGGTATCGACCACTTCGAGAACCGCTACCACCCCGACAGCCTGTTCTGGCGCTTCCAACTCACAGAGGCTGCGCTGTGCCTGCTGCTGGCAGCGCTTCTCGCCGGCGTCGCTGCCCGACTGACGAGGCGGTTGCAGCCGTGATGTGGGCAGTCTGGCGCCAGAACCGCCGGAGCCTGATAGCAACTCTGACGCTCATAGTCCTTCTCACTGCGGTGACCGTGGCTGCCGCAGTCGTTGTCGAACAGAACGATTCGACGTGGACTTTCGGACAGATTTGTTCACGTTGGAATGATGTCGGCCAGTGCCGACCCGAGACGGCCCTGACGTTGACGACGCTGTTCGCCCTCCTCCTGCCGCTGGCGCTGGGTTTGTTCGTCGGCGTTACTGCGTTCTCCCGCGATATCGAGCAGCGGACGCACGTGCTGGGGATGACGCAGTCCGTCAGCCGCCTGCGCTGGTATTTCGCCCGGGTAGTCGTAGTCTTCGTGCCTATCACTGCTGCGATGGTATGTCTCGGTCTGAGCCTGCGGTGGGCTGCGACCGCGGGTGGCAATGCTCGCGCGTTCGCCGAAGACGGCGCGATGACGGGTATCGCGTTTTCGCTCTACGACTTCCCGTACTTCGAGACGACTGGCATAGCCATCGGTGGGTACACCCTGCTCGCAATGCTGGTCGGGGGTACCGCCGCGATCTTCCTCCGATCGACGGTCGGCGCGATGGTGACCACCGTCGTCGTGTTCTTGTTCGTTCCGGTCGCCTTGACCTTGATTGTGCGGGAGGACTACGGAGACCCGCAGATCGAAGTCGAACCGATCAGCGGCTACGCTCGCGCAACGGAATACGCACCGAATCCGTACTTCACCACCGATGGGACGTGGGTTGTCGCGGCCGGCTACGTCGACAGCGATGGCACACGGGTCAGTCCCGACGAATCCCGTTGCGCCCCTGTGGCTGAACCAGACGACCGTGCCAGGCGTCCCGACGAGACCGACGATGAGTACACCGAGAGAAGACAGATTCGACAGGAAGCGACGTACGCGACCTACGACACGTGCCTACGAAATCAGGGTGTCGACAGGTACGAGATCGCCTTCCACACCGAGGACGACTACTGGCGCTTCCAAGTCACCGAAACCGGTCTGACGCTTCTCCTGAGCGGGACCGCCTCGCTCGTCGGCATGTGGGGTGTCAGGCGACTCGGCCCCTGATCGAGATCAGCCCGTCGACACCAATTCCACCGACAGCGCATACGACACCACGTGGTGCGCCGGCGGGATGTACCCCACGGGCTGAAGCACTTTCGGCCCTTCGTAGGTGACGCTGAACCAACCTGGATGACTCGTCGGCGCCTGTGTTGCTCGCTGCGTCACTGGATGACGAGAGATGACTGTGGCTCGCCCCGACGGGCGAGTGCGGTAGTCGATCCAGAGGTACCGATCCCAGACGAGGCATCCGTTCAACGTGACGAGTCCGTTCCCCTGGATGTGTGCCGGAAGTAGCGTGGTGAAGCCGTGCGCGAGGTGCGCTACCCGTTCAACTCCAAGATCGGTGACCACCTCCTCTACCTCGGCACTGACTTCGCACGAGAGTTCGGCCGACAGCCCGACATCGGCTGGTGCCGCCCAATAAGTGGTCGGTGAACACATATCTCCGACCGCCGGGGCGTCCGGGAACGGCTCGAGATCCTCGATCATCCACAGGACGTTCGACCGCACGCTCACAGCACTACGGTGACGTTGATCCGGCAAACAACGAGCCTCATCACAGGTTCTTGATCTTCTCGAGCGGATAGCCCCCGACGATCACAGCCAGAAAGACGTAGGCAGCCAAACCGATCAACTCCCAGACGCTTCTGTAGCGATGGAAGTCCGAGAAGATCCAGGCTATCGGCGCCACAAGCAGCATTGCGGCGGCAAGGCACCACACCTTGAATGCTCTGTTCGCCTCTGCGCGCAGCAATGGATCGGCCTTCACTCGGTCGGATACCGGTTCGCCGTAGTAGTCGAGGTACAGCGCTTTACCGCGAAAGCCCACGCTGGCAGCGTATGTGAACGCGATGACGCCCGCGAGCAGCAGAAGAACTAGCAGTGTGTTTTCCATAGTTCAACTCCGCTCGCGCCGTAGGCAAGGACCACGAGCAACGCCCCTCTCATCGGTGTCGCCACGATAGTCAACTCTCTCATGCAGCGGAGCGATACGCCTGTTCAGCTGCAGGCTCATTCAGGCCGCGAGTCAGTCGGCTACCAGCTGGGGAGATTCGAAACCGCCGAATCCGCGCTCACGTTGGCGTCCGATGACGTAGCGCCCCGGTGCTATTCCGGTCGCCCCGTGCTCCGGGTGGATGAGGTATGCCGTCACCTCGGTGTCGAGGATGCCCAGCGCGAGGCGTCGGGTGTCCTGCACGCCGGTCGACCAAGTGCACAAGCCTTCGTCGGCGACGAGAGAGTGCGGGTTGCCTCCAGCCGCGCTGCGCAGCAGCTCGATTCCGGAGAGCGGGACGTGGACGTACCGTGACCACGACACCGTTCTGACCGAATCCGCCAGCAGAATGTGCGGCACGACGATGAGGTCGCCTTGCGCTTGCATACCGTCGATCACGGGTACGGACACTTCCTGGTCGAGATAGTCGAACACGTCGAGGCCGGTAAGGGTGGTGAGAGCAGACAGTGTCATGGTCGAATTCATGGAGTTCACCTTGATTGAGGTAGGAGTCGATGGGCGGTGTTCAGGTGCGACGAGCGAGCCGGGCGTAGTCGTGCCCTCGGATGCCGTAGGTCCAACCGGCGGCGTCGAGCGACGACGAGATCCACCGTGGTACATGCAGACCGTAGCGGCGGCGGTGTCCGTCTCGTTCGAGTGATCCGTTGACGGTCAGTAGGATTCGACTGTTGTTGCGCCACTGCTGCGGCGCGTCGAAGAGTTGCAGTTCGCAACCGGGGTTCCCTGGGTCGTCGGAACGATCGACCATCTTCAACCCGGCCATGTCGATATAGGCGTCCCAGCCGATGCGTTCGATGGCGGTACGGCGGACCTCGACGTTGCGTTCCTGTGCAATGCGCTCGACGGTGGGGTCGAGGACAACCCATTCTGGGACGATTGCTCCGTGCTGCACGTAAACAGCTGCGCCGTCAGCGAATTGAAGAGCTGGAGCGTCGGCGCTGTGCAACCTGCGTTCATTGTGGGTGCCTCCGGGCGTCGGCTCCGTGTCCAGGATGACAGGTCGCTCCGACATGACGCAGACCTCGTCGAACGTCCACCACCAACCGGTCGAGCCGACGAGAGCAGCGAGGATGTCCAGCATGTTTTCGTCGTTCGAACGAAATGTGGCCAGGCCGGTTGAGCGGTAGAACTCGTAGAACGCAACCCGGTGCGCTTCCTGCTGCCCGTACCAGGGCAGCCCTCCACTGACCGGCGGCAGTAGCGTCCGAATCGATGCTGCCACGCCATCGAAGAGGCTGGTGCGCAACGAGTCCCACAGTGTAGCTTTCACGATGGCCGGCCGGCGGTGTATGCGCTGGTCCATCCGCGTACGTGAGTTGACGATGTCTCCGGCGATGCGGACCGGCGGGCTGTGGATACGGTCGCAGCCGAGAGGCATCGGTGTCGCCAAACCAGTGGCGACGAAGTATTCCGCCACAGCGGGCGGCGAGGGCAACCAGATGAATTCCGGTTCTCGGAACCCGCTGCGCCGATAGAGCTCTGCTACAGCAGATTCGGCGGTGGTTCGATCGGAAGGCTGTGCACACAGCCCCTGGGCGAGCCATCGGTCACGCTCGGCTGAAAGCCCGAGCAGAAGGTCATCGATCTCATGAATGCTGCCCCGAATTGGATACTTCGGGGCAGTCGATACGGCGCTCACGCGAGAAGGGCGGAGTCAGCCTTTCCTGTTGTCATGTATTCGAGGATGACACGTCAGTTGCGCGAACGCAAGGACAACCCACTCTGGAGATCAGGAGTGGCCTGCGTCGACATGGACCGCATTGCCCCCGGATTGTTTCGCGGTGTACATCGCAGCATCTGCCCTGTTGCAGGCGTCTTCGATGCCGATCTCGCTCAGAACTGCCCCATCCGTGTGACACATCCCGATGCTCACAGTCGCACTTGTCCCGTCGTGTGACGCCAGCCGAACTCGCAGAGCATGAGCCCGTTCGATCGCCCTCACCGGGTCTCCAGGGGTGACGATGACGAACTCCTCGCCCCCGGTGCGAGCAGTGACCGCCGGCGGTACGAAGAACTCGTTGATCGTCGCCGCGATGTCACGGAGAACGATGTCGCCGTGTGCGTGGCCGAAGCGGTCGTTGACGAGCTTGAAGTTGTCCAGGTCCACCACCATGACGGTCACCGTCTTGCCTGCTTTGTCACCTTCGGCGACGGCGGCGTCCAATCCCCGTCGGTTGTGCAGCCCGGTCAGGGGGTCGTAGAAAGACGACACGGCATCGCCGCGCAGCAGCAGAAGGAGCGCCTGGGTGAGCACCGGTCCGGAGAACAACACCAGGGCCACCACGATTGCGTAGAGACTGTCGAGAACAAAGTCTGTGTCGGGGCGTCCGATGGCAAGGACGAACAGTGTCCCTACAATCAAAACGGACCAGAACTGATGGAGGACGAACAGTTTCTGCCCGTGAAATGTACCGATGTAGCTTCCGCACACTCCCAGTGCCGCCGCACACGGCAGCGCCACCAGCGGATCCGCGAGAAGCAGCAACGTGGCGGCCACGCTGATCTCCAAGAACGCAACGAATGCGCGCGACCAGTTCTCGTCGGGCCATGGCCCACGGATCCACATGCCCCCGACCACCGCAGCTACGACGGCGAGGACCAGCGCGAAAGTGCGACCTACACCGTCGGGAAGTCCCGCGGGCGTGAACGTCAAGAGGACGCACAGTATCGAATACAACAAGCACCACGCACCCACCGCGTAGTGCGCGTGCCGCAACAGCGGGTCGACGCGGTGATAGGCCGCAGTCCGCGCATAGTCGGTGGGGTGCGTCCACCATCGACGGATCAAGTGCATACCGGTGAACGCCTTCTGTGCATGTTGCTGTCACCGCAGCCCGATATGACTATCGGGCCGACCCCAACACGCGGTGACCTTGACTATTCAAGCAGAATTCGGACATGCCGACACGACAATTGAACCGTTTTGTCAGCCGCAAGCTACTACCGCAATCCGATACGTTGGGACGATGAAGACGCTGATCGCGACGTCGTGGATCTCGGTGTTGTGCGCTGCCTCCATCGGGCTCTTCGCCGTGCCGCAGCTGGTGGGCAACGGCGTCGTAGAAACGGGTCCGCTGATGGAGGTGATGGTGTTGCTTCCGACGCCCATCGGTTTGTTCGCATCACTCGTCGGGGTTGTGTCCGGTATCGAGGTAGTCGCCCGCAGCGCCGAACCGTCTCGGTCACCGATAGTCCTGACGATCGGTCACGTGCTCACCTGTGGCCTTGCCGTCGCGATCGTCGTCTGGGCCATCAACGGCTCTACCGGCTGGGAGCTGATAGTGCTCCCGACGTCGCTCATCGTTGGGCAGCTCGTGGTGCTGACCGGCCTGCTCACGTTCTGGTGGCGCCTGCGTACCCCAGCACGATAGTCACTGGGCGAGCGTGCCTGGTAAGAAGTAGTCATGAAACTCATCAAGTCCACGAAAGGCCTGTGAGCGCCCACAGCTCTCGCAGGTTCGTACCCGGTCAGCTCGCCGGCCACGGGTCCGACCTCTGGATTCTCGATACAGGAAGACCGTGCTTGCTCAGACGAGCGCACGACGGATCGACGACGGCGCACACCGTCCCCGGCGTCAACCGCGGCTCGGGGATCGTCGGCCACGTGCCACGGTGGCTGCATGCCGACGACTCGGGGTGCTGGGTCATCGGCGCCGACGGCATATCCCACTGCGACCACCGCGGTTCCGTCACCATCGTCGAACCTGACCCGATATCCACTTCCGCATTGTCCGACGGTGTACTCGCCACGGCCAGACCACTCGGTGACTCACTGATTCTGCGCACTCTCGGCGCGGGTATCCACGCGACCGTGGAGTTACCCGCCGAAGTCGAGGCAGTCAATCCCACCGACGGCGGGTTTCTCGTGTTCATGCGCACGGGACACTATTCGAGCACTGCGCCGCAGTTCGGAAGGGGGCCATGGTGCGCGCGGGTCGGTCACGATGGGACGTTGACGCTCGGCACCGCATGGGACGTCGATGCCTGGCGGGGAATGACCACGGTGGTCGATATGGGCGGCCCCGTCGCCCTCGGTAGACGCGTGAAGCATGCACAGGTACTCGACGGCGAACTGAAACCCGCTTTCGCGCTGCCGCTTACGTCCGACTTTCCGCCCTGGTCGACTTCATCGGGGGTCTGGATGGTGATGCGAACATCAACTCTCGTTCACGCACTGCGCGATTCGACATACGCCGTTCAGCCGACTTTGCATGAGCCGAACTTCACCTACTTCCGACTCGGCAAAGCGCTGTTGACACCTGATCAATGGGCCGCGGCGCCCGGCTTTCCGGTGGGATTGGCACTGGTACCAGATCTCGAGCAGCTATGGATTTCGACGAGCACGGGCACTTTCGTCGGCGAAATGACTTTCGGTGCCCTCACACTCCAGGAGGCCGAACTGGACCACCTACCAGAGGTTCCTGTGACCCCACCTCTCGAGCTCGGCGATCCTGACGAATGGACCGAACGGCAACGCCTGCGTCTGCTCGACGAGAATCGAGCAGCTGGCATGCTCGACATCGAGATCGACGGCTGGTTCCCGACCACATGGTTGCACTTGATCTTCCGAGTTCGAGAGATCCAAGGAGTGACTTTCGCTCGGGCGATGTCGGTGTTCGACCGAGACGGCCAACCGCGCATCTGGACGGGTGCGCCGACGCTGATGGAGTGGATTTCCCTCGACATCATGGAATCGGGCGGACTCGAGCGTCTGAAGAAGAAGGAGCCCGGCCGCTTCGGCTACGTGTGGATCTAGCGTGGGCGCGCCGAAACGCAGACAGGGCCCCGTGGTCTGGACAGCCAAGGAGGAGCGGAGCAGTAGCGGAGAAACGCTCCTGCTCCGCGTCGGTGTCACACAGACGCGCGGTCGTAGTCCGGTCGAACCACCTGTGGCTCCTCAGCCGAACAAGAGCGCCTACGATCGATGACCGTCAGCGCAAGTGCGGCCACAAGGGACACTCCGCTCAATACGTACAACAGCGTCGGGCCACGAGAAGTGAGCCAGGTCAGCTTGTTTGCGCCATCGCGTGCGGAAGCGAGTTGCTCGGCGCGTCCATCTTCATCGAGTGACAGGTTGCCGCGGAATATGGTCAGCTCGGGGACCTGCGGATCTCTGGCGAAATACTGGTAGGGCGTTTCCTTACCCCACACCAGGCTTCCGCTCATCGGCTCGATGTAGATGTCGCGAACATTCGAGTACCACCGCTTCATCGTGATCGAGTCCTCGCCGTCACCGACTCCCCACTTCGATGCCGGCAGGGTGACCGAATTGATCGGCGACTGTGTGGTGGTCGACAAATCGAATCCATCTACGACCGAACGGAAGTGGTAGATGGTCAAGCCGTCCATGTCCATCTGCTCGACGAATTTCGCAGGGAAACTGGTCCACGCCGTGGCGTCGTACACCGTGTAGTCGATCTGCTGAGTATCGAACGGAAAGCGGTGCTGCAGGCCAACGCGTGGGAGCGGAATAGCAGGTGCGTCGACATTGGTCTGCAACGAGCCTGCTGGTTCGACGGGCAATCCCGTACGCCGGTCACTCGTAACCCTGTCGACCGAGGCAGTCAGCAAAGCGGAATCGCCTTCGCGATCGCCACGGCGGACCGTCGCTCCCGCCTGAAATGTCAGACGATCTGCGTCCGAGGGCTCCTCGATCGTGATGAACCGCTGCAGAATCAGAGGGACGTTGTCTGCAACCTCCAGGGGCCCGGGCGCGGCGATCGTCGTGGCGTCCAACACCTCACCGCCTTCACCGGGCGCAGTGGTTGCCACAGTGGTGGTGCGGATGTCCAGGGGGGTTACGGCCAATCGGTCGTACACGAAAGTCGGCAGAAGAATCGCGACCACCAATGCAAACGATGCCATACCTACCAAGACGCACGACACAGCTCGCATCGCTGACATTCACCTTCGACTTCCACACTCGGCCGGTCCCGGACACGGGACCGCATCCTGACAGACCATGATGCCGGGCACATCCCCAGAAATGGCGGCAATGGCTTAGTGAGATGTCCGAACTTTCTACAACACTTTTGGGGGGTTTGCCCGATATTCCGACGGTCCCAATTGGGCCTCGAGCACCTTACGCTTGCCGCCGGACAGTCGGATGATTTGAGGAGCGGCGCCACATGACGAGCGATATCGACCAGAAGAGTGCGACGCCTCGTTCGGCGCGATGGCGAACCATCGGCACCCTACGGACCGGCCCAGGATCGTCGACGCTCCCCTTCGGCTGGGCACCTGCGATCGTCTTGATCCTCGTCGCGTTCGTCGATCGAATCGAATTCAGTCTCGTCGCCGCGGTTCTTCCGCAGTTGCAGGCCGAATGGGGCTTCGGGGACGCTGTGGCTGGATCCTTGCCCACTGCATCCGCCATCGCGGCAGGAATTCTGGCGATACCGGCGGCGTATATCGCCGACCGTCACGACCGCGGAAAGATTGTCACGATCGTCGTAATCCTTTGGTCGATAGCTACGTTGGGTTCCGCCCTTGCGCCTACCTTCCTCATCTTTTATCTGGTACGCGTCGGCCTGGCTGCCGCGGAGGCGATCGACAACCCAGCCAGCGCAAGCCTTCTCGCCGACTTCTACCCACCAGCCACCCGTTCCACCGCATTCGGTTGGTGGCGAACATCGGCGTACCTCGGCGGCGCGGGCATCGTGCTGGGAGGAATTCTCGCGGAATGGCTCGGCTGGCGAGGAGCTTTCGTCGTCATGACCATCCCCGGGATTCTGGTCGCCATTCTCGTCTCCCGCCTTCGCGAGCCCGAACGCGGGTTTGCGGACCGATTGGCATCCGACGCCGATCCGATCCGAAATACTCCTACTCAGACCGCGCCGCTTCGGGCGCAGATCTTTCGGGTCCTTCGGATCAGAACACTCTGGTACACCGGTGCGGCGTTGACCGTCATGAGTATCTCCATCGGCGGCCTCACGTTCTGGATTCCGAGCCTGCTACAGCGCGAGTTCGGATTGTCGGAAGCGGCCGCCGCAACGTTGGGTGGCGGACTCACGCTGCTGGGAATCGTCCTCGGCACCTTGGTCGCCGCGCGCGTAACCCGGCGCGCCGTCGTAGGAACACTTGCCCGCTGGCGAGTGTTGCTCGGCGGCATCGGAATTCTTGTCGGGAGCATCTTCATGACCGGCGCATTGACCGTCGAGACGACCGTAGTGTTCGTCGCCCTGCTGACGCTCTTCGCGTTCTTCTCAGCGTTCGCGCTTCCGACCCTCACTGCGTGCGTCGCCGACGTGGTCCCGGCACGTGACAGAGGACTCGGTTTCGGGCTGCTACAGATCGCCGCGACGGTCGGCGGAGCCGTCGGGCCATTGCTGGTCGGTGTCGTCTCCGAGGCTGCCGGCTCCCTCAAGACCGGAATGGTTCCCCTGCTTCCGCTGCTGGTCGTCGGCGGCATCCTTGCATTGCGGGCCTACTCGCACGTCGACCACGATTCACAGAGAGTGCTGGTCGCGGCGGCGGCGGAGGACTGATCGCTGTAAACATCGCTTGGTCATCTGAGCGGACGATACCAATGGGTGTGGGTGTTGCCCGCACACAGGTCATCGTTGGGGTATAGCTTTCGAATGTGAAGCTCACTGGGACTGCCGTTGTCGACCACCACCAGTTCGTTATCGGATCGCCGATGTCCGAGACCTACGAGCCGTCGGAAACCGGCAGTGTCATTGAGGTCGGGGCAAACTTCGTCACCATCAAGACCGGCATCGCGTACGGCCCCGCAGCCTTGGCACTCGAAGTGCTCGACCGCGAACCTGCCGGACTCGACACCTCCGCCGAATGGGAAGTCGTCGAGGAAGCGACGATCGAAATCAGCAAGCCGATCAGGGTGGTCACGCTCGACGGACGATTGTCGACTGACTTCGATCGAGTACCGATCACCAAAGGGCTCCACACATTCCGTGTGTCCGCTCAGGGGCGGGACACCAACTGGGACTCGCCTGCCACTGAACCCACCGAGTCGTACTTCGTTCAGATATGGAAGGCTACGCAGCCCGCAAGCATGCGCAGACTGCACAAGACCGATACCGCGTGGGACGACGAGATCGTCACACACAAGGTGCGAAACTTCTGGGATCCCGATCCGGCGGGCGACGCAACGCTCTACGTGAAATACGGATACGAGCAGATGGCGATCTGGGCCAAGGAGGAAGCCATCCGGTGGGGCGGGCGGCCACCGACCGACAAGCTCCGAAAGCAGAGCTACGCACAGGAATTCGCAACCCACGACCGGATGCTCGTGGACGCGATCGCCCGTTGCCGCGCGCCGAAGCTCAGACTCATCGCAGCTTGGGCTGCTCGTCGTGCCTACTCGATCGCCAACATTGCGGAGATCGACTGGATTCGAGACGGCCTCGAGGCGTTGGAGCGGGGCGAGCAGCTGCCGTTCCCATTCGACGATCGGTCCGGATCACACGTACGGGACGCCTTCGACGCCGAACCTCGAATCGAACTGTGGACAACAGACGACGTGAGCGGGGCGCGAGCAGCAACGCCCGCACAGGATGCCATCCACGCCTTGACCGACGCCAGCAACGAAGAACCGCTCACGGCGGTCTTCAGGTCCCTCCGGATCGCTGCACTTACTGATGGATCCGACTATCTGCAGCTCATCACTGACCTTCGCCGTAGGTTCTTTCCCAAACTCGCGCCGGCCGATCAGTATGAGCGCTGGATTGGCCACAGCATCTGAATGCCTTGCGATCTTCATCCGAGGTTGACGTAGCAACGGTGACTGACGCGCACAATCACCAGAGATAGACCGGGTACGCCGTCTTGTTCACGCGGTGCGCGGACGCTCCGACGATCACCAGTAGCAGCGCTGATACGGCTACAAGGACGACGAACTCCCAACCAGCAACAGCCGTTCCGGTGGTGCCGATGACTGCGGTCGCTGCAGCTGGGGAATGCGCCATCCGCGCAAGCATCATTGCGCCCAGTGCGAGGGCACCCGACAGCGCCCCCGCCCACAGGGCACTGCCTACCGCGAGGCCCACAAGGACGCCCACGAGTGCGGAGATCACCTGTCCCCCGATCACGTTCCGTGGCTGCGAGAGTGGCAGCTGCGGCGCTCCCGCGACCAGCGCCATACTCGCGGCGAGCGGGGGAATCAAGAATGGCTCGGACGTCAGTTCTGTCAGTCCTGCCAGGACCAACAACGCTACCGCACTCGCGGCAGTGGCAACCGCGACGGCTTGCGTGCTACTCCGCGGCGGAGCAGAACTCGCCACCAAGGCGCGTAGCCGACCAGTGCCCGACTTTGCGGTGACTTCAGTGCGCATGCAGACTCCCGAGTTGTCGACTAATGGTCATGGCATTAGTTCACCACAGGCGTAGGCTAACGGCAAACCAATTAGCATCGTTCACATCGCGGAGGCGCACCAGCCGATGACCCGAGCCCAAGAAATCGACGACGGCGTCCTCCTCCGACCGTTCGAGTCACTTGCAACCAATTTCCTCAGCAGCCGCTACTACAACGGCCGTCAGATCGTCGACCTCCTCGACACAGCGGAGCAGGCAGAACACTGGATGCGCGTCCTGCGGGCGGCACTCAGCGGGCCCAGCCCATTCTTGCCGGACAAGACACAGTTGGATAACCTGCGAGTCAACCGGTTTCAGATCGAAGCTCTCTACGAGAAGACGGTCAACGAAACACTGGACGATCCGGATGTCGTCGCCTTCAACGACACCCTCGGCGCCCTGCACTTCTCCCCGCGCCTACGCGTCGGTGGAACCGGTAGCGTCGACATCTCGTGGCTACGCAGCGACACCGCCGACATTGCATCCGACCTGATCGCCGCGGTTTCGGTCGCGGCGATCGACACAATCACCGGGCCACGATCGCGGCTACTTCGCAGATGCCACGCCCCCCGCTGCGTGCTGTACTTCACCCAATTCGACTCACGGCAGCATTGGTGCAGCAATGTTTGCGGGAATCGCGCGAGAGTCGCTCGCGCATCGGAGAACAAGCGACGTTCGACGTGACAGTTGCCGCGTTTCCGCTAGCCCGAACAGCCGCCCGGTGTCGTGTCTGCGGCCACCCGGGTGATCGGCACTCTTTGATGACCAAGACGACAGGGAAGGATCGGGGCTACGTTGGGCCCATGAAGGTGGTGTCGGTTAATGCCTGGGGTGGCGCGATGTTCGATGCACTGATCCCTTGGCTGAGAGAGGTCGATGCGGACATCGTGTGCCTGCAGGAGGTGACTCGCACCTCCGGCGCATCTGGTTGGGCGACGTTCACCGATGGTGAGCGGACGCTTCCGCAGCGGTTGAATCTACTTCGCGACGTCTCGTCCGCATTTGCCGGCTATCAGCCGTACTTCGTGGCGAACGATGCAGGCCCAGTCACCGATGACGACGGCGTTGAGTGGCGGCAGGACTTCGGAATTGCGACATGGGTCCGCGATGACATCCCAGTGGTTGGCATCGATGCGCGAAATGTTCACTCCACGTTCGTCGATCATTCGGAATGGGGCATCGATGACCGCCCACGCTCTGCGCTGACCCTAACCGTGCGAGATCGCCTCGGTGACAGAAACGTATCAGTGATTCAACTTCACGGACTTCGCGACTCTGCCGGCAAGCAGGACACACCTGCACGTTTCGATCAAGCAAAACGACTGGCGCAAGTTGTCGAGCACGTTCGGTCGGATAGCGAGATCGTCGTGCTGTGCGGCGACCTCAACCTCCTGCCGAGTAGCGAAACGTTCGCCGTGTTAGGGGAACTAGGAATGGTCGATCTGGTCGGACACGCCGACACTCGGGCGTCGAGCTACCGCAAGCCTGTTCGCAGCGCCAGCTACTTGCTCGTTTCGTCGACGGACGTGGTTCGCAGCTTCGAGGTTGTCACGGAGCCCGAGGTGTCGGATCACCGCGCGCTCCTGCTGGAGCTGCACAAACGTGAACGTTGACATCCGCCCCAGCTCGCCTCATGACCCCGACGCTGTGCAACTTGTTCACAAGTACATGACGGAGGTCGCTTCTCGCTGGTACGGGCGGCCTGCAGAGGACCATGAAGTGGCTCGCGCGCTTTCCGAAGAGCCCGCAACCGATTTGGAGGATCCCACTGGCTGCTTCGCGGTGACGTATGTCAGGGGCACTCCGGTTGGTGTCGGTGGGGTGCGCTTCGTCGATGAGCATATTGCAGAATTGACGAAAGTGTTCACCGTCCCCTCAGTACGTGGCCTGGGTATCGGAACGGCGATGCTCAACCACCTCGAGCGCGTAGCGGTCGCGAAAGGACGCCGGACGATCCGACTCGACACGAGATCTGATCTCTCGGAGGCATGCCAGTTGTACGAACGGCGAGGATACGAGAGAGTCGCACCGTTCAACGATGCGCAGTACTCGGATCGTTGGTACCTGCGTCGCTACGGGGAATGAGAAGTTTCCGAGCGCTCGACGAGTGATGACATGCTGGCGGTTGAAAGGCCGGAGCAAGGTGTACGGCCGACGGTGCCCAGGAGAGTCGCTGAGGTTGCACTTGCAGTGCCCGCGACATGCGAATCACGGAACTGGAACGGCCGTGTTCTGGCCGCACGCGATGAGCCACTGCCCCTCGCGTCGGCACCAGATATAGCTGGGAAGTCCTTCTTGGCGCGGCAACAACGGATCACCACTTGCGTTCAGGTACTCCTGGTGCACCGCGGTCAGAGCGATATTCGGGGCAATGAACCTGACGTGTTCCACGTCGTAGCGCACGGTGCCGTCGGCGAATGCTCCCGGCAGTACCTTCCTCGTGAACGCAGCGATGGCTGCCCGGCCAATGAGCCGCACACCCCCGGCACTCACCCACACCGCATCGGCGTCGAACAGAGCCAGGAAGCCGTCGACGTCCTCCATCCGTTGGACGTGCTCGAGCTCCGCCACACGCTCGACTAACTCCTGCACATCGTCGTTGAACTGACCTTCGGGTGTGATCGATATCGTCATGCTGACATTGCAATTCATCAAGTGCACTCGAGGTCAAGCGTCCGGCAAGTGGCTAGAGTTTCGAGTATGACGCTCGCCGACGCGTGGAACGCGTACATGTCATTGCTGCACGACCGTGCACCCGCAACCGCGGCCTCTATCCGTCCACCACGCGCCATCGCCGACCGGACGGCTGCCGAGGCGGCAACTACACCGTGGACCGCGGAGCTCCGCGAATTCTTTGCACTGCATGACGGCCAGAACGATTCGAACGGGCCAGACGACTACGTAGGCACAGTATTTCCCGATCTGACTCTGATGTCCCTCGAGGAGGTGCTGTACAAACACAAGCTTTGCCGCGAGAACCTCCATCCGATCGACGATCTGGGCGACGACTGGCCAGAGGTCGTTCGCACCCAATCGGCCGGCGAAACGGCTGAGATGTTTCTCGACTTCTACGTGCCTTTCGCCGAAGACGGCGCGGGCGACTTTTTCTACGTCGACACTCGACCGGGAGACCTGCAGGGATGCGTCCGCTACTTCGCTGCCGAAGCCGCCGACCAGGGCCAAGCAGCCTACGACTCCCTGACGGACTATCTGACCGCGGTTCGTGTCGCCGTCGAGAAGGGGTCGGACCTGTACGGCTTGGTCCCAACTGTTCGAGATGGAGCGCTGATCTGGGAGTTTCAGCTGCCTGAGCGACATGATCCAGTGCCGAACTTGGTGAACGCTGTTCTTAACCTACCGTTCACCCCCATCGATTTTCTACCTTCGCAGGTGTCTGATGCAGACGATCTGATCGATCTGAACGTTGTGAAGCGGAAGGTGATGGACACTGCGCGATCGATGCACCCCGGAGCGATCGTGGACGACGCACAGACGGTCTACCAGCGTGTACCTCGGCAACGCGGAGCGAACATGAACTGGTGGGTTCGGATCAATGGAGCTGAGGCCGTCTACACGACGTTCGTGACCGGAGACGCGGATGAAGTGATCGTGGTCGAGACACCCCTCGGAGGGTACGAAATAATGATCGGTGAACAACAATGAAGACGTCGGGCTCGATCCCCCATTGCCGCGCACACTTGAGACGCCCCCTGTCAGGAATAGCGGTAGCGTCAGATTCTGTCGATAGGGCTGGGTAGTGGAGTCATCTGATTTGCTGGGGCTGACGATCTCGCTGACTCTGTCGATGCTCCTCATCGCGTTCGTCGCTGGTCTCATGCCGCGTCTCGTCGGTGACGAACCGAATTCCGTTGTGGGCATTCGCACGAAGGCGACGACGTCGAGTCCCGAAGCGTGGCAGTTGGCCCATCAGGTTGCGCGGCCGTTTCTGCTCCGGACGGTGTGGACAGCCGTTGCGGGATTGTGCATGCAAGTCGTGATCGGCGTCGTGGCAGGTTTCGGATCCGTGGCGTCAGCCGTCACTGCCACGGCCGTTTTTCTAGCAGTGTGCATCGTCCTGATCTACGCAGGGCTGAAGGGCAACACCGCAGCGAAGTCCTTGCGGTGTTGATCCAGTCCTTCCCCAACACTCTCCAATCCTGTCCGATGTCGACTGATTCTGTTCGCTGGGATGACTCACGAATAGGCTCACTGCATGCGATCAGGCAAGGCACGAGAGGCACGAGGATCGGCTGACGCGCAGTCGGTGCATAGGCCGGCCAAAGCGCCCGGCCCGATCCTCTTGGTGTTGACCACAGTGACCGTCGCCGTGTGGCTCTGCCTGCACTACAATTTCTGGCCATCGCCGTTCGGCCGACATACCTGGGCGGATCCGCTACTGGCGGCACTAGCGGCCGTCGCGACGTTCGTCGTCCTGGCTACAGTCTGGGCGATCAAGACTCTCTACGTCGTCGGGCAAGATCAACGCTGGTCGTGGTGGATTCTTCCCGCACCGGTGGTGGTCGCAGCGGCAGCTGCGAGCATGATCTTGGCTCCTCCCCCGACATTCTCCGATGTGCGCGACGAGTTCGAGGTGGTAGCGCGCGAACTCAGCGACACACCCGAAAGCTCTGTCGAAAAATTCGAGATCGGTCCTTTCGACATCCGCTCCGCGCGGTCGACTTCTTCGGGCTCGGTCTACTTCTTCGACAACGACAGCATGTTCAACACCACATCAGGCTGGGTGTATTCACCGGACGGTCGACCATCGGGTTTCGACGACTCCACTGCAACACACCTCGACGGGCCGTGGTACCAGTTCAAGACCGTGTGGCGCGACTGAACGACCAGTCGGCGCAATAGTAGTCAATCTGGACGATATCCGCGGCTCGGCCCCTACCGTGTACATCGACGGATACAACCTGGCCATCGACGGCCTCCTTCGCCTTCCGGAAATCGAAGCCTGGCCAGCACACGCCGATCAAGTAGTGTCCGTCGCCATCACTCCCCAGACTTCCGAACACGATCCGGGCCGTCGCCGCCGGGCTCGGCCAGCCGGACCTCGAGTGGATAGACAACGACGAGACCGTGGAGCGCTCGTAGTCGTGGTCGCGGCCAAGCGCGGCGAGTTCGGCACATTCTCGCGCGGGGGCACGGCCTACGAGAGCTGGCAGCACTAGCCGACGGCGAAGGGCAGGGCCCGCTTCTCGTGAAGAGGAGATGCGAGATGCGACCTCCGAAGGAGCGCTAGGCTGCGGCAATGACGGCCTGGATCGAAGTCCTCAAAGCCCTGACCGATGGACCGAATCTACCGGTCCGAGGCAGCATCTACGAAGTGCGAGCCGAAGGTACTCCAGAGTCGTTTGGACACGAACCGGGCCACAGCGGCGGAGGTTCGATGCTGGCGGTGCCGGACACCGGGTGTCGTGTCTGGCTGCAGGGGCGTCGAGTTCGTGTCGAGAACGTCGATGGCAACCCCATCTTCATCAGCGATGGTAGTCGCGCCTGGGACTTCACCGGCCATGTCGACCGACCCCGTGTCGGTTCGCTCGCTCGGGTTGTCTATCTCGGCCCCAGCCAGTTCCTACTGCAACGTCGAAGCACGGCCGAATGGACCGGCAGTGATTTTGCTCAACCCGTGGACCAGGTCGAGACGACAGATTTTGCTGGCCGTCGTTGTTGGACCGTGCGACTCGCACCGCCAACCGGGAAGCCGCATCCACTACGCATCTGGGTCGACATCGAATCCGGCCAGATGCTCGCGAACCGCCTCGAGGAGACCGGAGTGGGTTCAGAGTTCGTAGACTTGGTGGTCGGTGAGCCCTTGGATGAGACGCTGTTCGTCTGGGACGGCCCCGCCTACACGTCCGAGCAGTATCAACAGATTCTCCGAGACGAGCGTAGGGAACATCAACTACAGCAGGCGCAATGGTTCGCCGAGAATGTAACGGCGACGGCGTTGACTACCCGCGTACCGATCGACTTCACCCCGGTCGACGCTCGCGAAACCGACCCGGACACGGGCGGATTCGATGCACAGAACCGCAGTACGATGCTATCTCGCCGCCGTCGCCGCACGGAGGGTTGGGACCCGAAATGGGGAATACTGCACTATGCATGGTCCACACCGGAGTGGGATTGGGCCGCAGGAGCGAGAGAAGTCGATCTTGACGACGCTGCCGTCGACGAACTTCAACAGAGGCTGCACCCCAGTGAACCCGTGGACCGTGTGCGAAGAATCGATCCCGCGGGACGACCGCGTCGTCGGTGAGCAGTAAGCGCTCGAAGACAAGATGTCGCTCCTCTGGCGATCTGGCGGCATTCCGGGGACAAGGATGCGCTGGATCTGTGGAAGTTGTTGAAAACAACGCACATTCCGTCGAAAATTAGTTCGCTTCAACCGTGCAAATGACGGACGATGGAGCGATGTCGACCAAACTGACCAAGGATTTCGGGTCGCCACTTCCGATTGGGTGGACTGCGCTCGATCACAGTGCGCAAACGAAGCACTGGACCACCTTCGAAAGCAAGTACGGCTTCCGGCCCGGAACGAAACCAGCATCGTGGCCGGCCATCGCTGAACCGACCCCCTCGATGACATTCGACCTCGACTGGCACAGCTTCTCCACACTGGCATCCTCGGCCGCGCGAGTCGACGCCGTAAACGCCGAAGCCCTCCGCTGCTTTGTTACCGAATTCGCCGACGACCCCGCTTTCGTGGTGCTCGACTGGCAACACACCTGTTACAGCTTCAACGCAGAAGCACACGCCAGCGCCGCCGAGGATGCCGAGTGGCGCGTTCCTGTCTACCCGAACGGCGACTACTACATATTCGCTCGCGACGGGTTCGATGAAGGAACATTCGGCCACCCGTGGGAACGCACGCTATGCATCTTCGGACCGCGGATGGTTGCAACCTTGGGCCGCACGCTGGCGACCTGGCTTCCTACAGTCCGTATCGACGGCTGCATGGTCGAATAGCGGGCCAGATGGAGCGGTAATTCTCACGTTGTCCGGTGATCGACGCAAAATGACCTCCCACTTGCCGGTACGCCTCACCGATCCCTCTACCGGCGTGCCTCTTTCGCAGCTCGGACCGCTCAGCTCGTCACCGAGATGGCCCTGTACCGAGCGCCGTCCTGGCTTTCGTCAGGGCACTTCGCGCTCGACGCCATCGCCATCGAGTCGGAACACTCGATTTCGCCACAGATGCACCCAGTGACCGTCGTAGTCTTGCCTGCATGCATCGGCAACGGGCGCGTCGAAGATTCGGTGTTTTAGCAGTGGTCCTGGTGTTGGCGATCGTTGGTTGCTCGTCGGTGTTGAGCTTCAGGGAAAGCATGAAGGACTCCTTCCCCGACGATGCAGTAATTGTCGACCATCCAGATTGCTGGCTCCCAGACATCCGCGCCCAGCTGGAGGAGTTAACCGAATGGAACACCGGTAGTCCACCGCCTACGGTGCCGCGCGGGTATCCGCCCTCAGCGTTCGGCACAGTGGCAGTCGTTCGGTGCGAACGCGGTCAAGACGTCTCTGGATCCCTGACTATCGATACTGTCCGACTCGGCGGCGATATCGCCGCCGTCGTCGATGCGTTCCGGACTCCGTCGAGGCGATTCACAGACGAAAATACGACGGTGAGTTGCGCCATCCGTGAGTGGTCACCTGCAGGCCTGTGGTTCGTCGACGCCACCGGGCGGGCGATCCGTCCGCAATGGCCGCTGCATCCATGCGGCTTCTTGCCTGACCCGTCAGCGCCACTTGCCGCTTTGAACGAGATCGCACGAACCAAGGAACCCGTCGAAGGTGTGTCTGCTGACAACCCCGGACGCTGCCAGCCGTCATACGGTCCGCCTTTCACCGTCACCTCACAGGAAGATGTCGATGGGGCAGCGGCGAGGGAAGATCAACGCCCGGAATTCGTTCCGGGCCAAAGCGCATTGGCCACCCCGATTGCCAACGTCGGGCGGCTACAGGTGTGCCGTATCGAATCCTCACCCGAGGGCTTCGTCGAAGAGTCGCGTACGCGGTTGACGTTGACAGACAGCAGACAGCTCATGCGGGCCGTAGCAGAGAGCTCAATTGCGCCTCCCTGCAACGAGGTTGCCAGCCGCATCGCCGAGGTCGAACTGCGCCGACCCGACGGATCCGGGGGCACACCCCTATCGGCCGAACTCGACGGTTGCCGCCGAGTCGCATTTGGCGGATACCGAGCGATTCCGGTCGAGATGACCAACCTGTTGATCTCCGCTGAGTGACCGCGACTTGTGCCTGGTTCGAAGCAGCAACGTGCAAACCTACTGCGCGTTTGACGGGCGTCCACTTCTGAAGACCAGCAACGAGATCGCCACGACAGTGATACCCAGAACCAGCAGCAGTGTTGCCGTCCAGTCCACGACGAACGTAGTGCTTCTCTCGCCGGTCTCCGCCCACTCGATGGTGCATCTAGCGGTGGGTAGAGGCAGGGGTGCTCGGCTGGAATCCAAGGTCGCCGACGAGGCGTAGGAGGGTTCGCGGTCTGCGCACAAGTTCGCAGGCGCGATGAGAATAAACGCGAAAAAGCAGATCACTGACCCCACCAAGACGCCTAGGAAGCTCTCGATCCATCGCATTGGGCCAACGCCTTTCAGGTTGCGGTCATGTGCGATCTGCCGCGCACCAAGCCAAGATGGCAGCAACGAACCGCATGAGCAGTAGGCGAGAAGTCCTCCGTCATCGAACCATAGTCGCTCGCCGAATGGGCCTGGCTGCATCACCGATACGTCGAAGTTGCGGCTCTCGCGGCACGGTGGTCCCTACCCTCTGGCAAACAGGTGGCCCACCTCTCCAAGTCCGGCAACTCAGCACGGAGCATCAGACACGGTCGCTATTCTCTCTTGCTGACTACCGGTACTCAGTGTTACTTTGTACCGGTAGTCAGCGTCACAGACTAGACCGAAGGTGAGTGATGGGCAATCAGACGACGGAGATGCTCAAGGGCACCCTCGAGGGGATCGTCCTTGCAATTCTTGCCAAGCAGCCGGCATACGGCTACGAAATCACGGCAATGTTGCGGGAGCGGGGGTTCTCGGATCTGGCCGAAGGCACCGTCTACGCCTTGCTCGTCCGAGTCGAGCAGCGGGGCTTCGTGGATGTGGAGAAGGTCCCCTCGGAGAAGGGGCCGCCACGGAAAGTGTTCTCGATCAACAGGCAAGGGCGCGAACAACTCGACGAGTTCTGGAGGACATGGAGCTTCCTCGCAGAACGTATCGAACAGCTCCACGAAGGAGAGAAGTGATGGTACCCAACTGGATCGAGACTTTCACCGGATCGTTCGAACAGAAGAAGCAATACAAGCAGTACCAAGCACGCATCGATGCCCTTCCAGAACCGTACGCCGCCACCGCGAAAGCGCTTCAGCGCTATCTCATGTACTACGGCAGCCTCACGAACGGTGCGACCCTCGTCACGATGACGGGCGATTTGGTCGACCTGTGGGAGCGAGCCGCCGTAGACGGCACTCCGGTACGCAAGATCGTAGGCGAGGACCCGGTCGATTTCGCCGAGACGTTCGCCCAGGCGTATAGCGGCGCGCAGTGGATCGACAAAGAACGCGTCCGCCTGACCAAGGCCATCGAGGACGCGGAACGAGGGCAGCAATGACAACGGGTGTAGCGATCCGGGTGCAGGGCTTGGAGAAGTCGTACAAAGACCTTCCGGTCCTGCGCGGCGTCGACTTCGACGTGGCGTCGGGCAGCATCTTTGCCCTGCTCGGTTCGAACGGATCCGGCAAGACCACAGTAGTGAAGATCCTCGCCACCCTGCTCAGACAGGACGCCGGAACAGCCACCATCAACGAGTTCGACCTCGTCACACAACCCCAGCATGTGCGCGAATCAATCGGTCTCACTGGACAATTCGCAGCCGTCGACGAGATCCTCAGTGGGCGAGAGAATCTCGTACTGATCGCACAGCTACGACACCAAAAGCACCCGGGCAAGATCGCCGACGAGCTGCTCGATCGCTTCGCATTGACCGAGGCCGGTGACCGGAAAGCGTCGACCTACTCGGGTGGAATGCGCCGTCGTCTCGACATTGCGATGAGTCTGATCGGGAATCCCCCGGTGATATTCCTCGACGAACCGACCACCGGACTCGACCCCCAGGGGCGCATCGAGGTGTGGCAGACGGTGAAGGAACTCGCCGACAACGGAACAACAGTGCTGCTGACGACACAGCACTTGGAAGAGGCCGAGCAACTCGCCGACCGGATCGCGATCCTCCACCAGGGCCGAATAGTCGTGAACGGCACCCTCGCCGAACTCTCGGCCTTGCTGCCGCCCGCGAAAGTGGAGTACGTAGAGAAGAAGCCCACCCTCGAAGAAATCTTCCTCGCAATCGTCAGCGACGACAGCGCAGGTAACACCACGAACAGCGAGGGAAGGTCATGACGACGACGTATACGTACGCGGACACCGTGGTCCTGACGAGGCGTTCGCTGCGCCACGTCCTGCGCAGCCCCGACACCATCACCACCACGGCGATCACCCCCGTCGCGCTCATGTTGCTGTTCGTCTACGTTTTCGGCGGCGCGATCGACACCGGATCGGAGTCGAATCTGAACTTCATGCTGCCCGGCATCCTGCTCATCACGATCGCATCGGGCATCGCCTACACCTCCTACCGGCTCTTCATGGACATGCAGGGCGGGATCTTCGAGCGATTCCAGTCCATGCCCATCACCCGATCCAGCGCGCTGTGGGCGCACGTACTGACCTCGCTGGTCGCAAACGCGACCTCGATGGTAATCGTCATCGGCGTCGCCCTCATCATGGGCTTCCGCACAGGTGCCAGTGTTCTGGCGTGGCTCGCGGTCGCAGGCATCCTGATCATGTTCACCCTGGCCCTGACATGGGTCGCGGTGATTGCCGGACTCTCTGCGAAAAACATTGACGGTGCATGCGGTTTCGCTTATCCGCTCATCTTCCTACCGTTCGTCAGCTCCGCGTTCGTACCCACCGACACCATGCCCGGCCCGGTTTCGTGGTTCGCCGAGAACCAGCCCGTGACCTCCATCGTCGACACGATCCGCGCGCTGTTCGCACAGCAGCCAGTGGGCAACGACATCTGGATCGCCCTCGGCTGGTGCATCGGCATTCTCGCCGTCGCCTACGCCGCAGCGACGGCCATCTACAAGAGCAAGATCAGCTAGCCAGGTCGCTCCGTCAGCTTGCACCATCGGACGCCTGCAGAATTTGTTCACCCTCTCCGCTCGCAAGGAATTCTTCCCCGACGACATCCCAATCGGTGCTGCCCGGCCAGCTCGTCAACGCTCTCGCGGATGCCGATCGAACAACCTCGGCTGATCCTGGATCAATCCCGGCTTCGCGGCTCGAGGTGACTATGTGCTCCAGAAATGACAGGCACATGGAAAGCGCGGTGGCGTGCAGGTGTGCGTAAACTGCCTGCGCCGGTGCCGGATCAGCACCGCGCCCGCCCCCACCACCCCAGCTACGACGAGAACCACGCCAGCGGCCACACTGGCCACGCGACCGGGCCACGGCATGATCGTAGGAACGCTGAACATGTCCAGATAGAACGGCTCGAGCATCGCCCCGGCGGGGACGACGAGACTCGCAAGCAATCCCCATGGTCCACTGCGTCGCGCTGCAGCCCCAATCAGACCCAATGGGCCGCCCGCGACAAGCGCTAGCGCGAACCACATTTGGTTCCCCGCCCACACGGTGGCATCGAACATCCCGAACAGCCGACCGACACCGTAATGCACCAGCAGAGCCATCAGACTCGCCACGATGCCCGCCGCAAATGCTTGCAGCGGACGGCGGACGAGCCAGCCGGCCAGGATCGGGAGTCCAGCCCACACGGCCCCTGAATTCGCCAACTTGCTGATTATCGAGCGCACAGCCAACAGTGTGTTGGACTCAGCAGACAACTGGCTTACGCTCGTGACGTTCGAGGCCAGCGACACAAGGGCCACGGCAACCGCAGCTGCCACGACAAGCCCCCACCACCGTCGCGCCACAAGCGGATGTTACACAGGTATCGTTACATTCGCTCAGGACATCGAGACCTCGCCGCGAGTAGGGCGAGCCGCAATTGGCGATTCATCGCTGCGGCTGCGCGCTGGCATTCGACGCCTGGATTGCATTCCGCATCATCACAGGCCGCTTCCTCCGCGGAAATACCGTTCATTTGTCGAACCTGACCCCCACCTCGCACGTCAACCGCAAGACATCGGAGAAAACACATGCTCGGCAAGACACTCACAACTGGCCCCGAACGCGCAATCATCGAAAACATGCTGGACCACAATCGTGAAGCTCTCATCGAGACAGTACGCGGCTTATCCGAAGCCGACGCCCATCGACGACTCGTCGCGTCGCTCACAACACCGATATCGTTGATCAAGCACGCTGCGGCTGCCGAACGCATTTGGTTTCAACGGTTTTGGGCTGGACTCAGCGAATCCGACTGCGACGGGTATTCGCGCCGCGACGAGGGCACCTTCGCCGTCACCGACGACGAGTCGCTGGCCGACGTCATCGTCGAGTTCGAAAGCGCCAGTCAGCGATCACGCGAGATCGCAGCGCGTTTCGAACTCGACGACACCACGCACGATGCCCAACAGGGAACCTTCAGCATGCGATGGACCCTGCTACTCATGATTCAAGAATTCGCCAGGCACGCGGGGCACGGTGACATTCTGCGCGAGCAGATCGATCAACCGCTGGACCGCTGATCCCATCAACCAAGCGCGACTGGGAGCAAGCCTCGAGGCGTGCGCGAGGCACCGAATTGCAGCACACGTTCAACAAAGCGGGGGCAGATCACATGACGGCGGTTCCTTCGAGCTCGACCATCTGGCCGGGGATGGCGAGCCTGACTACCCCGAGCATCGTGGTGGTGGGGGCCACTCCGGCGGCCCCGATACGCGCCGCCAACACCCCGTAATGAGGGAAGAGCGCATCGACGTCGGTGGTGTAAACATTCAGCCGGACGAGGTTCGCCAGGCCCATTCCGGCCTGGCCGAGCACTGCCTCCATGTTGTCGAGACTCAACGCCAACTGTGCGGCCATATCGCCATCGTACTGCGGCCGACCGTCACTGCTCATTGCTGTCTGACCCGAGATGAAGAGCGTTCGAGTATGACCCGAGACGACCTCGCCCTGGTTGAAGCCCATCTCCGCCGACCAGTCCACCGGATTGACTGCAGTTCGTTCCATAACGACTCGATCCCTTCTTTTGGTTGATGAGACGAGCTTGTCAGCGAATCACGACACCTTGTGTCATGTTTTTCGGATAGAATTTCTCAGGTGCGCGCCGATCGGCTGGTTTCGCTTGTCCTCCTGCTGCGCCAACGTGGCAAAATGTCTGCGGACGCGCTGGCCCGCGAGCTCGATGTATCGACTCGAACGGTGCTGCGTGACATCGAGGCCTTGTCGACCGCAGGGGTTCCGGTCCATGCCGAACGCGGTCGACACGGTGGTTTCGCGCTGCTGCCGGGCTTCCGCACCGAGCTCACCGGTTTGAACCACGACGAGGCTTTGGCCCTGCTGACCGCGGGATCGAGCCAACAGATCTTCGGTCTCAGCGCAGCCCTGGCGTCAGCCCTGCGCAAGGTGGTCGACGCGCTGCCTGACAGCAATCGCCTCTCAGCGCACGACGCCGCGCAGCGATTGCTCATCGAACCCGAGACGGACCTGCTCTCACGTCGGCAGACCAACGAGGAAATCCCGGCCGCGATACTGAACGAGGTCCGAAACGCAGTGCTCGCCGGGCGCAAGCTGCGCATCCTGTACGCGTCACCGGACCGAGACCCGACCTGGCGCACAGTGGATCCACTCGGCCTGGTCACCGTGCGCGGCAAGGGCTACCTGCTGACCACGACGGATGGCGCAGATCGAACCTATCGCCTGTCACGAATTGCGGATGCCGAGGAGCTCGCCGAACCTGCCGAGCGAACGGGCACCGTCGACCTGGAACAACTATGGCAACAACGCAGTACACGATTTCGATCCGGCGGCGATCAAGTGGCGGTGGGGCTTCGACTGAACCCGGCGCGGAGGGAGGAACTGTTGGCAACCGCGTTGGCCGTACTCGCCGAGGCAGTCGACGCCGAGGGGTGGCTGCGGATGGAGGTGACTTTCCAAGACTCCAGGCATGCCGAATGGGCGCTCTGGCAACTCGGTCTCGACGCGGAGGCACTGTCCCCGAAGTCGTTGCGTACCGCCATGTTCGAGCGGGCGAGCAAGATTGCTCAACGCTACGAAGATTCGTCATGACAGCTGGAAAGACATCGTTGATGTTGACGAGTGCGGTTGGGCGTGGTGCGATTTGCGAACTGCCGTCCCCGAGTCCTTCGTGTCCGACACCGTACTCGGAGAACCGAATTCGACTGATATCTGCGCAGCAGCTGACTAGCAAGCACTGTCGGAACTCCACCCCGAGGCGTGCAACCGTTCGACGCCGTCGAGCCACAGGTCGAGGGCGAACTCGAACTCGAGTTGGTCGTCGCACCCGGGTCCGACAACGGTGTCACTGTTGTGTGCGGCTGCGGCCGCAACCTCGGCGAGGCCGGGGTAGTGCTCGGCCAGACCCTCCGGGATCGCCGCGGCGGAGTCAGGTCCGGGCGGAGGCGCGGGAAACACATCGTGGGTGAATCCCCACATGCGACTACCCAGTGCGTGCAACGCGTGGTGAACCAGATCGGCAGACAATCCTCCGGCGAGCAACGCGGTGGCGAGAGCGTCGATGTGCATCAGCGCCGACGCCGGCGGCGCGGTCCTGGACTCGATAGCCGCCGCAGCCCACGGATGTTCCAGCAAGGACCGGCGAGCGGCCAGAACTTGCGCCCGCACGTCGTTCTTCCAGCCGTCCGGGGTGACAGGCCTGTCGATCGCCTCCAGAATCAGCTCGACCATCCCATCCAAGACTGCATCGCGATTGGCTACGTGCCGGTATAGGGCCATCGGAGCGACGCCGAGGTGCGCCGCGAGGCGCCGCATCGACACGCCGTCGAGGCCGTCTCGGTCAGCAACATCCACCGCGGCACGGAGGACACGGCTGCGACTCAGACCCACACTCGCCCCAACCGGCCTCGTTGACATGTGTACAGCGTACGCCTATCTTGTGTGTACACCGTACGCACGATGAGGAGTCACGCTATGAGTCGACCGAACGAACGGCTGGCAGGAGTCCTCCTTCTCGCCGGAATCATCACTGCGCTTGCCTCGACTGCACTCTCCCAAGGTCATACCGCGCCACCCGACGGCCTCGCCGGGATCGCTGACAACCGCGGGCGGTTGCTCCTGGCCGCCACGCTGCAAGTCGCCACGGCCATGGGCGCTGTCGGCATCGCGTTGGCGCTCTACCCAGCCATCCGGCGGCACTACCCGACTCTTGGAGTCAGCTCTGTTGCCTTCCGAGGTGTCGAAGCGACCTTTCACGCGGTGGCCGCACTCGGTCTGATGGTGCTGGTCGGCCTCAGCCATCCCGGCGCTGGCCTACTTGCATCGGACTCGGCAATGGCGTTGGGCGCATTGGAGATTGCTCGGAACGCAGCCACCTACGTGATCTCGGTGATCGCTTTCGCGATCGGCTCGATGTTGTACTACGTCGCGATGTACCGAGCCCGACTCGTGCCGCGCTGGCTGGCTGGCTGGCTGGGGGATTGGCGGGAGCATAGCCATCCTCGTCACCGCTGGCGGAGTCTGCGTCTTGTCCGACGACTTCGCCCTCCGAGGTGCCGGGCAGCTCCTTGCATTACCGATTGCCTTGCAGGAAATCGTGCTCGCAGCCTGGCTCCTCGTCCGCGGGCTCAGGCACGACGGCGGTTGAGTAGCAGGGAGCTTCCGATGTCGGACCGATCAGTCGATGCCCGGGATGAACCCCGGAAGGCAAAGTGTCCCGGTCCGCCGCCGGGGAGTCCGGCAGTCGTCGAACCCGGGTGTTCAGGTCCAGTTCGACCAGCTTGTGGGGGTTGCCATCGCTGTCCGCCTGCCAACATTCGAGCAACACTCCGTGAAATCCGGTGCAGACCATCCAAGTACTGTTGCCGTACAGCGAGGTCAATCGGTTCTCACTGACGAACGGGTACGCGCTAACGGCGATCGCGCTCGAGTAGTCGATTCAGGAAATCTGCAGCCTGTTCGGAGTTGCGAGCGGTAATCACCGTCCGCCTTCCACCCTTCCTGTTGATACTCAATCCCGCGCCTGAGCGCAGTACTACAGCCGAGTCACCCATACCGTTGAACCGAAGTCCCCATCCGGCCCAATCCCGCAGAGGACGGACGTCGACCACCGCCGCGCTATCAATATCCGCTGTCGCAACCGATATCCGAGGCCAAGCATATGTAGAGCGTATTTCCACTTCGTGTTCGTTGATCTCGACAAACCAGAATGATAGCGATCCTGCTATGGCCATCGCGACGACGAGTCCAATCAACGGCCAGTTGCTTTCCAGAACAACGAAAACAGCAACTGCGATAGTCAGCACCGAAAGAACTGCCGCCAACTTTCGGCTTCCGGCGCTCCCGCGCCAGTACTCACCCTCGCCGTGGGCAGCGGACCTCTTGCTCACTTCACGGCCTCGACATGTCGAACCGGTGCAACTGTCGCGGCGGTTGCGTCAGCGATGAATGCCGGCTTCGCGACGAGCTCGGCGTCGACGTCCGCACGAGCCAGCGGAGTCAACCTGCACGCAGCGTTGACGAAGTCTACTCCGGTGTACTCGAGCACAACCCGAAGCGATTCGTGCGCACCCGAGGCTTGCGTAGCATTCGACGAAACACCGAGCCAAGCAACGGGTTTGTCGACCGTTTCCATTCCGCCGACGGTCCAGTCGAACAGGTTCTTGATGGACCCAGGTAGCGCACCGGCATACAAACCCTCAGCCTCGACGTCGGGGTTGAAATGACGCAGGTCGTTCATTCCCCGATATATCTCCGCACACCAACCCGCGGGTAGAGCCGTCGCGGCTGTGTTGATCGCAGCCGTGTTACTGGATCCGTTCCGGAGGGAGCCTGACAGCAGGAGCAGAGACTTGCCGGACATGAGACCCTTTCGACGAATGAAACGGAGCATAGAGCGCGTTCGAGTTCAACTCTGCGCGATACGAACCCTGGCCGTCAATGACACCTGGCCAGAATCAGACGATCTTCACGCTGCGAGGAGCGAGATGCGCACGACAACGATGGGCACAGCAGGCTGGACGGTACCTGTTCAAGGGCTGGGATGCATGCGGATGGGCGAGCATGACAGACCCGAGGGCGACGCGGAGGCGGCCGACGCGTCGAGGAAATGATCCCCGTATGCGCCGAACGTGGGTGGGAGTTGACCCCTATTCTCTTCAGGCACAAGGACTCCTGAACGCACCCAAGGCGCAGTCCCAACTAGCCCGGATCTCCCCGGCCTACGCCACACTGCCTGGGCTGCTGGCGGAAGTCGGCCGCAAACACCGCGCATGGCCGGGCCAGATCGCGCTTGCCTGGGTGCAGCAGCGAGCCCAGGTGTAGGGCAGCTCGGTGACCCCCATTCCGGGAACCACGCGGATGCTGCACCTCGAAGAGAACATCGCCGCTCTCGACATCACTTTGGACGCCAAGGACCTCGATCGACTCGACGTGCGCACCATTGGCGGGAATGGTTGGAGACTCTGAATCGGCTGCTGACTCACTGGATTCGAATTGAGGTCCGTAACTGACCGCAATTGCAGCGAGGCTGGCGTCATGACCATCTCCGACGCGATCGACCCATACCGCATCGCCATCAACGAAAACCTCCTCGACGATCTACACGAGCGTCTCCGACGTTCCCGGTTTCCCGAGCCGCTGCCCGCCGACGATTGGAACACTGGCGTCCCCAGTACTTATCTGCGCCAACTGGTCGACTACTGGCTCAACGAATTCGACTGGCGCGAAGCCGAAGCCGAGCTCAACGACATCCCTCAGTACCGCACCCTGATCGACGGAACTCCGATCCACTTCCTGCACGTACGCTCACCCGAAACCGGACGCGTTGCCGCTTGTCCTCACCCATGGATGGCCAGGATCGTTCGTAGAATTCGTCGATCTTCTTGGGCCGTTGAGCGATCCACGACGGTTCGGGGGCGATCCGGCCGACGCCTTTCACGTTGTCGTGCCGACGCTTCCAGGTTTCGGCTTCTCCACCCCACTTGGTGACGAAGGTTGGGACACTGACCGCATAGCTCGCTGCTGGATCGAACTGATGAACCGACTCGGCTACCACAAGTTCGGTGTCCAGGGCGGAGACATCGGTGCGAGCGTATCGCCGGCAATCGGTCGTGCAGCGCCAGACCGGGTGGTCGGAGTCCACGTCAACGGTAGCATCGGGATGCCCGTCGAAGAGGTGTCCGACGAGGAACTCAGTTCCATGACGGACCTCGAACGTGACCGTGTGAATCGTGTCCAGGCCTTCATGCGCGACGAGTTCGGATACATCGCCATCCAAGCGACACGACCCAGCAACGATCGGGGCATCGTTGGTCGATTCTCCCGTCGGTCTCCTCGCCTGGATCGTCGAAAAGTTCAAAGCGTGGACGCACCCACCCGAGGCCCTACCAGACGAGATCATCGGGCGAGATCGATTGTTGACCAACGTAATGCTGTATTGGGCCACCGCTTCCGCGGGTTCGGCCGCGTACGTCGGGTATGCCCAGAACGTTTGGGAACCGACCCCACAGTCGTCAGGCACACCGACAGGGGTCGTCATGTTCGCGCACGATGTCGGAATCCGGCAAATCGCTGAGCGCGGAAACAACATCACGATGTGGACAGATGTTCCAGATCGAGGCGGACACTTCGCGGCCCTCGAAGAACCCAGTATCCTGACAGGACACATCCGCGAGTTCTTCCGAACAGTTCGTGCCCAAGGAGGATCGTCGGGACAGGTCGGTGGACCGCATTGAACGGGGTCCGGTCAGATCACCAGCTGCGACATCCGACCACCTTCGGCAACGGGCATTCGCCCCGACATCCTGAGTGCACAATGCCAAATCGCGTCGACATCCCCGAGCGGAGACTGCAACATCGACTCGACGATCCGTCGGGCTACATCCGAAGCCGGTTGGTAGGAGAATCCCATTGCGCTCGCTAAATCCCAAGTATGAAGAACTGTTTCGTTCACCTGATTCTCATACACAGCACCAACCGTGACGTCGACGTCGTCCATATTGATGCGCAACTCGGCGTCGGAAACGGACGCAAAGGCGTACTCCATCCGTCGAGCCGCCTGGCGGTATCGCTCTTCGAACCCGCCCCCGTACAGGTTTGCTGACGCATCAAGATCCGATCTCGCTATCGCGTCAGCCCGCAGAGGGTCGAGAACTACCGATTCTTGAGCAACAGCTGCAGCGATGTCGGAGTTTCGGCCGATGAGATGCAGATACAGGTCGCCGACATCCCAGGCAGGCACTGGCGTTGACTGGCGAAGATCGCCTTGGGTCACCTCGGACAAGAATTCGGCGAGGGTTTCAGTAGCGGCGTGGAGGGTGGAGACGTCCATGGAGTGACCCTTCCGGCACAGCCAGCACGACTCACCCGACTGCCCGGCGCGGGTGTCGTCGAGATACGAAGAACTGGCTAGGTGTGAATTAACGTGAAAGCGCAAACTGACAACGGGACTATCCTCTACCGCCGTAGATGAATTATCCGTCTACTACGGTAGACGATTTGTGGAAGGCTGTCCATGACTGGTTCCCGAAATGCCCCGGGCGACGAGCCCGACCTCGCCGCTCTCATCTTCCGTGTGCTGCCGCGCCTCGGAGCGTTGGAGGAGCCCGTCCTACGCGACGCAGGCCTTTCGATGTGGGAGTACGCGATTCTGACCGAGGTCGCCTCGGGCGCCGCTGTGTCCCAAAAGGAGCTCTCGCGCCGGACACGCCGTGATCCCACCCGGTTGGGTCGGCATCTGGACGAGTTGGTTTCGCGAGGGCTCGTTGGTCGAGAACGTTCGCAAGACCAACGCCAGCGCACCGTCGAGATAACCGACACCGGACAGTCGCTGCTCGATACGGTCCGCGGGCGAATCAGAACAGTCGAGGACGAGCTTCTCCACACAGCCTTGCCAGAAAGCGATGCAACGCGCCTCCGGGACCTCCTGGCTAAGCTTGCCGCTGCTTGCGAATGAGGGCGGATGACGCCGCCAGCCGATTTCGCGTCGGCGGCGTTTGCTTCCCCAGACGACTGACGGTGGGCGCCGGCGTATTCAATCAAACGCGCTCGGAGAAGTCGAGACCGAATCCCGCTGGCGCGCTAGCATTATCGATGACGCAGAACCGGTTTCCTCCAGTGTCGGCCAGAACCACGAGGTCCGCTCCCTCCGGGTAGTCCCATTCGAGGCTGCGCACGCCTAACGGGATCAAGCGGTCGACCTCAGCTTGCTAGCCTGCGGCACGCATACGAGCGACTCACGGCACCGCGACGCTCATGCCCGCGAGCAGAGCGTCAAGAATCGCACGGGCATGCTCTAGTCGCGCTGAGCTAGGTAGAATTCTGCAGGTTGTACGTCTCCCGTCATACCACCCCAAGTGAGTTTTGGCGGCACGCCGACGATACGGACCAGCAAGTGCGCGCCGCCGCCCACGAGACTCGCCTATTCGGGCTCCAGGGGTGGGACGGGCAGGTCATGGTAGGCGACTGGGAATGGCAGAACGAACGATTGATGACGGCCGGTCTCGCACACGGCACCCCTGACGATGACATCTCGGTCCAGATCCTCACCGTCGCCGGGGACCCTCACCCTGAAGCTGTGCGAAGTATCAGTCGAGCAACTGGGGTCTCGCCACTGGAGCCAGGCTACGAATCCAAACGTGAAGCAATCCGCGATGCCCCCGGTGACGTACTCTCGATTTTGGTCGACGGTGCCCCTGTCGAGTTCACAATGTGGGGAGGCCCAAGCAGATGGTGGGCCGCCGGTGACGTCAACGACGCCGGCGTCATGATCGAAAGCCGCGACATCCGATCGAACGGGTTCATCTGATCGAGATCGCCGATGTCGAGGCGTACCTTTCGGAAAGGCATCAATACCTCCGCGCCTGCCGCGGAGAAGACCCGTAGAGGGCTTCGCTCGTGGTGGATCGCGGCACCATTGACACCAACACCGATCGGGTCCGAACCGGCGACTGGTGCAACCCTCGCGCAGTCGCAGCACATCCGGGCGTCACACCTCGAAGAACCGGTCCATGGCCCGAGTCAATCCCTCGACATCTAAGCCGTTCGCCCGATCATGTTCGCGCACAGTGCCATATCGACGACGCTCCCCGGCCTCCACTCCGATGCCCGACACACGGGTTCGCATACCGGCCAACGCCCGATTCACCTGAAGTACAGATATTCCAGCGAGGTAGGGCTCGACCAGCATGACGTCGGGCGTCGTCAGAGTGCTGCGCAGGGTATCGGCGTCGAACGGCCTGATGGTCGACGCGTGCAATACGGTCACATCGCGTCCACGGGCGGCGGCCAGCACCCGGTCCGTCATCGGACCAACCGACACGACCGTGCCCGACTTGCCCTGCTGCAGAACACTGAAGCCGACCTCACGCGCGTAGGGCCGTTCGTTCGATATCCCATCGAGCCGGATGTAGACACGATCGTCACCGGCCACCGCGCTGTGCAACATCCAGTCGACCTCGTCTACGTGCCCGGGAACATGCACGGTCCACCCGTCGAGCGTGTCGAGCAGGGCCACGTCACGCTGACCGAAGTGCGTCTCACCTCCCTGCGGCCACCCGTACGATCCACCCGAACTGACGAGGACCGCGCCGACTCCCTGATGCCCCAGATCCAGCTTCACCTGTTCGAAGGGCCGCTCGATCAGGAAAGGTGGGAACGTGTGCACGATCGGTCGCATTCCCGCCAAAGCCATTCCGCCCGCCACCCCGATCATCGCTTGCTCGCGTATTCCGACGTTGACCACACGCGGACGCACCTCCGGTGCGATGTGCGGTTCGAGGTAAGCGGCGCCGATTTCTGCTATTACCAACGCCAATCGTTCGTCGTCGGCCAACAACTGCGGTACCAGACGGTAGAAGATCTCGCGCTGGTCGAGGCTCTTCTCCACGGTGATGCTCATCAGTTCTCCTTCTTCTCGACATGGGCGACGACCACATGAGGGGCTCGACCGCGTTCACCGCGAAAAGCTCGCCGCAGCATGTCGTGATCGCGACCGTCGACATCAGACGTCGACCACCCTTCGACAGCGAAACGCGACGCGATCCCACCTGGCCACCCCAGCCCTGCCGAATCGTTGTCGATGACAATCGCGGTGAGGTTCGATAGTTCGCAACGCCCCGCGAACTGGATTGCCTCCATGTTGCTGCCCTCGTCGAGTTCGGCGTCACCGATCAGCACGTAAACATGCGCGAGTCTTCCCTGAATGCGCAGTGCAACAGCAGTTCCAGCGGCTAGGCCGAGTCCGTGCCCGAGAGACCCCGACCCGATGTCGACTCCGCGGGCCAGCGTCCGATCCGGGTGACTTCCCAGAGGTGAGTCATATGCTCCGAATGTTCGAAGTTCCTCGCTCGTCAGAAATCCGCGGGCTCCGAGGACTGCGTAGTACGCCATCGGGCCGTGCCCCTTGGACAGGTAGAACCGGTCGCGGTCTGGGTCGTCAGGATTCGCCGTATCGACCCGAAGGATGTCGGAATACAGCACCCACAGCACATCGAGAGTCGAAGTGGCACTGGGGCTGTGTTTCTCGTCGCCGGTCATCAGCGTCAAGAGATGAGGAAGCTCGTCGTAGGTCGTGTGCATAGTTCCACCATGCAACCTCGAGTTATATTGAGGTCAAGCGTCGATCGTGCCGGGCAGTCAGGACCGACGGCGATCGAGGACCCAAAAGGTTCCTTCGAAGAGGACCACAACGACCACGGAGATTCCGGCGGCCCACCAGTACGAGAGACCGGATTCGATCACCAGCACGACTTGAACGACGAACATGACGCAGAAAGTGATCCGCCACCAGATGTCCTTGCGACGCGCGCGTGGGTCGACGGGCACCTCGGTGACCTCGACCGGCCTCATGGGTTCCACTGTGTCACCGTCTCACAAGTCCGACGTCAGCTCACATCACGGCGCGACCAAGCAGATCGGTCCGACGGAGATTGCCGGGTTGACCGTCACGGTGGCGACCGGACCGCCTGCCGAGGTTTCGTATGCCATCAGGGAATGCACACCGGGCGCGGTGGGTGTCCACAGTGACACTTTGTGACCGAGGACCACGGGCGAGCTCCAGTACCCGTCGAATTGCCACATGAACTCCTCGATCGGCATGACCGCGTCGTAGCCGCCCGGTGAAATGCCGACACGTGGACCCGACAAGTCCGCCGTACGAGCCACTGCAACATATGTGCATCCGACGCCGAAGGGAGTGGTCGGCCCGAAACTCAGTCCCGGCAGAATGTCGAGGTCGACGACCTCGGCCGACGCGGAAGGGGCGGCGAGTAGCGCAACACCGGCACAGGAGACGAGGGCGGTTGCGAGGCGGGTGAACGGCGACAGGTTCATGCCAGTTGGTCGGTTTTGTGCTCGTCGGCGTTACAGCGTCAGGTTCCGGAATCGCACCGCCGGGCAAGCGCCGTCCTCATACGTACAACACTCCGTCGACTGCCTGCGATGCGGGCGGATACGCGGTCACCCCATCCTGCTCCATCAGCAATTGTGGAATGTACTTCATGATGTCTTCGAGTCGCTCCCCTTGCTCGTCGTACATGTTCAGTCGTGCGACCAGGGTCAACGTCGGGAATCGCTCGTGGCTGAACGACAGGTGCATTCGCCCATCAGGCCACTGCCCGACGTATCGCGCTCGCACATTGCTCACCGCATCAGAGAAGGTGTAACCGTCCAAGCGCCGCACGCAGTATCGGACGTACGACTCGTGATCCAACGGCTCAGGTCCGATCGGCCAACAATGCAAAGAAATGTCGACATCGTGGACTGTCTCGACCCGCCTGACAGTGGCGTCGTCGATGTCGCAGCTCAACAGCTGACGGTCCCCGCCCCCGATTGCCTCCGGCGCTGCAATCAACCACAACTTGCCGCCGCCCGCGGCACCGCCGGCAACCCGGTAGCCATCGAGTTCGAGGACACGCGACGGGACGATTGCATCACGACGGAACGCCTTGATCACCGTCGTGCTGCTGTGAAAGTTGCGCTCTCCCCAGTACCAACTCACTCCGTCACTCAACGCTCTCTTGCGTCGATGAGCCTGGTTGTACGAAACATCTGCGTATTCACTTGTTTGCCAGCTTGTTCCGACGTCGGGCGCGGGCCGTGAGGATAGATACTTCTGACGGGTGATCACGTCGGGAATGGGCTGATCGAAGGGCACTCGCAACCACGACCTGCTGTATTGCAGGACGTACTCGTCGGGGACGATCTTGCCTCGATCCGAGGTGCGTGGCACTCGCGTCCAGGGTGCGTGCTCGACGCCGAGTATCAGCTGCTTCGTCGAAATCCACTGCAGCCAATACATCCTCGACCCGGAAGAGTCGGACGCCGCCCCCAGGTGGGGCCAGTAGCAATTCCGGCCGAGGCACAGGATTCCGCTGCGGTCGAGTGTCTCGCGTTCGCGCGACGTCGTTGCGCTTGTGGGGTAAGGACACGGCCCAGGCGCCGGTCGGTCCCGCACACAAGAGAACGTGATGCTCGGTATATTCAGCGTGCTCGATGCCATTGGGCGTTACCCGAACGAGCGGGCCTTCGGAGTGACTCTGAACCCACAACCCGTGGTCGTCGGAAACGATTTCGCCTGCTCGCGTGCCGGGTGGCCTCGCCGGGAGCGCGGACCACTCGACGATTTTTTGAACCTCGTAAGTGTCTGGCTCGAGGAGTGCGGCAACCGGCTGAGTTTCGTCGACGATCCACAGGTAGTTCGCGGCGAAATGTACATGGCGGGGGCGCAGCGCTCTGCGCACCGTCGTGGCGGCTGTCATGCGCCTTTCTGCATTGTCATATCGGCAACGATACCGTCGAGATTGCACAGAATCCCACCAGGCCGCCCCCAGCCAGGTATGCGAAAGTGACCGGGTGACAAAGGACAAGATTCGACTGACGGCATTGACTACCGCGTTCGGGGCGCTGCTGGGACTGGTCGCCGCGGGCGTATGGGCGATGAACGAGCCAGACCTCCCCGGGGAAGCGCTTTACGTCTCCGACTCGGAGGGTGAACTACCGGGTCCGCTCTTTCCGTCGGACGTGCCGGCGACGTTCAGCGGTGCCGGTTTCTGGGACTTATCACCCGTGCCCGACGATCGACTCCCTGTCTCCCTGTGGGTGGCGCTGCCGCTCGCGACGGCAGTGGTCGGCGGCGTTGTTGGCGCGGTCGGATCGGCAGCAGGAGTGAGAGTCTCACGCGGCTGAGCAGGCGAAAGCAGGTACGCGAGAACGTAGGTCACCAGCACGACTACTGTGAAGAACAACCACGGCGTCCATCGAGTATCCGACGAATACGTAGGGCGCGTGGACATCGCCCATCCGAGCAACGACGCCCACACCAAAGCGACTGTTGCCGCGTTGCACAAGGCAAATCGGTGGCGCCAGCGAGTCACCGAACGCGGAGGCCACGACCGCGCGGTGACTTGCGCATACCATCCACCCACGACGGCGACGGCGCCGATGAGCCAACCCCCCAGCGCCCCCAAGAAGCCACCGAAATACAGGACCCCCCATGCGCCGGCACCTGCTGCTGGGAACGCCACCGCAACACCGGTGCACATTCCCAGCAGGATCGCCAGCAACAGTTCTTTACCGACCCAGTTCATATGGACTCACCCCTGGGGCGAGGATACCTGCCACTGCATCCGGGGCGAACCAGCCGGGAGCTTCGGCCAAGAAGTCTGCGCGGTCCATGGCCTCTACCTTCTCCGGCAGCCGCCCAATCAACGGCGCACCCGTGACCACACTCAGCTGATCGAGGTTGGTTCGTGCCGCGAGATCTGGCTCGGTAGACCAGGATCCGATGATCAGTCCGGCACACGCGAGCCCGGCCGAGGCCAAGGCGAGGGTGGTCAACGCAGCATGGTTGAGCGTGCCGAGCCCAGCCGCACAAACGACGACCACGGGCGCATCCAGCTCACGTGCGACATCGACCAGGGTGAACCCGTCCTCGCCTAGTCGTACGAGCAGACCGCCTGCTCCTTCCACGAGCACCAGATCGGCCGTCAGAGAACGAATATCGTCGACAACCGTCTCGAGAGTGAGCAGCGGCATCGACGCACGACGCGCCGCCACATCGGGTGCAAGTGGGTCGGGGTAGCGCGCCGACTCTCGCACATCGACGACGCCAGCCAAACGCTGGATCTCGGCGAGGTCGCCCGGTTCACCGTCGGCGACACCTGTCTGCACAGGTTTGGCCACCGCTACCGTCGCACCCATCTTCATGGCTGCCGCGGCGAGTGCTGCTGTCGCGATTGTCTTTCCGACGTCGGTGGACGTGCCCGTCACGACGAGTATGGTCACGCGGGGACGCCTCGAAGGATGGATCCGAGCACGTCTTCGACCGTCTCGAGATCGCGCTCGGTCAACGTGGCTCGGGCGGTGAGCCGCAGTCTGGACGTACCCTGCGGCACCGACGGCGGACGGAAGCAGCCCACATGGAGCCCCCGCCGAAACGCTTCCTGCGCAGCGTTGTACGCGCGTTCGGCGTCGCCGAGAACGACCGAGACGACGGCCGACTCAGGCTTGTCGACGCCGACGATCGAGGCGAGGCGAGCGGCGTTGTCACGCACCGCCTGTGCACGCTCGGGTTCCCTTTCGAGCACGGCCAACGCGGCACGGGCAGCACCCACCGCGGCAGGAGCAAGACCGGTGTCAAAGATGAAAGGGCGAGCGGTATCGATCAGATGATCGCGCACGACGCTCGGGCCCAGGACTACCCCACCCTGCGCTGCAAGGGATTTGGACAGGGTCGCGGTGATCAGGATGTCAGGCTCACCAGCCAAGCCCAGTTCGTGCACGAGTCCGCGACCACCCGCGCCTCGGACGCCGACACCGTGCGCTTCGTCGACTACGAGGAGCGCGGAGTGGCGCCGACACAGCATGTGCAGTTCGCGCAGCGGCGCGAGATCTCCGTCGGCACTGAATACCGAGTCGGTGACGACGATCGCGCGTTCCTGGGTCCGTGTGCTCAGGAGCCGGGAGACCGAGGCGAGATCCCGCCGGTCGTAGACCTCGACGTCGGCGCGAGAGAGCCTGCAGGCGTCCACGAGTGAGGCATGGGAGGCCGAATCGGACAGCACGAGGGACCCGCGACCTGACATCGCGGCCACGACACCGAGATTGGCGGTGTAGCCGGAGGAGAACACCAGACCCGATTCTGCGCCGACGAAGGTCGCCAGTTCCGACTCCAGCGCGAGGTGCAGTTCGGTGGTCCCGGTGACGAGCCTGGACCCCGTCGCGCCGACACCCCATCCGCGGACGGCAGCGCAGGCGGCGTCCTGCACCTCCGGGTTGCCACCCAGCCCAAGGTAGTCGTTGGAGGCGAGGTCGATGACCGCGTTCGATCGACTGCGCAGCGTTCGGTGCAGTCCGCGAGCAGCGCGCTGTTCCGCGGCATCGGTCAACCAGTCGAGAGTGTGCACGCACACGACCCTACTTGAACGGTGTTCAAGTCTGCGATGCGACTGCTCTCATCGCCGCGACGATTCGGTCGAGGTCCTGGTCAGAGCAGATGTAGGGCGGCATCGCGTACACCAATTTCCCGAACGGACGCAGCCAGACACCCTCGCCGACGGCCGCGTCGGTGGCCCGTTGCATGTCGACGGGCTGCTCCATCTCGACGACGCCGATGCCGCCCAACACCCGCACATCGGCGACACCCGGCAACGACTCGACCCCGGCCAAACCGTCGCGCAGCCGTCGTTCGATGTTTGCCACTTCACCCTGCCAATCGCGGCTGAGCAGGAGCTCGATCGCTGCGACCGCAACCGCGCAAGCCAGCGGATTGCCCATGAACGTGGGGCCGTGCATGAGACCGCCGCCGGCCCCCGCACTGATCACCTCGGCGACCTGCGAGGTACACAACGTGGCGGCGAGGGTCATGTAGCCGCCGGTCAGCGCCTTCCCGACGCACATCACGTCCGGGGTGACGCCGGCATGATCGGAGGCGAACAACGCGCCTGTGCGGCCGAAGCCGGTCGCGATCTCGTCGAACACCAGCAGCACGTCGTGCGCGTCGGCCATCCGGCGCAGCTCGGTGAGATAGGCGGCGTCGTGGAATCGCATTCCGCCCGCGCCCTGAACGATGGGTTCGACGACGATTGCTGCGATCTCATCGGCGTGCGCCGCGAGAATGTCCTCGAAGTCCCGCACATAGTCGGCGTCGAAATCTCGGGGAGGCGCCGGCGCAAAGATCTGACGAGTCAACACCTCTGACCACAGCGAGTGCATTCCGCCATCGGGATCGCAGATGCTCATCGGCGCGAACGTGTCACCGTGATAACCGCCCCGCCACGTCAACAACCGGCTCTTACCTGGCTTCCCCCTGCTGCGCCAGTACTGAATGCTCATCTTGATGGCGACTTCCACCGAGACCGATCCGGAATCGGCGAAGAAGACCTTGTCGAGGCCGTCGGGTGTGATCTGCACGAGGAGCTCGGCAAGGCGCGCGGCAGGTTCGTGGGTGAGTCCGCCGAACATGACGTGACTCATCCGCCCGAGCTGCGTGTGCGCCGCGGCGTCGAGCACGGGGTGCCGGTAGCCGTGGATCGCGGCCCACCACGAGCTCATGCCGTCGACGAGCTCACGCCCGTCGGACAGCGTCAGCCGGACGCCTTGGGCACTATCCACGACCAGCGGCGATGTCGTCGAGGGGAAGCCCCCGTACGGATGCCAGACGTGACGGGAGTCGATGAGGTGGATCTGTGAGGTGTCGATGCGGGAGACCATAACCAAGGGATCCGCCCCGCGTCGACCAGCCCTCCCTGCGGACAGCGCGGACCCCAGCGCACAGAATCGTTCGATTGCGACGGGATTCCGTCGACCGGATGCGACTTCGTGCAACCCAGTCCGCGCGGGCCCCGCCGCTTGGTTATTCGAAGCTAGCGGTCAAGTCGGTAGCGAGCCAACCAGAGCCGGTCGACGATTTCTTCATCCCGGACATGCATGAATCCCAGCGACTCGTACAGCGCGCGAGCCGGCTTGTTCTCGCGACCGGTGGCTACCGCGAAACGTGACTCGGCGGTGGCGTCGAGTAGCGCAGTGACCAGTCCTCTCCCGATGCCTTGGCGGTGCATGAGCGGAGAAACGACGAGACGCGCTGCGTTGAATGGCTAGCAGCTTTGCGGCGAGTGCGTGATGGAGATCGGGCCTTGCGGAAACGATGCGTATCTGCGACCTCATTCACGCCCCACTTGATCCATCCCGTTGGACGTAAGCGAAGTTGATTCGACGCGGCGCGTTGGTGTCTCGCGGCGGGATCTTCTGCGCCTCGAAGGCCGCGGCCAACCAACCACCGGAGGGAATTTCGATCTCAGGCGTTGTGCGATTGTCGATATCGATCTGCTGGGCAGTCGCCGGGTCGACCTCGTCCCACAGCCAGGTCACCTGGTCGACAGCTGACGCGAACGGGCTCGCGTCGAGCACTAGTCTCGTCTCGTCGATACCGAAATGCGGCCAGGCGAAATAGACGTGCAGCTCTCCCTCCGGCGGTACCGGGGACAGGATGAGGCCAGTCCTGTGGTGCGTTCCGCTTCCACTGCTGCCGTTGGCGCCCAACCCTGTTCGCCTACCGGGCAGATTCGTCGATCGAGTCCCTTCCGCATCTTCGAACCCGAGGAGCATCGGAGGGGTGCGCCCCGACTCCGGTTTGCCGAAGCCGTACATTCCCAGAAATCGATCGGTAGATCGCACGCTCGATTCCACCGAGAACGTCATGCACGTGCTGTAAACGGAGGCGCCCGTCAGCCATATCGCTATGGCGTCGGTACGAGCGAGAACCAGACGCAAAGGAACGACAACCGGGATTTCATTGGTAGGGACGCCTCGAAAGCGAGGTGCTGCCGGACCTGTGCGTTCATTGTTCACGGAGACCACTCTCCACCGGCTCGCGAGGTATCCGCAACACTTCGGCAGTGACTGCCGTCAATCCGAGATAGCGAACTCTCCGGTGGTGCGAGCGGGGTCGCCTCTCGTCTGCACAGCCACCGAGGGTGATGGACTTTGCAGCGTCGACCGATTCCATGTGCGGCAAATGGTTGCCCGCACTCAACGCGTCGTTGCCCAGTTGCGGATCGCGGCGATGAACTCCTCGGGCGCGTCGGACTCCACGTAAGTGCCTGCGCCCTCGACGATCACGGTCTTGTGGTCGGTGAATATCTCTTCCAGTCGCTCGCGCTCCTGGGGACGGAAGGCGATGTCGGCGTCGCCCCATACGATCAGTGTCGGCAGGTGGGCGAGCTCGGCAAGGCCGGCCTCGACCTCGGCGAAGAAGGCCCGACTGGCGAGGATTCGACCAGGAAGCACGGCGGAGGCCTGTCGTCGCTCAGGGGTGTCCAGCGCCCGCCGGTAGTGGTTCATCTCAGCGGAAGTCGGCGTTCGCCTTCGGTGGCCGGTGGGGATGAAGGCGTTGACGAGGAGGTTGAGCCGCCGGACCAAGAAGCGGATCGGAAGCCCGCCGATGATACGAGAGAAGGCCTCGAAATGGAGAGTGCCGTTGACCGGCCAGGCCCAGGTGTTGACCAGCACCAGCCGATCGAAAACACCCGGCCTCCGCTGCACAGCCGCAAGGCCGATCGGGCCGCCCCAATCCTGCCCGACCAGCGTGACGCCCGCGAGGCCGAGGGCGTCGACAAATTCGGTGACCACTGCGGCGTGCTCTTCGGGGTAGTAACGGTAACCGGGCCTCGGCGTGGAGAGCCCGAAACCCGGGTAGTCGAGGGCGATACATCGGAAGTCAGCTCGGAGTGCGCTGATCACGTCGCGCCAAAGAAACGACCAAGTTGGATTGCCATGTAGAAGTAGCAGGGTTGGGCCGGATCCCTCGTCGACGTAGTGCACGGTGTGACCGTCGATGTAGACGAAGCGACTCTCGAACGGGAACAAATCGTCGTCCACCCAGGTGGGCCGTACTCTCCCAGCCACATCATCCATGACGCCCCCTTTCGACTCAGGCTTGCGGTAAGCTTGAGTTTGTCACGTGCACTTTAATTTATCAAGCGGATGGAACAATGCGAAGCTACGGCCAGTACTGCGGGCTTGCCCGCTCCCTAGAGGTCGTCGGAGACCGTTGGAACCTGCTCATCGTCCGTCAACTCCTCATCGCCCCCGCTCGCTACCGTGACCTGATCGACGGCCTACCGGGCATCGCGACCAACCTGCTCGCCAACCGACTCCGCGACCTCGAGGCATCGGGGGTGGTCGAGCGTCGACTGACCAGCGAGGGCAGCGCAGTCGAGTATGTCCTGACGCCGTGGGGCGCCGAATTACGCCAGCCGATCGAAAGCTTGATCCGCTGGTCAACGCCACTGATGGTCCGCGGCCCAGAAGGCGACTCGTTCCGCGTCGAGTGGCTCGCCCTCGCCGTCCCTGCGCTACTGGATGCAAGGGTCAAGGTTCGGCCCTCCGCGACGGTCGGCCTCGAAATGGGCAACGAAACATTCCAGCTCCTTGCGACGAGCTCCGGCTTCGAGATCGGCCCACACGACGGCCGAGAACTCGACGCCACCGTCCGAGCAGATCCCAGCTACGTTCTCGGGCTTGCCGCAGGCGCCCTCACTCTCAGTGACGCCCGCACCCTCGGCCTGATCGAGATCGACGGCGACGAGTCTGTCGTCCGTGCCGTGTTTACCGCCTGACCTGCCGCCTGCCTTCAGATGTAGCTGGCCGTCGACACCGCGACCCGAGATTTGCGAACGAATTACAGACGTCTCCGCACTATCAGAGCGGTGCCGATGCCGCCAACGAGTACGACTGCGACAACAGCACCGATGGCCAGATTCCGCCCACCGTTCCCATCACTTCCGTCGGCAAGGGTGGGGACGGCAGAGGGAGATGGGTCAGCGGTGGGCGAGACGCCGGAACTGGCGGGCCACTGGTCGGTGAAGGTTGAACTCAGCTCATCGAGAGGTGCAGTCGGACTGCACGCACCGTCGGCATAAGGAGCCAGCTTCGCGAGATCCACACCAAACGTGGAATCTCGATCGGACGTCGATGGCGCCAGGAAGTACCGTCGATCTATCTCGAAGGTACGAGAAATCGAGCTCCCCTGTGCCGCAGCAATCTTTACAGTGTCACCGGCCGCTACTCCCTGAATCCCGGTATCGATGGTGAAGGTGTACACGCTGACCGCGGCACCTCCGGACAAGGGCCGCGGATAGTTCTCGATCGCTGTCGGAGTTCCAAGCGCCACCAGTGCCGCCCGATCACGAGCGGTGTCGACCCTCTCTTTTTCCGAGCCGTAACCCACGCAGTCCGCGGACGCGGTGGGAGCCACCAGCAGACAAAACGGCACCATCAGCAGCGCTGTCACCGCGGCCCTGCGCACCCACGACACAATTGCCCGGCAAGGCGACAAACGCAATCCCGACCGGCCGAGACCTTCGTCGAGCACTCTCACTGCACCCCCGTCACCAGTGGCTCACCGACTGAGACCTTACCCACCGGAGCACCCCTCAGGACTCGATGTTGATCGGTCCGGGCGTCCACAGGCCTGATCGGGTGGTCGTACTGGTGACGATTTCAGCTGGTTCCGCTGCGCTGTCGATGGGAACGAACTGCTCGATCGAGCCCCAGTCCCTGTCCCAGTCGTCCTGCAGGTAGGACGGTATCGTCCGAGCACCGAGGAGCAGTTGCGTCCACCCGAGCGGGCCGCCTCCGTAGTGGTCCTGCCACAACCCCGTGACCACGGCGAGCGGGCGGTCCGGCGAGATCCGATACGCGGGGATCTCTGAGACGCCGTTGCTGTGCAACATCAGGTGCTGGCACGGAAAATTCAGGCCTACAGCCCAATCCAAGAGCACCGAAGTGTCGCGGCCGACCACTTCTTGCAGCGTCCGAGTTTGCGGCACACGAGGCGGCGTGAAGGCTACCCACTGACCGACGCTGATGTCCGCATCCTCGGCAACGACGCGGACCACGTCCGCTTCAGCCGGCAACTCCCCCAGCGGCACACGCAGATTGCGCCACGACGGCGTTGGTCCGATGTCGATGGGCACTATCGAACCCAACGTCGTAAAAGCCTCGCTGCCTGAACTGGTGCCGTATTCGAGTTCGAGCTTCTGGCCGTAGGTTTCGATGCCGTCGGAGTCGATGGAACGAATACGACCAGCCGCCGAGATCGACACAATATCTCCACGTGAGCCCGTCGAATCAGGTTCGGGTAGTCGGAACCAATCGCTTGTGGCCGAGGCTGCGCCGGGCGCGTCGAAGCTTCCCACTACCGGTGTCGTGGCGGGGTCGAGTCCGAAGGGAAGCGCGACCGTGCTGCCGTTGACGCCCTCCCCGCCCACTCCGCCGCCAGTGCCTGCTGTGCCACCCGAAAAATTCTGGCCCGGATTGGTGGTATCGACAGTGTTTGCGGTGCCGGAGGCGACGTCTTCCTCGTCTGGAGTCAGATCCGCTGCAACGCCATTGGGACTGAAGTCTGATGCGCCACCTGCGGTCAGTGCATCGGAGAGGGGCGCCGACATCGGCTGCAACATCGAAGCATTGGGATCTGTTTCCAGGAGAACGTCGTTGGCGAGACCACACGTCGATCCGGTGAGAGCATCGATGTTCGAGCGGGCGATCGAGTACGCGGGATACTGAGCGACCGCCCCCTTTGCGAGCGACAACACTTCGAGGACAACCATCACGCCCGCGGCGATGGTGAGCGGCGGAACACGCCACAGACGCGACGGCGGATCCGTTCGAACGGAGGCCACCGGATGGATATGGAAGAACGCCGCTACAGCCAACAGCAACCCGGCCACGGCGAGGAGCGCCACCCCGAATCCGTTCCCGGCGATCGACGGGGCTTTGTCCCACCACGGCACGCCCCAGCTCGAAACGTACCAATATCCGTTCCGTCCAACGAAAGACATTGCCACGACGCCCATCACGGCCGCGGCGAACAACGCTCTGTTGCGGCGCGAACGTAGAACACTCGGCGTGACAGCGACAGCCGCCACCACCGCGAGGGAACCTGCCAGTCCTGCGTAGATGCCGAAGTGATGCGTCCACTTGGTCGGCACGAACATCATCAACACCATCGCACCCAGCGTGATCCCGACGATTCTCCCGATCGGCCCCCGTGCGGTGCCCGGTATCTGGCCGCGCCGCAGCATCGTCAGCGATACCGCGAGCAGGCACAGAATCATGGTGAACACCGCGAAACGTCTTGCCAGCGAACCGTCGACCGAGTCCTGGAACAGCCATTGGTAGCGCATGTACTCGTTGAACCATGGCTCGCTGGGTGAGATGACGTGAACGCGCTGCATCTCGCGAACAGCAGCCAACGTCTGATCCGCGAAAACAGCAACAAGTACGACGAGACCCGCAGACAACATCGGGAGCAGCGAAGCGGCGTACCCGGTGACCCGCGCGCGATCGGCGATGGTCTTGGCGATGGGGCGCGCACCGGCAATCAAGGCGGCAAAGCAGATGATGCCCGACGGTCCGGCCGTAACAGTGACCGCACCGATGAGAATGGCTGCAGCGGCCGGCAGCAGTCGACGGGTTGCGATCGCACGTTCCACCGAGCACCACGTCAACAAGACCCCGGCCGCGACGACCGGTTCGGGACGCAAACCGTTGTTGAACGGCAACCAGAAGGCCAAAAAGACAAAAGCACCCGTCCACAGCGGAAGCGAGGAACGACGGGCGGCGACGCCGACGCGTGGGGCTACCTCGCGGCTCAGCAGCCACCACGTCAGCAAACCAGCCGCGAGCGCGGGGAGACGCATCCAGACGCTGGCCGTCGAAACGTGCGTCATAGCAGCGAGAAAGTCGTAGAACGGCGTCCCGAACGGCGCCTCGGGCACTCCGAACCAGCGGTAGAAGTTGGACATGTACCCGGCTTCGCCTGCGGCGCGGGCCATACCGAGCTGGTAGCCGTCGTCGGAGGTGTTGGCGCCGATCATGTGCCACAGCCCGAGGACGCCAACGACCACCGCGTCGATCCGTGTGAACGACCACCACGAGGCTGGCAGCATTCTGCGCGAACGGCGACCGTCGGCGGTATCGAGTCGGTGCAGTGCCCACAGAGCCACCGCCGTCCCGAGGACAGCCGTCACCATCGCGACCAACTTCAGTGGCGTCGGCGAGGTCGTGAAACGGGTGTCGAGTGTGGCGTCGAGACGCAGGCCCTCCGGGGTCGCGCCGGTGAGGTCGGAGAACACGCCGACCATCTGTGGACGCAGGTCGCGATCGAAGACTTGCTCGACGTCGTTTCTGGTGCTTCCGGTGATCGCGGCGGTCGTCTGCGCAGGGTCCGACGACACTGTCACGGCGCAAACTCCGCCGTCCAGGCCCGTGACTGGCGCGCTCAGGAGAACTGTGTTTCGAACGGTCACGTCGACACGGTCGCCTGTCACCCGCGCGGACAGCGCCCAACGATCCGGTTCGGCGGCACCGATAGGCGCCGTCGATACCAATGCGCCACCGCCCGATTCGGCCAAGTCCCCGATGGCCGAGCAGGGGATCGTGAGCTCGAATTCGGTCGGTGTGTACGACACCAGAGGCGCAGTCACCGCTGCGATCGCGCCGCCCTCGGGCCACGAGATGCGCGCCTCTGTTTGCTGAACCGGCAAAAACGGAATCGCCAGAGCTGAGAGGATCGCGCCCAGCGCGGCCACCATCGCCAACAGCCGATATCGACCGAGGCTCTCGTCAACGTACCGTTTGGTGTCCTTCACGGCTCGCGACCCTACCAAGCGACTCTTACCGTCCGTGATTCGCGACGAGCCGGTCCATGGCTGCCGGCAATCGCGCTACTGCCCACCGCCGACGCTGGGCATCTGGGCACTGATCGACCGCGGCGTCAGCCGTTTCTGATCGGACCCGTCAGGCGCCATCGTTGCTAGTTCTGGGCTGCTGGGAGTGCTGATGTCGGTGACCAACTCCCCGGCCAGCGTCGTTGCCCTGGTGTAAACGATGCGGGAGCCGTCGGGCGTGAACGCCGGATGCACGGAGTACGTTTCGGTCAACGGTGTGATCTCGCCACCACCGGCAGGCATCGAGTAGGTTTCGGACCCGTTGCTGCCGCCTCGATTGCTCGAGAACAGCAGGGTGGACCCGTCGGGCGAGTACCCCGGGTCGGCGTTCCAGAATTCGTCCCGCAACAGCACCTCCGATTCGCCGCCCGTGACCGGCACTTCGAGGATGTAGCCGCCGACGGTGTAGAGCACTCGCGATCCGTCTGGCGAGGAAGCCTCCATCAACGCTGCTTCCTCCTGCGCGATTACCCGAACGTCGGACCCATCGGTGTTCATGAGGCTGATGCTGCCGCCGCTCATGAACGCAATGGTGGACCCATCCGGCGGGTAGACGGGCTGGGATGCGCCGCCCTCATACATGATTCGCGTTTCGTCTGTGTCGAGATCCAGAACGGCGATCGAGGCACCTCGGATGTACGCCAATTGCTTTCCATCCGTCTTGAAACGAGACGATCGCGGGGTCGGGGACCGGTGGCGAAGTGTCCGAGCACCCCGTCAATACGCCAATAACGATGAGTACAAACAACAACCGGGCGCGGCGCATCTACTGATCCCTGCAGACGGCAAAGGAGTACAGCAGGCGACCCGAGGCATCCGCGACGCCTGCTGCTGTGTGAAGCGCCATTCATCAAGGGAATTCGATCGTTTCGGCACGGACAGCACGGTTGTGCGCAACGCTGACCACCAGGGCGGGAAGCAGTACCGCCGTCCCACTCGCAAGCCCGGCGAAAAGCATGCGATGCACAAGTTCGAGGTCCCACGGCCCATCCATCAGGACGGCAGCGCCCATTCCTGCGCACCCCGCACCGGCCCCTCGATACGCCATCACCCGCATCGACGGTTTTACCGCATAGCGGGCAGTGAACACCGGCAGCTTGTGTCCTCGATTCAAGGCGGACAACCGAACTGCACACACCAGATTCAAGCCCACGGCAGCGAGGAGCAGTGCAACTGCGACCCCGATTCGCACGCTCATTCTCAAAGCGTACCTTCTGGTCCGCTGTCGAAGGCTGGGCGATCCGCGTCGACCAGCCCTCCTCGAGGACCGCGCGGAACCCAGTGCACAGAATCGTTCGATTGCGACGGCATTCCGTCGATCGGATGCGACGTCGTGCAACCCGGTCCGTTGCAAACGCCTACCCCTGCGGCTGAAGCTTCCGGTTGTGGACAATGGTGATGAACAGGCTCGGCGCCCCATTGACTACGACAATGACAGCAATCGCAATTCCCATACTGAGCCACGGTTGGGTCAGCCAGAAAGAATCGGCGATTCTCAATGCTGCGTAGATGCTCAGCAGCCACCCAGCGGTCTGCGCTTGGCGTGCCCGCTTGGCCGGCCTGACTCGATACGGGCCCGTCACGTGCGGCAAGATGCTGCCGTCGTTCTGCCGCGCTGCGCTACGGGCCGCTTGGGTGTGGAACACGAGAGCAAGCAGAAGCGCAAGCACTGCGTAGGTCATTCTCGATCTCCCCACTGCCCGCGGCCATCCGGCGCTTCTCAGCGTATGTACCAACGGTACGACACGTACGCTATCCGGCCACGTCGGGCAGATCCGACCTCACATGTCGGTGCTCATTCGAGTGTCGCCCGACTCAAGCCTGTTCTCCCGGCTCTTGGGAGAGGCTGAACTCTACGCCCTGATCATCGACACAGTGAGCGAACGCTCCGGACGGAATTGCCACGGGATCCTCAGCGATACCACCTAGTTCGCGCACCCGCGCTACAGCGGCGTGGATGTCTTCCACGGCGAAGTAGATCCGTGGGTGCCGCGACGAATCCTCGTGGGGCGCCTTACCCATCGGCGTAGGACCGTCGATCATCGAGTAGCCCGGAAGGTTGCCCCCGCGGAAGGTCCAGCCGAACAGCGAACCCCAGAACCGCTGGGTCGCTTCGATATCGCTACTGGGGACCTCGAAATACGTGACGTTGCCGACCATAACCCTACCTCCTGATGTCAGTGTGTTGACATCGAATGTATGTCAAACTGCTGACATGAATCAAGAGCCAGTCGGGGAACTGGAGCTCTCAGTGGGCTACGTCCTCAAGCAGGTGCATGCCTCGCTGCGCACTGCGATGGACGAGACACTGCGCCCCCTGGACCTGACCGTCCCCCAGTACGCCTGCCTCGAACTGCTCGGGCAAGACCCTGGACTGTCCAACTCCGAACTGGCCCGCCGCGCCTTCGTGACCCGACAGTCCATGAACCTGGTCCTGCGCCGACTACAGGAGCGCGGCCTGCTCACCCGGCCCGATCAGGCCCCTTACGGGCGCGCGCTACCGAGCGAACTCACCCAGGACGGGCTGGATATCCTGCGCCAGGCCAGCATCGCGGTCCGTGCCGTGGAGAAGCAACTGTTCGCTCCCTTGGCCCCAGAACAGCAACGTCGCCTACGCGAGGACCTCGCAGCGTGCCTCCCCTCCACGGAGAGCAACTGAACCCGCGCCTGATCGACCCACTCGCTCGCCAAACTGGTGCCGATACCGTCCTGGCGAGCTACGGCCCCGCAGCTCCCCCGTAGGTAGCGATTTTGTACTCGGTCGCCACCAGGGACAGTTGCAGTTCGCGGATCCGCAGTCGGACGGTGTCGCGATGCTCGATCAGCAAGTCAAGCCTTTCGGGTACGGTTCCCTCGCCGCGGTCGACGAGTTCGACGTAGTGCTGTAGATCGCGCATCGGCATGCCAGACAATCGCATTCGCGTAAGGAAGACCAAGCGTCGCACAGCTGCGGCGTCGTAACGTCGGTGATCGTTCACGTCTCGGGCGACGGTGATCAGTCCGCATCTCTCGTAGTAGCGCAGAGTATGCGGGGAGACGTCGAGCAGTTCGGCGACTTCGGAAATCCCGAGCGGCTCGGTCACCTCACCTGGATCGAGCAGGCTATGGACGACGTCGGTCACCGAAGCATCGAGGTCGGTCAACGCTGCCAGCGCCTTAGCCATCAAATCAACGGTAGCCATGAATAGACGGTAGTCCTCTCAGCTGGTTCAGACCGGACGGACAGACTCCGGAAGACCTGGAAAGTCCGCGCCAGCGCTCACATCTGCGTACTGCTCGAGCTCGGCGAGGCTTCGTCGGTAGGAATCGCGCAGACGTCGTACGGCTTCGCGCCCGAGTGGAATTCGTAGCGGCGCAGTATCGGCGGTGATCAGATCTCGAATGATCTCGGCCGCACGTACCGGATCGCCCTCCTGCTTCCCATCGACCGCGAGCATGTCGGCCCGAAGTGCCGAGAGCATGTCCGCATATGCGTCGATCGGTGCCGCGACTTGGAGCACGTCGGCACCGTTGAACCCTGTCCGGAAGCGGCTCGGTTCGACGACGAGTACGCGTATCCCAAACGGTGCGACCTCCCCCGCCAACGCTTCCGACCACCCCTCCAGCGCAAACTTGCCCGCCGAGTACGAACCTGCGCCGGGGAACGAGATGCGTCCGCCTTGGCTGCTGACCTGCACGATCGTCCCCCGACCCCGCTGCCGCATCCCGGGCAACACTGCCCTCGTGAGCGCAGCGGGTCCAAGCAGATGCTGCTCGAGCATATTTCGCAGTCCGGCGTCGTCGACTTCCTCGGCGGCTCCGATCTGCCCGACGCCACCGTTGTTGACGAGAACGTCGACCGGGCCGAACCGGTCGATCGCCGCACCGATAAGCCCTGACGCTTCGGCCGTGCCACGGACATCGAACGCGACGGGCAGGATCGTGCGGGGATAGGCGTCGAGCAGGTCGTCGATCCTCTCCGGCCGGCGCATGGCGGCGACGACGGTGTCCCCCGCGGCCAGCGCTGCCTCGGTCAGTGCCCTACCCAATCCGGACGACGCGCCTGTGATGATCCAGCTTCGTTGTTCCATGCCCGCAAAGCTATGGCTTCGAGTGCGCTCGAACGCAAACACTCATCTGAAGCCAGAGACAATGGTGATCCCGTCGGTGCCGAAGGTGTACGACAGACGCCTGGCTCCCAAACAGAAGACCATCTATTTGTGCTCGACCACAACGGGATTGAATCTGCGAGCCCTGATGCGGACTCGGTCCTCGGACAGATCACGAGGTACTCCCCGCCCGCGCCGATCGCTGTATTCTCGGCGCGTGTTGAGCTACGGTCTTCGGCAGGGGTGAGGTCGACCTGCCGATGCGCGGGTCCGGATTTTTGGGGGAGTATCAGTTGACGAAGCAATGGGTTCGAGCTGCCGTGGTGTCTGCGCTGGCTATCGCGCTGTGTCCGATCGGATCAGGATCCGCAGCACCGGCACCCGCGCCTGCACCGGCGACCATCATGGGGTCCATCGACAACGGCCCGGGCAGCTTCAGCGTCTTCCGAACCGTCGACAGCGGGCTGCGACCCACCGACGCCGACAACGCCGCGTGCAACGACTACTTCGGATCTCCGCGCTCGCTCACCGTGGTCGAGCGACTCGACGCGCGGATGTACACATTCACCAACGATCCGTCGACGGGCTTCCTGCAGAACTCCACCGCACAGAACGTCGGACCAATCTACGTATGCGACGGGCTGACCATCGACGGCCAGGCGTTCCTCGATCAGTGGAGCACACTCACGGCACCTGGCCTGGGTCAGCTGTCGATGTACGGGCCATGTGGGCTCGAGTTCATGATCGGCTTGCCCGGACGTGCGGCGGTCGATTGTGTGATGCGCGTGAACCCCAACGCTTCGGGCGTCACCGACGGTGTCGCGACGAGCAACTCGATCGCCAACCCAGCGCGTCTGCCCGACGGCCGCACCGGTTCGCTGTGGACCCTCTACACACTCGGTGAGGGCACCGCACCGGTGAACGAGCCCGTACCAGGCACGCCCCAGCCGACCGGGTCGGTGAAATACAGCGTCGGACGCGAGGTGAACTCGGTGTCGACGGGTGCCACCCACGCCTGCCCGGGTGGTGTGCGCACCACCGAGATCCACGCAGTCGCCGTCGACCCGGTCACCGGTGCAGCTTCCACCGAGCCGTCCGAGGACGTCGCAGCCACCGCATCGATCTGCTACCAGAACCCGTCGTCCCCGGACTTCGGTGCGTCCCTGAGCATCACGTCGTTCGGGGTCACACCTGCGCTCACGGCCACGTCCACCGGACAGTGCCGTCGTACCGATCTGGACATCGAGCCCGGCACGGTCCAGCAGTCCTGTGGCTTCACGTTGCCACCGCAGCCCGGTGTCGGTCTCAGCGGCGGTCAGGTGACGCTCAACGGACTGGTCCCGACGAACGATGCTGCAGGATCGGCCAACTCGTCCATCTGGACCACGTCGTTCCTCGGTTCGATCACGCCTCGATGAGTGGTCGCGGGGTTGCGCGGGCCCGAAAGAGGAAATACTAGACAACGAGTCCGCGCAGTCCTGTTCCTCCACAGCTCAGGTGACTGACTCTCACCACCTCACGACCGGCCGCGGACGGGTGATCGTTTGGCCGTGCACGACGCCACGCACCATCGGCCTCGTCAAGAACTCGTGGGGGAAACCCAGGTCGATCGCGCTCACGGCATCGAGTCGCTCGACGTGCTCGGGACCCAGTTCGAGATCCAGGGCCGCCAGGTCCTCGTGTAGCTGTTCCGGTGTCCGCGCGCCCACAAGGGGGCTCACCACCGCCGGGTTCTGCAAGGTCCACGCAAGCGCGACGTGTGATGGCCGTACACCCAATTCCTGAGCGACACCCACGACGACATCGGCGATCGACAAGCCGCGTTCAGTGAGGGTTCGGTTGACAAGCGCGTGATCCCGGCGCGAACCACCGGGCCGGTCGGCGTCCGGTGCGTCGAGGTCGGCCGCCGAGTACTTGCCGGTGAGGACGCCCCCTCCAAGCGGCGCCCACGGCACAACCCCGAGGCCGAGTTCGGCTGCCATGGGGATCAGGTCGCGCTCGGTTGTACGCTCGATCAGGCTGTACTCGACCTGCAGTGCCACCAGCGGCGCCCAGCCACGGAATTCAGCGATGGTCTGCATTCTGGCGACCTGCCACGCAGGGGCGTCCGAAATGCCCAGATACAGCACCTTTCCCGTGCGAACCAGGTCGCCGAGGGCCGCGATGATCTCCTCACCCGAGGTCAATCCGTCCCAGGCATGAACGTAGAGCAGATCGATGTAGTCAGTTCTCAGATTCCGCAGGCTCGCTTCCACCGAGGCGACAAGGCTCTTGCGGTTGGTGCCACCGGCGTTGGGGTCGGTGGGGTTGCGGGTGCCCGAGTACTTCGTCGCGATGACCATCGATTCACGACGTGCACCCAGAAACTCGCCGAGGAATTGCTCGGACTGGCCGTCGGTGTAAATGTTCGCGGTGTCGACCATGTTGCCGCCTGCGTCGAGATAGCTTTCGAAGATCTCGCGGGCGGTGTCCTTGTCCGCGCCCCACCCCCAGGCGTCGCCGAACGTCATGGCACCCAACGACAGCGGTGATACACGCAGCCCAGACCGCCCCAGCAGTCGGTATTCGTCGAGACTCGTCATTGCATTCTCCTTCGTCACCGAGCACAAGTTCGTGCACATCGACAATGCATCGCCTGACGCAGGTGAGGCAGTCCGAACTCAACCTGGGACAGGCTGTACCAGGCTGATCCCCGCCCACTGGCTTAACCTCGAGGAGTGAGTGACGCGACATCGACGGCCCGTCGGGAACTGGCGGCACTACTACGCACCCGACGCGAGGCGCTGCAGCCGGCCCAGGTCGGGCTACCCCCACGCGTGGGAGCGTCGAGAACCCCTGGTCTGCGACGGGAAGAAGTCGCCGCGCTGGCCGGAGTCAGCGTCGACTATCTGACCCGACTGGAACAGGCGCGAGACGCGCGTCCATCTCCCGGCGTCGCCGCCGCGCTTGCGGCTGCCCTTCGACTCGACGACGACCAACGCGAATACCTCTTTACCCTCGCGGGCCATCGTGCGCCGCAGCGCACCGTCCGCACTGAGCTGCCGGAAAGTCTGGCCCAGTTGGTGCAGGACGTACATCCGCGGCCTGCAATGATCCTGAACCACCGCCTCGATATCTTGGCCTGGAACGATGCCATGAGTGCCCTGCTGCTGGACTTGGATGAGCGCACGGCCCACATGCGAAATGTGCTGCGGATGTGTTTCCTCGACGATCGGTTCCGGGGCTTCTACTTGGACCGTGACGAGGTAGTTCGAAGCGCGGTCGCCGATCTCAGGGCAGCGTGGGCATCACACGCCACCGATGTGCAGCTCGCTCGGCTCATCGACGAGCTCGAGCAGAACAGCCCCGAGTTCTCGGAATACTGGCGATCACGCGCGGTAGCCATCCGAGCTCGGGGCCTCAAACCGATGAACCACCCCGCTGTCGGTCGCGTCACCGTGTCGTTCGACGTTCTCAATCCCCTCGGCGACAACGATTTACGGCTGATCATCTACCGAGCAGCCGACGCGCAGTCGCAAGCGGCGCTGGACGAACTCACTCGACCTGGCACGCGAGCTCCAGACCGACACCTGCGCGTGCTCTGACAACCGCCAGTCTCAGCCAGTCTTTCGAAACTCTTCGCTACCGAGGCACGTGTCCGCAAGCCCGTCCAGTGACAGTGGCAGTACGCGAGCCAGTGCGGCGACCGTGGTGAACGCGGGAGTAGGTAGGCGTCCAGTCTCGATCTTGCGCAGGGTCTCCGGGGAGATACCTGCAGCTCGGGCCACCTCGACGAGGGAGCGATCACCTCTGGCCTGGCGTAGTTGCTCGCCGAGCCGTTTACCGGCGGTGAGCTGCTCCGCAGTGAGTGGGTTACGAACCATGCCGCCCATACTAGCTTCCACCGGTATAAAAATCCCGGTCCTGCGCTAGGGTGGTATTTAAATACCGATTCGAGAGAGGCCTAGTACATGCTCGAACTGAAAACGCCCCGCGAGATCGCGGCGATGGACGTCACCGGCTCGTTCATCGCCGAACTTCTCGACGATCTCACCGAGCGCGCGAAACCCGGAGTCAATCTGCTGGATCTCGAGATGCGTGCCCGGGAGCTGGTCGAGCAGCGCGGCGCGACATCCTGCTACTGGGACTACTCGCCGTCGTTCGGTCGCGGTCCGTTTCGCAACGTCATCTGCCTGTCCGTCAACGACGCTGTGCTGCACGGTTTGCCGCACGACTATGTACTGCGTGACAGCGATGTGCTGACGATGGACATCGCGGTCTCCATCGACGGGTGGGTTGCCGATTCCGCGCGCACCATCATCATCGGCAGAGCACGTCCGGAAGACGAGCGGCTCGTCGAAAGCACACAGAAGGCGCTCGAGGCTGCCATTGCAGCCGCGGTGCCCGGGAACAGGCTCGGCGACATCTCAGCAGCCATCGGCGCTGTGGCAGCCGACTTCGGCTACCCCGTCAACACCCAGTTCGGCGGCCACGGCCTCGGCCGCACCATGCACGAGGACCCGCACGTGGCCAACACCGGGCGCGCAGGCAAAGGACTGAAACTGCGCCCCGGTCTGACACTGGCACTCGAACCATGGTTCGCCGCCGGCACCGACAGGATCGTCTTCGACGCCGACGGCTGGACCATCCGATCCGCAGACGGCTCACGCACCGCACACAGCGAGCACACCATCGCCATCACCGAGGACGGGCCGCTCGTGCTGACCAACCGCGAACGCGTCACGTAGGGAAGGGCGGTCGAGCGGTGGTGGTCGATTCGTGCTTCACGAAATGACTTCGGAGACCGCCAGCGCGATGGACTGCAAGAGCACCTCGTCGACGGTGCCGCCCTTCATACTCACCAGCACCAGCGTCCCTGACGGCTTGACCAACGTCACGTCCGTGATCGGCTGTCCATCGAGTGACCAACCGCCGGAACCGGCAGCGCTGCTACGAAATTCCGAACCGTCGGGCAACCTCAGGACGTCCATCTCGCTGGACGGCATCGAATACCCGGCATCGGCCACGCTGACCGTGAGAGTTCCGTCGCCCGCCATGACGGCACCGCATGCATTTGCAGTGCCGGAGGACGCAATGCGCATCGAACCCAACGGACGATCCAGCACAACGGGCTGATCGATCGCCTGCCAGAAACCGTCGAGTGCGGCGTTGATTCGCCGCACAGTCGCAGCAGTGAACTGACCGTCGCTGAATCCGGCTCTGTTACATGAAATCGGCAGCAGCGGGTACCCGTCCGGGACCCGTGTCGACCACTTCAGATCGTCGAGCATCACGATGGTGCGCAGCTCTTCCATCGACAGCGGAATCATTCCGGTCGGAACGAAGTCATCGTCCTGATCCGATGAGGACGCGCGGATGCGCGTGCCGTCCACCGCGTAGAGGCGCACCGAGTTGGTGTAGACGCGTTTCCCGTCGTACTCATTCCAGCCGTTGTAGGTATCGACAATAGTTCCGTCGGAGAGTGTTTCGCGGGCGTCGAGCCGGCCTGCACGGCACGGTTCAGGTCCGTCGTAGAGACGGGACACGTTCACACGAACTGATCCTGCCACGCCGTTCCGAACGACAGTGGCGTCCGCGGACGTGCCTGGATCGAACTCGGACATGTCCATATCCGGAACGGGCTGGAAGACGAACGGCTCGCCGCTGAAGGGGCCACGCGATCCGACCACGATCTCGACATCTGCCGGCAACGCATCCTGGATTGCCAAAGACATCGCGTTCGCCTTGGACGACGTCAGCCAGGGGTACGCCGGGTTGTCGTAATCCACCATCCCGGTGGTCGCGTACCCGTAGAAGACAGTGTCCTGCGGCGGTTCGACCGTCTTGCACCCCGGGATGTCCACCGGATACTCGACAGGTTGGCTGACGTAACCCACCGCGGCGTCAGGCTCCACCGGGTCGTTCGTCACCCAGGCGGCACCGATGCCTGCAACCAGGATCGATCCGATTACCACAACGTCGGTCCACGGTGAGTTCTTGTTCATCGCTGGTTTCTTCGCGCAAACTTCGTTTTTTGTTACCCCCTCGACAGCACCTCGAAGGCTGTCCACATCCTCACTCGGGCTTTCAGTTTCGCCAGCACATGTACTCGTATGTCATCAGCGGCCGTGTTCCTCCATTCCCTACGCGACTCGGGCACCGACACATCCGACTCCGAGCAGAACTACGGACTCCTGCGTAGCGACTTCAGCCGGAAACCGTCGTTCGCTGCCGTTGCGGGCTCCTGACGACCGCCGTAAACACGCCGACCACCAACGCCGCCGCGGCGGCAGTCCACCCGACCGTCGCGTTGTCCAACTCACCCGCGAGCCGCCCCTGCGCTATCCACATCAGCCCCCAGACGACAGCGAGACCTGGAGCGATCGCGCCGCGGGAATACGTGGCAAGCCCGACGCCGACCAACGCGGCAACAACGACAACTGCGACAGCCCAGAACGTCGCCCCCGTGGAGTAACCGAGATCCACAAGCCATGCGGTGACGTTGGCAATCGTCGCGACGCAGACCCACCCGAGGTACAGCCCCATCGTGCCGTCGGTGACCACTGCATCGAGCGTGCTCTCCGGCCTGGTGCGCTGCGTCAGAACGAAGACTCTCACGAGGACAGCCAGCAGAGCGAAAATGGTCACCACACTCAACCACAGCAGGCCTGCCTGAATCGACAGAATCCACGCCGCGTTGAGCAGCATCGACACCGCGATGGGCAAACGCAACGCTTCTTGCCGCTGACCCGCGAAGAATTGCCACACGGCATATGCGATGAAGCCGACATAGATGACCGTCCAGATCGAGAAAGCCGACCCAGACGGTGCCACCAGAGTCGACGTCGCGCTGAGGGCACCACCCGCGGCCTCCGCGATGGGCGTGCCGACCCATGCCCCCGAACCGATGAACGAGCCGATCACTGCTGCGACAGCGCATACGAACACCGCGACCTTCATGAACCGGTGAATGCCCCGCTTCGGGAATTTGCAAACAGTGCACGCGGGGAGACGGTTTTTGTCAGTGGTGGGTTGTACCTTCCCCGGCATGGAAGAAGTTGGGGGCTTCACCACAGCACACACGCTGTCCGACCAGGACATCGTGACCGCACTCGCGCGCATC